>Ga0207674_10001673_pt1 | contig 28498 bp, 22 predicted proteins | sample KBSCornC72_FD_184303 | JGI IMG/M metagenome (GOLD analysis project Ga0207674, IMG submission 184303) | Corn rhizosphere microbial communities from Kellogg Biological Station, Michigan, USA - KBS Corn C7-2 (SPAdes) (version 2) | ecosystem: Host-associated > Plants > Roots > Rhizosphere > Soil ...
ATCCTTCGCAAGCTCAGGATGACGGTTTTCGTTGTCTGGCAGCGATTTACGAGGCGAGGGACATTCCTTGATGCGCAAGGTTGTGAAGCGAGCCCTACGAAAACACGGATGCGCGTCACGGGACGCGTGGTCGGGTGGTGGGGGATTTGTCGTAGACGGTGGCGAGGTCTAGGAGGAGTTTTTCGAGGGCGGTGTAGTAGTCGTGTTCGGGGAGGGTGGTTTTTTTGGCGCGGAGGGATTCGATCTGGCGTTCGAGGTCGTCGCGTTTGGCGCGGGCCTGTGGGGACATGGCGGCTTCGGTGGGGCTTAGGACTAAATGGAGTTGGTGGGCGCGGAGGCCGTCGGGGGTGGCGCCGTCCTTGGCGGCGGCGGCTCGGGCGCGGGTGCCTTGGAAGAAGGAGGCGGGGGTGCCGCGGGCGTCGCCGTTGTCGTCGATCAGGGCGTGCTCGGTGGCGAGGCGGCCTTGTTCCTTGTAGAAGGATTCGACCTGGTGGGAGGCGGCGAGGAAGGCTTCGAGGAGGGAGGTTTGGCCGTCCTTGTCGAGATCGGCGGCGGGGTCGGCGATGTCGGCGGCGAGGTAGGAGGCGAAGCGGGAGTATTGGAGCTCGTGGCCGCTCTGGGTGGCGGTGACGACGATGCGGCTCTTGCCGGAGAGACGGTTGAGGAAGGGGGCGCTGGCGGAGGAGCAGTCGATGACGGCGAGGGGGCGGTGGCAGGGTTCGAGCCACTGGGCGAGTTCGGCGTCGGAGACGTCGGGGCCGCGGAGGTTGAACTTGGCTTCCTTGCCGTCGAAGGTGCCGTGGCCGATGAGGACGAGCCAGAGGGTGGAGGTCGTTTGGCGTTGGGATTCGGTGGCGAGGGATTGTCGGAGGCGGTCTTTGTCGGTGGGGGCGTTGGCAGATGAGGATTCGTCGCGGCCGATTTGGATCAGGTGGGCGGCGGCGAGTTTGGCGGCGTCGGACCAGAGGTCGGCGGCCCTTTCGAATTCGCGGCCGAATTCGGGTTCGCCGGGGGCGCCGAGGACGAGGAGGATGGTGGGGGGAATGTCGGTGGCGGGGGAGGTGGCGGGGTGGGTTTGTGCGGAGGCGGGAAGGGTGGTGAATAACAACAGTAGTGCGATTATTGAAAGACAGGGAAACGCGGTTGCCGAAGACACAGGTCTCGGAGCACCGCGACCTGTGGCACCCACGACTGATCGATGTTCGGCGCGGATCGGCATTTAGGGGAGTCCTTTCCAGCGCCTTAGTCCCCATTCGGCGGTGAGGCAGCAGATGGCGACGAGGAAGACCCAGGAGTTGTGCCAGAGGGGGTTGGTGTAGGGCTCGGTGATCTGTGCGTGGCGGGTGGGGAGGGTGGCGGCGAAGTCGTCGAGGTCGGCGGCTTGGACGACCTGACCGCCGGTGGCGCGGGCGATGCGGTCGAGGAGTTTGGCGTCGGGCTGGAGGGAGCGGAATTCTTCGGCGGCGGGTTCGTAGGTCCAGCCGGCGTCGGCGTGACCGACGTCGCTGGCGTCGGGGGCGGCGGCGGTTGCGGTGGCGCGGTAGGGGCCGGACTGGTGGGGGACGTAGACGGCCTGGTAGCGGCCGGACTGTTTGGGGTCGGGGTCGGCGCGGAGTTCGACGGGTTTGCCGTCGGGGGGGGTGACCTTGATGGTGACGGCGGCGTTGTCGAGGGGGGCGTAGGCGGGGTCGCGGACGGTGGCGGTGAGGGTGAGTGCGCCGTCGGCGAGGTCGTCGGGGGTGCGGCGGGACTGGGTGGTGAGCTCGACGCGGGCGGGGACTTCGGCGACGAGCCAGCGGACGGTTTGACGCCAGGCCTTGTCGAGGTCGTTTTCCTCGGGTTTGGGGCGGTGGAGGCCCCAGCGCCAGAGGTCGCCGATGAGGAGTGCGGCGGCGCGGCCCTGGCCGAAGCGTTGTTCGACGAGTGCGGGGACGGCGTTGGCGGCGGCGGCCGAATCGTCGTCGGCGGCGGAGTTGGAGGCGTTGGGGTAGACGGGGATGGCGCGGGCGAGGACGGAGGCGCCGGGCTTGATGCCGCGGACGGGGTTGAGGGTGGCGAAGGGGGGCATGGCGTCGAGGCGTTTTCGTTCGGCGTCCTCGTCGGCGCGGAGGCGGACGGAGGGTTCGAGCCAGCCCTCGCGGGTGAGGGCGAGGCGGTGCCGGATGTCGGCGGGGTGGGTGCCGTCGTCGGGACCGGTGGGCTCGGCGAGGGGGAGGTCGGGGGCGCCGTCGGTGTAGACGGGGAGGAGGTCACCGAGGGGGGTCTTGTCGTACTTGCCGTTCTTGAAGGATTCGACGCCGCCGAGCATGAGGAGGCCGCCGCCGCGCTGGCGGACGAAGTCCTTCATGAGCTGCATCTGGTCCTGGGTGAAGAATTCGGCTTCGACGTCGTCGAGGATGATGGCGTGGTAGTTGAAGAGCTCTTCGGGGGTTTTGGGGAAGCCGGCGCGGAGCTCGGACTCGTCGGCGGTGCCGAGGCGGACGAGGACGGGCTGATCGTACTGTTCGACCTGGTTCTTGTTGGCGCCGGCGGGGTCGAAGCCGCGGAAGAGGGGGTTGGCGGATTCGCCCTTGCTGAGGAAGTTGAACTTGGGCTCGCGGCGTGCGACGCGGATGAGGCCGCGGAGCTGGACCTGGTCGTCTTCCTTGCAGGCGCGCTGGAGGAACTTGAATTCCCAGTTGGGTCGGCCGGCGACGTAGAGGACGCGGTAGGGGCCGCGGCCGCGGTCGACGGTGACGAGGCGGGTGTTGTTGGCGAGGGTGGCTTCGTTGGTTTTGCTGGAATCGGTTTGTTGGTCGAATTGGGCGAGTTCGGCTTCGGCGGCGGCGCGGACGCGGTAGAAGGAGACGCCGGGGCGGTCGGGCTTGAGGCGGAAGCGGACGGTGAGGGGTTGGGCGCTGGAGTCGGCGTCGTCACTGGTGGCGGTGACACGTTGCTGGTCGACGATTTTGCCGGCCTCGTCGAGGAGCTGGGCGACGATGGTCTGGCCTTTGTAGCCGGTGGCGGTGAGCTGGGCGGTGAGGTTGACGGGGGTGTCTTCGAAGTTGGTCTGGGTGACGGTGACGTCGGCGATGCCGACGTCTTTGGCGGGGGCTTGCTCGCCGATGAGGACGGGGTAGATGGGGGGGAGGCGCGTCAGGGGCGCGTTGTTGTCGGCGGCGGGTTGGGTGGTGCCGTTCTGGCCCTGGGACTGGGCGAGGAGTTTTTCGAGGGCCTGGGCGTCGGTGGGGTTGCCGTCGGTGAGGAGGAAGATGCCGGCGAGGGGGCGGTTGTGGAAGCGTCGGGTGAGGCGGTCGAGGGCGGCGGCGAGGGCGGAGGATTGGCCGTCGAAGGTGAGATCGTCGGCGGCGCGGGCGAGGGTCTTGAGCTGGGTGTCGAAGGCGTACTGGCGGAGGTCGAAGTCGCGGCCGAGCTGGGCGAGCCACTTGGCGTCCGGGGCGAGGAGGGATTTGAGCTCGTCGCCGCGGGATTTGGAGCCGGCGGGCGAATCGGGGCGCGAGGGGAGGGACATGCTGCGGCTGTTGTCGGCGAGAATGACGAACTGGTTGGCGCCGGGGCGTGCGCGGGCGCCGCTGGCGAGGGGTTCGAGGAGGCAGGCGGCGAGGATGGCGACGCCGAGGAGTTTGAGTGAGGCGGCGGCGAGGCGGAGGGCGGGGGAGGCGGCGGACGCGCGGCGGTAGCCGGCGACGACGAGCAGGAGGAGCAGTGCGGCGGCGGCGGCGGCGACGGGGAGCCACGAGGCGGCGCCCCAGACGAGCTTGGGCGACGACTCGATGGCGCTGATGAAGAATTGGGAGTCGGGCGAGGCGGTTAACGTCATTTCCCGCTCCCGAGGCGTTCGTAGTAGCGGCGGACCTGGTCGGTGTATTGCGGGGGGACGGGTTCGCGGTCGATGGGGACGAGGGCCTCTGGGGATTCGCGGCGCATGAGTTCCTGGGTGACCTGGTCGCGGAGCTCGGCGAGGGGTTGGCCGATGGTTTCCTGGACGACGTCCCAGTTGGGGGTTTTGGAGTGGCGGTCGAATTCGGCGCGGATGGCGCGGGCGCGGTCGCGGATGGCGGCGGCCTGTGCGCGGAGGCGGGGGTCGCCGACCATTTCCTCGACGTCGCGGAGGCGGTCGGACCAGTCGCGGAAGTTTTCACCGGTGAGTGGGCCGCTGCGGCCGCGATCGTCGGCGCGTTCCTGTTCGAGGATGCCACCGTTTTCTTCGCCGGTTCGCATCTGGCCACCGCGGGTGCCGGTGCCGGGTCGGAGGCCACCGGCGCGGGCCTGGGTGGGTTGGTTGGGGCGGCCCTGGCCGGGCTGGCGGCCTTGACCGGGTTGTTGGCCCTGACCTTGTTGGCCTGGTTGGTCGCCGGGTTGTTGGCCTGCACCGGGTTGTTGGCCTTGGCCGGGTTGTTGGCCTTGGGCTTGGCCCTGACCTTGGCCTTGTTGTTGACCTTGTTGGCCGGGTTGTTGGCCTTGGCCCGGTTGGCGGCCTTGTCCGGGTTGGCGGCCTTGGCCCGGTTGTTGACCTTGCCCTTGCTGTTGACCTTGGCCGGGCTGTTGGCCTTGGCCTTGTTGGCCGGGCTGACCACGTTGGCCGGGTTGTTGGCCTTGGCCCGGTTGCTGGCCTTGGCCTTGCTGTTGGCTGCGGCCCTGTTGTCGGCCCTGACCGGGTTGCTGGCTTTGGCCTTGTTGACCTTGGCCTTGTTGTTGTCCCTCGCCTTGCTTCTGGCCCTGACCTTGTTCGCGGCCTTGGCCTTGTTGTCCCTGCTGTCCTTGCTGGCCTTGTTGGGCGTTGCCCTGCTGTTGTTTTCGTTCGCCGGGATTTTCGCCCGGGGTGTTTTGGGCGAGCTGGGTGTTGCCGTTTGAGGGGCGGGAGGTGGCGGGCTGGGTGGTGGCGCCGCCGTTTCGGGAGGCGTTGGCTTGCTGTCGGCCCGGGTTGGCTCGGCCCATTTCGCGGTCGAGTTGTTGGGCGAGGGCGTCGAGTTCGTTGCGGGCGCGGCGGAGGGATTCGGACTCGTCGCCGAGAACGCCCTTGGCGGCTTGTTCGACGCCTTCGCGGAGTTTGGTGATGCCGCGATTGGCTTCGGCTTCGGTCTTGCGGGCGTCTTCGAGGAGGCCTTTGTCGAGGAGCTCTTTGCTGGCGTCGAGGGCCTTGTCGGTCTGCTGCTGATGCGTCTGGCGGACGGTGTCGTAGAGTTGCTTGGAGAGGAGGGGTTCGGCGGTCTCGGCTTGCTCGATGGTCTTCTTCATGTTGTCGAGGAGTTTCTCGAGGTCCTGGCGCTGCTTTCCCAGGTCGCCCGTGATTTGTTGACGCTCGTTTGTCTTGGCGTCGCGGAGGCCGGCGTTCTTCTGCTGCTCGGGGGACTTGGGGGCGTCGAGGTTGGTCAGGCGGTTGGAGAGGTCTTGCTGTTTTTTCTCCAGGTCGCGGGCGTCTTTGCGCATTTCGGTCATGGCGTCGTTGAATTGGCCGGCGGCAGTTTTGCGGACTTCTTCCTTGAGCTTGTTGAGCTGCTCGGCGGCGCGCTGACCGGCGGCGGAGGCTAGCTGGGGTTGCTGGTTGTTGAGGGCTTCGGCGGCCTTGCGGACGTTGTCGCGGGTCTGGTCGAGCTGCTGGCGGGTGTCGGCCATGCGCTCCTGGTTTTCGGGGCGCTGGGTGCGGTCGCGGAGCTCGTCGGTGTCGCGGAGGAGCTGCTGCTGCTGGTCGCGGAGGCGGGCGAGCTGGCGCTTGAGCTCTTCGCGCTGGGCCTGGTCGTTGGCTTTCTGGAGCGCGGATTCGAGCTCCTTCATCTGCTTGTTGAGATCTTCCTGGCGCTGGGCGAGGTCGCGGAGGCGGTTGAGGACCTGGCGGGTCTCGCGCTGCTGGGCTTCTTCCTGTTGCTGCTTGGCGCTGGTGCGTTGCTGTTCGTAGCGGTTCTGCTCTTCGGCCATCTGCAACTGGTCGAGCTGCTGCTGGCGGCGGGCACTGGCGCTGCTGGCGGATTGACCGCGCTGACTGCGGTTGGAGCGGACGACCTCGTGCTCGCGGGCGCGGAGCTTGAGGAGTTCCTGGTAGGCGGCCTGCTCGGCGGAGAGGGCGGGTGAGAGGGGATCGGCGGACGGGCCGGCGGCGGACTTGTCGAGCTGGGTGACGGCGGTGTCCATGAAGGCGAGGACGTTTTGGAGGTAGCCCTTGGAGCGCTCGTCCTGGAGCTTCTCGGCCATGGCCTCGGCCTTTTCGCGGTTTTCCGATTGGGACTCGGAAATGAGTTTCACGTCGGGGACGAAGGGGGCGGAGGGCGTGGCGGCGCCGGCCTCGCGGCGGATGACTTTCCACGTGGCGTTGATGATCTCCTTCTGTTTTTCGGCGAGCTGCTCGGCCTGCTGGGCGTTGGCGCCGCTCTGCTTTTGCTGCTCGTTCTGCTCTTCTTCGCCGCTGGCGGGTTGCTGGCCCTGGCGGAAGATTTCCTCGAAGGGGCGGACCTCGGCGAAAAACATGTCGCCGGAGGTTCGGCGGGGCTTGCCGTCGGGGCCGACGTCCTCGGCCCAGAGGTAGTAGGAGAAGAGCTGGTCGGGCTTGGCGGCGAGCTGTTCGAGGAAGACGGTGTGGCTGACGTCGCGGCGGTCCTTGCCGGGGACGTTTTCGGCGAGGATGACGTCCTGGGGGGCCTGGCCGGCGATCGTGTAGTTCATGCCGACGCGGCGGACGCCGAAATCGTCCCAGACCTTGGCGCGGACGGTGACTTCCTGGATGGGGGAGACGTCGATGTCGCGGGCGGGGAAATCGAGCTTGAGATCGGGCGGGCGGTTGGCGGTGACGTTGATCGCCAGCTCTTCGGGGTCCTTGTTGGCGCGGCGGTCTTCGTCGACGAGTTGCAGGCGGTAGTTCTGCGACTGCCGCATGTCGAGGGAGGCGGTGTAGATCGTCGGGTCTTTCGGGTCCGGGACGAGTTGCAACTCGGCGGGGGCGGGAGTGGCGGCGGGCTGCGTCGTCGGTTTGCGCGCGTCGGCGACGAGGCGGGCTTCTTTGACGGGCTTGTTGAGGTGGAAGACGAGGGTGGCCCTGGTGCCTTCGACGGCGGTGACGCTGCGGGTGTCTTCGACGGTGGCGTCGGGCATGGCGGTGTAGTCGGGGAACTTGAGCTTCGCGTCGGCCTGCTGGAGGGCGGGGTAGTCGAAGACCTTGGCGGTGTACCAGCGGGTTTGCCGGCCGTCGTAGCGGACGGCGTAGGTGAGGTCGCGATCGACGGCAGGGACGCGGGCGCCGAAGACCGGATCGTCGAGGCTCTTGGACATGGTCAGCTCGCGGGTCTTGGTTTTACCCGGGGCGGCCTTGTCGTCGTTTTCGCGGACGAGGAGGTGGACTTCGCCGGGCAGGCGGGAGGCGAAGCGGGCGAGGACGAGGAGGCTTGTGCCGCGCTCGAGGCTGGTGTCTTCGGGCTCGACCTTGATCTGGAAATCTTCGACGGGTTTGGTGGCGGGGCCGAGGGCGAGGTAGTTGGAGAGGTCGCCGCCGCGGTGGCGGAGGTCATTGGCGAGGAAGCCGGCGGCGACGAGGAGGAGGGCGAGGGAGATCCATTGGCCGGCGGAGGCGGCGCGGAGGCGGGCGGTGGGGACGACTTCCTGCCAGGGGTGGGCCTTGGCGTGATCGAGGGCCTGGCCGATGACGGACTGCTGGAGGAAGCCGAGCTCGCCACCGGCGATCGCGGGGCGCTGTTCGAGTGCGGTGAGGAGGCGGGCGTTGAGATCGGGGAAGCGAGTTTCGATGCGGCGGCTGAGGGCGGCGGCGTCGCGGGTGGCGCGGAGGCGCGCGACGAGCCAGGGGAGGGCGAAGGCGATGACGGCGAGCAGCGGGAGCGCGAGGAGGGCGACGGCGATGCCGGCGCCGCGGCCGCGGGCGAGGGCGGCGATGACGAGGAGGGCGAGGGAGAGCCAGAGGGCGGCGAGGACGGAGCGGAGGGCGAGTTGACGGTCGCGGCGTGCGATCGAGTCCAACTCCTGTTTCAGTTGTCGGTCGTTCATCGTCGTGTCTCCCGCTTTAGGTCACCGGTTCGGCGGTCGGAGCCGCGCGCCGGGCAAGGCGTCCCGCGAGGGCGGTCTCGACTGCGAGCAATCCTAATACACCCAGGATCAACCAGCGCCACAGTTTTTGGCGGTTTTCGAGTTCTGCGGATTTGAGGCGGCGGTCGCGGGCGGCGATCTCGTCGGCGGATTCGGGCTTACCGACTTTTGCGCCCCAGCGCTCCAAATCTTCGACGGCGAGGGGGGCGGTTCGGCTTTCGTCGGGGTGGACGTTGACCGCCAGGGGGGTGTCGCGGCCGTTTTCGGACAAATGGTAGATGCCGGGCCGATCGGCGTGGTCGAAGGTGGCGGCGGTTTTGGGGAGGTCGATCGGTTTGCCGTCGGGACCGGTGAGGGTGCGGGTGGAGGTCGCAGCGACGGTGGTGGTTTCGGTTGTGGGGAGGGCGATGGGTTCGTTGACGAGGTATTGGGCGTCAACCGTGCCGGCGTCGTGGCGGCCGAGCAGGCCGGCCATGAGGGGGACGAACTTGGTGGAGAGGGCGAGCTGGCTGTCGGCGAGGTTCCAGCCGGCGGTGGCGAGGAGGAGGCGGCCTTTGCCGAGGGGTTGTTCGACGAGGAAGGGGTCGCCGTCGTCGAACCAGGCGAGGGGGCGGATGGTGGCGGCGACGGCGGCGGGGAGTTTAAGGCGGCGGTGTTTCCAGAAGTGGATCTTGGTGAAGTCGGCGAAGCGGGCGTCGGCGAAGGGGGCGAAGAGGGGGTGGCGGGTGTCGACGCGGCCGATGAGGGCGTAGTCGCGGGCGGGGGATTCTTCGACGGGGAGGTCGATGATCGAGAGGAGATCGGTGGCGGTCGGGGCGGCGGCGGGGTCGGCGAGGACGTAGAGGACGTCGCCGCCGGACTGTGCGAAGCGGCGGAGGGCGGCGGAGGAGGCGGGCGGGAGCTGGCCGGTGGCGACGACGGTGCGGACGCTGAGGAGGTCGGTGTCGGCGATGGGCTGGGCGGGTTTGTGCCCGACGAGTTCGACCTTGCGCTGCGGGGATTCGGCCCAGGCGGTCTGGAGGTAGTAGCCGAGGCCTTTGACGTCATCGGGGGAGTCGTCGCCGACGTAGAGGACGCGGACGTTTTCGCGGCGCGGGGGGACGAGGTAGAGGGTGTCGTCGAAGTCGGCGTCGTCGCCGGTGAGGAGGAGGCGGTCGGCGTTTAGATCGGGCTTGGGCCAGGGGAGCTTGACGACCTGGCCTTTGCCGGGCGGGACGTAGACGGAATGGGCCTGGAGGGAAGCGATGGGGCCGGCGGCGGTGGCCCAAGAGAGGGAGAATTGTTCTTTCGTCGAGTCGGGTTCGTTGTTGACGCGGATGCGGAGGCGGGTGTTGTCGCGGGCGGCGGCGGGTTCGTCGGCGGCGGTGGCGTCGCGGACGAGTTGCAGGCCGGCGTTGGTGGGTTGTTTTGTGCTGACGGCGTGGACTTCGAGGAGGACGCCCTTGGGCCACTGATAATTCTGAAGGGTCTCGACGTGGGCGCCTTGCTGCATGTCGGAGATGAGGATGACCTGGCGGGCGGCCTTTTCTGGCGCGTTTTTGGTCGCGTTTTGCGTGTCGGCCAGGGCGTCGGCGACGGTGGCGATGGCGTCGCCCAGATGCGTGGCGGACCAGGTGGGCTTGGCTTCGGCGAGGCGGGATTTGAGGATGGTGGCGCGGCGGGCGGGTTCGAGTTCGTTCCACTCGGTGAGGGTCATGGCGGGGCGGACGTGCTCGTCGAAGAAGTAGAGGGAGGCTTCGTCGCTGGGGGTGAGCTGGTCGACGGTCTGTTCGGCCTGGTGGACGGCTTGTTGCCAGAGGTCGGCGCGGCGCATGCTGGCGCTGGTGTCGAGGAGGATGGCGACGCGGCGGCCACCGGCGTGGGTGGATTCGAGGTCGGCGGCGCGGCTGAAGAACGGCCGGGCGAAGGCGGCGGCGAGGACGATGAGGGCGGCGGCGCGGAGGATCAGGAGGAGGATGTTGGTCAGGCGGCTGCGGCGGGTGAGGCGGGGCGGGGACTGGGAGAGGAACATGAGGGAGCTGAAGACCTGCCGCGAGTGGGGCGTGCGGCGGATGAGGTGGAAGAGGATCGGCAGCGCGACCGCGAGCGCGCCGGCGAAATAGAGGGGGGCGAGGAGGCCCATCAGACGGCCCTCCCGGCGGCGGCGGGCGATGCGGCGGCGCGGTTGGCGGCGCGGACGGTCTGGCGGCCGCCGTGCATGCGGGATTGCAGGAAGTCGAAGAGGGTTAGCTCGAGCGGCTGGGAGGTCGGGAGCTGGTGGAAGGAGATGCCGAGCTCGCGGCAGATTTGGTCGATCTCGGCGGCGTGGCGGGTGAAGTTCTGGACGTACTGTGCGCGGGCGAGGTCGGGATCGACGTAGAGGTCGCGGCCGGTCTCGATGTCGATGAAGGTGGCGGCCTTGTCGAAGCCGAAGTCAAGCTCGGCGGGGTCGAGGACGCGCAGGAGGACGACCTCGTGGCCCTGGGAGCGAAGGTAGCCCAGTTGCTGGCGGAGGGAATCGACCGGGGCGAGGAGGTCGGAGACGAGGACGATCATGCCGCGTTTGCGGACGGTGGCGGCGACTTGTTCCAAGGGCGCGGAGAGGTCGGTGGAGGTGCCGGCGACGGCGCGCTCGAGACAGACCATCAGGCGGTGCAGGTGGCCGGGGCGGTAGCGCGGGGGGACGAAGTCGGCGATCTGCTGGTCGAAGGTGACCAGGCCCACGGCGTCGCGCTGGGTGGAGAGGAAGTAGGCGAGGGTGGCGGCGGCGGTGCGGGCGTACTCGACCTTGGTGTAGGGGAGCGAGCCGTAGCCCATGGAGCGGCTGAGGTCGACGAGGAGGTGGCAGCGGAGGTTGGTTTCTTCCTGGAAGCGTTTGATGAAGTAGCGGTCGCTGCGGGCGTAGAGGCGCCAGTCGAGGTAGCGGGGGTCGTCGCCGGGGGAGTATTGGCGGTACTCGCTGAACTCGACGGAGAAGCCGTGGTGGGGACTGCGGTGGAGGCCGGAGAGGAAGCCCTGGACGACGATGCGCGCGCGGAGCTGGAGGCTGCGGATGCGCATGAGGGTGGGCGGATCGATAAAGGAGGAGGTTGTGCGTGGGGCCGCAGTTTCCATGTGTGCGCGTTGCGGTGCCGGTTGCTGTTACGACTTGACCGGTTCCTTGACGGTTTCGAGGAGGCGGTCGATGACCCTGGCGACGCTGACGCCTTCGGCTTCGGCGCGGTAGTTGATGAGGATGCGGTGGCGGAGGGTGGCGTGGGCGAGGGCGCGGATGTCTTCGGCGGCGACGTGGGCTCGGCCGGCGAGGAGGGCGCGGGCCTTGGCGCCGAGCACCAGGAATTGCGCGGCGCGGAGGCCGGCGCCCCAGTTGACCCACTGGTTGACGAAATCGGGCGCGCCGTCCTGGTGGGGGCGACTGGCGGCGGCGAGGCGGACGGCGTAGCGGACGATGTCCTCGGCGACGGGGACCTTGCGGACGATGTCGTGGAAGCGGAGCACGTCTTCGCCGGTGAAGAGGGGCTGGATCGGCTCGGGCTTGCCGGCGGTGGTGCGCTGGACGACGGTGACCTCGTCATTTTCAGGCAAATAGTCGATGACGACGTTGAACATGAAGCGGTCGAGCTGGGCCTCGGGCAGGGGGTAGGTGCCTTCCATCTCGATGGGGTTTTGCGTGGCCAGGACGAAGAAGGGTTCGTCGAGCGGGTAGCGGACGCCGGCGGCGGTGACCTGGTGTTCCTGCATGGCCTCGAGGAGGGCGGCCTGGGTCTTGGGGGGTGTGCGATTGATCTCGTCGGCGAGGAGGACGTTGGCGAAGATCGGGCCCTTGACGAACTGCATGCGTCGGCGGCCCTGGCCGTCGTCTTCGAGGATTTCCGTGCCGGTGATGTCGGCGGGCATCAGGTCGGGCGTGAACTGGATGCGCTGGAACTTGAGGTGGAAGACCTGGGCGAGCGAGCGGACGAGCAGGGTCTTGGCGAGGCCGGGCGCGCCGGTGATCAGGCAGTGACCGCCGGCGAAGAGGCTGTAGAGCAACTGCTCGACGACCTCGTGCTGGCCGACCATGACCTTGGAGAGTTCGCGGAGGATGCGCTCGCGCGCGTCGCGGATCTGTTCGACGGTTTTCTTTTCAGTTTCGTAATCGCTCACGCCAATGGCTCCCGTGAAATCAGCGGTCAGTGGGTCATGGCCCAGAACACGATGTTGATGCCCATGGGGTAGGCTTTCTTTTCGGAATAGGTGCGGAAGTACCACTCGTCTTCGCCCTCGCGTTCCCAGCCGTCACCGAGGTCGGTGTTCTGGCAGACGAGGACCATGATGCGGCCCTTGTCGTCGTAGAGGGCGCGGTAGTGGGCGCCCTTGGCGTCGGGGCGCTCGTAGCTTTCGTTCTCCTGCCCCTTATATTGCAGCGCGTTGTCGATGCCGGGGATCTGGGGCTTTTCCTTGAGGTCGAAGACGCAGTGGAAGATGGGGTGGTCGATCTCGAGATCTTCGGCGTCCTTGTCGGGGAAGACGCGCTTGAGCTGTTGTTCGAAGTTCTCCCAGGCGCGGACGCCCCAGAAGTCGTCGATCATGAGGAAGCCGCCGTTGAGGAGGTAGCGGCGGAGGGCGACGATTTCCTCTTCGCTGAATTCCAGGTTGGCGACTTCGAGCATGTAGATGAAGGGGTAATCGAAGAGGCGCTCGTCGGTCAGGTCGAGGATGACGGGGTGGGGGTTGACCTTGAGGGAGGTCATCTGCTGGAGGCGGAAGGAGAAATTCAGGTCGCTGTCGGGGAAGTCGGTGATCCAGGTGCTGCCGCGATAAACCGACGTATAGCGGATGCGGCAGAAGGTGAAGACGTCGCTCTTGAAATGCGGATCGACTTCCCAAGTCGGTGTACCGTGACGGTCGGCGGGAAGGTCGGGTTTGATGCCCTGGTTGGCGATGCGGTGGTAATAGTTTTCGCCGTATTGGGCCCAAGCGAGCGTGCCACCGACGCCGATCAATCCGAGCAGCAGGATGACGAGGTAGCGGGCAGGGCGGCGGAGTCTCATGGCTTGGCCTCCTCTGGAGCTGGTTGCGCGGGCGTAGCGGTCGCCGCCGCCGCCGTTGCCGGTCGGGTCGCAGGACGTGTGCTCGCGGCGGGGTGCGGGGCGGCGTCCATCTTGCGGCTGACGTCGAGCAGCAGGGCGAGGGCGGCGCGGTAGCGCGGGGCTTCTTCGAGCGACCGGACGACTTCGTTGCGGGCGGCGGGTAGTTGGCCGTCGTCGGCGAGCAGCCTGGCGAGGCGGTAACGTTGTTCGGCGACGTCGAGGGTGTCGAGCATCAGCAGGGTGCGGCGGGCGGCGATGGCGACCTTGCGGTCCTTGGATTCTTCGGCGGCGGCGGCGAGGGCGCGGTGCGGGGCGGGGAGCAGGGGGTTCACGGCGATGATCTGCTCGGCGTACTTGCGGACGGCGGGCCAGTCGCCGGCGGCGCGGGCGATCTCGATCAGGCGGAGGCGCGGCTCGATGGCGTCGGCGTCGATCGCGACGTGCTTTTCGAGCATGGCGCGTTCCTGCGGGGTTTCCTTGAGTTCGCGGTGGGCGGCGGCCATCAGCAGGTAGGGCCCGCCGGCCTGGGCGTAGCCGGGGTAGAGCCCGATCGCTTTGGCGAGGGGCGCTTTGGCGGCTTCCCATTTGCCGGCGGAAAGGAGGGCGCGGCCTTCGCCGAGCAGGCCCCAGAAGTTATTGGGGTGATCTTTGGTCCAAGCGGCCATGGCGGCGGCGTCGGCGTCGAGCGGGAGCTTGGGATGTTCGAGGTCGGCGCCGGGCGCGAGGTTCTTCGCCAGGTCGGTGAACCAACCTTCGAAGTGCTGGTCGAGCTTGTCGATCGGCTCGGTGTGGTTGGCCAGGGCGGTGTTGATCGGGATCGATTCGCCGAGGTCTTTGAGGATGGCGTTGAGAGCCTCACCGCCGAACTTTTCGACGATGTAGCGGACGACCATCGACGATTCGTAATACGCGAACTGCAGGTGCATCGGCGAAGGCGGCTTGAGGAACGCGCCGCTGAGCTGACTGACGGGCGTCGAGCCGCCGTCCAGGATCAGGTCGCGGTATTGCGGGGTCATCACCTGGCCCCAAGCGGGGTTTTCCTGGCGCTCCTCGTAGACGGAGATCCCTTCGCTGAGCCAGCGGGGCATCTTGTTGTGGGTGACGTGCAGCGTGACGCTGTGGCAGAACTCGTGCCAGAGGATGGCTTCCCAGTCGGCGGGGTGGGCCATGCGGGAGGCGGGGCTGTTGACGGTGACGACGGGTCCGAAGCAGACGCCAAGGAAACCCGCCCCACCGGGCAGGCCGAAGGTGCGGATGGCGAAGTCCTGTTGGCGAGGGAAGATCTCGACGGTGACGGGGCCGTTGAGGTCGGCGCCGTATTTGGCGCAGAGCTTGGTTCGCGCGCGTTCGAGCAGGGACAGTGCGCGGTCGCCGTAGATTTGGGCTTCGCGGTCGTCCATGCGCAGGAGGAAGTGGTCGTTCCGGAGCTGGTGGAACTTGGCGAGGTGGTCGCGCAGCTCGATCAGGTTGTAGGCGACGACGTTGTAGGGGTCTTCTTCAAATACTTTGGCGGCGAGGGCCCAGCCTTCGTCTTCCTGGCCGAGGCGGAGCAGGTCCTGACAAAGCTGGACGCGCGCCGGGCGGTAGTCGGGCGCGAAGGCGAGGGCCTGGCGCTGGTAGGCGGCGCCTTCGGCGAAGCGGTAGTTGGCGGAGAGTTTTTCGCCGATGTCGTAGTCGACGGCGGGGTTGGTGGCCCAGGTCTTCAATCCCTCGGCGCGGGCGTCGCGCTCGGCCTTGGGGTCGCCGGTGAGGTGGGCGAGGACGGCGCGATACGCCCAGGCGCGGGGCTGGTGGGGGTTGATCGCCAGCACTTCGTCGAGCAGTTCGGACGCCGCGGTGTAGGCTTCGCGGTCGATGAGGTTTTCGGCCTGGAAGAGGAGGCTGCCGACGTGGTTGGGATTGAGCTTGAGGGCCTTGTTGAGGGCGTCGGTGGCCTTGTCGGAATCGTTCTCATTGGCGCGGGCGAGACCGAAGTAGACGTCGGGGTCGTCGGGCGTGCGCTTGGCGGCGTTGGTGAAGGCTTCGATCGCCAGGGCGTAGTCGTGTTTTTCCAGCGCCAGTTCGCCGCTGGCGAGGTAGGGCTCGGCGGATTCGGGGCCGTCTTTTTTGGCCGTGTCGTAGTAGTTTTCGAGGACTTGTCGGGCGTCGAGGCCGCTGAGGAGCATGGCGCGGCCGAGGGCGACGCGGCTGGTGGAATCGCCGAACCGCCAGGGGGATTGCTCGGCCTGGTCTTTGATCGCGACGAGCGCCGCGTGCGCGTCGTCGGGGCGGTTGTTGAAGCGGAGGGCGTCGACGTTCAGCAGGCGCAGGGGGACACTGTCGGCGTGACGCTGAAGGCCGGCCTCGACGGTCTTGAGGGCTTCGGGATATTGGCCGGTGATCAACTCGGCTCGGATATTGACCAGCCACCACCCCTCGCGCCAGGGCTCGGTCTCGATCCCTTTGGCCGACGCGTCGATCGCCTGGGCGTACTTGCCGGAGCGGATCAGCGCCTGGGCGTCGGCGATGTCGGCGGCCTGTGCGGCTGTCGCCGTCAGCACCAGCAGTGTGACGACGCAGATGCGGATGACCCGCGAAGGGCGATTCACCCAGTTCATCGTCGACATGGATCGGGGATCATCGTCCATCGCGCGTCGCAGCATCCTACCGCGGACCGGTCGGGCCCACTACTGAGCCCTGCCTTTCGTAACGCCGGGCGAGGGGGAATGTTGCAGGCGATGTCGGGACGAGTAGTCCACTGCGTGTGATCGAGGGCACAGTCCGCTTCGCGGTTGGCGCCGCCTTGTCGCGCCCGTGGTCATCGACACGTCAAAACAAACACATCTGCCCCGTCACGTCCGGCCGGCGGAAGTGCGCGGTCGAGAGCGGGCGGATGTCGCGGTTCAGGCCGTACTTTCTGGTGAAGACGTCGAACGTCTTGGCGAGTTGCTCGACGATCGGTCCGCGCCCGCGGCGGCGGCCGGGGTAGGAGGCTTCGTAAAGTTTCCCGCCCCGCGCCTGCCGTAACAGCGATTCCACTTTCTTCGCGCGGTCGGGGTGCACGGATCGTTTGAGCCAATCGAGGAACAAATCCTTGAGCTGGTAAGGCAGGCGGAGGAGCACCCACGCCGCCCGCCGCGCGCCGGCTTCGGATACGGCTTCCAGGAGGCGCGGCAGCTCGGTGTCGGTGAGGCCGGGGATAATGGGGGCGATGTTGACGGTGACGGGGATGCCCGCGGCAGTCAGCTCCCGGATCGCCCGTAAGCGGCCCGCGGGTGAGGACGCGCGCGGCTCGAGTTTCTGGGCCAGGTCGGCGTCGAGCGTCACCAGCGTGATCGTCACCCGGCCGGCGTTCATCTCCGCCAGTTTGGACCACAGGTCGGTGTCGCGCAGCACCATGGCGCTCTTGGTCATCGTGCTGACCGGCTGGCCGCAGTTCGCCATCACCTCCAGGCAGTCGCGGGCGATGCGCATCTTGTGTTCGATCGGCTGGTAGATGTCGGTGATGGCGGACATCACGATCGGCTCGGGCTTCCAGCGCGGGGAGGCGAGTTCGCGCTTGAGAAGCTCGGGGGCATCGGGCTTGGCCATCAGCTTGGTTTCGAAATCCAATCCGCAACTGAAGCCGAGGTACTCGTGGTACGGGCGGGCGAAGCAATAGATGCAACCGTGCTCGCACCCGCGGTAGGGATTCAGGGTCCAATCGAAGGGGACGTCGGACGTGGGGGCGACGTGGTTGATGATCCGCTGGGTGCGGTCCAGGAAGACTTGCCGCTCGACGCGGTTGGACGTGCCGTCGTCGTTTTGCCGTTCGACCCATTGGCGGTCGATTTCCTCGCCGAGGACGTGCAGGCGGACGGTTTCGAAGCGGTTTCCGGGATTGATCCCCGCGCCGCGGCGGTGGGCCGGGCCGTTGGGGAGCGCGTCTCTGAACGAAAAGTCACCATCCGTCATACCGAACATTGTGCGAACTATCGGCGGGGCGCGTCAACGGAGTTAAATCGCGAATTGTTTGTTGCAAAAGCGTTAAACCCGGCTTCGAAAGAATTATCTGTCCCCCTGTCGATTTCGCGGACAGTGATTCGACTGATAGGTGTCAGGCGAGAAACCAGACCGGTCGGATGATCGCCCAGTGAACGCCCACAAACCGTTAACCCCTAACCGCGAGTTTCCCATGCAATCCGACACGCAAACCAAAACCGTTTCCCAGGCGATGACGTGGACTGGCCGGGTTATCAGCGCGATCTGCGTGCTGTTCCTGCTCTTCGACGGCGTCATCAAGGTCATGAAGCTTCCCATCGTCCTCAAGGCGTGCGTCGAACTCGGGATTCCGACCGGCGCTATCCAGGGGATTGGCATCGTGCTCGTCGCCAGCACGCTCCTCTACGCCATCCCGGTGACGTCCGTGCTGGGGGCGATCCTGTTGACCGGTTACCTCGGCGGCGCGGTCTCGACGCACGTGCGGACGGGTGGGCCGGCGTTCAACGTCGCCTTCGCGACGATCTTCGGGATGCTGGTCTGGCTCGGCCTGTTCCTCCAAGATGCGCGGCTGCACACGCTATTGCCGCTGCGAACTGCTTAATCTCGTTCTGAAATCTCGATCAAACGATTCAACCTGAACTTAAAGGAGACTGTCATGGCCGCCGCTACCGCTAATGTTCCTGCCGTTAAGAATGAGTCGAGCCGTCCGTTTGTCATCTCGCGCACGTTCGACGCCCCGCGCGATGTCGTGTGGCAAGCGTGGACCGACCGCGAACGGCTGATGCAATGGTTCGGCCCCAAGGGGTTCGCCATGGTCAAGGCGACGCTCGACCTTCGTCCCGGCGGTGTCTTCCACTACTGCCTCCGCACGCCGGATGGGACGGATATGTGGGGCAAGTTCGTCTACCGCGAGATCGAGGCCCCACGCCGCATCGTCCTGGTGAATTCCTTTTCGGATGAAAAGGGCGGCGTCACGCGGCACCCGTGGAGCGCGACCTGGCCGCTGCAAATGCTCACCACCACGACGCTGACCGAGCAGGGGGGCAAGACGACGGTGACGGTCGAATGGTCGCCGCTGGATGCGACGGACGCCGAGCGCCACACGTTCGACGGTGCGCACGACAGCATGAAGCAGGGGTGGGGCGGGACGTTCGAGCAATTGGCCGAATACCTCGCCAAGGCGCAGGCGACCACGACGCGGCCCCGCCGTTGACATATTCCGTGATGGGAATATTATTCCGCAAGACTTGACTCGACTTTAGAAAAGGAGACAGGCAATGACCGCGATCGACGTGATTCGGAGTGCCATGCAGAACTGCGAGCGGGCGACGATGCAGCTCATCGACGACATGAGCGACGCCCCCTTCACCCAGCCCACGGCCCGCGGCGGGAACCATCCACTCTGGGTGCTCGGGCATCTGACCTTCATCGAAGGCAGTGTCCCGCACGTCCTCTTCGGCGAGCCCAATCCGGTGGCGCACTGGGCGCCGCTCTTCGCGCCCGGCACCCAGCCGACGACCGACGCCGGCGTCTACCCGTCGCTTGACGAATTGCGGCGAACGTATCGCGACCTGCGGGCGCGGAATTTACAGATACTGGAACAACTGGGCGAGGCCGGGCTGGACCGGCCGACCAAGGCCCCGCCGCGCGGGTTGGAAGGAATCCTTCGCACGGCGGGTGACACGTTTCTGGTGATGGCGTTGCATCAGATGAATCATCGCGGCCAAGTCGCCGACGCGCGGCGCGTCGCGGGTCGCGAGCCGGTGTTTACGCCGGGTGTGGATTGAAAAACATTTGAGCGTTCGAAGTCAATTTGTACGATGAGTCGGTTGTCGGTTGAGCTCGATGACCGGGCCGAAACAGAAGGCGGAATTTACAAGGAGAATTCATGAGTGGAGTACGGGTCCTTATCGGCACGCGCAAGGGCGCGTTCACCGCCACGTCGGACGGCAAGCGGCAGCGGTGGGAGATTTCCGGTCCGCATTTCGGCGGCTGGGAGATCTATCACATGAAGGGTTCCGCCGTCGATCCGAACCGGATCTACGCGTCGCAATCGAGCAGTTGGTTCGGGCAGATCATCCAGCGGTCGAGTGACGGCGGGAAAACCTGGGAGCAGCCCGGCACCAAGCCCGGCGAGCCCACCACCACGCCCGAGGGGATGCCCAAGGCCGAGAGCAACAAGTTCGTTTACGAGGGGAATCCCGGCACGCACATGTGGTACGACGGCACGCCCCACCCGTGGGAGTTCAAGCGCGTCTGGCACCTCGAGCCGTCGCTGACGGACCCGGACACGGTTTACGCCGGCGTCGAGGACGCCGCCATTTTCAAGACGACCGACGGCGGGAAAAACTGGAAGGAACTGCCCGGCCTGCGCGGCGCGCACGGTCCGAAGTGGCAGCCCGGCGCGGGCGGAATGTGCCTGCACACGATCCTGCTCGACCCGAAGAATCCGAATCGCATCTTCATCGCGATCTCGGCCGCGGGGGCGTTCCGCACGGACGACGGCGGCGTCACATGGAAGCCGATCAACCGCGGCCTGCGGTCGCAATATATTCCCGACCCCGACGCCGAAGTCGGTCACTGTGTGCACCGGATCGCCGCTCACCCGTCGCGCCCGGACACGCTCTTCATGCAGAAGCACTGGGACGTCATGCGCAGCGACAACGCCGGGGACCTCTGGCACGAGGTGAGCGGCAACCTGCCGACGGATTTCGGCTTCCCGATCGACGTCCACGCCCACGAGCCCGAGACGATCTACGTCGTGCCGATCAAGAGCGACGGCGAACACTATCCGCCGGAGGGAAAACTCCGCGTCTACCGCAGCCGCGCGGGCGGGAACGAGTGGGAGCCGCTGACCAAGGGCCTGCCGCAGAAGGATTGTTACGTCAACGTCCTGCGCGACGCGATGGCGGTGGACCGGCTGGACGATTGCGGGATTTATTTCGGGACGACGGGCGGGCAGGTGTATTGCTCGCCGGATGGGGGGGATAATTGGAACGCGATCGCCCGCGATCTGCCGGCGGTGGTGTCGGTCGAGGTGCAGACGTTGGCGTGATGAGTTCCCCATGCAGAAGGTAGCGCCATGATCCACGTTATCCTTCCCGCCCACTTGCGAACGCTGGCGAATCTCGAGCGCGACGTGCAGCTTGAGGTCGCCGCGCCGGTCACGCCGACCGCGATCCTCGACGCGCTGGAGGCGCGGTATCCGATGCTGCGCGGGACGATCCGCGACCAGGTGACCAAGCAGCGGCGGCCGCTGGTGCGGTACTTTGCGTGCGAGGAGGATTTGTCGCACGAGTCGCCGGACCGGCCGTTGCCGGAGAAGGTCGCCACCGGCGCCGAGCCGTTTTTCATCGTCGGGGCGATCGCGGGTGGGTGATGTCATGGTTACCACCCGCTGTCATCGGTCTTTTGAAGGAACGTGAAGAAGCACATCCGCTCGACGTCGTCAATGACGCCGCGGAGTGAGAACAGTTTGAAGAACCATGCCAGGTCCTGATCCGTCGGCGCGTCCGGGGGGGCGGATTCTTCGCCGACGACCTCGGCCGGCGGGACGTTCATGATGTGGTCGCAGAGGTAGGCGATATTCATCTCGTCGGCCGTCTGCGTCGAGAGGACGAACACCTTGTGTTGGCGGATCGGCTCGCGCAAATACCGCTCGGCCATCTTCACCTCGATTTTGTCCAGCGCGTCCAGGTACGCGAGCGTCGCGGGGTCCTGCTTCCAGCCTTGTTCGCCGCGCTCGTCTTCCTTGTACCCTTCCATGGCGGCGTCGAAGTGCGCCTGCAGGCGTTCGTAGAACGATTCGACCTGATCGCCGGCGAGCCAGCGGATCATCATGACTTCGCCGGGCCGGCGGTGGACGTGGTAGTCGTTGGTGGAAAGTTGATGTGCGTCGCCGAGTTTGAGCAACCGCGCCGCCTCGTCGGCTACCTCGGGCGGCAGGAGGGGGATGTCGGGCGTCTTGGCCTTATCGAGTTTGGCCATCGTCCGCTGGACGTCGCGGGCGACGTCGGCGGTCAGGTCGGTCAGCACGGACGCGTCGAACTTTCGCGGCCCTTCATAGATCGCGGCGAGATCGGCGTGCATGCGGAATTCGTCGGCCTTCTCGCGGGCGCGGTCGGCGGGTTTGGAGGCCTGTTCGGAGGGGGTTTCGTTCGGGTCGTCAAACATCGTGAGCGACTTATATGCGAAAGGCCGACCTCGCGCAACGTCTCCCGGAATCGCAGACGCTACCGAGTCTACCGCCGCAGCGGCAGCAACCCTTTCAGACGCGGTTCGCGCAGCAATAGCGCCAACCAGGCGATGACGCCGACCAGCACCGCCATCCACCAAGTGGATTCGCCGGCCCGCACGTGCGTCGAGACCGCGCCGCCGAGATAACCGGTTAGCAGGATCGCCCCCAGGACGGACGTCTGCGGTATGGCATACAGGATGACGCAGCACGCCTCGGCCACGACGATCGGCATGACCGAGTTCGCCGGATAGCCGTAGGGGGCCATTTGCTTTTTGACGTCGTCGGGCTTGGCGAAGGCGAAAACGATGCCCGCCAGCAGCGCCAGCACGAGCAACGTGCTCAACACCCGACCGGTCCAAACCATTGCTTTCGACACGACGCGACTCCGATGCGGGCCAGCCCCTTCTGGAATCCCCGTCGATTATCTTGTCGATGTTCATAACAAGGTCAATCGGCTTGGTCAGGAAATTGCGACTCCGCAACACGTCCTTTGGACCTCTGTGGTTTCGCAGCTACTCCTGCTGCGTCACCCAGGTGTCCATCTTGCGGCGCTCCAGTGTGAACGTGAGTCCGGTCTGCTCGGTGATGTGAGCGAGCAGTTTCGCCCGGAACTCCGCCGCCACCCCGCCCGATGCGTTGTTGCACCAGAAGACAGATTGCTTTTCGGTCCCCTGGGCCTCGTTGACCACCTCGGTCTCCATGATTTCGCCGAGTGTCGTAAAGAGCTCGTGCACGTCGCCGGCGGCGTGGTTGTCGATCTTCCCGGGCTTATCCAGGTAAATCCGCAGCAGCGGCGGCTCACCGGGGGTGGGCTTGGGGCTGGTCAACTTCCACGTCCCGCGCGCCACGAATACTTCCCGTTCCACCTTCTTCTTTTGAACGATCACGGGCCAGTTCATTTCGCGGCGGACGATGGTAAAGGCCGACTGCACGAGGTCGTCTTCCGACGCTCCGGACCGGATCACCCAGTCGCCGTCGATGCGCCGCATGCGGTCGAACTCGTCCAGCACCAGGCGGTAGCTCGGCACCTGGCACACGAATCGCAGCACGTTGCCGACGGTTCCCTCCTGCGCCGTCCAGCGGTTCCAGGAGACCTGCCCCCGGTCGCTCCGGAAGACGAAGATGCCCGAGTCCGGCATCGTGATGCCGCCGCCGCGGTTCACCTCCGCCATGTATTGCTTGCGCTCGGCGCTGAACGGACGCGGGATCCGTCGGAGGGACTCGTCGGCGCCCGGGGCGTAGGCGGCATTGAATCGCGCGTGCCAGTCGTCGCCGGCCGGCGCGTCGGCCTTGGTGTTCGCGGGCTTTGCCGGCGCGGGGTCGGCGGCCATCGCCATCGCCGCGGGAGCGAGCGCCCGGTGCGTCGCCACGATCGCCGCCGGCGTGCCGACCAGGATCGCCACCGCCGCCGCAACCAACGTCACTTTCGTTTTCGTCGCCATCATGACCCAGCCCGTGCCTTTCAATAATCCCGCCGCCTGTACGCCACTTGCGCCCGCGCCGGTCGCCACCGCCGTCGCCGTCTGAAGCATCCCCGCCGGCGCCGCCTGCACCGCCCGCGCCGCGATGACCGCCGTTAGTCCTGCCGCGGCGGGCAAACACGTTCCGGCGTTCTTCGACAGCAGGGACCGCAGTTTTCCGATCGCCCGGAAGACCCGCTGCTTGGCGGCGTCTTCGCTGACGCCCAGCGCCTCGCCGACCTCGCGCAGGGACCGCCGCTGCATGTACCGCATGACCACTGCGGATCGATCCAGGTCGCCCAGCTTGGCCAGTGCCGCGTCCAGGTGGGGCTTGAGCTCATCCCAGATTTGCCGTGCGTCCTCGGGTTCGTCGTCGATTTCCGATGTCATCGCCGCCGCCTTTTGTTCGTGCTTGCGCCGCCGCGCCTGCTCGCGCAACGCGTTCAGGGATACCCAGCGCGTCGCCTTGATAAGCCACCCCGCCAGCGGCACGCGCGACTTCGCCAGGGCCGGGGCCTTGCGCGCTAGAAGCACGAAGACGCCTTGGCTGACGTCCTGGGCCGCGTGGGGGTCGTGCACCTGGCGCATGGCCGCGGAGTAGACGAGGTCCACGTACCGCTCCGCCAGGCGTGCGAAGGCCGCCTGCGATCCGGTTCGAACGTATTCGACCAACCAGTCCTGCTCGTCCATCCGACTGCGCCCTTCTGCCTATGAATCGCCGCCCCCGGCGGGAGGTAACAACCCGCCCAAAGAATCTCCATCATCAACTGATCGCCTCGCCGCCCGCATTCACCAAAACCTCATCCTCGCCGCGCTACCATTTCGATCCCGGCCGGCTTTCTTCGGGACAGTCACGTCGTCCACATTTCGCGTTCCAACTATGGCCAACGTCCTCCTCGTCGACGACTCGACCCCCACCCTCAACCGCCTCGCGCGCCATTTCCGCCGCTGGGGGCACGAAGTAAAGACCGAATCCGACGCGGGCAACGTCATCCGGGCCATGGCAGACCAGTCCACCGACTTGGTCGTCCTTGACGTCCTGATGCTCGACGTGGACGGCATCGACGTCCTCCGCGCCATCCGCCGGCACGTCGACCCAGGGCTGGCCGCCACGCCCGTGATTATGCACTCGATGGCCCGCGACCCGCGCATCATCGCACAGGCACTCAAGGCGGGCGCACAGGATTACGTCATCAAGGCCACCTCCGCCGAAGAACTGCGCCACCGCGTCGCGAAATGTCTGATCCCCCCGAGCGCCGCGCCCCACGCGCCGCCGCCCAAGGCGGTGTAGTTCGATTAGAGTGGGTGGCCCTCTTCCGCTTGCGGCTTTAGCGGGCCGACGACTTGGCCGAAGCCGGAACGCCCGAGCCCCCGACGTCCGGCAAGACGTCCGCGTTCACCGGCCCCGCAACGCCATTCGTCGTCATCACTGCCGGCAACGTCACGCGCACCGAAAACACCCCCGCGTCGCTGGACGCCTCGATCGTGCCTTCCATCGCCGCCACCAGTTCCCGGCAAAGCGACAGTCCCAGGCCGCAGTGGACGCCGGTATTTCGCCGCGCCGCGTCCCCGCGCCAGAACCGGTCGAATACCTGCCGTGACTGCGCCGCGGTCAGGACGCTGCCGCTGTTCGACACCCGCAGCTCCACCCGTCCGCCGTCCGCACGCGCCCGGCCTTCCACCCGAAGCCACCCGCCCGCGTCGCAATGGCTGACCGCGTTATCCAGGAGGTTGTTCACCACCATGGCGAACTGCTCCGGATCGGTTTCGGCGAGGAGGTCGTCGGCGAACGCGAACGACGCCCGCACCCCCTTGTCCGTCGCCGCCGCCTGGAACGGTCCCCAGCACTCTCGTACGAGCGTCGCCACGTCCACGGCCGAGCGGGTGACCGGCAGTTGCCGCACGTCCGCCCGCGCCAGGATCATCAGCCGATCCACCAGCGAATGCATCCCCTTTACGATCCGGTGGCATTTTGCCAGCGTTTGCTCGTATTCCTCGGGCATCCGCCGGCGCGTGCCGCACACCTCCAGCGTCATTTCGAGGCCGGCCAGCGGGGTGCGCAGCTCGTGGGCGATGTCGGCGTTGAACCGTCGCTCGCGCGCCAACGTGGTCTCCACGCGATCGAGGAGTTCGTTGAGCCGTTGCACGACGGTCGTCAGTTCTTCGGGGGTGTCCGCGAGCTCGACCCGGTCGCCCAGGGTGTCGTCGGCCCGCATGAGCGCGATCCGCGCCGCCAGTGATTCCAAGGGTCGCAGCCCGCGGCGCACGACCAGCAGCATCGCCCCGGCCGAGCAGAGCGTCGCCGCCGCCCCGACGCCGGACAATAGCCACGCCAGGTGAAACAGCTTCTCGTCCAGTTCCGCGGTATGCCGCGCCAGGGTGATCGTCACGTGGCGGCTGCCGGGGCTGAACTTCCCCTGGGAATCTTCGCGTGGGGGGATGACGCCGAGGGTCACCTGGCGCCCGCGAAGGCCGTCCGGCAAGACGACGTCACTGGTCAAACGCGATCCGACCCGCGGCGTGGGGTGCGACAGCGTCGCCTCGCCCAGCGACGTCGAACGTTTTACCGTTCGGCCGTCGTCGGTATAAACGGCGAAGTAGTCGGGTTTCTTCGATTTCGTGAAATCCGCGATGCGGTCCGTTTCCCCCTCGACCGTCACGCCGTCCGGGTGCTCTTCGACCAGCGACGACAGCGCCTCCACCGAAGACCGCAACGCCACGTCGAACTCGAACGAGAGCGACGCGCGTACCGACCCGTAGATTACCAGGCCCGCGCCCAGCAGCACGATGACCATCGCCAGCGTCGTGCCCACCAGCAATCGCGCCCGCAGCGTCGAAATGGAACGATGACCCGTCGTCGCCATGGGCGGTTAATCGTCCTTCCCACCCAGCACGTACCCGTGGCCGCGGCGCGTGTGGATCAGTTTCGCCAAACCGGGTCCGTCGAGCTTTCGGCGGATGTGGCCGATCAGCACGTCGACCACGTTGCTTTCGGCGGTCGAGTGAAATTCGTAAACGTGGTTCCAGATGTCGGTTCGCGTCACCAGCGTGCCCGCGCGCGAGACGAGGAGTTCGAGGATGGCGTATTCGCGCGGGCTCAGGTCGATCCGGCGCCCGCCGCGGCGCACGGTCCGCGACGTCGTGTCGATTTCCAGATCTTCGACGCTGATGACCGGCGACTTCGCGTCGTACCGCCGTCGCACCAGTGCCCGGATGCGCGCCAAAAGCTCTTTGAACGCGAACGGCTTAACCAGGTAATCGTCCGCCCCCAGGTCCAGGCCCCGAATCCGGTCCTCCACCGTGTCCTTGGCGGTCAGCAGAAGTACGTGGGAATTACCGCCCCCGTCGCGAAGCTTTTTCAGGACGCTCAACCCGTCCATGCCCGGCAGCATGACGTCCAGGATCACCACGTCGTAGTCATTCGACTGGGCGTACCAGAGCCCGCCCACCCCGTCGCTGGCGGTGTCTACGGCAAAGCCCGCTTCCCGCAGGCCTTGCGCCAGGGACTCTTGGAGCGGCATGTAATCTTCGACCACCAACACTCGCATAGCTTGCAGCCGACAAGAGTTAAGCGCCGCGCAGCATAGCGGTGGCAAGATGATGTTTTCATGAACGGCCGCGGTCACACCCGGCGCGCCGCCACGACCGCTTCCACGAATGCCCGCGCCGCCTGCGTGATCGCTGCCCAATCTTCCCGCGCCACCGCGTCCTTGCTCACCAGCGACGACCCGACCCCCAGGCACGCCGCCCCGGCCTTGATCCACTCGCCGGCGTTCTTCAAATCCACCCCGCCCGTCGGCGTCAGGCGAACCTGCGGCAGGGGGGCGAGGAGGTCCTTGAAATACGTCGGCCCCAGGCTGGTGCTCGGGAAGACCTTCACCACGTCGGCGCCGGCGGTCCAGGCGCGCAGGATTTCCGTCGGCGTGAAGGCGCCGGGGATGCTGATCTTTCCGTAGCGCTTGGTCGTGGCGATCACCTCTTCGTCGAGTATCGGGCTGACGACGAACTGGGCGCCGGCGGCGATCGCGTCGCGGGCGGTGTGGGCGTCGAGGACGGTGCCGACGCCGACGATGGCGCGGTCGCCGATGGAGTTGGCGAGGGCCTCGATGCCGGCGATGGCGTTGGGCGTGGACATGGTGACCTCGATGCCGAGCACACCGCCGGCGATCAGCGCCTGGGCGATCGGCGCGAGCTGGTCTTTCGACTTCGCGCGGATGACCGCGACGATGCCGCAATCGAGTAACCGCTTAAACGTTTCGTCCTTGTCGCGGGGCATAGTGGTTCGTTAGTCCTTAATCGGGTTGCGTTTCGTCCGGTTCTCGCCGACCCAGCGGACGGCTTCCTTCAGCGTCTTGGTGACGTCGGCGATTTCGCCTTCGCCCTGAAAGCGGATCGAGAGGAGGCGCGGTTTTTCCTGGAAAAGAATTGGCGAGACGGAGGCGATCTGGAAGTTTCCTTTTCGCAAGGCGTCGATGACGTCGTTGGACTCGTAGTCGGTGACGCAGAAGTCGCCGATGACGTAATACTTGCCGCAGCCGCAGCGGAAGAGGTGGAGGGTGGTGGCGAGGCCGGCCTCGGTGGGGATGTCGCCCATTTCGAGGTTGATGACGTCGAGGTCGGCGCGGGGGAGGGTGAGGGTGTGGACTTTGCCGTTGGTGACGCCGGGCGGGGCGGCGAGGGCGGCGGTGAGGGTTTTCATGTCGGCGGGGTCGAGCTTTTTGACGGCGTCTTCGTCGGCGGATCGGGCGGGGGGAAGGGTGAAGGAGGTGAGGCAGAGGGCGGCCACGGCTAACAGCAACAGGCGGGTCATCGATTCTCCTTGGGCGGGGATTGTAACGTAAAGGTGGTGTTCGCAGAATCGGGTGGCATACGCCCGATGCATGGCGAGGGGTTACGACCTGCACAGCGTGCCGCTGTGCTGTGCAGAATGTGGGGTGGTCGTGAGACCGGTGCAACCGTCATCCTGAGCTTGCGAAGGATCTGGCTTGGAACTTCGGGGGCAGATGTTTCGCTGCGCTCAACATGACAGGTGGCGGGGCAGGGAACGCAATCGAACTACGCTGTCTCCCGCCGGCGGCGGGTGAGGAGAAGCATCGCGCCGGCGGCAATGGTGGTCAGGGTTGTGGGTTCGGGGACGACTGCGCTGGGGATGGCGACGTCGGCGAGGGGGAGGGACTTGCCGAAGTTCAATTCGAGGATTTGGAAGTCGGCGAAATCGACCATGTGATCGTCGTTGAAATCGCCCTGGGCCCACTTTTTTCCGGTGATGTCGGGGGCGTAGTTGGCGAGGAGGATTTTGAAGTCGGCGGTGTTGACCGTGCGGTCGCCGTTGGCGTCGCCGGGCATGGCGGGGATCAGGCGGAAGAGTTCGCCGCTGGTGTCGTTGGTGCCGAGTTCGGTGATGTAGAGTCGGCCCTGGTTGTCTTCGCCGAAGGAGGAGACGCTGTCGATCGTGGCGCCGTTGGGGGTGAAGATGCGGAGGGGTGTGGCGGCCTGTGGGTTTTGGATGAGGGTGACGCTGGCGGGGCCGGTACCGGAATACTTGGTGGTCCAGATCTTGGCGGCGCCGTAATCGGCGAAGAAGTAGGTGCCGTTGAGGGCCGGGTTTTCGTTGCCGCGGTAGACGTAGCCGCCGGTGACGGCGATGCCGCCGTTGGCATTGGTGTGATCGTAGTCGAAGATGGGGCCGGTGAGGGAACTGAGCGGCGCGTGGCCGGGGTCGTTGATGCCGGGGCCGTCGATGGTGCCTTCCTTGATGCGCCAGC
>Ga0207674_10001674_pt1 | contig 28491 bp, 19 predicted proteins | sample KBSCornC72_FD_184303 | JGI IMG/M metagenome (GOLD analysis project Ga0207674, IMG submission 184303) | Corn rhizosphere microbial communities from Kellogg Biological Station, Michigan, USA - KBS Corn C7-2 (SPAdes) (version 2) | ecosystem: Host-associated > Plants > Roots > Rhizosphere > Soil ...
AAGGATTAGTCGCATTCTGACAATATGGAGAACCGGTATAACTAAATGTTGCAATAGGTAATGCTGTGACGTTTTGTGTAAAACCTGCCGAAGTGCTAGGCTCATTATTCCCATCCCCGCTATAAGTTGCGGTGATCGTGTGTGGCCCTGGACTCAAAGAAGTTGTTGAAAAAGTTGCCGTGCCAGTTATTTCATCGAATGGACTGTTGCCAAGCAACGTAGTGCCATCAAAAAAATCAACACTACCCGTTGGCGAGGTTCCGTCGGTTACGGTAGCAGTAAAAGTGACCGGTGTGTTCTCACAGGCAGGGTTGTTATCTGAAGAAATAGTTGTAGTCGTTAACACTGCTAATGCAACGCTGCCAAGAGCTGTTAGTTCACCAGCAGGTTGAATCCCCGTGACTGTAAGTGTGTGACTGCTCGTATTAACCTGGCTTTGTTTTGCCCGGGATAAATTCTTGTTGTATTCACCGGCTTTAATGTTAGCCTCATTACCTGCAATATCTCCGGCCAAATAGGTTGCAGTGGCATTGTAAATAGCATTTGTAATATCATTAAGGCTTACAGTCCAGTAACGTTTAAGAAAATTAGTTGTGTTTGGATTGTTTGGATGTTTGGTGTTGACTACTCTCACTCCAACATACGGATTGGCACCGGGAGTAATTGATGTGAAGTGGATACTCATCGGTGAATACTCACTCGCACTTGTTCCAACAGGAAAAGTATAAGCCGTCGTTACACTTGAAATTTTTCTTACCTCACCCGTTCCCTTGATAATGATCATTCCACTATTTGCACCAAGAGTGCCGGCAATGGCTGGAGCTCCTGCACCAAGTACCAAATTTTGATCGTTTAACTGCAAGTGTCCATTTAAGGTGAGTTGATTGGTGATGGCGAGATCGTAAGTATACGTATTGCCACTTGTAGTAACGAAGCCTAATTGACCCGAGACGCTTGAATTCAAAATGGTGAGATTATAGAGGGGTATTGCAGCATCAATTTTATATGTTCCCGCATTAGGACCTAATTGAAATGCGCCACCACTAATTATTTTAGTTGCTGCTGAATTTAAAATAGTGATATCCCCTGCTGTTCCTTCATTTGGATGCAGTATGTTAATTATCGGGTCTCCGCTGATCGTAAGACCCGTTGAAAGACTCATGTGGAAACTGCCAAATGTCGAATTGGAATGCCCAATGGTCGAGATATTGGTCATTCCCCCAGTTATAAAAACGGAACCCGCGGTACTTACAAATCCCCCTGCAATATTTACAGTACCGCCCGTTATTTCAAGTTTGCTTGTTGTTCCACTTGTTGTTAGATAATTGCCGTTTGCCGTGCCGACATTTAAAGTACCCGACGAAACTTTAATCCAGCCGTTATTATCAATCGAAAATCCATGAGTGCTATTCGAAACACTTTTAAGAGTCCCGCCATTGACCCAGAGGCCGGCATTTGATGGAATCGTAACGATGGTACCTGAAAGAAATTGAAATGTCCCTCTTGTGATCTTAAACAAGCCTTTGACAATAGTTAAAGTGCCAGCATTTGAAATAGCGCCCTGACCATTTGCCTCAACAATTGAATTGACATCGCTGCCTTTATCTATTATGATGTTATAAAAAGTGGTTGGAGAAGATCCGCTAATCGTAGTCGCGCCTGGTGCTCCTTTAAAGATTACGGTGCCTGTACCTGCATCAAAACTTCCATTATTTGTCCAATCTCCATTAACATCAAGATTGAAGGAACCGGCTACAACGACTGAACCGTTATTATTAATCGAAATGTCCCGACACGAACCTGTATTATCTGTAATGGTTACCGCAACACCGGGAGGGATAATTACGTCATCTCCTGGTCCCGGTACATGACCGCAGTCCCATGTACCCGCATTATTCCAGTTACCAGACTTACTTGCAGTGCATATAGCAACATCTGCAGGCTGAAAACCTGAGTGTTCATTTTTTTCTTTAGCAGGTTCGGATGTAGTAGAAAAATTATTCTCTTCAACATGTTGGCTGGAAGGGACCGATGGAGGAGCGAATGATTGAGAATTATTTAATGGAGAATTTATTTGTGCAGTTGAGAAAACACAGACAAAAAATAAACTGACTCCTACAATAAAGCGAAGAAGAAACTTCCTTTGACAACTGTAACTAAGAAGAGTGATATGATCGCCATAAGTCCCTTTTTTGCAAAAAGAGTTACCTATGAACCTGCTCAGGTTTATAAATGCCTTGAATAATCTTAACAGTAGGTAGAGGTACGTCAAATTAACGATGTTTTCATTTATGCTTCTAATCACTTGCCTGTCACATGACAGATCATAGTCTTCACAGACATCTAATTGGTTTTCCTGTAAAATCTTGGAATACGGGATACTGCGATTTGCCTGGTAGAGTGACCACCCGCCGGTCGGCGGGTGATCAAGTCTTTGGTATTTATTGATCTATTGTTTGATGAGTTTAAGCTGCTTGCGCATATTCCCCTGCATCATTTCAATAAAGTATATCCCTGTCTTATAGTTGCTGCCAATGCGCAAAGTTTGACCTGCAGATAAGTTGGTGAATGTCTGGATCGTCCTGCCAAACATATCTGTAACTTTTACATTGATCTGGTCTTTTGTATTATCACTTTCAATTTTCAGCGTAAATAGGTTTTCACTTGGATTAGGAAAAACTTTTAAATTAAACTTATTCGTCACAATCGTGGACTCTGCCTGCCTGGCCGTTATATCCACTTGTGTTCCTGTTGTGTAACATTTCGGCGCTCCGGTAACGCTGCCACTATGTATCTGGAGATTTCCACCATTCAACGGTACCTTGACAGTTTTCGTGGCGACCCAATGGTCAGAATAGATAACCACGCCATTCTTATCTTTTACCGTAATGGCTATCAGATCTGAACTCGTTGGCATACCTGATCCCGGTTCACACACATCGGTAATTTCAACGATAGCTGTACAGTTACCTTCACTGGATACTATTACGTTATTTACGATGTCATTCATCACTGCATTGCAGGTAAATGCCGCTGTAGACGGTGTAGTGCCAGTGGCAGGTGTTACACTCAATGCTGTTACTTTCGTACCTTTTATTTGATATTGATGCGTGCCTTTTCTAATGATCGAGTTGATACCACCGCCCTGAATATTGCTCAATGACTTATTCCATTTCACACTGAATCCGAAATTATTCTTGCTGCCAATGTCACCCGCATATTTTCCTGTAGCCGTATTATCAAGTATAACATAACCGCCACCTGTGATGAAATCAGATGTAGGAGCCGATACCGTTGCTTGGGCAGAAGCATCAGAACAACTGGCATCGTTTTGATAATAGCCACCTATTGTCCACGTGATATCATATGTTTTTGAAAGAGAAGGGCTGAGATTTGCGGTGAATGTAGTACCAAACCATGCAAGAGTCTTATCGGCCGAAAGTGAGCCTGAAACGATACTAGCAGAATACGTGCCCACGGTAGCAGTACCATCCATTACTTTAAAAGTAACCGTTGCCTTTGAAATATCTCCCCTGTTACCATCTGCTTTGTCAGTAAGCGCTAATTTCAAATTCACAATAGCTGTTCCACCGGTCGCGCTGTTTGAATTCACAAACAGATCTCCGTTATAGTTTACACACGCATCTTCCGGGGTAATATCAAAGTTGTCCAAATCAGAAGAGGAAATATATGTGGCATCACCAGCGAAGCTGGTAGCTACCTTGCATACCGATGCGGGATCCTGGTTAAGAATTAGCGTTGTTGATGCAACACCATTCGCATTTGTAGTAGCAGAGGCAGATTGTGTACCGATTGTGAAAGTAACTGCTCTGCCACTTATGGGATCTCCGCTCATTACGTCAGTAAGTGTTGCCGTCAACAATTGTTGATCGGAGTATTGCTCAACTCCATCGCCTGTGTATACAAGAGTAGTTGGACGTTTATTTACTGTTACATTAAACACGCATGTTTTTGTATGACCGCATCCGTCCGTGGCCGTCCATGTAATAGTTGTTGTCCCTCCATTCAGGTCTTTTCCTGCCAGGGTAGTGCCACTTCCAGTAGTTGCACCTGATAAGCTGTATATCAGTGAAGACAAACTGCAGTTATCTGAAGCGGTGACATCAAATTCGTCACTCTGAACGGTATAGTTAGTTTCACCAAAGTCAAACAATCTTGTTGTTGATGTTTTACAATTAGTGATCGAGGGGTCCTCTGTATCACCACCATTGTAAGTGATATCAACAGCTGTTGCTTCATTATTGCAATCATCTTTGATCACATAGTGATAAGTTACAGTCCAGCTGCAATTGTCTCCTGTGGGTGCACCTGTTTTCGTTACATGCACTGTTCCGCAATTATCTGCATACAGTGCTGCGATGTCTGACTCGCTTGGTCCGGCTGGTATACTGTTGTAGCATACGTTCAATCCTGTTTGCCCTGTTGGCAATACTCCAACGAGATGTGGTGCTTCGGTGTCACCACCACTGTAAGTAATGTCAACTGCTGTTGCTTCATTATTGCAATCATCTTTGATCACATAGTGATAAGTTACAGTCCAGCTACAATTGTTTCCTATGGGTGTACCTGTTTTCGTTACATGCACCGTTCCGCAATTATCTGCATAGAGTTCTGCAATGTCTGACTCATTTGGTCCGGCTGGTATACTGTTGTAACATACATTCAATCCTGTTTGGTTTGTTGGTAAAGTGCCGACAAGATGAGGCGCTTCGGTGTCACCACCACTGTAAGTAATATCAACCGCTGTTGCTTCATTATTGCAATCATCTTTGATCACATAATGATAAGTTACAGTCCAGTTGCAATTGTCTCCTGTAGGCGCACCTGTTTTCGTTACATGCACTGCTCCGCAATTATCTGCATAAAGTGCTGCGATGTCTGACTCACTTGGTCCGGCTGGTATATTGTTGTAACATACATTCAATCCTGTTTGGTTTGTTGGTAACGTCCCGACAAGATGAGGCGCTTCGGTATCACCACCACTGTAAGTAATATCAACTGCTGTTGCTTCATTGTTGCAATCATCTTTGATCACATAATGATAAGTTACAGTCCAACTGCAGTTGTCTCCACTCGGTGTACCTGTCTTGGTTGCATGTACTGTTCCGCAATTATCTGCATACAGTGCAGCCATTTCGGATTCACTTGGACCGGCTGGCACACTGCTGTAACATACATTCAATCCCGTTTGACCTGTTGGCAATACACCAACAACATGTGGTGCTTCGGTATCACCACCACTGTAAGTAATATCAACTGCTGCTGCCTCATTATTCTCATCGTCTTTAATCACATAATGATAAGTTATGGTCCAGCTGCAGTTGTCTCCACTTGGTGTACCTGTCTTTGTTACCTGCACCGTTCCGCAATTATCTGCATACAGTGCTGCAATTTCGGATTCACTTGGACCGGCTGGCACACTGTTGTAACATACATTCAATCCTGTTTGTCCGGTTGGCAATACACCAACAATATGTGGCGCTTCTGCATCATTCACAGTTACTGTAAAGCTGCATGTTGCATCCGGTGAACATGAATTATGTGCAGTTATAGTAACATTTGTCACACCTTTATTAAATGTTGAGCCGCTGCCTGTTCCAGCTCCGCTTCCTGTGGTAGCTCCGGTAAATGAATAACTAAGTGTGGGCACCGGAGAGCCTGTGGCTGCAGAAGTGTATGTAACCACGGCTGTACAGACACCATCGTCATTTGGTTGAGATATATTATTAGGACAAGCTGTGAATGACGGCGGCTGATTAACTGTTACAGTTACACTGCCAGGCGAAAATCCTGAAGAGGATATACAACCATTCGCATTCGTTACACTCACAATAGCATAGGTTGTGGTTAAAGTAAGTGCGCCGGTACCTAAATTGTTGTTTCCACTACCATTCAAACTTAAGGGTGATTGAAGAATTCCATTCTTAGTATAAGATAAACTGCCGTTGGGAGGACCACTAAACATTATAGTAGTAGAGCCCCCTGAGCAAATCGTACTCGGGTTGGGAGAATTAATTGCAACCGTTGCTGTTGGCAAGGCACTGACCGTAATCACGACAGGACCAAAAGGTGATGTACATCCGTTAGAATTGGTTACATCAACTGTAACTGATGCGCCATTAGTAAGTGTGGTAGTACTAAATGTATTCAAGGCACTATTTTGGGCGCTTGTACCATTCACTTTAAAATCATAATTGGAAAATCCACTTGGTGCATTAAATGTCACGTTACCTCCAGCGCATATTTTATTGTCATTAGGTGCATTGCCAGAAGTTTCTGCGGCTGTTAGCGTACCACTTGGATTTGCATTTACTGTTATCACTATTGGTCCAAGGGTCGAAGTACATCCATTAGAGTTAGTAACATCTGCTGTTACTGATGCTCCATTGGTTAAAGTTGTAGTGTTGAAGGTGTTTGACCCACCGCTTTGTGCACTAGTGCCATTCACTTTGAAATTATAAGTTGTAAATCCACTCGTTGCAGTAAAGGTTACATTTAACCCCGCACAAATAATATTATCATTTGCTGTCCCGGAATTTTCTGTCGCAGTAAGAGTAGCACTTGGAAGGGCATTCACTGTAATAATAACGGGAGCAAACGTCGATTTACAACCGTTCGAATTGGTTACGTCGACTGTAACGGATGCCCCATTAGTCAGAGTTGTGGTACTGAATGTATTCGTTGAGCCGTTTTGAACACTGCCGCCATTGACCTTGAAATTATAGTTAGTGAATCCACTCGTCGCATTGAAAGTTACATTAGCTCCTGCACATATCTTATTATCGTTATTGTTTGTACCAGATGTTTCCGTTGCAGTTAATGTACCGCTTGGATTTGCGTTTACCGTTATGACAACCGGTCCAAAAGTAGAAACGCAATTATTAGAGTTTGTAACATCAGCTGTTACTGAAGCTCCGTTAGTTAATGTTGTACTATTGAAAGTATTGGCTGCACCGTTTTGAACACTGCTTCCATTCACTTTAAAATTATAATTCGTGAACCCTTCTGTCGCCGTAAAGAGCACGTTATCTCCTCCACATATCTTGTTGTCGTTACTTGCAGTGCCGGAATTCTCAGTTGCCGTAAGCGTTCCGCTTGGTAATGCGTTAATCGTTACTGCTTGTGTCGCAGAAGTGGTTATGCCGACAGAATTCGCCGTTGCGCAATTGGGACCCCCTGCCCATGTAATGGTAACATAATAAAATAATGTCCCCACTGTATTACTAGGCGGGGTAAATGTTGATGAAGTTGTGTTGGCGGTACTATTCGTTTGCTGGACCTGCGTTCCACCAGTAGTTGAATTGCTTGTGTTTCTAAACCAGGTAATAATGATGTTTACATTAGTATTGTTTCCGTTCTGCGTACCATTACAGCTTGTATTAGTCCAGTTTACAACAAGATTTGATGTGGTTGCATTAAGACAATAAGAATTACCTCCGGTGAATGTTGAAAATGCCGATGGGTAAGTATCCGTCCTCAGCGCATCCGTAAAAGTTGTCTCCGCGTGCAGCCCCGATGTTTGTCCATCAGCCGTCGCCCATAATGTAGCGCCTAACTCATCTTCATCAAGGGGAACGACCCATGTCGTTGTAAAATTTCCATTATCGTCAGCCACCACAATCCATGGAGCATGTGCACCACTGGTTTCGTTGTCACCATCACCTACGTGCAATACTTGTAGTCTTACTGTATCACCGGCAGCAAAACCACTACCCGTTAATATCACCGTAGATCCGGGAGGATAATCTGGCTGGTCGCTAGTAAGAGTGGGAGTTTGAGCAACCACACAATTTATTACGAACAAGCAAAAGAAAAATGAAATGGCTTTTGCTGGCCTCCTGAGAGTAAGTAAAGATGATGTCATATATAAAAAAATATAATATTTCTTAGATCACATACAATGAACAGTCCGAGCATGTCCTAGAATGCCCTAGGAAAAGGTGCCTTCGACGATTAACATGATCAATTCAAGGAGAAAGGATAAAACAAGGAGCCTAATAAGAAATGACCGGCTCAAGGTTATCAGTTTTTTCTAGGAATGGGACTTGTTGGGACGAAGTAAAATCGAAGTGCCAAAATATTTCCTATTTGTTAAATATGCAATGCTTTTGACACATATTGTTTCTCTTAATAAGTAGAAGTAACAGAATAAGCGCCATAGAAAATCATTCTCTATATTAGCTTGATAACGTAGCTAAATACAAATCTTTATTACCACCATGATCTTTAAAACCCAAGCCCAGGGCGAGTCGGATCGAACCCCATTTTTGATTATTTCAAGGTAATAGTCTCGTAAAAATCCGAAAAGCAATCATTTTCTCAAGCATTTGGCACAACCTCTTTTGCGTTTAGAGGGTTCTATTTTGAGCAACTTACCTGATTCACGAAATTAATTTCAAACAATATTTTTTTTGATGTGTAATCCTGGAACTTGTTTCATCATAGGCTAAAGTTTTTATGCAGCCAAAATCGTTTGCCCTTGATCCTCGCTATTTCCAGGTCATTTTTCAGTTAATCTTTTTACTCTACGGTATCTTTTTCTTAAAATGGAGTACCGATTGGATACATTATTCTATAAGCGTCGGTGGCTGTTTGCTCTTTAACTATCTTTTTGAAAGTATAAAACAACATCGGTTTCTACCGCTGTTGGGAAAATCAGGCTGGCGTTTCTGGGGTTTTAGCGTGTTAATAAGTGCTTTGAGTCTTTGCCTGCTTTTAAAAACCAATCACTGGTACGTAAGTTTGTTTGCCGCATTTCTAACAGTAGTATCAAAATATATCTTTCGTTTCAATCACAAGCACTTCTTTAATCCTTCGGCCTTTGGTATCGTCGCAACAATTTTTATTACGAACAGTGCATGGTTATCACCCGGCCAGTGGGGAAGTAATGCAGTGATATTTTTTGCAGCAACAATACTTGGAATAATTGTGGTAACAAGAGTGCAGAAGCTTGATGTAAGTCTTGCGTTTCTTTTGACTTTTATGGGATTACTATGTTGGCGACAGGTACATGTGCTTGGCTGGCCAATGGATTATTTCATGCACTCTGTTAGTACCGGAAGTCTGTTACTCTTTACTTTTTTTATGATCAGTGATCCGCGGACATCGCCTAATCATCCTTTGGCTAGAATTATCTGGGCAGTGCTGATCGCCATTATTTCATTTTACCTCGCGGCTTTCAAATGGAAATATAACACACCGGTATGGGTCTTGGTCGCGTCGGCACCGTTAGTTCCTCTGCTGGACAAAATATTCAAGGCAGAAATTTTTCTGTGGGAAAATTCTCGATTTAATAACTCTTCTCATCGCCCCTTTAGCGGATGGGGGTACAAAATTAAAAACATAGTCATGAAACCATTTATGAAAAAAATTGCTGCATCCATTTTACTCGCAGCTATGATCAGTCATGAAGCGATCGCATTTTGCGGGTTCTACGTGTCCAAGGCTGATGGGACGTTAAAAAATAAAACGTCACAGGTGATCCTTGTGCGCGATGGAAATAGAACGGTAATTACGATGTACAACGATTTCCAGGGCAACACGAAAGACTTCGCCATGGTGGTTCCTGTTCCTGTCGTTTTAAAAAAGAGCGATATCAAAGTCGTGAATCAGCAAATATTTAATACCCTGAACGATTATAGTAAGCCGAGATTGGTAGAGTACTATGATCAGAATCCCTGTAGCCAGTATTATAAAGATGATGCTATGTTGAAAGCGCCAAGTGCTTCAAGTAAGACTGTGGTTACAGGCTATGGATCTAAAAGAAAAAACGAAACAGTTAAGATCGAGGCTCAATACATCGTTGGTGAATATGACATTCTCATTCTTAGTGCCACCGAATCCGCCGGATTAAAGAAATGGCTGGATGAGAACGGCTATAAAACTCCAGCCGGTGCTGAAGAAGTCCTGCAACCTTACATTAAAAGCAACCTGAAATTTTTTGTTGTAAAAGTAAATGAAGAAGAAAAGAAAAAATTACCGGGAAATTTTCTTCGTCCTATCCAGATCAGTTTCAATTCTCCAAAGTTTATGCTACCTATTCGTCTTGGCATGGCTAATGCCGACGGTGACCAGGACCTGATCGTTTATGCATTTACAAAAAAAGGAAGGATAGAATGCACCAACTACCGGACTGTATCATTGCCAACCGGAAAAAATATTCCGTTGTTTGTTCAAAACAATTTCGGAAATTTTTATTCCAATCTTTTCCAGCACCAATGGGATATCGAAGGCAAATCAGTTGCGATGCTCGAATATGCATGGGATGTAAGCCCAACCAATTATGTGAAATGTGATCCCTGTGTCGCCACTGCTCCTTCAACCCAGGATCTCACACAGGCAGGTGTTTGGTGGATCAATCGTGATTGGAACGATTACAATGATGATCAATATGATGACGACTATTCCAACAATGTTTACTTCACCCGCCTGCATATAAGGTATAATCGCAGGGCGTTTCCGCAAGACTTAATGTTCCAGGCTACGCCGAACACGGAAAATTTCCAGGCTCGCTATGTTATTACACATCCTGCAAGCGGAAATTTTAACTGCGAAGCAGGAAGAAAATACCTCGCCGACCTAAGACAAAGACGCCACGATGAATTAAAGATGCTTACATATCTCACAGGCAAAGGCTATGATGATTGGGATGTTGTTGCAAACACCAAAGAAGAAAAAAATATTCCTACCGATATTTCGTATAAAAGCATTGCATCAACTATAAATATTGATAAGAAGGATAACCGGCCTTTATTTGCCACATTGGGAGTGATTGGTCTCATTGCTTTATTCGGTTTTAGACAGAGGAGAGTTAGATCATAACTACAGGTTATGCATCCACCCGGGGTCTTGCCGGCCCATCCTATATTGATTTGTTAAAAAAAATGCAGGCAGACCCCGGGCGTAACTACAGGTTATGTACACTTCTTCTGCTGCTTATCAAGCGCAGCATTGATGGCAGAACGATCAATAATAAAGGCAATGCGATGACAAAGCCGCCGATCACTGCAATGGCCAATGGTTGATGCAACTGTGCTCCGGTGCCGATGCCGAGGGCCAGTGGCATCAACGCAATGATCGCTCCAAGCGCGGTCATGAGTTTTGGCCGCAATCTTGTCGAAATGGAATAGATAATAGATTCATCAACATTTCTATTTTCACGAAATGATTCCCTGAATTGCAGATAAGTAAAAATGGCATTTTCCCCTATAATACCAACGATCATGATCAAACCGGTATAACTGCCAACGTTCAATGGTGTGTTAGTAATATAAAGAGCAAGATAGCTTCCTGAAATTCCAAGCAGAGCAAGAATGAGGATCAGCAGCGCAACAAGGAAACTTCTAAACAAAAAAAGAACAACTGAAAACACCAGCAAACTTGCCGTTATTAAAATGATCAGCAGTTCACGAAACGATTGTTGTTGTTCGGCGTATGCTCCGCCATATTCAATATGGTAACCCTGCGGCAATACAACCTGGGATGCGACCTTTTGCTGAATTTCTTTCATAGTGCTTCCCAGGTCTCGATTTTCAAGCCGCCCGGTAATAACACCCATCGATTGCAAGTTTTCCCGCTGAATTTCTGCATCGCCTTTATTGACCTGTACGGTCGCAAGGTTAGTGATTGGAATTAGTCGTCCCAATGGTGAAAAGATCTTCAGATGCTCTATGCCATCAACACTTTGGTGAATATTGTTGGGATAAACGATGCGAATATTTGAGAACTGTTCATTTTCCAAAATATTTCCCACCCCTATGCCTTGCAGTGACAATTGTATTTGGGTGTTGAGCGCCTCGGGTGTTAGACCAAATTGCGCCAATGCAGCATTGTTTGGCAAGATGCTTATCGACGGTCCCGATATTACGATCCCATTAAAGACATCAGCAGCACCTTCGACCTTTTCGGTGATACCCCCGATTTTTTTCGACAAGTCGTGAAGTCCGCTATTGCTGTTTCCGTATATCTTTATTTCGATCGGCTGTACGGAAGCCATCAGGTCGCCAAGCATATCCCCTATCACCTGCCCAAAATCTATTTGCAAAGCCGGTTGAGTGCTTTCTATTTGCTTTCTTATGTCAGCGATCACTTCGCCGGTTGTTCGGTCCCGGTTCTTCTTTAACTGGATCAGGTAATCTCCACTGTTCGGTTCAGTAATAAAAAAACCCATTTCTGTTCCTGTTCTTCTTGAGTAGGCTTGTACTTCAGGAACTTTTACAATGAGTTTTTCGATCTGCCGCAACATCCTGTCCGTTTCATCCAGTGATGTGCCGGGTGGCGATTTATAATCCAGTACAATACTCCCTTCATCCATTTCCGGTAAAAAGCCAGTCTCCAGTCGCGGGAGAATAAACCAAATAGTAAATGCAAGGAATAACACAATGACAAAACTGATGTATTGCCGGTGAATAAAGAATGAAACCCATCTTTGCTTTTTTACTTCAACGGGCTTTTCAATTTGCTTAGTGGGTATTTCACTGGGAGATCTTGTCAATAACAAATAAATGACAGGTAAAAATATCCATGTCACGAAAAATGAGCAAACAAGGATAATGATCATCGTGTTGGTCATCACTTTAAAATAAGCGCCTGCTACACCGCTCATTAATTCGAATGGAATGAAGATCACGATCGTACTCAACGAAGAGCCGATCATCGCGGGCAGTAAATAGTGAATGGCTTTGTGAACGATCGTCGTTGATGGCTCACTGGGATGTTCCTCATGCGTTCGGTGAATTTGTTCCACCACTACTATTGCATCATCGATGATCAAACCGATCGCTGCCGCAATGGCGCCCAGGGTCATGATGTTTAAAGTATAGCCGACGGCATACATCACGATCACCGTTAAACAAATGGTAACCGGAATGGTGACCAAGATGGTGACGCTGGCCTTTACAGAACGCAAAAAAATGATAGCAACAATGATCGCCAATGCCAATCCTACCCATAAACTATCTGTCACACTTTTTACAGACGCGTTTACAAAATCCGCCTGCACATAGTAAGGGCTGATCGTAATGCCAGCGGGAAGCACCTTCTTTAATACGTCCAGTTTTTTTTGCATTGCATTTGAAAGGCTGATCAGATTTGCATTCGGCTGTTTAATAATTGCGACCAGGAGGCCTTCCCGTCCGTTGGCATTGATCCTTGTGTATTCGATGCCTTCCGTGATCTTAACTTCAGCAATGTCCTTCAGCTGCACAATGCGTTTTCCATTGTTTGCAATGACAAGATTCTCCAGGTCATCAAGCGTATGAACAGTTGCGTCTGTAACAGTGAGGTATAAGAGACGGTAATCTGACACATACCCATTGGACTGTATGAAATTCGTTTGGATGAGCGCATTCGAAAGTGATTCCGGAGTAATGCCAAGCGTGCTCATTCTTTGAGCATCCAACGTTAGCCAATATTCTTTTCGTTTTCCTCCTATGATCCGGACCTCGGCGACTCCCTCTACCTGCGATAAGAATGGTTTTACAGTATTCACTGCGAGCTGTCGCATATCAATAGCAGTATGAGTTGCGCTATTGGTCTCAAGAGTATATCCAATAACAGGTAAAATAGATGGATTCATTTTCTCAACGGTGATCTGAACCCCGGCTGGCAAATCATTTTTTACTTCAGCTATCCTTGATTCGATGCGTTGCTGGCTAATGTCAATATTGGCCTTCCAGTTCATGAACGCAGAGATCTCACAGCTGCCACGGCTGGTAATACTCCGGATGTCCGCAAGGTCAGGTACTCGCTTAATAGCATTCTCCAACGGTTTGGTTACAGTCACCATCATTTTATCTACCGGCTGAAGACCCGCGTCGGCAATAATCTTTATCTTGGGAAATGTGATCTCGGGAAACAAAGACGTCTGCAAGCGGCCATACACATAGATGCCACCCATGATAATGAGAGCAATGAAAACGGTAAGGGGATTTTTATGTGTGATAAAGAACCTACGCATAAACTCTATAATCTCGTTTAATAAGTTTTTGCTCTAAAAAAAGTCAGACTTACTCACCATTCACCATTCACCACTCATTATTCTTCTTCTACTATCTTCACTTTCGCCGTGTCCGGTAATCCATAATTACCCGTCAATACAATTTTATCATTGACGGAAAACTGCGGCTTAAGAATTTCTATCCTCTGATTTGTTTCTATCCCTTTCACAACATGGACCTTTACTGCTGTTACCGAATCCTTCATTTGCATTACCCAAAAACTTGTTTGAGCATCATTACTCAGCACTGCTTGCTTCGGCAGGGATATTATATTTGTCTTTTTAACTTTCAGGATACGAACCTTTGCAATAAGGTTTTCCGGAATTCTTGAGGAGGAAGACACTTTGACCAGCACCTGCTGCGTTTGCGACACTGAATCTATAACTGGCATAAACGAAGCGACTACGCCCTCAAGATGAGTGCTGTCAGGCAAGATGACATCAACTGTTTTATTCGACACAACGTATTTGTGCAATTCATAGGGAAGATTCAAAATAAAACCGAAGCTATTTGAATTGCTGATCACTGCTAATTGCTCGCCGTCCAGCACATAATCGCCAACCTGGTGGGGCAGCTCAGTAATATAACCACTCTCAGAAGTTGCAATTTTACTTACACCCGAAAATTGATAGGATGAATCCAGTTTATTGATCGTATTTCCGAGGCTTTCCGCTTCTTTGGTTTTAAGAACAAATAATGTCTGTCCAGCTGCGACGAATTGCCCGAGCTTTACATTTACAGATCGTATATAACCAACAATATTAGACTTGACAATATTATCTTGCTGAAAAACGGACGTGGCATTTAACTCCGCATACTCGGTAAGCGGCTCATTGCTTACCGATGTAATGGTTACGGGCGTCTGTACTTGTTCCGGGCCTTCTTCCTCTTCTTTTTCAGGTGCAGCGTGATGACAAGAAAATATTGAAAGGCCACCAAAAATGCAGATAAGCGATAAATAAGCTCTCGTCATAAAGAACAATTTATTGATTCCAGTAATTGATCTGGTTCAAGATCTTCAGTCGACTGACCAAATTCTGCCGGTAAGAATTTTGCGCGTTCAAATAATTAGTGATCGCTAGCACAACATCGGTCACTTTTACATCACTTGTCTCCAACAATTTTCCGTATGCCTGTATAAGGGTCCTGGTATATTCCACCTGTTGTCTGATCTTATCAAATAATTGGTCGGTGGCATGAAGTTGAATGTTTAACTGCGACACTTGCTGATTATACTGATTGATAAAGAAATTTTTATTTGTTAATCTTGTCCGTTCCTCGATATCCAGCTTCTGGTATTTTAGAGCTCTCTGGCGTCCATCATACAAAGGCATTTTAATATTTACGCCAAAACTGTAACCAATATTTTTATAAGGAGTATTCTGCAGCGATGAATTGAAGCCTGCATCGGTGAATGCATTGAATGTGGGCCGGTAACCATAATCGATCAATCTTCGCTCGTTCCTGATACGCAGGCTATCAGTGATGTATCGTTTATAAAAGACCGAATTATAAAAATCATGCGCCACCGTATCTTCCAGTTTCGGTTCCTCGATCCTCATTATCGTTGTATCCGCGATCCCTGCCAGGAAATTCAAAGTAAGATAATCTGCATTGTATTGAATTTTCGCCTGCAGGTAAGTTAGCTCCTGTTGCTGCAAGGTAATATCAAACACCAGGAATTCTGTTTGTTTTATGACGTTGGCTTGCGCCAGCTTTTTTAAAAGTTCCGCTTCTTTCTTCAGCAGGTCATACAACTCTTTTAAGTATTCCATGGTGAGCTGATCACCATAAGCTGAAATATACTGCTCGGTGATACCCCTGGTAAGATCTTTCTGGGAAAGGAGAAGAGTGTCTCTCAAAGATTGATTCTGCAAAGCGATCTTCCTGTATTGAGCTGCCAGGTTTCCTCTTGACAAAAATGTTTTCGTGGCTTGTACCATTCCCGAAACCTGTGCGATATTTGTAATGATCTCATCATAGCCCCAGCCCTTGATAACGGGTGCATACATTTCATTGCTCACAAAGTTGAGCTGTGTCTTTGTGGTAGCCCGTAATATCTGGCTATCGACAAAATTTGAAAGGATCTGGTTTTGCAGATCTTTCAGGTTGGCACTATTGTTCTTTGCATATTGAATGAAATCATTCAAACTCCGGGACTGGCCGAAGCACAAGACGGTCAAAGAAATGAATGTAAGAGTTAGAATAAGTTTCATCCTGGTCTTTATAACTGAAAAGCCGTCCCACAAATACGGGACGGCTTCATGAATTTAATCCTTTACCTCCTTTATAAATTTTCCTTCTGCATCAAAGAGAATGTCTTTATGATGTACTTCGGTCTCATAATTGATATCACCGTTTGCTTTTACTATCCTGGCAGCCTCCCCCATCCTTATTGCGGGATAATTTTTTTTCATGTAGTCCCGTACCATTTTAGGCAGATCAGTTACAGGAATATCTGCTTCGGTCTCAACAATGGTTCCATTCTTATCAATGACTGTGGACATGGCCGTTCCGTTTTCTTTAAAATTGGCCTCATAATTTGCGTCTTCTTTATCCCAACTCGCTTTTACAGACGGATATTTTTTTTTAAAAGTAGATTTTACAGCAGAAGGAACCTGTGACTCATTTAATTTCTGTGCATTGATAAAGGATACGGTGGAGCTAGTCAACAATAAAAAAATAAGGTATTTCATAAATAAGCGTTTTTAAAAATGAAAGAATAAAATTGGTTAACAAATCTGGGGCAAATCTGAAGCCCTGGCATTTCTGAAGAAATTCTGAAGTAAAAAGAAAAAACATAGGCACAATTTTTATAGTTTCTTAAAACAACAACCAGCGGATATCCGCGTTTCGATACATTATTGAAATCCTTAGCAATGAAAAAAAGAATAATAATTGTTGGATTGGCATTACTACCCCTGTTTGTTCTTTCTCAGAAACCCGACACATTGATCAAAAAACTGGATAGTCTAAATAAAAAAGCTGATAGCGCAGGAGGGCAGGTAAATAATATTAATGCCTCCGCTTATAATGACAATACACGCATCACCTTTTCGTCTTATTTTATTTTGCTGGGTAGTGATTTGAAACAGGAATTTACGGCTCCCTTTCATTTTTCACTTAAAGACTGGGGAACTGTTGCAAAAATTGCACTTGTAGGAGGGGTGCTTGTTCTTGTCGATGAACCGGTTCAACAATACGCTCTGCGCTTGAGAGATAGCAGTGTGACTGTAAGGAATGTGAGCAAATATGTCACGAGGTTTGGCGGCCCTTATGAGGCGTATATACTCGCGGGGTTAGGGGCATACGGCTTTATTTTTAAGAATGAAAAAATAAAAACAACTACTTTACTTGCAACCCAGGCCTATATAACCGGCGCAGCCATGGAAAGCTTTCTCAAGCTTTTATCCGGAAGACAACGACCTTATTATTACAATCCCCGGGAAATAGAAGCCGAACCAAAATTTCATGGCCCTTTTAGTTCTGGAAAAGATATTAGTGGGAAGAAAATAAACAGTTCATTTCCCTCAGGCCATACAACCGTTGCCTTTGCTGCAGCCACCGTATTTGCTATGGAATATAAGGACCGGCCATTGGTGCCTCTCCTTTCCTATTCCGCTGCTACTTTGATCGGCTTGAGTAGAATTACCGAAAATAAACATTGGATAACAGATGTATTTGCGGGAGCTGTTCTTGGTTATTTTACAGGACGGCTCGTCGTGAATAATTATCACAGGTATGCCAAACTGAAAGCTCCAAATCAAAAGAAAAACTCTGTAAGTTTTAACCTTCAGTATAATAATGGTCACGTGATGCCTGGTTTGACCTATACGTTTTAAGGAATCGTCACCAACATAATTTCTTCAGAATCGGTTTTCAACTTACATTAGTTTTAATTCTGGAAAATATTAATGAAAGTCTTAGTTATTGAAGACGAGAAAGAATTGTCTGACAGTATTTGCACCTACCTGGCAAATGAACAATTTGTTTGCGAAAGAACCTTTGACTTTGATTCATCAATGGAAAAGATCTTGCTGTATGATTATGCCTGCATCGTGCTTGATGTAAATCTTCCCGGTGGCAGTGGTCTTGACATTCTGAAAGAACTGAAAAATCAAAATAAGACGGACGGGGTGTTGATCATTTCGGCAAGAAATTCACTGGATGACAAAGTTTTTGCATTGAAGACCGGCGCTGATGACTACCTGACAAAGCCATTTCATTTGCCTGAGTTGGCCGCCAGGGTTAATGCCATCATACGCCGCAAATCGTTTGAAGGTAAGAACGAGATCATTTGCAATGAATTGAAACTAGATCTCCAGGAAAAGAACGTAAGAGTAAGCAACAGTCCCGTCGATCTCACGAAAAAAGAATACGAGTTACTGCTTTATTTTATCAGCAACAAGAACCGTGTAATTTCCAAGAATGCCATTGCCGAGCATCTCTGGGGTGACAACATGGACGTAGCCGACAACTATGATTTCATATATACTCACATAAAAAATCTCCGCAAAAAGTTGATGCAGGCAGGTGCTGCTGATTATATTAAATCCATCTACGGGATGGGATATAAATTCTGTGTATGAAACTTTTCACCAAATACAACCGTATAAACCTGCTGACGACAATCATCATCTTCCTGTTGTCGGCCACGGCTTTTTATTTTGTAATCAGGTATATATTGATAAACCAGGTCGACAGTGATCTGAAGATCGAAGAACGTGAAATTGAAACGTATGTAAAAGAGCATGGGGTTCTTCCTGAACCGATCCCTGTAAAGGATCAGAAAATAAGCTATGCCTTATATGACCGGGATTTTAAAAAAAGAAAGTTTACCACGGATCACTTAGAAGGAGAAAGAGATTCTTTCAGGGTTCTGCAATTTGGGATCGTTGCCAAGGGAAATATCTATATCGCTACTGTGGCCAAGTCGCTGGAAAGCACCGACGATCTTACAATGTCCATCTTGCTAATATCACTAGTCACGATCTTCGTGATCCTGCTCACATTCCTCGTTATCAACAGGGTTTTGTTGAAGCGGCTTTGGCAGCCTTTTTATAGCTCGTTGGACATTCTGAAAAATTTTAGAGTGGATAAAAAACAGTCCCTGGGTTTCCCAACAACGCAGATCGATGAATTCGCGTTCATGAATGAAACGATCCGGAAGACGACGAACCAGGCACAACAGGAGTACTCGCTGCTAAAAGAATTCACGGAAAATGCATCCCATGAAATGCAAACGCCGCTGGCTATTATCAGGTCAAAACTTGATCTGCTGATACAAGATGAGAATTTATCGGAGGACCAAAGTAAGAACATGCAAAGTGTGTACAGCGCCATTGAAAAATTATCGCGGCTTAACCAGTCTTTGTTGTTGCTGGCAAAAATTGAAAATAACCAGTACGCCGAAATAACAAGCGTCAATCTTAAAGATAAAATAACGGAAAAGCTGGCTGCATTTCACGAGCTCTGGCAAAACCAAAACATCACCGTGACGTCTTCATTGGAGGATGCAAGGGTCAACCTAAACACTGAGCTTGCAGATATTTTGTTGAATAATCTTCTCAGCAATGCGACCCGCCATAATTTTTCAAATGGCTCTATTGATGTAGAGTTAAAGGGAAGAGAGCTTAGAATTTCAAACACCAGCAGTGAAAGAGAGTTGAATTCAAAACAAATGTTCTTGCGCTTTTTCAGCCAGGATAAAAAGAGCCGCTACAACGGCCTTGGCCTTTCCATCATTAAACAGATCTGCGATGTGTCGGGGTTCAACATCAGGTATTCATTTTCTCAGCAACAACATCGGTTCATCCTGTCATGGTGATACGTTCAAATTTTCTACAGAATTTGAAAGTAGCTTGCAGCCAAATGTTCAACAAAATCCATATGAGACAGAAAATTACTTCAACGATAGCTGGCTTCCTTATGGTTTCATGTTGCCTTTCACAACAGCACGAATACAAGGTTGTAAAAGTTTATCACATTGCCAGCCCCGGCGGATGGGATTATATCGCAGTGAATAATGGGAAACTTTATGTGTCGCATGGGACACAGGTAAATATCTTAAATGAAGAGACCGGTGATTCAGTTGGTTACATTCCGAACACAACCGGCGTTCATGGAATTACGTTTGATAAAGATCTGAACAAAGGATACACCAGCAATGGACGTTTAAATAATGTGACCGTTTTTGATTTAAAGACAAACTCGATACTGGAACAAATTGCGACAGGGGAAAACCCTGATGCTATCAACTACGAGGCGTACACCAAAACTATCATCACTTGCAATGGGCGCAGCAAGAGCCTTTCTGTGATCGATCCAAAAACGAGCAAGGTCGTCGCCACTGTTGATGTAGGAGGAAAACCGGAGGAAGCGGTTTCGGATGATAATGGAAAATTGTTTGTAAATATTGAAGACAAAAATGAGATCGTCGCCGTTGATCTAAAAAAATTCACCGTAACTGATCATTGGTCTTTGGGGCCCGGCGAAGGACCGACTGGCCTGGCTTACGACAAGACCACAAAACGTTTATTTGCGGGCTGTGAAAAGTTATTGATGGTAATGAATGCAGAGAATGGGTCTATCGTTGGCAAAATAACCATCGGGGATGGCTGCGATGGCGTAGCTTTTGATTCAAAAAAGAAAATTGTTTATACGTCTAATGGTGAAGGTAACCTTTCAGCTATAAGAGAAATAACCGCAGACAAATATTCTTTCCTGGGCAACTACCCAACCAAACGTGGTGCACGCACGATCACTATCAATGAAAATACCGGAACTTTATACTTACCCACTGCGGATTTTGATCCAACGAAAACGGGACAAAATGGAAGACCATTGATGGTCCCGGGTACTTTCCAGGTTTTGGTTGTGCAATAATCATATTCATCGACATTCAATTAACTTTGGCGCATGCTAAAAATTTCACAGCGTGGCCAGGTAATGCCTCCCTCTCCTATTCGAAAGCTGGTTCCTTTTGCCGAAGCAGCAAAGAAAAAAGGCATAAAGGTTTTTCATCTTAATATTGGTCAGCCTGACATTGAAACTCCCCCCGCCATTCTTGATGCAGTTCGTAAAGCAGATATCAAAGTATTAGAATACAGTCATAGTGCAGGCAATGAATCTTACCGCCGCAAGTTGGTGAACTATTATGAAAAAGTTGGGATCAACGTTAGTTATGACCAGATCATCATTACAACAGGCGGCAGTGAAGCCATTCAATTTGGCTTTTTTACTTGTTTCGATCCGGGTGATGAAGTTATCATTCCTGAACCTTTCTATGCAAACTATAATGGCTTTGCTGTGACCGCAGGAGTGAAAGTGATACCCATAACTTCTCATATTGAAAACGCGTTTGCCCTTCCCCCGATCGAAGATTTTGAAAAATTAGTAACACCGAAAACAAAAGCAATTATTATCTGCAGCCCCAACAATCCCACCGGGTATTTATATAGTCGCGACGAAATGGAAGCTCTGAAAAAAATTTGCCTGAAGTATAATTTGTATTTATTCAGCGATGAGGCCTACCGCGAATTTTGTTATGACGGTGAGTATATGAGTGCGATGCATTTGCAGGGAATGGAGGAAAACGTGGTGCTGATGGATACGATCAGCAAGCGGTACAGTGCATGCGGGGCAAGGATCGGCGCGTTCGTAACAAAAAATAAGATCGTGTATGACGCTGCCATGAAATTTGCACAGGCGAGGTTAAGTCCTCCTGGTCTTGCGCAGATCCTGGGAGAGGCCGCTGTTGACCTTCCTGAGCACTATTTTGATGAACCGAAGGCCGAGTATATGGCGCGTCGCGATCTATTAGTGAGCAGGTTAAATAAAATCCCCGGAGTTTTTTGTCCAAAACCCGGCGGTGCATTTTATGCAATGGCAAAACTGCCCATCGATGATAGTGATAAATTCTGTCAGTGGTTGCTTGAATCATTTTCTTACAAAAATCAAACGGTGATGCTGGCGCCGGCGACAGGTTTTTATGGAACAACTGGCCTCGGCAAAAATGAGGTAAGACTTGCCTACGTCCTGAATCTTGAAGCGATCAATGCAGCAATGGATTGTCTTGAGAGCGCATTGCAACAGTATCCCGGCAAACAGGAAAAAAATGTTGCTGCCAGTATTCCCGCAGCTATGTAATTTTTTTAAAAGTTCATAAAAAAGCCTTGCAAAATTTTGCGAGGCTTTCATTATCTATCGTCCAATTTTTTGTGATCCAGATTGAGAGATATCGTCAATTGATCCTGCTCATAACATTCTGAACCATCCTGTCACACCGTGATAAATGAAATTCAAAAACATCTTCGGATTTGTAAAGTTCGCTGAGGGCAGTTCTCAACATCGATTTGGCACGATTGAGCCTGACCTTTACATTTATTTCACTGATCTCAAGACACTCTTTCGTTTCAGAAACACTCATGCTTTCAATTTCTCTTAGTATAAAAACAGTCCTGTATTTTTCGGGTAATGCATGGATGGCCTTCTCGAGGGTTTTTCTCAAGTCAGCATTCATGAGTTTTGAAATAGCATTTTGCTGGGGAATGCTTTGCTCGTAATGATTGATGGTGTCTTCCTTCATCTCCAAAAAATGTTTTCGTTTTTTTGTTCGCAGCAGGCTTTCATTGATCATTATCCTGGTAAGCCAGGTTGAAAAAGAGGATCTGAATTTAAATTTGCCGAGGTTTTCCCAGGCATTGATATAAGCTACCTGCATGGCATCCTCCACGTCAGCATCATCATCGAGAATACCCATCCCAACGCGATAAAGTCGTTGATTATACCTTCTTACAATGTGCGCATATAGATCCTTTTCCCCCTGGAGTATGCGGGTGACTAATTCGCTATCAGGTAAAATTCCCGTTTCGACAGGCGGCTGGGTATACATTTTGTTCACAATTCTGGTATTAGAGTGAATAGATCAAAAAGGGTTACAAACTCAGCCATTTATTTTTTTGTAACCTTCCTGTTTAAAATTGTCTCAAATTACAAACCACTTTAACTAATATATCAAAAAAGTTTTTTAACCAAGTATTATATTATGGAAGCAACAATTCAAAATGCCCAAAGTGTTCAACAAATCATGCGATATACATATGGCCTGGTGCCGATCGTGGCCGGTCTTGACAAGTTTACCAATCTTTTGACCGATTGGCAAAGTTATATTGCCCCCTCGATCCGCAGCGCATTACCGTTCAGCCCCTCGACATTTATGGCCATCGTTGGCGGCATTGAAATCGTCGCCGGCATCATCGTTTTGATTCGTCCACACATTGGTGGCTACATCGTTATGGCGTGGCTTATTCTAATCGCATTGACCCTCCTGGTGGGTGGACATTATTATGATGTAGCTGTGCGTGACCTTGTTATGGCCGTTGGCGCTTTTTCATTAGCAAAACTTTCAGTTGCACGGATCCATGTGCAGCACACTGAACAACCCGGAGCTCTGAGAACATCTGTTTGACCATAGAATTCCTGTTGTTGAGTTTCCATAACAGGGCGAATTAGAGGACTAGAAACTAGCGGCAACCCGTAGCCCAAGGGTCGAATAATGCCCTCCATAAACCGGTGATCCACCATTGCCACCGTTGTATACTCCTCCATTGCCACCTTCGGCTGTACCCAATTCATTTTGTTTCCAGCCGGTATATTTGAATTCCGCATCGATCCTTTTTGTAAAATTCACTCCAATGCCGGCGCCGTACCAGAAACTCGTGCCCAAATTGTCTTCTCCAAAACCAGCACCAGCTTGCCCGTGTAAATATGCTTTGCCCATGTAAACCTTTAACCCTCCCATAACTGGCCAATACTTGAAACTCGGGTATTTAATAGTATCAACAGTTTTCCCAGAGTACACGATGTACCCTGCATTTAAAGTGATTCCGACATTTCTACTTGCCTTGATTTCCCCTTGCAGCGAACCTCCAAAGCCAAACTTTGCAAAATCATGAAAATTTCCAACCGGTATCGACGGCTCAAGACCAATACTCCAAATAAGAGTTTTATCAAGAGTAGGGTTTTCATTGTTCATATGTGTTTTGTCAGCGGTTGAATATGTATTGTTTAATGAATCCTGGGCATTTGCCGCTATTGAAAAAGCGGCACCCACAACAAAAATTATTCTTTTCATGACCAAATTTTTTTAGGTTAAGAAAATTAAATAGTATGTCACTCCACGCTTAGATGGAAGTTTAACAGCCGTTAGACGGAACTGAATGTAGGTCTGAAAAGGAAGGTTTTTAAAAACCGGCGTTGAAGAATTGCTAATGCGACTTATTTGCTCCTCTCTTTAAATAGAAACGCTAACTCTCTTTACTAAGGTTGCCTTTACGGGAGATGGGCGCACGTTTTTGCCAGAGTTTTTTTGAAGAAAAAACAGTATTCAATGATGAGACAGCTTGAAGAATTTTTGACTATTACAACATCAGGAACGTCAATTCACAACACGGCGTCTGTGAATTTCTTACTGTGATATAACAAGGGAATAAAAATAGAAGCACTGATACCGAGTATGATCACAATGCCCAACAGCAGGTTTCTAAATTGCATATTTAACAGGTCATCATCTGTTCGACGTATCAGTTCTGTCCGCCAAATAAGAAAAACGGTAATTAGAACAAATAGAATTGTAAAAAATATGTCGGCCTTTTTGAAAGACGAAATAAATCCATAATAAATGACCCCGATGACAGGGAACAATATATTTACAAAGAAAATAAGTGATGACACATTGATAAAAAAGTTTAAAGGATACCCTGTACTATTGCGATAGATGATATTGTAAACAAGGCAAACGACAGTCGCCATAAATCCAACAGAAAACCCGGTCATCAGGGCCCGGTAAAATCTTGGTTTTGGAAAATCATAACCGTATTCCATAAGTTTTATTTAGAGAGTGAAGGTTGGGAAAGAAAAGTCTTATCCCTAATAAGACGCAACTTCTTTGCCGAAACTTGCGCAAAATTGATTGATGACGGTAAAATGATCAAAACCTGTATTGCAAACCCGCCGAGATAAAATTATATCCGGTTGCTTTTTCTCCCATGGGAAAACCCATCGGTGGGCCATCGGCGAGAATGACAATACCGGATTCCAGGAACGGATATAAATGATCATTGGCCTTATATCGGGCGCCAATTAATGGCATCATCGTAAAGCTCACGTTAAAAATTTGTTTATCATCAATAGCTGTGGAAGAACTGTTATAAGATACAGCAAAAAAAGATAAACCAAGGCCACCGGTGATATAAGGCTGAAAATTTTTTGATCTGTTCATTGTATATTCCGCGGTAAATAAAATAGGAGCCACTGTAATTTTTGCATCGTAAAAAGAATCTGCAGGATTATTGTCTTTTGCAAAGCGTGCCATTTGAATTTTCATACCAACAGATAGCCCGGTTTTAAACCGGTATTGTCCATCCGTGTTAAATAGAACAGCACCCGTCTTTACAACCTTTCCATACCCGGTGATCGGAAAACTGATCCCCGCTCCTGCATCCACGTGCCATTGAGCGATGGCCCTTGTTGAAAAGAAGATCGCAAACACGATCATTGATTTCTTAAATCTCATAGCTATAGTTATTTAAGAACGGGTGCCATTGAAATCACGTTTTTCGCAGACCTTATTGAAAAAAATCGATAGACTAAATTCTTCCATAAAAACTCAGCCGGGCCCTGCGAATGCTTTTTCAACCACCATTTGCTTAAAATGACCTGCGCGGCAAAAAGCATTGCAGCAACCACATAGGTTTCGGTCATTGTGATCTTTCCATAAAGTTTCAGGCCATTTGTGCAATGAAAGAAAATAAGAAGGTAAAATATTGATTGCAGGATATAATTGGAAAGCGCCATGCGACCTACAAATTCAAAGGGCGATACCATGCGTTGGAACCAGGTGTACTGGTACAGCTTTACAAAGGTCGATATGTAGAACAAGCTCTGCAGGAATAAGCCTGCTACTATTACTACAGGCAACCATATCAATGCAGGAGTAAGTTCAATTTTACCGATCGATATCATCCAAAAAAGATAACTGCAGATGAGGCCAAACAATAAGCCAGTCACAATTAACCTTGTCGTGGTCTTTCTAAATTTTTCCTGCTCTTGAAAAAATCCCGACTTTGCCATTGCAAATCCAACCAGCATGCAGCCAAATGCAAATACCAGGGTAATGGGCGAGTCCTGGAAAAAATTTCTGAATGGATCTATCCTTGCATTGATCAGGAGGTAGCGCCAATATGATGTAGTGACCGGATGTTCATTGACAATGGACGTATCAAATGGATATGATATTCCTATTACACCATTCAATATAAAAACGACAGCGGTGCCGAGAACAGCAAAGAAAAGACCGGTAACTAATATTTTCTTCGGAGGCCATTTATAAATCAATAGTACCAACATCCCGCAAATAGCATAGTCCCTGATAATATCACCATACCACAAAAAATAAGCGTGGACGCACCCGATCGTTAATAGCAAGAACATCCGCAGCAGGAAATATTTTCTAAATGCTATTCCCCTTTCTTCTGCTCTTCTCAATTGAATATAAAAACCGAAACCAAACAAGATGCTGAAAATGGCCACGAATTTCTTGTCGATAAGCAAGTGAAAAATTCCGTCTAACATTTTGTCAGTACCCGGACTGCCTAAAATAAAACTTCTTGTTTTATAAATAAGATCGGCATTCTCTGCAAACGGAATATTTGCAAGTAATATGGCGAACAGAGCGAACCCTCTCAATGCATCCACCACCCTAACCCTGTCAGATTTCTTTATTGGCTGAAATTTGTCCATTGTGCTCATTCAATTTTCAGCAAAGCTAAATCCCGGGCCACCCGGCAAAAAACTGCAAAGGTGCCAAGCATTGCTGTAGACTGGCGACGTACAAAAAAACCGCTGAAGTATATAAAAAAGGATGTGAAGTATCTTGATTTAAGTCATGGCTACAGCAGAGATCCAATTGCGGAACGCTTTTGCTCTCTTTTGACTCACGATAACCGGGACTTTTATGTCAACAGAGAGATCGATGCTGATCTTACCGTTTTCAATATTCTGATAAGCTTTGCATGCATTACGGCTGACAATAATTTGCCTGTTTACCCTGAAAAATGAATCAGGGTCCAAGAGCTTGATAAGTTCATCCAATGTATATGTTGTTACGAAGCTCTCCCCCTTAGCTGTCTTGATAAATGTATAATGGCCTTCGAGTACTACATAAGTAATTTCAGCCTGTGGTAAAAGGATATTCTTGCCGGCCTTTGTTACTGTTATTGTGGCAGCAGGATCGGAGATTGATGTTTGATTTCTCATGATCCCGTTGCCGTTTTCCCGCCCAGGGTTTTGAGCAATTAATGATTGTCCGTGAAGGGCCTGCCACCTTATAAAAAGCCACCAGGTAAAATAGACAAGATTAATTATCACAATTGTCAGGATAACCACGTAGAATTCATTGTACAGCCACTCCGTTTGAAAAATGTCCTGGTCATAGGCCAACTTCATGAACAAGAGGGTAAAAACAAAACACAAAAATGCAGGAACGACTATAGCAAAAAGAAACTGGAGAAAAATGCGTCGGGCCGGATAGTCGATCCAATTATATTTTTTATCGAGGCGAAGGACAACAAACCTTACTATTTCCCATAAAATAAGAGAAATAACAAACCCGCCCAGCAGGTCAGTATAAAAATATGGATGAGTAATTCTCCTGAAAATGGATTCTTCTCTGCCAATAGAATCGATCATTTCAGATGCAATGAGAGATCCAATGATCTTTATCCAAAAATCATTGTAGTGTACCTGGGTTTTATAAATTGGCTGTTGGATCATTTTATTCCTGGACAAAGATAAATAAACACCTGAGTCTGGTAGGTCATTATGATTAGTGATTAAATGCAAGTTCCTTTTCGAAATTCTCAGTGTACCTCTGTGAACTCCGCGCCTCTATGGTCAGTATAACCACGGACAACGGAGAGCACCGAGAAGCACAGAGACCGTGGTGATATTCTATTGCGTAGTAAAGTCACCCTTCCGGAAAATACATTTTGATATTGGAGCAATGCAAAGGGTGTTGGTCGAAATCCCTGCCTTCGTCAGTCGCCCTCCTTCGCAATGAGGAGGGATGACTTTTGAAGCAGCCTCTTTTTTTTGTGATTGTGTAATATTAATTTTTTTCGCTGCAGTTAATACGACAACCACGAATGTCTTAGCTTTGCGCAGAATTTTTTCAGCACTACGTTAAATTATTTCAAAGCCGGGTAAGATCAACAAGCCTCCGAATTAACAAAATTCGCCCACACCCGTTCTTGAAAGTTGTTTTATTAACATGAAATATAGAAGCACGCAACACAATGGAATTCCTATATCCATTTCCCTCGATGAAACTATTCAACAGCAAAAAACAAATGGATATATTTCTGCAGATAAAAAAAGACTTTTATATATTTCATTCCTGGCCGTTATCATTGGC
>Ga0207674_10001681_pt1 | contig 28436 bp, 23 predicted proteins | sample KBSCornC72_FD_184303 | JGI IMG/M metagenome (GOLD analysis project Ga0207674, IMG submission 184303) | Corn rhizosphere microbial communities from Kellogg Biological Station, Michigan, USA - KBS Corn C7-2 (SPAdes) (version 2) | ecosystem: Host-associated > Plants > Roots > Rhizosphere > Soil ...
TTTCTTTCAAGTTAACCTAGCAGCCCGGCGAGTCAGGCGCGTATACAGCAAGTACGGGCCCAAAAATTAACTTGACGACTTGTATGAATCAATCGTATGATTCAAACATACATATGATCCTGACGGAGGCTTTGACGCCGCTCGATACCAAAACCCGCATTCTGAACGCCGCCGAAAAACTATTTGGAATGAATGGTTTCGATGCTACCTCGCTGCGCGACATTACGGCTGAAGCTCAGGTCAATCTGGCGGCCGTCAATTATCACTTCCAATCCAAGGAAAGTCTGATCGACGCCATTATCCAGCGCCGCATCCTTCCCATTAACCAGCGCCGCTTTGAAATGCTGGATGCCGCCGGGCATCCCCCTGGTGTGGAGCAGATCGTCGAAGCCTTTCTGGCGCCGATGCTCATGCTGGAGATGCTTCCAGCCGTCCCGCTCATCGGCCGCGTCTTGTCGAACCCCAATCAATTCGTGGACCGGGTGTATAGAAAGCACTTGCAGCATGTGGCCGAGCGTTTCTCGCAAGCCATTCGCGAAGCGCTTCCCGAACTCTCGCCGGAAGAAGCCTTCTGGCGGCTGCATTTCATGGCAGGCTGCATGACGCACATTCTGGCCCTTTCGAGCGTATTGCCGCTGATGAGCGGCCAACCGGTTGACCGCCACGCGCTGACACGCCGTCTGGTCAACTTCATCGCGGCCGGCCTGCGCGCTCCCGTGGCTGCGGCAAATCCAGTGAGGGAGGAACCCTAAATGCGCGTATGGTCGATGTTCCTGTTGGCGGGGACACTGGGTTGGGCGCAAAGCCCGCTGCCGCTCAGCATGAAACGCGCGGTCGAGATTGCGCTCGCGCCGGATGGCTCGGCACGCGCCGCCCTGGCGCAGGAGTCGATCCAGCAGGCCAAGGACCGGGTCGCCGAAGCGAGGGCCGCACTCCTGCCCAATCTCGATACCACGATTCGCGAAAACCGCCAGACCACCAACCTGAAAGCTTACGGCTTTGCTTTTAATATCCCAATTCCCGGTTTTTCGATTCCCTCCATCGTCGGGCCGTTTAACGTGTTTGACGCCCGCGCCAGCGCGCAGCAATCCCTGCTGAACTTCAGCATCGTCCGCAAATATCAAGCTTCGAAGGCTACGCTCGAGGCAGTCAAGTTCGATAACGATGCGACGCGCAGCCAGGTGAGCGATGAAGTGGCGCGCGCCTATCTGGCCTGCCTTCGGGCGGATGCGGACCGCGACACCGCTCGCGCCAATGTGGAGTTGTCGGAGGCTTTGCTGGCGCAAGCCCGCCGTGCGCAGACCGCCGGCACCGGCACCGGCATCGAAGTCACTCGCGCCGAAGTGCAACTGGCCAACGATCGCCAGCGCCTGATTCGCGCCGAAAATGATCGCACCCGCGTGGTTTTGCAGCTTCTAAAGTCCATGGGATTGCACCTGGACTCGTCGGTCGAGTTCACCGACAAGCTGGACTATAAACCGATCGATCCGGCGTCCTCCGAGATGCTGCTCGAACAAGCGCGCAAGGCTCGCTTCGAGCTGAAGACCCAACAGCAGCGCGAGGAAGCGGCGCGCCTCAGCCACAGCGCTGTGAAAGCGGAGCGGCTGCCTACCATCGGCGCCTTGGCGGATTACGGTGCCATCGGCCCTGACGTGGTCTCGTCCCGCGCCACCTTCACGCTGGGGGCGTCGCTGCGCGTTCCGGTGTTCGATGGCGGCAACCGCGCGGCCCGCCGCGAGGAAAGCTTCTCGCAATACAGACAGGAACAAATTCGCACCAAGGACGTAGGCCAACAGATCGAATTGCAGGTGCGTACGGCGCTCGAGAGCCTGCGCTCGGCCGCCGCAGAAGTAGACGCTTCGCGCGAAGGCTTAAGCCTCGCGGAAAGTGAACTGGCGCAAGCGCGGCGCCGCTATGACGCAGGGGTGGCCACGTCGGTCGAAGTCACCGACGCGCAAACCCGTTTGCAGCGCGCCCGCGATAACCAGGTGATCGCGCTTTATGACTACAACGTCGCCCGTCTGGATTTGGCAACCGCGACGGGCGCCATCGGAGATTACCTCAACCAATGAAAAAGCCACTGCGGATCCTGCTTGTCATCGTACTCATCGCCGCCGGTATCGGACTATATATGTGGCGAACCGGACAGTTCGCCGGTCCCAGAAACAGCATTCAAGTGTCGGGAAATCTGGAGCTGACCCTGGTAGATCTCTCTTTTAAGACCGCGGGGCGGCTGATCGAGCTTACGGTGCGCGAGGGCGATACCGTGAGGATGGGGCAAGTGATCGCGCGGCTGGATGCCGCCCAGCTCCAGCAGCAGAAACTGCGCGATGTGGCCGCCGTGGCGAGCGCGCAATCGACCTACGACCAGTTGAAGACCACCATCGAATACCAGCAGGCCACCATCGACAGCGACATCTCCGCACGCCAGGCCGAGCTGGCGCAGCAGCAGGCCCATCTCGACGAGCTCAACGCCGGCAGCCGTCCCGCAGAAATCCGGCAGGCGGAATCGAGCGTGAACGAAGCGCGCGCCCAAATGGAACTGGCTCGCGCCGACTGGGAACGCGCCCAGACTCTCTATAAGAACACCGACATTTCTACATCGCAGTTCGACCAGGCGCGCACCAAATTCAGCGCCGCCACTGCGGTCCTGGCGCAGGCCGAAGACCGCGCCAGACTGGTGAAAGAGGGGCCCCGCCAGGAGGAAATCGCAGGCGCCCGCGCACAACTCGCGCGCGCGCAAGCCGCCGTCCGCACCGCCCAGGCCAACCGCATCGACCTGCGGCGCAAGCAGGAGCAGTTGATTCAGCTCCGCGCCGACATCGATCGCGCTCGTGCCCAGGTCGGGATCACGGAAGCGCAGTTGAACGACACAACCATTAGCAGCCCCATCGATGGCGTAGTGCTGGTCAAGTCCGCGGAGCCCGGTGAGGTGATCGCCGCGGGAACCTCCATCGTTCGCATCGGCGATGTGGATCATCCCTGGCTTCGTGCCTACGTGGGCGAGACCGATCTGGGCCGGGTGAAGCTCGGCGCCAAAGTGAATCTTACGACGGATTCTTATCCGGGAAAGATTTATCACGGGGTGGTTTCGTTCATCTCTTCGCAGGCAGAGTTTACGCCCAAGCAGATCCAGACCAAAGAGGAGCGTGTGAAGCTGGTGTATCGCGTCAAAGTGGATGTGGATAACGCCCAGCATGAACTCAAGAACAATATGCCGGTGGACGCGGAGATTCCCCTGTGAGCGATGCCAGCGCCATCATCGTGGCGGAAAATCTGACCCGGGTATTCGTTGGCAATAAGTCCGCCGGCGGATCGGGCGCGGCGATCACCGCTGTGGATCACTTGAATCTGCAGATCGCGGAAGGCGAGATTTTCGCGCTGGTGGGTCCCGATGGAGCAGGCAAGACCACCACCATGCGCATGTTTTGCGGCCTGATGAACCCCAGCGAGGGCCGCGCCGTGGTGGCGGGCCACGATGTTTCAAAAGATGTCGAAAGGGTGAAAGATCAGATTGGCTACATGGCCCAGCGCTTCGGCCTATACAGCGACTTGACGGTGGCTGAGAACATGGCGTTCTACGCGGACCTGTTCGGTATCGTCGGCGTCGAGCGTCGTGAATTGAGCGCGCGCCTGCTGCGCATGACGCGCATGGAGCCATTTCAGCAGCGTCCCGCCGGCAAGCTTTCCGGCGGCATGAAACAAAAGCTGGCGCTGATGTGCACGCTGCTCCACAAGCCGCGGGTGCTGTTTCTGGATGAGCCGACCAACGGTGTCGATCCGGTTTCGCGGCGCGACTTCTGGGCCATCCTGTATCAGCTGGTGCGCGACGGGCTCACGGTTCTGGTCACCACCGCGTATCTGGATGAAGCCGAGCGCGCCAACCGGGTGGGCTTCATGCACCAGGGACGCTTGATTCAAGTGGATACGCCGGCTGGATTGAAGCGCGGCCTGCCGGAAGCGTGTTATCGATTGACATCCAGTAATCATCGCGCCACCCGCGACGCACTGCAGCGCCAGCCGGGCGTCCTGACCGTGCAACCGATGGGCGTCGATCTGCACCTGTTCCTCAATCCGGCCGTAACGTCGCCCGAAAAGTTGCTCCCGATTACGCCGTTCGAATACCAGAAAATTCAGCCTTCGCTGGAAGATGTTTTTATCGCGCTGGTGAGCAGGCAGGAACTGGCGCATGCTGCCTAATAGCTCAGGGCCAGCAGTCCGCGTCGAGAAACTGACCAAGCGCTTCGGCGATTTCACCGCCGTTGCCGACCTGAACCTGGACGTCCAACCGGGCGAGATCTTCGGCTTCCTGGGACCTAACGGCGCCGGCAAATCCACTACCATCCGGGTGCTGTGCGGGTTGATGGCCCCCACGTCGGGACGCGCCGTGGTGGGAGGGTTCGACGTCAGTCTGCACCCGGAAGAGGTCAAGCGGCGCATCGGCTATATGTCGCAAAAGTTTTCGCTCTACGACGACCTCACGGTCAAGGAGAACATCGAGTTCTTCGCCGGAGTTTATGGGGTAGCCCCCGAAAAATTTCCCGCGCGCCTGGATTTTGTGCTGAAAATGGCGGAGCTCGAAGACAAGCAGGATACCTTGACGCGCCTGCTCTCGGGCGGCTGGAAGCAGCGGCTGGCACTGGGGTGCGCGATCCTGCACGAGCCGCCGATCTTGTTTCTGGACGAGCCTACCAGCGGCGTGGACCCCATCGCGCGCCGCAATTTCTGGGAGCTGATCTATCAGCTCTCGGCCTCCGGCCATACCATTTTCGTCACCACCCACTATATGGACGAAGCCGAATACTGCCATCGCGTCGCGCTGCTGTACGGCGGAAGGATGATCGCGCTGGGCTCGCCCGCCGAGTTGAAACGGTCCCTGGGCGCCGGTCATCTGTTGAACCTGGAATCTTCCGATCTGCTCGAAAGCCTCACCCAGTTATACGGCGGTGACAACATCCAGGACGTGGCCGTATTCGGCGGCGGTTTGCACATAAGAGTAACCGACGCCGATCGCGCGATCGCCTGGATTCGCGAAACGCTCGACCGCGCCGGGATCGCGATCTCGGTCTTGGAACCCATCACTCCCTCGATGGAAGACGTTTTCGTCAGCCTGATCGAGCAGGAAGAAAAGGCGGCCGCATGAGTTACCGCCGTCTCCGCGCCATCGCCCGCAAGGAAGTGCTGCACGTCATTCGAGATCCGCGCAGCCTGGCTTCGGCCATCGCCATTCCGCTCACCATGCTGCTGATTTTCGGCTATGCACTCAGTCTGGACGTGGATCGAATTCCCACTATCGTTTACAACATGGACCTTAGACCCGAGAGCGCTGACCTGGTGCGGGATTTCCAGGGATCGCGGTATTTCCAGGTCATTGAAGCGGTGAGCGGCTACCGTCCCATTGAACAGGCCATGGATTCGCGCCGCGCCTTGCTGGGCGTCGTGATCCCGGCGGATTTTTCCAGCAATGTGCTCGCCGGCGACGCCGAAGCGCAGGTGCAACTGCTGCTCGACGGCAGCGACTCCAACACCGCGGCCATTGCGCAAGGCTACGCCGAGGGTATCGTTCAAACCTATGCGGCGCGCCTCCGCGGCCAGGCGCAAAGTAGGCACGCCGGCGAGATCCCGCCGGTGGGCATTAGCGCGGAGAACCGGGTCTGGTACAACCCCGACATGGTTTCCCGGAACTTCATCGTGCCCGGGCTGATCGCCGTGATCATGATGATCATCACCGGCAATCTCAGTTCGCTCACCATCGCGCGCGAGTGGGAGAACGGAACCATGGAGCAGTTGCTGTCGACACCGGTCCGCCCTTCCGAACTGGTGCTGGGCAAGCTGGCGGCTTACTTTCTGGTGGGACTGGTCGACATGGTGATCTGTATGCTAGTCGGCGTGTATTTGTTCGATGTGCCGTTCAAGGGCAGCCTGCTGTTCCTGACGATTTCCAGTTTTGTTTTCCTGTTCGGTTCATTGTGCACCGGAGTCTGGGTCTCGGCTACGTTTCGCACCCAACTGATGGCCTACCAGATGGGAACCCTGATCTCCTTTCTGCCGGGCTTTTTGCTCTCAGGATTTCTTTATTCGATCAGCAGCATGCCGCGCGTGATCCAGGCCATCGCGCTGTTCGTTCCCGCGCGTTATTTCATCAATATTTCGAAGGGCGTGTTCCTCAAAGGAATTGGCCCGCAGATCCTGTGGCCCGACTTCCTGCTCTTGTGCGGCTACGGAGCGCTGATCTTTTTTTTCACGGTCCGCAAGTTGCGGCAGAAAGTGGCTTGAACCATGCGCCAGCGGCTCCGCTCTATTATTCGCAAGGAATTTATTCAGGCGCTCCGGGACCCGCGTATGCGCGGCTTGCTGCTAATCCCGCCGCTGATCCAGTTGCTGGTATTCGGATATGCCGTAAACCTGGACGTCGATACCGCCACTATCGCCTGGATGGATCAGGACAACACGCCGCAAAGCCACGATCTGCGGGACGAATTTGCTGGCTCCGGCCACTTCATGATCAAAGCCACTCCCAGTGACGAGCGCCAGATGCAGGCTCTGCTGGACCGCGGACAGGTGGATGGAGTGATTCGTGTGCTGCCAGGTTTCGCGCGCGATATCGCCCGCGGCCAGGCGAGCAGCGTGCAGGTGTTACTGGACGGAACGAATTCCAACACCGCGTCCTTGGTTTCCGGCTACGCTTCCCAGGTCATCGCCCGCTATTCGCAGGAAGCGGCGGGCGAGGCGCAGCGCTCCCGCCTGGTCGGCGGGACCATGAATTCCGGCGGCGCTATCGACCTGCCCATGCCGCAGATCGTCTCTCGCGCGCGCGTCTGGTACAACCCCGATCTCAAAAGCCGCAACTACTTCATCCCCGGCGTGGTGGTGAACATCATCACTCTGGTGACGCTGTCGCTGACTGCCATGGCCATCGTGCGCGAGAAAGAAATCGGCACCATGGAGCAATTGATGGTGACGCCCATCCGCCCTCTGGAATTGATCCTCGGCAAGACGCTGCCGTTCGTTCTAGTGGGCTACTGGGATTTGATTCTGGTGACCACGGCCGCTCTGCTGATCTTTCACGTGCCCTTCAACGGGAGTTTTTTGCTGCTGCTGTTCGCCGCGTTTGTGTTCTTGCTGACCACCCTGGGCGCGGGCCTGTTCATCTCCACCATCTCGCGCACCCAACAGCAAGCCATGATGGCGACCACGCTGTTCTTCCAGCCGTTCTTCATGCTGAGCGGCTTCACCTTTCCCATCCGCAACATGCCCGAAAGCGTGCAGTGGGTGACGTTTTTGAACCCGGTGCGCTACTTTATGGAGATCGTTCGCGGGGTATTTCTGCAGGGTGCAGGCATCGATACTTTGTGGCCGCAAATCGTGGCGCTGGCGATTTTCGGCGTGATTATATTAAGCCTCAGCGTCAACCGCTTCCACAAGCAACTGGAATAAGAAGTTATCGCATCGCCCCGGCCGAAGACGATCCTGGAGGGTTGCCCTAAACGCGCTCCGGCACTCGCGGCTGGGATTCTTCCAGCTCCAAAATCTCCTGGTCCGACAGCGCGACACCTTCTTCCAGATACTCCGATTCGCCGTGAAGCTTCCACAGATCGAAGTTCGCGCCCAGAATATTTCGCGCCGCCATTACCGCCGTCAGCATGGAGTGATCCTGATTGTTATAGCGATGCATCCCGTTGCGGCCCACCAGTTGGAGATTCGGCACGGTCTTGAGATATTCCGCCACCACCTGCAATCCCTTGCGATACTCGTCATCGTAAACCGGATAAGCTTTTGGAACCCGCACTACCTTGCCGTCCAGAATATCCTCGGCTTTCACCAGACCGAGGGATGCCAGCTCCTTGCGCGCGAGATGGAACAGCTCGGCGTCGGATTGGCGCCATAGGGCGTCACCTTCAAAGCAGAAGTACTCCATTCCCAGACTGCTCATCTCGGGATCGGGGCTCATTTCCGGACTCCAGTTGCTGTAGTTCTGGATGCGTCCCACCGTCACCGCCGGTTCATGCACGTAGATCCAATTGTCGGGAAACAGATTTTTGCCGCGGACGATCAACCCGACGGTGATGAAATCGCGGTAGTCCAAAGCCCGAGCCGCATGACGCACCGCATCCGGCGGCGGCGGATCCATCATTCCGAAGAAATCCCGTATAGCCAGACTGCTGATGAAATGCTGGCCCACGTAGCGCCGGTTCCCGGCTTCTACTGCCGTGATGCGCCCTTCTTCCCATCGGACGCGCTCCACCGGAGCGTTCACAATCACCTGCGATCCGCGCTGCTCCAGCACTTCCTGCATTTTGGTCCACATCATTCCGGGGCCGCGCCGCGGATAATGGAACTCTCGAATCAGGGTCTTGATCGCTTCTTTCGGTTTGCCGCCCAATTTAAGCGCGTCCCGGACCAGCGACGAAAAGGAAAGTCCGCGAATGCGCTGCGCTGCCCAATCGGCGCTGATGGTGGTGCACGGAATTCCCCACACCTTCTCGGTGTAGCTTTCGAAAAACATCTTGAACAGGCGGGTGCCGAAGCGGTTGGAAACCCATGCCGCCAGATTGTTTTCCGGCTTCTGCGGAAACAAGCGGGATTGCAGGAAACTGATCCCGCATCGGGCTACTTCAATCGGTCCCAGGCCGCGCAGGACATCCATCGGATCCAGCGGATAGCGGAAAAACTTGCCGCGGTAGTAGATCCGCGACAGCCGCGGGCGTTCCAAGAAGTCCGCCCCCAGCACTTCCTGCCAGATGCGCGCGATCAGGCCAACCTTGGTGTAAAACCGGTGGCCTCCCAAGTCGAACAGATAGCCCTTGTAGTCGACGGTCTTCGCCAGGCCGCCCACCACGGAATCGCGTTCCACCACGACGCAACGAAGGCCCTTGCTTGATAGTTCGTAGGCCGCCGTGAGTCCTGCGGGGCCCGCGCCCAGAATGATCACATCGGCCTCGACTGTCGTACGCGGGACCCCCTCGGTGCTATTCGTTGGGATTGCCGTCATGGCTTGTCCTTAATACTTAGAGAGACGCTGCCGCCGGCGGGTTCCTCCGAAGTATGCTTCAATCTAGCACGCATCAACTCATCGCGAAGCAGTCGGCAACCTAACGCGCGAGACGGGTTCTTGGGGCCATGGAAATCGGCTCCGCGCGTCTGGCACGCCGTTCTGCGCCGCGTTTTGAAATCGACTGCCATCCGCTACTTCGCGGGAGGCTCCGGGGTTTGCGCTGGCGGCGTTCGCAGCGGGGCTGCCGGGCTTCCATGCTCGACAAAATTCTTCAGGCGGGCGAATTGTTCGGTGATGACGGAATCGACAGGAGCGGCCCACGAGTTCATTCCGGCCGGTAGGTAGCCGGCCACGGCGTATGTGACATCCATCCTGGTACCTGCGTCGCCAGGCGACAGCTGAATCGTCATGCTGCCAGTGGCAGCCAAAGATTGCAGGGGACCCAGAGCGCCGGAGAGCACCAGCGCTTTCCCCGGCGCGAAGCGCAGCACTTCCATATGGCGAACGGCTCCGTGACCCGGCAGCGTTTCACAGAAGCAGCCCATCGGTTTTTCTTCCATTGTCAGGTTACGGGCGTCGCCCGAAAAGGTATGTTCCGCGCTCCACCAGTCGCCTACATTGTGGACCAGTCTGCGATACACTTCCTCCGGCGAAGCCTGTATCGTGACGGACGTCTTGACGGTGAAGCCGTTCGCCGAAGAGTCTGCCACTTCAGCGAATGCCCATCCCGGGCATAGCAGAATTGCGGCGGCGGTGAAGCCGGTGCTGAATTTCGTCATGAATCGCTTCCTGTCGGGCGGCGCGGAGAGCCTTCGGTTCAGGCCCTTGCGGACGCTACAACTCTGATCGGCTCAATCGGGCCACAACCTTAGTGCGTCTGCCAGTCCTAGCGTCTGCCAGCCCTACAATGTTGCCTGCGAAACCCGCATCCGCGAAAACAGCGCCTGCTTCAAGGCAGCAGCTTGTGCAGACGTTCGTCGAAGGGACTGCCCAGCATGGGCTGCAACTTTTCGCGGAAGGACCTGGTGTGGCTGGCGGCCAGATGAGATTCAAAGTCCTGCCGGCTCCTCCAGACCTCAACCATGGTGAAATGATTCAGACGATCCGGATCGCGCAACACTTCAAAGCGAACGGACCCCTGGTCGTTGCGGCTGTCAGCGGCGAACTGATGCAGCATTTTGGCGGCTTCCGCAGCGCCGGTTGCTCCCAGCACGTCCACGTGCGTGACAACGTATAGCCTCTCGTCAGCCTCTTGCGCACCTGCCGGACTGCATAGCCCGATGAAGACGGCTGAGGCCGCAAGCGCGGCACGAATTGTAAATTTTCTGTGAATAAGGGGCAGGGACATAGATCGCCATAGTACACGGGATGTATCATGTATTCAATTGAGTTTGTCGGGCCTGGACCTGGTTTCCTGGCCGGGCATGAATCCGGAGCAAGGAGAGTCGCGGCCATCCGGAAGTTTCTTGGGATGACGGAACGTTTCCCAAACCTGTTCGTCTTAACGGTAATACAAACTCCGTAAAAGCTTCTTAGCGACAGAAACAGGCGCATTGTGGCAAAACTGACCTCGCAGTCGGCGATGGCTCTATCCGAAGCCCTGGCGCCCGCGCCGTCCACGCCCGGGCCCCAGGAAATCCGCGCCCAGCTCGAAAAAGTTCTCGCCAGCCGGTTATTTGCGCGCTCCAGCCGGTTGTGCCGCTTCCTGCGATTTTCCGTGGAGGAATCTCTTGCCGGCAACGGCGGGCGCCTCAAGGAGCAGATCATTGGAATGGAGGTTTTCGACCGCAAACCCGGCTACGATCCGCGGATCGACCCCATTGTGCGCGTGGAGGCGCGGCGGCTGCGCGCGAAACTGAAAGCCTACTATGCATCCTTGGGACGCGGCGATTTGATTGTGATCGGATTGCCCAAAGGCGCCTATCTTCCATTCTTCAAAGCACGCGTCGCATCTGCGCAGCGCATGCAAACCTCGGTGGTGGCGCGCTCCGGCCCGGCTCCGGCTCCCCGGAAATCCATTGCCGTACTGCCCTTCGCGAACATGATGCAGGGCGCGGATGAGGACTATTTTAGCGACGGGCTCACCGAAGAACTGATTCATCTCCTCACGCGCATTCCCAGCCTGCGCGTGGTGGCCTGGGACAGCACTTCCAAATTGCGGGGACGCGAAGCCGATTTGGCCGGCATCCGCCGCCAATTACGAGTGGGGTCGGTCCTGCGCGGCAGTGTGCGGCGCACCGTCGAGCGCGTGCGCGTGACTGCGCAGCTGATCGATTCCGCCTCGGGCGATTATCTCTGGTCGGAAACCTACGACCGGCGGCTGGAGAACGTCTTCGAGATTCAGGGAGAGATGGCGCGGTCCATCGTGCAAGCGCTGCGGCTCAAGCTCACGGGCTTGCCCGAAACTGAGACACCGCGCCGGCCGCCCAATGTGGCCTGCTACAACCTCTGTTTGCAAGGGCGCTTCCACGCCAACAAACGAACGGTCGAGGGCCTGCGCAAGAGCGTTGAACGTTTTGAGGAAGCCATTCTTGCCGACGAGTCGTGCGCCGAAGCGCACGCCGGCCTGGCGGATGCCTATAGCCTGCTTGCCGACTACGGCCTGATGAGTCCGGCCGAGGCGGTCCCCAGGGCGCGTGCCGCCGCCGAACGGGCGCTGCAGTTGGATCCCCAATCCGCCGAGGCTAACGTCTCGCTGGCGTTCGTGCGTTCATCCTTCGAATGGCGCTGGCAAGAGGCCGAGGTTTTGTATCGGGCGGCGATTGCGGCCAACCCGGGCTACTCGCGCGCGCGACATTGGTTCGGCGTAGATTATTTGGGTCTGCTGGGACGCTGCCAGGAGGCGCTCGCCGAGGCCCGCGCGGCGTATGATCTGGACCCGTTATCGATGATCATTCGCGAAGGGGTCGGATATATGCACATGGTCTGCCGCGACTATCCCAAGGCCGTAGCCGTGTACCGCGAAATAACCGACATGGATCCGGATTTTTATAAAGCATATAGCTCCCTCGGCCGCGTGCTTTCGCTGATGGGCAAGTACGATCTGGCGCTCGCCGCGCTGGAGCGGGCGCGCAAACTGGGAGGAGAGGTGCCCAGCATTGTAAGCGCGTTGGGCGAAGTGCTGGCCCGCACCGGACGGGTTGAGGAAGCTCGCGCCTACCTTCGCGAACTCACGGAAATGGCACAGAGGCGCTGGGTGCCGGCCAGTTGCTTCGCCATCCTGCACATAGGATTGGGCGACTATTCCAGTGCATTGACCTTTCTTGAAACCGCCACCGACCGGCGTGAATTTTCCGTGACCGCGCTCAAGGTCCATCCGCTTTACGATCCGCTGCGTTCGGAGCCGCGTTTTCAACGGCTGCTCGAGCGCGTCGGCCTCGTGCCTTAAAGCGGATTTTCTTACCGTAAGCATCCCCCCGTACTTACTCCGCGATTACTTCCACGCGCCTGCCGCTTCGCCTCAAAATACTGTATGAGACGAGTCGCAAAAAAATGCGGAAATGTTTCGCTGTGGTTAATTCCTGCAGCGATACAGCTGGCGGCTGCGTTCGCCGCTGACACAGCCACCCCGGAATCCAAACTGGATTCACACCGTGCCGCGGAGAGCAATCGCCACGGAGTGGCCCTTGTAGAACGAGGGAAGCTGAGCGAAGCGGAGAGCACGTTCCGGTCGGCTCTGGCGGATTGCGAAAACTGCGTCGCACTTGGGTCCATCCTGAACAATCTCGGCGAGGTGTACTATGCCACGGGGCGTTTTTCCGCGGCTGGCCCGCTCTACGAACGAGCCTTGGCGCTGCGCGAGGCCAAAGAGGGCTCCGACGCCCTGGTCTTGTTGCCCCTTCTGAACAACCTGGCGTTACTTTATCGGGAGACGGCGGATTATGCCCGCGCCCTCCGCTTTGCCGAGCGCGCGCGGAGCATTGCGGAGTTGCATAACGCCGTTGAGACCGCCGAAGGCGGAACCGCCTTCGCCAATCTGGGCGAGATCGAGCAGATGCAGGGCGATCTGGCTGGAGCCAGGAAATGGCTGCGCCGCGCGCTATCGATCCGCGAACGCCTGCTTTCGCCATCCGATGCGCTGATTGCGGAAACGTTGAGCGATCTGGCGCTGGCGGACCGCGCCGAGGGCCGCTTCAAGACCGCCGCGGAATTGTATCGCCGGGCACTGGCGGTGCTGCAGGCGGCGTCCGACGGCAAGCAAGGCTCGGCCCAAAACGACAAGGCACTCCTTGCTGTGTTGAAGAAATCCGGCGTGGTACTCAGCAATTTAGGACAGGTGGAGGCAGAGCAAGGCCACCTCAAGGAAGCGGAACAGATCGCTCGCCAGTCGGTGGCGGACCTGGAGCGGGCCTGTGGGCCGCAGCATCCCAGCACGGCCGCCGGCTACGTCAATCTGGCGAAGATACTGCGTTACCGGCGCCGCTTCGATGAAGCCGGGCAGGCGCTCCTGCATGCCCAGGCCATCGACCGGCAGGCATTCGCTCCGGATCACCCTCGGATCGCCAACGATCTGAGCCTCCAGGCGGCGCTGGCCTTCGATCGCAAAAGGTATCCGGAGGCTGAGAAGTTGTTCCAGCAGTCGCTCGCGATTCTGAGCTGTCGCTTCCCGGCGCCGCAGATCGAGATCGGCCGCCTAACCGCGAATCTGGCAGAGGTTTATGTGCGCGAAAAGCGGTTCCCGGAAGCCGCCAGCGCATTCGATCAGGCGCTCACGATTTTGGAGCGGACGCTGGGCCCCGATAATGCGGAGTTGGTGCCCACAATGGAGCACTACTCGCAGGTCTTACGCGCCCAGCAGGATTTCGCGAAAGCCGCCAGCCTGGAAGCCCGCGCCATGAAGATCCGCGTAACGCGGACGCTCAAACGCGCCGCTTAGGACCGTTTGTCCAGTATGAGCATCTCTCGCCGGCTCGATGACTGTGGCGGTGAGCGCATCAACTTGACGATGTCTTTCACGACATGGTCCGAAAAATTCTTCAGGCGGTAATCACCGCCGGCGTGACGGAACGTGAGCTTTGGTGGGATCCAAAGCGAGCTGCTTCAAGATCGTCGCCTGAAAATCGTGGACGCGGCCGGGTTGGAAACGATGGTCAACCTGTAATCGTCAGTAGCCGTAAACCATTTCAGCCTTGTGGCCGCCGCCCGCCATCCAGGATGAATATGCAGTCGACCAGTCGGTGCGGCCCTCTACGTCGGGCGCGGCGCCAGGCCTTCGGCCAGACTCGTTGGACGTACAATCCTTGCATCGAATGTTTTTTCCTGCCGATCGCGAGCGTCGTGCTAGAATCAGCTCTAATCACGGATGGTGACGGCCCACGTGTTGGCCGTACGCGCCCGATTCCGTTGATCTCCGTCTCCGAGACGCGTATCCTAACGCAATGCCAGCGCCTGTTATCACAAGCCAGAGGTCCACTCTGTTCGGGCGAATCAAAAGCTGGCTGGAGAACTATTTCGAGTTTTCCCGGCTGAACACGGACTGGAAAACCGAAGTTCTCGCGGGCTTCACAACCTTTATCACGATGGCGTACATCGTCTTCGTGAATCCTTCGATTTTGAAAGACGCAGGGATGCCGCTGGCCGCGGTCTCGGCCGCCACGTGCATCGCCGCCGCGTTGGGCACGCTGCTGATGGGCGCGTACGCGCGCTATCCGATGGCACTCGCGCCGGGCATGGGACTGAACGCCTACTTCACTTACAGCGTGGTGAAGGGCATGGGCGTCCCGTGGCAGACCGCGCTGGGAGCCGTGTTCATCTCGGGCGTCGCGTTTCTGCTCTTGACCGCGTTGGGGATCCGGCAATGGATCATCTCGGCGATTCCCGCCGAGCTTTACGCCGCACTGAGCGCCGGCATCGGACTGTTCATCGCCTTCATCGGACTGCGCAATGCGGGCCTCATTCAGCCCAGCGCGGCGACGATGGTTACCATCGGCAACCTGCGCAATCCTAATGCGGCGCTGGCGGCGTTCGGCATCCTGCTGATCGCGATATTGCAGGCCCGGAAAGTGCGCGCAGCAATTCTCGCGGGCATCCTGGGGACGACGTTCGTGGGAGCGCTGGCTGGCTTGGTGCAATGGCATCCGCAAGCGTTTCGCTGGGAAGACATGGGCGCGACCATGTTCCAGCTGGACATAAAATCGGCGCTCAGTATTGGATTGCTGGAGATCGTCTTCGTATTTCTGTTCGTCGATCTATTCGACAACGTGGGCACGCTGGTGGCAATCAGCAAGAAAGCCAATCTGCAAGAGCCGGATGGCACGATTCTGCGCGTGAATCGGATTCTCTATGCTGACGCTATCGCCACCATTGCAGGCTCGATTTCCGGCACCACAACAGTGGTGAGCTATGTGGAAAGCGCAGCCGGTGTCGCGGCCGGCGGCAGAAGCGGAGTGACGTCGCTGGTGACGGGACTGCTGTTTATCGTCGCGCTGTTCGCGGCGCCTCTGATCGGAGCGGTTCCGGCGGCCGCCACCGCACCGGCGCTGGTGGTGGTGGGCGGATTGATGCTGTCCTCCATCGGCGAAATCCCGTGGGACGATGTGTGCGTTGCGTTCCCCGCGTTTCTCACGCTGATCACGATCCCGCTCACCTTCAGCATCGCCAATGGGTTGGCCTTCGGCCTGACGTCTTATGTGCTAATTCACCTGGCATGCGGGCGCGGCCGAGAGGTGCCGAAAGCCGCATATCCGCTGGTGTTCTTACTGCTGATTCGCTTCGTCTACATGGGGAGCCAACTGTAGCCCGGACGCGCTTTTGGGTCTAATTCCAGAGCGGTTATGATAAACTGCGAACGTCCGGTTCCAGTCGGTAACGTTTCATTGGTGGGTCCACGCCGCCTGACCGCGGTTTCCTCAGCGCGGCGCATCTTCAGCGTAGGCTCGCAAGGCGTGAGTTTATGACGACCAGTGCTTCCAATAACTCGTTTTCGTTTAATCTGAACGGCCGGCGTGTCGACTGGCTGCGCGAGCGCGGACTGACGGGTGCGAAGGAAGGCTGCGCGGAAGGCTCGGCCGCGATTGCAAAGCATTCGCCGCGTTCATGAGTGCTGCCGAACGCGGCGAAATTTTGCGGGCTCCGCTGTTTCACACACCGCAAAATCCTTTCCTGAACGGGCAGGGTTTGGAATCCCACCAGGATGGCGGACTGCTGATCCGCGCCGGAAGAATCTTGGAGTGCGGGGCGTACGGCGCGATTCAAGCCGCTCATCCGAATGTTCCGGTTACCGATCTGCGTGGCGGATTTCTGCTGCCGGGGTTGATCGACACGCACACACATTTCCCTCAATTGAGCGTGCTGGGGGGACTGGGGCGCGAGTTGCTCGACTGGCTGGAATATATCGCATTGCCGGAAGAAGCGCGCATGGCCGACGAGAATTACGCCTGCAAGACCGCCCAAGGATTCGTTCGCGCCCTGGCCGCGCACGGCACGACCACCGCCCTGGTGTTTGGCGCGCATTTCGCGCGTGCGACCGCATGCTTGTTTGAAGCTGCGGCGGCGTCGGGCCTGCGCGTCGTCAGCGGCATGGTGCTCTCCGATCGCCAGCTGCGTCCGGAACTGCATCAGCTTCCGCAAGCCGCGTATCGCGATTCGACCGCATTGATCCGGCGCTTCCACGGCCAAGGGCGCCTGCTCTACGCGGTGACTCCGCGCTTCGCGCTGTCAACCACGGAAGCGATGTTGGAGGTGTGCCAGACCCTGCTGCGCGAAAATTCCACGGTGCGCTTTCAGACGCATCTCAACGAGAACCGGAAGGAGATCTCAGAAGTTGCGCGGTTGTTTCCGTGGGCCTCCGACTATTTGAACGTGTACGAGCGATTTGAACTGACCAGCGGCCGCTCGGTAATGGCCCATAATGTTCATCCCTCCGATTCCGAGCTGGAGCGGCTAGCGGCGAGTGGGACCTCGATTTCGCACTGCCCCTGCAGCAACGCCACACTGGGTAGCGGCCTGTTTCCTCTGCGGCGGCACATGACGGCAGGTGTGAAGTGCGCCCTGGGAACCGACGTTGGCGGCGGCACTGGATTCGGCATGCTCAAGGAAGGTCTGCAGGCGTACCTGGTGCAACGCCTTGCGGTGGATGGCGCGCTGCTGACCCCCGCGCACCTGCTTTACCTGGTGACGCGCGCGGGAGCTGTGGCGCTGGGAATGGACGAGGAGATCGGCGACTTCAGCCCCGGCAAGAGCGCGGATTTGGTTTACCTGCGGCCGCCGCAAGGCAGCCCGCTCGAAGCGGTAGTAGAGCAGGCGGACAGCATGGATCGAATCCTGACGGCACTGTTCACGCTGGCCGGCTCAGAAAGTGTGCGCGAAGTTCGCGTGGAAGGGTCGGTGGTATTTCGCGCGCCGGAAGCATGAGCATCGCGGTCTGAATTCTCCGGAGCGCGGCGGAGCAGTGATATTAGCGGGGGCGATGGCCGAACTGGCGGCCTAGATTATGGCTGCGCCGGTTGATTTGACAGGAGTGTTTTGCCACCCGCGGAACTGATCTCATACATCGGCAGGTCTTTCGCCAAAGTCTTGATCCGCGGCACCAACTCGTTAGTGGTGACGAGATAGTAACGATCCGGCCGCTTCCAGATGCCAAGGAAATCATTGTCGTCTATGAAGACTTTGGGAGCGTCAGGAGCATACGAACCGTATTCCAGAACAAAATATCGCCCATTCAGGATCAGTGCGTGGTCCTGATGGTAGAAGGAAATCGAAGAACGCGAATTGTAGTCGCCTTCGATGATCACTTCTCCCTGCGGTAGCCGATTGAGCGCTTCGGCAATGGGCCGCGATGACATATAAGGATCGAAGACCACCAGCGCAAGGCGGGCGGCCTGAAAGAAGATCACCATCATCGTAGCGATGGCAAGAAATGCCCCGGCGCCGCGAAAACGCCAACCTCCGATGGCTCCCACCAGACAGGCGATACCGGCAACCACCAAGGGAAGTCGCAGGTAGGCGCAGGCGCCGAGCGTGAGGTCACCGATATGACCCATCGACAGCTTATACAAGGAACGATTCTGCGTGAGGGCAACCGAAATGTCTCCCGGCGCGGGCAGATTCCACGTGAGGAATAGGACGGCGATGATCGTGACAGCGCCCAGCGCGGCGATCACGGATACGATTCGACTGCCGATACGGATCGGGCCTCCCTGAAGCGCCATACCCGCGCCGATCAGGAACGCCGCGGCAGGGTAAAGCGGCATGGAGTAATATTCCTGCGTAGTCGAGAACGAGAAGAACAACAGAACCGCCGCGCACCAGCAGAGAGCAAATAGTGTTGCGCGTCCCGCGCGGTCGACGGGCCGGAAGTTCAGGCGGACGACGTTGGGAATATAAACGCTCCACGGGAAGAGCCAGACCAGGTGCAAAGTCCAAAAAAGGAACCGCGGCACGGTGTCGTAATCTCTCGGATAGCGCGTATTGAGGAAGCGCAGGACTTGCTCGTTGATGAAGTAAAACCAGAAGAACCCACGGTATTCTCCCGGGCCCCCGTGCATCGTGAAGTCGAGGTAAGGCGGATTGTGGAGAATCGCGAGAATGTGCCAGGGAGCGGCAATCAGCAAAAACAGGAGCGAGCCGGTCAGCAAATGCATCCGCCGCCATGTCTCTCTCCGAAGCAGACGTTGGGAGACCAGCAAGTACAGGAAGACCGTCACACACGGGAGCACCAGCGCAACGAACCCTTTGACCAACACGCCCACCGCCAGAGAAGCGGCCATGATCGAGGCCCACAGTAAGGATCGCGGCTCCTCTTCGTCTTGTGCCCGCAGGAAGGCCCAGAGTCCGAGGGCGATCATGAGCGTCAGCATGACGTCCGGAATAATAATCCGGGTAAACAAGAAGAGCCCGATGCAAGTGGAGATGACAAGACCGGAATAGATTCCGGCCTCCCGGTTGATGGCCCAGCGGCCGAAGCTCATCACCAGCCAGGTAAGCAGGATCGCCGAGAGTGCGGATGGGATGCGCGCGACCCAGTCATGCACGCCGAGCAGGTAGTAGAGGATGACGGTCACCCAGTACTTGAAGGGGGCTTTATCGAAATAGAGAACGCCGTCCATCCGGGCCGTCACCCAGTCGCCCGAATGGTACATATTACTCGCCATCTGCGCCTGGAACGCATCCACATCGTCCATAAGAGACGGCGGGCTGACGATGGCTGAAAGAAAAACGATCGTCGCTATGAGAAGAACCACAAGCTCGGCGCGCCTGCCCAGCACCTCGGAAGTTTTTCTCAAGCTAACAGCGCCGCCTCTCTAGGCTCCGCGCTTTCGACGGAGACGTTCCAACGTTTCATCCACAGAAAGAGCGTCATCAGGCCCCACAGATGATAGCCGAAATTTTCGCGGCGTTCCAGATGGGCGTCGATGACCTGCTGGACGGCTTCCGGCGAGAACAGATGAGAGCGGGAAACCGCATCGGAACTCAACGTGTCGAGCAACAGAGAGCGCAGCGGACCGCGCAGCCAAGCGTGGGCCGGGATATCGAAGCCCTCTTTCTTCCGCTGAAGAACGGAAGCGGGCAGCTTCCCGCGCATCAGCTCACGGAGTACGTACTTTTGGCTCGAGCCATGGATTTTCAAATGGTTCGGCAGCGAAGCGGCGAACTCCACGATGCGATGGTCCAGGAAAGCCGGCCGCAGCTCCAGAGCGTGCGCCATGCTCATGCGGTCGGATTTCATGAGAATGTCGTCGGTCAGAAAATACTGCTGGTCAAACCAAAGATAGCGTCTGAGATCGCGCAGATCGGAGCCTTGTCCCACCTGGTAAAGGTCGCTGATGCGACTGGCTGGCTTCGCACGGCATAGCGCGCTCTGTTCCGCACTGGAGAACGTCCCGTTCCAGTAGCAGTGCGCCTCGTCGGCGGTGAGCAGCGATCCACGCATCAATCGCTTTACCTTGTATTCGAGGCTGATTTTGTCGTTCGAGATTGGCCATAGCTGGAGTGCTCCCACCATGAGGCGGCGCAACGTCGCGGGGATCAGCCTTAACCAAGTCGCGATTCTGTCAGCTCGATAGGTAAGGTAGCCGCCAAAAAGTTCGTCCGCACCTTCGCCACTCAGCACCACCGTGACGTGCTCTCGCGTGGCTTTTGATAGGAACCACAACGGCACGGATCCCGCGTCTGCTGTCGGTTCATCGGAATAGTAGGCTGACTCTTCGATGGCGTCGGTGAGCGCGAGCGTGGGGTTGAGATCCAGCTCGCAGTGATCCGTGTCATAAGCCTTGGCAACTTCGCGGAAGAAGCGCGATTCATCGAAGCTGTGGCCCTGGAACGAGACGGAGAAGGTCTTCAGACGGGTGGACGACTGCTCAGCCGCGTAGTGGAGCAGCGTCGAAGAGTCGAGACCGCCGCTGGCCCAGACTCCAAGGGGTACGTCCGAAATGAGATGTTCTTTGACGGACCGCCGGAGGTGACCTTCCAAGGCCTCCTTCGCCGACTCTAGAGTCCAATCAGGTTGCGGTTCGAAACGAAGCTGCCAGTAAGAGCCGGAGTCGATGCGGCCGTCGACCCATTCCATCCAATGCCCGGGCGGCAGCTTGTTCACGCCTTCCACCAGAGTGTGCGGACACGGTACGTAGTTCAAGGACAAATAGAACCCGAGTCCGGTCAAGTTCAACCGCCGTGGAACTTCTGGATGAACGAAGATGGCCTTCAGTTCCGAACCAAAGAGCAGATCGTCGCCTACGCGATAGTAGTAGAGTGGCTTGATCCCCATGCGGTCACGAGCCAGCAGCAGGCGCTTCCGTGATTCGGACCACAGCGCCACTGCGAACATGCCCCGCAGCCGGCTAAAGCAATCGACGTCCCATTCCCGGAAAGCCTCCAGCAGCACTTCCGTGTCGCAGTGCGTGCGGAAGCGGTGGCCGAGCGAGACAAGCTCGCCGCGCAATTCCGAGTAGTTGTAAATTTCGCCGTTGAAGACGATGGTGGTGTCGCCATCTTCGCTGGTGATGGGCTGATCCCCGCCCGCGATGTCGATGACCCGCAGACGGACTGCTCCCAGAGACACCGCATTCGAGCGGAAAGTGCCCTGTTGGTCTGGGCCCCGATGAATCAGGCAGGAGACTGCGCGGCGAATCCTGTCGTCATCCGCGCGAAACGTCTTACTCGTGAAGCCAGCAATTCCGCACACGTTGAAATCAGCGATCTCGGTTTCGCCGGGTGATCCGCAGAACTTCCGAGTCGCGCAGTGCCTCTGATCGTTGATGATGATGGCGAACCAGCATTTCACCGATCAACCCGAAGCATACCAATAGGAGTCCCGCCAGCAAAAGAACGGTTGTGAAGAACAGCAAAGGGCCGTGCTCGTTCAAAATATTGACGCCGCGGAGCATGCTCACCACCAGCCAGGCTGCAAGACTTCCGCCGATCGCCATCCCAGTCATTCCAATACCGCCGAAAAAATGCATGGGGCGTGAGACGAAGCGCAAGAGGAACGGGATGGTGACGACATCGAACATGAACGGAATCGCGCGTTTGAAACCAAAGTGCGACTTCCCGTGGGGCCGCTCCACGATGCGGATCGGTATCTCGCAGATACGCGCGCCGTACGCGACAGCCAGTGCGGGGATGAAGCGCTGCAACTCGCCATACAGCGGGATCTCACGAATCAACTTGGTGCGGTAAGCCTTGAACCCGCTGACGAAATCGTGAATCGGCACGCCGGTGAGCTTCGCCATGAGCGTGTTGCCGATCCGCGAAGGAATGCGCTTTAACAGAAGGCTGTCGCCAGGGCGTTCCACGCGGCATCCACAAACCACATCGTAGCCTTCTTCAAGCTTTTGCATGAACAGCGGAATCTCATTGGGATTGTGCTGGAGATCCCCATCCATGACGATGATGTAATCGCCGTTCGCGTGATCGAATCCGGCAACCAGCGCCTCGGTCTTGCCGTAATTCCGCTGCAGGTGAACAACGGTAACGCGGTCATCATTATCCGCGACTTTGCTCAGCAGCGAGAATGTTTCGTCCCTGCTGCCATCATCCACGAAGATGAACTCAAAGTCGTCGCAGGTCGCCTCCATCACGTCTTTGACGTCGCGATAGAGCTGAATGACGCTTTCTTGCTCGTTGTAGAACGGAACGACGACGCTATACTTCATCCCGATTCCTCTTCATGGCGGTTCATTAAAGGATAACATTGCGGCGGCGGGCGAACCCGCTTTTCGAGGGAAATCCGCTAAGCTACCAATGTCCCAGTCTCCGAAGTGTCATACCCGGCCAGCACCTCCAGCTTGCGGCGCAGCGTGGCCCGCTGCAAGACATCCAGGAAAGCCTTGACGGCCGGGAGATCCGCGGTCCGCTTGCGCATCACCAGATCGTAGCGCTCACTGCGGAGTGGGATGAAATCCAATCCAAAGGTTTGAGCGGCGGAACGGGTCGCAAGACACGCATCGGCGTCCCGCGAGAGCACGCAATACGCGGCCGCCAAATGCCCAAACGCGATGCGGTCATACCCTTGGACTTTCTGTGCGTCCATCCCCGCCTTCTCCAGAAGCTTGTCCAGCAGACCGCGGCTTCCCGAGCCCGGTTCGCGATTCACAAACCTGACGCTCTTCCGCGCTAGATCTTCGATCTTACGAATGCCCTTGGGATTTCCCGACGCCAGGATGAGTCCCTCTTCCCAGCGCGCAAATGTGACCACGCTGAATTCTTCACCCGGAAACTGCTTGCGGAGATATGGCAGATTGAATTCTCCCGTCTTGGCGTCCTCCAGATGAGAGCCGGCGATATGCACTTTCCCTTCCGTGAGCCAGGTAAGCGCCAGTTTGCTGGAAGCCGCCGCCGAGACCACCTCCACGCCGCTGATCTTCTCCACCATTCGGGAAAGCAGGCCAGTGGCCGGGTCGCACCCGGCTAACACCAGCCGTTTTTGAGCCGCCTCGTCCTTGGCAAACACAACCAGGTCGGCACGGCCATTGGTCTGATTGGCTCGCTTGATGATGCCATCCGCTTCGGGCATGTAGTAGGGGGAGGCGCTCACCGGGACGCTGACCCAGCGCGAACCCATCTGGCAGACGCGGACTGGTTGTCCTTTCGCGGGCGTTTCCGCGCTCAAAAGTTCGGTGGCCAGCGAGCCGGGCGATTTCAGGTCCGCCGCTTGAAGCGAAAAAAGCTCGTCGACGGTGACTTCCAGCTCGCGCGCAAGATTCAATGCCACCTCGGTGTTGGGGACATAGGTCCCAGCCTCGATCGCGTAAATTGTCTGGCGGCTCACATTGACGCGGCGCGCCAAGTCTGACGCGCCCACGCCTCTGCTCCTTCGAATCTGAGCCAGCCGGTTCTCGACGCGTGGCTTCACGAGGTTACTTGCGCACCTGAACGACTTCGAGCTTGGTCAGCAGATGCACGGAGCGGGATCCGTGCTTTTCCTTCGGCGCCACTAGCCGGAACCGGCCCTGTGCGCCGGATAATGGCTGACCATTCGCGGTATCCGCCAGCAGAATTTCATTGTCGATAAAAGTGGGGTCCAGTTCGGCGAGCGAAAACACAACCTGATAGCCGTCCTGCGCTTCGGCCAGCACGTAGCTAGTCAGTGCCTTGCCGCGGAGATCGCCGCCCAGTGGCACGCCGGCTTTTTTCAATACCTCATGGAGCCAGACGCCCGCATAGACCGTTTCCTTTTCGCCGCCAGTGATATGGACAGATGCCCGAGGCATTTTCGCGAGATCATCAGCGGTTAGCGCGAGCGCCTGCTTGACGTCGCCGGTCACTTGCACAGCAGGTTGCGAGCCCTGCGCCAGCAGGAGGCCCGCTGCAATGAGCTCCAAAACCAAACAGCGTCGTGTATACATGACTACCTCACATTGTAGGATGCGGTCCGCTAGAAATGAAGCTTGCCGACAAACTCGAAGTCGCGGGGGTTGCCGGCACTGGTGATTGACCCGAACGCAGCGCTGCCGAAGATTCCATTGGGATCGTTCAGGGGAGGCGTGTTCGATACATTGAAGACTTCCGCGCGGAACTCAAAGTTCATGGATTCGCGAATGCGAAAAGTCTTCCCGATCATCAAATCCGCGTTCTGAAGGCCCGGCCCCCTAACCGGATTGCGGGAGCTGGTTCCGATAACAAATTGGGGCGCCGCCGTAAAGGCAGCGGTATTAAAGTACTTCGCCAGGGTCCGATTTGCAAAGTCATTGGGATTGCCGATTCGGTTTGGCCTCTGCACGGCGAAGCCGAGGCTGGAGTTGTTGTTGGTGGCCTGCGAGATTGCCACGGCGTCACCCGACTGAATCCGCACCAGACCGCCAATTTGCCATCCGGAGATCTTCCATAGGCGAGGAATATCGTACACCCAGCCCAGCGCAAAAACCTGCGGAATGTCACCGCTCGAAACATCTTTCTCCAAGTGGCGATTGTAAGCGTCCGCGGCTCCGCTGCTGTTGAGAACCGGGCCGCTGAAAATGGTTTGTGAAAAGACGCTGGAAGCATCGTCAATCAGCTTCGAGAACGTGTAAGAACCGGTGATCGTGAGTCCGTGAGAAAGGCGCTTTTCCAATTTCACTGTTGCCGCGTCGTAAGTTGAATTGCCAACATTATCCCGGAACAGCGCTACGGTGGTGAAGCGCGGATAAGGCCGCAACAATTGCTGCGCCGCCACCGTCGCCCCTCCCAGAGATGACGAGGCCGGAATCTGTCCGAAATATGGATTTGCCACTTTCGTCAACAGCGCTGTACCCATCGAAAGATATCGCGATGGGAGCTGGTTGATGTTTGCATCGGGTATGCCGAGTCGCGTATTCTTTGAGCCCAGATACGCCGCCTCCAGGTTCCAGTCCTTTCCGATCGTCCTTTGAACTGTGAAGTTCCATTGCTGGGAATAGCCCGAACCGTTGCTGCTATCCACGCCAAACACACCTTGCCCGAGGCCAGAGTTCGGGTTTGGAGCTGTCACACGAACGGTGGGTCCGCTGGATAGCCCGAAGGCCGCGTTCACGTTGTCCGGGGTTTGCTGACCTAAGGTTTGGACGAAGGGAAACTGCGGGATGGTAAAGGGCGTGGTGATCCCGGACTGCTCGAAGAAAATCATTCCGTAGCCCGAACGAATCACCCAATTGTCGCCGATGCGATACGCCAGTCCCAGGCGAGGTCCAAAATCGCAGCATTCGAGCTTGCGGGCAGTATGCGGGAAGTCCAGGACCTGAGTCTGCAGATTGAAGACCGCCCCTTGATTGTTCACTTCAGTTGACGGGAAGTTGAGGCTGTATCGCGTTCCGATGTTGAACGTGAGCCGCTGCGAAACCTTCCAATCGTCTCCAATGAAAAATTCCGCGATATGCGCCCGCGGCTGAATCACGTGGTTCTGGATATCGATAGAAAATGCGCTCACCTGCCCCAGCAGCAGGGAGGCCACCGCATTACCGCTTCCGGAGACTGCCGCACTGTTCGTGCCGGTGGTAGCGAACGCGAAGGATCCCGTGGGATTAGGAGGGTTCAGAACATCTAGAGCTTCGCGGCGGAGATCGGTTCCAAACTTAATCGTGTGCCGGCCTCGCACCAGCGTAAAGGTGTCGAGGAATTCCGTAACCGACGTCGTAAAGTTTGAGTTCGCGGCGCTGGTAGGGCCGATCTGTTGCAGTCCCGCTAGCGTAAAAATCGGCAGCACCGAGCCGAAAGTGTTCTCCGGTAAACCGGGTACCGTGACCCCGCCGTTTTGAAGCGATGTCTGATTAAGATCGCGCCTGGAATAGCCGACGCGGAGCTGGTTGAGAGCCGAGGGCGAAAGCATCCAGTTGTAGTCGCCTACCAAGGCGTCTCCCCGCGTGAGTGCATGTCCGATCACTCCCGACGTCAGACTTCCGCTTCCATCCGGGAAAGGCGTGACCGGTGTGTCGTTATCGAGGAAGACAGTGTACCGTCCGAAGACTCGATGTTTTTCCCCGATGTAACGGTCGACCCGGAAGTCGGCTTGATCCTGATTGTCGGGCTCGGTGGCCGTTCGGACGTAATTGCTGGAGCCGGTAAGATTCGGCAACGGGTAGTGCTGAAGGACCTGCAGAGCGAGCGTGTCCAAACGCGCCGCGGGAATTGTGTTGTTCGGAAATTGCGTGCGCGGGGAAGTTGTGGGATCGAAGATCGGCTGGGTAAAAATTCCTCGCCGCTGTGCCAGCGTGGGAACCACGCTTAACCGCGTGATGCCAGTGCGAAGCCGTGTCCCCTGCCAATCCGCGAAGAAAAACGTCTTGTTGCTTTGGATAGGGCCGCCCAGAGTCAAGCCATACTGATTGCGCCGGAATTCCGGCTTCGGGCCGGGTTGAGCGAATAAGTTACGCGCGTTCAGCGCTTCATTGCGGAAGAACTCAAACAGGCTTCCGTGGAATTCATTGCTCCCAGATTTTCCTATAACCATGACCGTGCCACCATTGGAGCGCCCATACTCGGGCGAGTATGCGTTGACATTGATTTTGAATTCTTCCATGCCGTCGATGATCGGGTAGTAAACCACCTGGCCCGGTTCCGGTTGCAGGACGCTAATGCCGTCATAAATGTATTCGTTGGTGCGCGGCCGGCTGCCATTGATACGCGGCAGGAGACTCCCGTTCGGAAGGGCGACGCCAGGAGTCAGCGTAACCAGTGGAATGAAGTTGCGTCCGTCGAGAGGCAGGGTGGAGATTGCTTTTTTGTCGACATTAAGACTCACCTCGCTGCTGGCGGTTTGAAGCAGAGGCGCTGCGGCGGTGACATTGACGGATTGCGCAGGTTGGCCGACCTCCAAGGTCGCATTGATGACAGTTCTGTCCCCTAGTCGCAGTGTGATGCCTGACTGGCGGTACATTCGAAATCCGGACACCTGTACCGTCAGAATATATTGGCCTGCCGGCAATCCCAGGATGTGATATTCGCCGCGCCCATTCGAAGTGGCGGAATACTGTGCCATCGTAGCCTGGTCTTCCGCTTCAACTTTGGCCTTCGGCACAGGAAGCCCGGCGGGATCGAGAATCGTTCCAAAGAGCTCGGCGCGTCCCGCCTGTCCCAGGCAAGACGCCGACACCAGAAATAATACGCTAAAGAGTTGAGATGCCCGGACCGTCATAGATGTTGTGCACGAATAACTCTGTCATGTTATCACGACAGGACTGTTTGTGTCGTCTTCACAAGACGGCATATAATAAACGCAACACTCTATGCTCTCCCGCCGGGCCAGATGGCTCCTTTGCGCGGCCGCAATTCTGGCATCGTGCGGAACCCAGCGAACTCCTGAATCGGCCCGCAAGCTCACCGTTGCAGCGGCCGCTAACCTCATGGATGTTTTCGGCGAGGTTGCACCGGCTTTCAAAACTCAAACAGGCATTGACGTGGTCTTCAGTTACGCCGCCACTGCCGAGCTCGCCCAGCAGATCGACAACGGCGCCCCCTTCGACGTCTTGGCCGCGGCCGATACCGAACATGTGGATTCGCTGGTTGCGGCACAAAAGCTAAATGGCGAGAGCCGGGTGATTTATGCCAAGGGCCAACTGGCGCTGTGGATTCCAGGCGGCGAGTCGAGCGGGATTAACGATTTGAAGGACTTGGCGGCGCCAAAAATCCGTTTCATCGCCGTCGCTCAGCCAGCATTAGCGCCCTACGGGCAAGCCGCCGTTGAGGCACTCAAGAATGTTCGTCTCTGGGAGCGGCTGCAGAGTAAAATCGTGTATGCGAACAGCATTAGCATGGCCAAGCAAATGGGGGCATCGGGAAACGCCGACGCTGCCTTCACTGCCTATTCGTTAGTGCTGCACGAGCGGGGAACGGTCTTGAAGGTCGATCCGGATCTCTATCATCCGATAGAGCAAGCCTTGGCGATTGTCGCGTCTAGCTCACGAATGGAAGAGGCCAAGCAGTTTCGATCATTTCTGCTAGGCCCAGAAGGACGCGCGATCCTGGCGAAGAGCGGATACTTGCTCCCTTAGAAAGCCTGCGGATACACTCTATCCCTGATTCTCTCCCAGCGCGATCACGAAGTACTGCGTTCGTCCCGTGGTCGGATTCATCCATCCGTGCTCCTCGTTGGATGCGACGAATGCCACCGACCCTGGCGTCAGACGGGTTGTGTTCCCGCTGATTGTGACGTCCAGTTCCCCATACTGAACCAGCACCATCTCTTCGTGCGAATGCTTATGAGGCGGATGCGGCGCCATCCCCGGGCCGAGCTCTGTAAGATGAAGCTCCACCGCTGTCCCCTTGTGCGTGGCGCCGTTCAACAACGCCCGCGTTCGATTTTCTCCGCCGACTCTCACGGGCAGTTCTTCGAATTTGAGGGCGGCCGACGGCAGCTGCTTCTTGTTTTGCGCGATGGCGGCGGCCCCCGCCAGCACGGGCAGTAATAGATTGATATCGCGGCGTGTCATAGGAATATCCTTCAAGAAATGTCTTAGGGGCTAGAACCAATCGCTGCGGTAAGCCACCCACCAGCTCAAAAAGCAAATGGGGATGGTTGCTCCCAGCGCCCACCACAACGGCAGCACCACATCGG
>Ga0207674_10001683_pt1 | contig 28386 bp, 27 predicted proteins | sample KBSCornC72_FD_184303 | JGI IMG/M metagenome (GOLD analysis project Ga0207674, IMG submission 184303) | Corn rhizosphere microbial communities from Kellogg Biological Station, Michigan, USA - KBS Corn C7-2 (SPAdes) (version 2) | ecosystem: Host-associated > Plants > Roots > Rhizosphere > Soil ...
GCACATTCGATATCGGCAGGCCCCTTTGCTCCTTGAATGAGTTAGGAACGAATTCCAGCCGATCAAGTGCCAATCAAAAAACTTGTTCTGTAAAAGAAAAACGCCGCACCCCGGCGAAGCGGGATGCGACGTTTTACGGAATACCTCTCAGACTTTCTCGAGGATGTGCACCGCGCAGGCGCTGCCGGCACCGACGACATGCGTCAGGCCGATGCGCGCGCCGTCAACCTGGCGGCTGCCCGCCTCGCCGCGCAGATGCGTCGTCACTTCGTAGATATTGGCGATGCCGGTGGCGCCTAGCGGATGACCCTTCGACAGAAGCCCGCCCGAAACGTTGACCGGGATGCGGCCGCCAAGCTGCGTCTCGCCGCTGTCGATCATTCGTCCGGCTTCACCGTCCTTGCAGAGGCCGAGGTTCTCGTAATGCACGAGTTCGGCAGTCGCAAAGCAATCATGCAGCTCGATGAGATCGAGATCGTTCGGGCCAAGCCCGGCCATTTCATAAGCCGTCTTCGCCGCAAGCCGCGTCACCGCATTGAAGTCCATCATCGCGATGTTGCGCGAGGTGTAAGGATCGCTCGAAAGCGCCGATGCCCTGACCTTCACGGCGCGCTTCATCAGTCCGAGCTCCTTCGCCTTCTTTTCCGAGCAGAGCACCGCGGCGGCCGAGCCGTCGACATTCACCGAGCACATCAGCTTGGTGTTGGGATAGGAGATCATCTCCGCGCCCATCACTTCCTCGAGCGGCGTTTCCTTCTGGTACATCGCCTTGGCGTTGAGCGTGGAATGATGATGGTTCTTCACCGACACTTTGGCGAATTGCTCGAACGTCGTGCCGTATTTGCGCGTGTGCTCGAGGCCGACATGCGCGAAGACGCTCGGCATCGTGCCCGAGCCGAGAAGTCCTTCCGTCGGGATGCCCTTGCCGCCGCCGGCACCGCCGAGAAGTCCGGTGCCCATCTGCTCGCTGCCGACGCAAAGCACGATGTCATAGACGCCGGCCTTGATCGCCATCCAGCCTTCGCGGAACGCCGTCGCGCCGGTGGCGCACGCATTCGCGGTGTTGACGACTGGAATGCCGGTCTGGCCGATTTCACGCAGGATTCTTTGGCCGACGCCGCCTGATGCTTCGAACAGGTTGCCGCTATAAAGCGCCTGCATGTCCTGGATCGTCAGCCCGCAATCGTCGAGCGCCATCAGCGCCGCTTGCGCGCCGAGCTCCGGCACCGAGCGTTCGGGGAAACGCCCGAACTTGATCATGTCCGTTCCTACGACATAGACGTCGGTCATAGCGTGTCTCCTTAAGCTTTGTTCGCGGGTACGAAGAAGTACGCAAGATAGGAATTGCCTTCCTTGTCCTTGCGGCCGGCGTCGCGGAACACGACCTTCACCGGCATGTCGAATTTGATCTTGGCGGGATCCGGCTCGACCTCGAGCAGATTGCCCTTCAACGTGCCGCCGCCATCGAGATCGACGATCGCCGAGATGAACGGCACAGGCACGCCGGGAAAGTTCCGGTGCACGACGGTGTAGTTGTAGAGCTTGCCGGTGGTCGCAAGCTTGATGTGCTCGAGCGACGTGCGGTTGCCGCACTTGCCGCAGACGTCGCGCGTGCCGACGACGACTTCGCCGCACTTGCCGCACTTCGAGCCGGCAAGATAGGGCGCGCCCTCGCCTTTCACCTTCAGAAACGGAACGACCGATTTTGGCGGCGCAGTGTCTGCTGAGACCGACATGATGACTCTCCATGACCTGGCGTGCAGCAAATCGCGCCCGGACGCTGCACGCAAGCCCGGCAACGCTGTTCCGCTACGGAAAGGCTCAGGATCGCCTTGGTAAAGCCTCCGCGACGATCGCTTCCGCCTGGGCGAAGAGTGCCGGATCGACCGTCGCGTCGCTCGCGCCGGCGTTTTCGTCGAGTTGTTCCGGTCGGCTCGCGCCCACGATGGCAGAGGCCACATTCGGTTCCCTCAAGACCCAGGCGAGCGCGAATTGGCTCATGGAGAGGTCGGCGGCACGCGCCAGCGGCCGCAGTTTCTGCACCGCCTCGAGAACCGGTTTCGCCATCCAGCCGGAAATGGCCTGGCTCATGGCGGCCGACGTTGCGCGTGTTCCCGCCGGAGCTGGCACGTTCGGCTGGTACTTGCCGGAGAGCACGCCCTGCGCCAGCGGCGACCAGACAATCTGCGAAATGCCATTCTTCGCGCAGAGCGGGATCACCTTCGCCTCGGGCCGGCGCCAGAGCAGCGAATATTGCGGCTGGCTGGACACGAAGCGTTCGACGCCGGGCATGGCGATCGCGTCCTCGATATTTTGCGGCGACCACTCCGAGAAACCGATATAGCGGACCTTGCCGCTCTTCACCGCGCGCGTCAGCGCCTCCATGGTTTCGGCCAGCGGCGTGTTCGGATCGTAGCGATGGCATTGATAGAGATCGACATAGTCCGTACGCAGACGTTTGAGCGAAGCGTCGAGCTGCTTTTCGATCTGCGCGCGCGACAGGCCTTGGTCGGTATCGCTCATCTGGCCGTGGACCTTCGTCGCCAGCACATAGGAATCGCGCGGCCGCTCCGCCAACACCTCGCCGAGAACAGTTTCCGCCGCACCGCGGCCATAGACGTTCGCCGTGTCGATGAAGTTGATGCCAAGTTCGAACGCCCGGTTCACGCAGGCGACCGCCTTGTCGCGCTCGACGCCAACGCCATACGTCAGCCAGGAGCCCAGCGAAATTTCCGAGACATTCAAGTCGCTTGCACCGAGCTTGCGGTATTTCATGGCGTCCTCCACGGTTCTCCTTCAGGATCGGAAATCGCTGCCGTCTCTGTCAAACGCGCAGCATCGGGAGAGGCGCCATGACCATGAACAAGCAATGGATTTATGCCCGCAAACCCAACGCGCAGGTGGGTCCGGGGAACTTTGATCTCCGCGAAGCAGAGATGCCGCAGGCCGGGAACGGCGAGGTTCTGGTGCGCACGACGTTGTTGTCGCTCGATCCCGCGAGCCGCGCCTGGATGCAGGGTCAGACGTACCGTGCGATGCTCAATCCGGGCGACGTGATGGCGGGATGGGGCATCGGCGAAGTGATCACGTCCAACGCCAAGGGTTTCGAGCCGGGCGATCTCGTCAGCGCGGACTATGGCTGGCAGCAATACGCCGCGCTGCCGGGTCGCGCGCTCACCAAGCACGACAAGCGCCACAAGCCCGAACACATTCTGGGCGTGCTCGGGATCACCGGCCTCACCGCCTATTTCGGCTTGCTCGATGTCGGAAAGCCCAGGCCAGGCGAAACCGTTCTCGTCTCCGCGGCAGCTGGCGCGGTCGGAACCGTCGCCGGACAGATCGCCAAGATCATGGGTTGCCGCGTGGTCGGCACGACGAGCAGCGCCGACAAGTGCAAGTGGCTCGTCAACGATCTCGGTTTCGATGCGGCCGTCGACTACAAGTCGGGCAATCTGCACAAGGCGATCAAGGACGCCTGCCCGAACGGCGTCGACGTCTATTTCGACAATACCGGCGGCGACGTTCTGAGCGCGGCCTTGTCGCGCATGAATGCGTGGGGCCGTGTCGCCTGCTGCGGCGCGGTTTCGAACTACGACACGGGTACGCCTTCGCCCGGGCCCGTCGGCGTACCGGGCTTTCTCGTCACCAAGCGCATCCGCATGGAAGGTTTCATCGTGATGGACTTCTACAATCGCCGACGCGAGGCGGAAGCGGCGCTGGCGACTTGGGTCGAGCAAGGAAAGCTCAAGCCGGCCATCGACATGGTCGAAGGCTTCGAGAAGATGCCGACGGCCTTGGCCGGAATGTTCGCAGGGCAAAATCGCGGCAAGCTGATGGTGCGGGTCTGAGCGATTGAGCACGCCGTTCGTCTTGTTCGGCGCGTCGCATCTCACGGCAGTCGTCGCGTCGTTCGTACTCCCGGTCGTCGTCGTCGCGGCGATCCGCCCGCGCGCGCATCCGTCGTTCGATCGCGCGCTGCGCTGGTCGCTGGCAGCGCTGCTCACGGCAAACTGGGTCGCGTGGATGTCCTTCCTCTACTTCAAGGGCTGGCTCGGCCTTGGCAACGAGCTTCCGCTCAATCTCTGTGACCTCGCGACCGTGGCGACCGTTGTGACCTTGGTTTATCCCAATCAGCGCAGCTACGAACTCGCCTATTTCTGGGCGCTTGCCGCCACGCTGCAAGGCATGATGACGCCCGACGTGAAGAACGAATTTCCCGACATCGAGTTTGTTCTGTTCTTCGTCTTCCACGGCGGCATCATCGCGGCGGTTCTATACATGACATTCGGCCTCGGCTGGCGGCCGGTACCGGCGTCGCTGCCGCGCGTCGTCATCTGGACGCTTTCCTACGCAGCGCTCGCGGGATTCGTCGATTGGATCCTCGGGACGAACTACGCTTTCCTCCGTGCCAAGCCGCCATTTGCAACGATCCTGGGTTTCATGCCGGAGTGGCCCTGGTACATTCCGGTCCTGGTCGCCATGGGATTCATCTCCGCCGCCGTCTACTACGCACCCTTCTTCATCCGCGACTGGTGGATGGCTAGACGTCCACACATAGGCGCAAGAGCATGAACGTGCGCGACAACGCCGAACTTGGCCGTTTCGAGCTCGAAGAAAAGGGCCTGACCGTCTTCGCCGAATATCGCCGCCGCGGCCAGCACGTCGTCATCCCGCACGTCGAAGCGGCGCCCTCCTTGCGCGGCACCGGCGCCGCCAACCGGCTGATGTCCGGCATCGTCGACTTGGCGCGCCGCGAGCATTTGAAAATCTCGCCGACCTGCAGCTATGCGCGCCTCTGGTTTCGCCGCCATCGCGATGCCGCCGACGTCCTGGCGCAGAGTTGACAGCTTCGTTGGCCGGACCATTGATGCGCCGGTCGGAGACCGCCTTGAGCACTGAATCCTCGGACCGCAAGGGAACCTTGGCCACCGCGCTGGCACGTGCGTCGCAATTCCTTGCGAGCGATCCCAAAAAAGCGATCGAACAGGCGCGCGAAATCCTCCGCGTCGTTCCCGAGCAACCGCAGGCGACACTTGTTCTCGCGTCCGCCTTGCGCCGGACCGGAGATCTCGCCGCCGCGCTCCACGAACTCGATGCCTTGGTCAAGCGTCACCCGCAGGCGGTGCAGGCGTGGCTGGAACTGGGGCTGGTGCTGGCGGCGCAAGGCGCGCCGAGAAAATCCATCGCCGCGCTGATGCAGGCCACGAAGCTCGATCCCGGCCGCGCCGAAGCGTGGCAGGTGCTCGCCGAGCAATATCTGCTCGTCGGTGACGAAGCCGCCGCGAACGCGGCCACGGCACAGCAGCTCAAGAGCGCGACGAAAGACCCGGCTTTGCTCGAAGCGGCAAGCGCGCTCTGCGACAACAAGCTCGCCGTTGCCGAACGCCTCCTGAAGGACTTCCTCAAGAGCAAACCGACCAACGTCGCGGCGATCCGCATGCTCGCCGAGGTCGCGGCGCGGCTTGGCCGCTACGCCGATGCGGAGACGCTCTTGGCGCGCTGTCTCGCCTTGGCGCCGCGCTTCACGGTGGCGCGGCACAACTATGCGGTGGTGTTGAACCGACAGAACAAGTCGCAGGAAGCGCTTGCCCAGGTTGAGATGCTGCTTCGCGACGAGCCGGACAAACCTGCCTACCGCGCGCTGAAGGGTGCGGCGCTCGGCCAGATCGGCGAATACGCCAAAGCCATCGCCTGTTACGAGAGCGTGCTCAAGACGCATCCCAACCAACCGCGTGCCTGGCTCAGTTATGGCCACACGCTCAAGGCGGTAGGACGGCAGCGCGAGTGCATTGCGGCGTACCGCAAAACGGTTGCGTTGGCGCCCACGATGGGCGAAGCCTATTTCAGCCTCGCCAATCTCAAGACGTTCCGTTTCACAGCCGACGAAACAAGCGCGATGCAGGCGCTCGCTGCGCGGTCCGATCTTTCCGACGAGGATCGTTATCACCTCGAATTCTCGCTCGGAAAAGCGTTCGAGGATCAAGGCGCGTATGGCGAGGCCTTTTCGCACTACGCCGCCGGCAATGCGCTGCGCCGAAAGACGGTCGCCTACGACCCGGAAGAGACCTCAGACCACTTGCGCCGCTGTCAGGCGCTCTTCACGCCGGATTTCCTTGCCGCACACGCAGGACAAGGTCACCCAGCCGCCGATCCGATCTTCATCTTCGGCATGCCGCGCGCCGGTTCGACCCTGATCGAGCAAATCCTCGCCTCGCACTCGCAGGTCGAAGGCACGATGGAACTGCCCGACATCATCGCCATCGCGCGCCGGCTGAGCGGAAAGACGTCGCGCCTCAAACCGTCCGACTATCCCGAGATATTGGCGACGTTCAGCCCGACGGAGCTGGAAGCGCTCGGCGGCGAATATCTCGAGCGCACTCGCATCCAGCGCAAGCTCGCGCGACCCTTCTTCATCGACAAGATGCCGAACAATTTCCTGCATGTCGGCTTGATCCATCTCATTCTGCCGAACGCGCGCCTCATCGATGCGCGCCGCCATCCGCTCGGCTGCTGCTTTTCGGTGTTCAAGCAGCACTTCGCGCGGGGCCAGGTGTTCAGCTACGACCAGACCGAACTCGGTCGCTACTACGCCGATTATGTCGCGTTGCTGGCGCATTTCGACGCCGTGCTGCCCGGGCGCATTCATCGCGTCTTCTATGAAAGAATGGTCGAGGACCCCGAACGCGAAGTTCGCGCGCTTCTCGACTATTGCGGCTTGCCGTTCGAAGAGGAGTGCCTGCACTTCTATCGCAACCGGCGTGCCGTTCGCACCGCGAGTTCGGAACAAGTGCGCCAGCCGATCTTCCGCGAGGGAGTCGAGCAGTGGCGCCATTTCGAGCCTTGGCTAGGGGATTTAAAGGCTGCGCTCGGCCCGGTGTTGCAAGATTATCCCGCTCGTGAAGGCCCTGCCATCGGCGTGCAAAACGGCCATTGACGACAGGGGTCACCGGCTCCAATTTACACAACAATTGCGCTGGAGAATCGGGCGAAGCGCGTTAGGCTTTTGCCAAAAAGGGGGCGAACTCATGTGGGGCATGACAACCGGTGCCGGCGGGCGTCCGGCGCTTTGGCAGTTGCTTCTCACCACATCCATGTTGACGGGCGTCACGCCCGCGGTCGCGGCGACATCCGGAATTGAAGTCGTCGTCGTGACGGCAGAAAAGCGCGCCGAAGACCTGCAGAGCGCACCGCTCGCCATCCAGGCCCTCCCCACGGCAAAACTCGAACAACTCCACATCGCCGACTTCGGAGACTATGCGCGCTACCTGCCGAGCGTGACCTACACGGTCGGGGGCGCCGGCGCCGGCAACGGCGGTCCAGGCTTTGCCAACGTCTCGATGCGCGGCGTCACCAGCGGAAATGACGGCAACCATTCCGGTTCGCTGCCGACCGTCGGTATCTATCTCGACGAAAATCCGATCACCACGATCGGTGGCGCGCTCGACGTGCACATCTATGACATCGCCCGCGTCGAAGCCCTCTCCGGCCCGCAAGGCACGCTCTATGGCGCGAGTTCGGAGGCCGGCACGATCCGCATCATCACCAACCGTCCTGATCCGTCGAAATTCTCAGCCGCCTTCGACGTCAACGTGAACAGCGTCGACCATGGCAGCGTCGGCTTCGGCGTCGAGGGTTACGTCAACCAGCCTATCACCGACGACATCGCCATCAGGCTGGTCGGCTTCGAAGAGCATGATGCGGGATTCATCGACAACGTCCACAACGTCCTGACTTATCCCACTTCGGGCATCGTCATCGACAACGCCAAGCTCGTGAAGAACGACTTCAACTCGGTCGACTCCTACGGCGGACGTGCCACATTGGAAATCGATCTCGACGACAACTGGACGATCACGCCGGCAGTGATCGCGCAACACACCCAGAGCAGTGGTATTTTCGCTTATGTTCCCGCACTCGGGGATTTGAAGGTCGGCCACTTCTTCCCGGAGTTTGCGCACGACGACTGGTATCTCGCCTCCCTCGCGGTCGAGGGCAAGGTGAGCAACCTGGATGTCGTCTATTCCGGCAGCTTCATGGGCCGCAACATCAACGCCGCATCGGACTACACCGATTATTCGTTCCTCTACGACACGCTCTATGGCTACGGCGCCTACATCTACGACAATCACGGCAATCTGATCGATCCGTCACAATACATCCTGGAGAAGGACTATTTCACCAAGCTCAGCAATGAGCTCCGTGTTTCGACTCCGGCCGACCAACCGTTGCGTTTTGTCGGCGGCGTGTTCTTCGAGCGCCAGGGCCACTACATCCTGCAGAATTACACGATCAAGAATCTGGCGGACGAGAATGCCGATCCCGGCGTCGGCCAATTGTCGATTCCAGGCTGGCCAGGAACGTTGTGGCTGACCGATCAGGAACGCGTCGATCGCGACGCGGCCGCGTTCGGCGAGGTCGCCTGGGATATTCTTCCGAACCTGACGTTCACGGCCGGCGGGCGCGTCTTCTATGCCGCGAACTCGCTCAAGGGCTTCTTCGGCTTCAGTGCGGCGTATAGCTCGCACACCGGCGTGTCCCAGTGCTTCGCGCCGACAACCGTGCACCGCGGTCCCTGCACCGACGTCGACAAGAGCGTCTATGAGAGCGGCTTTACGCACAAATTGAACCTGGCGTGGAAGATCGACGACGATGACCTCGTCTATGCGACCTGGTCGACGGGATTCAGGCCGGGCGGCGTCAACCGCCGCGGCGACATCCCGCCCTACAGGCCCGACCGGCTGACGAACTACGAGCTGGGGTGGAAAACATCGTGGTTCGACAACACGCTGCGTTTCAACGGCGCGCTCTATCGCGAAGACTGGAACAATTTCCAGTTCTCGTTCCTGGGCCTGAACTCCTTCACGGAAATTCACAACGCCGGCGCCGCGCGCATCTGGGGGGCGGAGAGCGACGTCATCTGGCAGCCGATCGACGGGCTGACGGTGAGCGGGGCCCTGACCTACACCGACGCTTACCTCACCAAGGATTACTGCGGTCTGGTCGGCGTTACCATCTGCCCGAATACCGCGGTGCCTCCGGATGATCCGCTTTTCGATCCCAACGGACCGAATGCGCCGAAGGGAACCGCACTGCCGACGTCGCCGAAGTACAAGACCAACTGGACCGCGCGCTACGAATTCCCGTTCGAGCAATTCCTGGCACATGTTCAGGGCGGTCTCACGTACCAGAGCAGCAGTTGGCCGGACCTTCGCATCGAGGCGCCGAATCCGGTCTTCGGAAATTTGTCGCCATCCGTGCCGATCCGAAGCGCACTCGGCCTGCAGCGGCCCTTCACGATCGTCGACTTCACCGCGGGCATCGACACCGATCAGTGGAATGCCGAGCTCTTCGTCCTCAATGCGTTCGACGAGCGAGCCGATCTCTACCGCTATGCCCAGTGCACGGTGCAGACCTGCTCCGCCAATCCCTACATCGCAACGAACCGGCCAAGGACGATCGGCGTTCGCTTCGGCATGAAGTTCGATTGAAAAACGAGATACCGGCCAGCGCCGGCTGGCCGGTATCGTCGCCCCGTCCGTCCCGCCTATCGACTAGGGTTGGGTGGTTGTCGAATGCCGCGCGGAGCGTGCGGAACGGTTGCTGAAACGGCTCGTCTGATTGCTCGCCGCGTTGGACGGTGTCGCGTTGGATGCCGACCCGGAGGCGTTCGCATTGCCGCTGGCGCTCACGTCGGGCGAGACCGAGTTCGCCGTGTCGCCGGCGTTGCTGAGGGCGCCGTTGGCAGCCGCTTCACCGCTCGATACCGCACCATTGGCACGCGACAGCGCCGAGGAGCCGGCGCCTGCGGCGGTTCCCGTCAGTCCCGACGAATTCGCGCTGCCCGAGGCCGAGCCATTGACGTTCGCAGACCCCGCACGCGCCGAACCGCTGCCCGCGACTGAGCCGGCGTTGTTCAACACGCCGCTCGCCTGACCGAGCGCCGACCCGCCGGCTTGCGAACCTGTTCCGAGCACGCCGTTGGCGGCACCCTGCGCCTGGCCATTGGCCGATTGCGCCGCGCCGGTTGCCTGCGAGGCATTACCGCTGGCGGACGCGTTTCCATGCGCAGCCGTCGAATGGCTGATGCGCGAGCCGGTCGCATCGGTCATGCCGGTAAGACCTCCCGTGCCGCCGGCTCCAAAGCCACCGGCTCCGCCCAACCCGCCGCCCAGAGCGCCTCCAAGACCGCCGCCGAGCAAACCTCCGGCAAACGCCGGAGACGCGCAGGCGAGCGCGCCACACATCAGAATCGTCGAAACGCGAAGATGGGATTTCATCGTTGCACCTTTGAGCTGTCGTCCGTGCGCCAGGCTTTTGCCTGCCGCTTCCGGTTCAACAACGACAACGAGCCGGGTTTCTTCCAGGTGCCGAAAAAAATTACCGAGACTTCACGCCCGCCCAATGAGACGCGCGCGCCACTCGCTCAGCGGACGCATCGAAGGGCTCTCCAACGATCATGTCGTTTACAGCGTCACGGATCACGTCCGGCATGCCTGCGCCTGCCATCTGATAGGGCGCCCGTGCATTCGAATTCGGGACGGTCGTCGCAAAAGCCGTCACGACCCAATCGCTCTCGCTGTGACAGGCGATGCCGTTCAAGGAATTCTTCGTGCCTTCGGCAGTGAAGGTTCGGCAATCACGCCCGTTTTTGTCACGAAAGCTCAGCCCCACGCGAACGGCGTCGACTGGATTTTGCGTGGAGGCCAGTTGCTCATCGAGCGCGCGCGAGAGTTCTCCGCGCGCCACGGTTTGTCCGCTTGCCGTCGATCGGAGGAGCGCTCCTTCCGTCGCGGCGAAGCGATCGACAGCGACGCCGACGAAAAGTCCGACGGCCAAAGCGGCGGCGGCGGGACCGAGCGTGCGCCAGGTGAAGAATTCCCTGAAGCCGTCGCGCCACGCCCAACCCGGCGCGCGCGAACGGAGCGCGGACGCCTGCACGCTTTGTTGCAGGCGTTCTGGTAGCGCCTCGTTCATCAACGGCGCAAAGGAATCCCGCAATGTCCGGCGCAAACGTTCCTGGCCTTCGACATAGTCGCGCAGATCCGCCCGCTGGGCGACAAGGGCCGCAATGCGGGTCATCTCCGATGCCGGGAGTTCGCCGTCAACGAAGGCATCGAGCGTTGTGCGATCGGGATCGCTCTGGCTCATGGGCGCTTATCCTGCATAGTCCCGAAGATCTTGCTTGCCAGACCATCGCGACCGCGCGCCAGGCGGCTCGTCAACGTTCCGATCGGAACGCCCAGGACGTCGGCGGCATCACGATACGACATGCCATCGATCAGGACCAAGGCGATGGCGCTGCGCTGTTCTTCCGGAAGCGTCAGGAGAGCAGAGCACGTCTCACTCCAGGTGAGGCGCGCTTCGGCGTCACGCGCGCCGTCACGGACGGTGGCGGACTGCGCCACTTCGGCCAAAGCCGTGCGTTTGCGCCTGGCGGAGCGCCGCTCGTCGATGAAGAGATTTTGCGCAATGCGAAACATCCAGCTGTCCAACCTCGTACCCGGCTGCCACTGCCGGAGGTGACGCAAGGCACGCTCGACCGTGTCCTGCACCAAATCTTCGGCATCGGCGCGGTTTCCCGTCAGCGCGAGCGCAAAGCGCCGCAGCCGCGGCAAAAGCGCGACGATGTCGGACCGGATCGTGTCCTCGGACGCGTCCATCTAGGTCTCGACAACGGCGTTGGATAGAAAAACTTCCATAGGCGTTATGAGATCGCGAAACGAAGACACCAGCGATACGATGCGGATAACCATGGCTTCAAGTCTGCCACGCCTGTCCTGGCTCGCCTTTGTGGCGGCACTGGCGTTTGCCAGCCCTGCTACGGCCGGAGCACTGGGTGGCGTTGTAAATCTACCGGGCCAGGTGCTCGGCGGCGTGGGTCCGGCGACCAGCGGACTTCGCGACAATCTTGGCTCGACAGTCAGAACGCTCGAGCGCGACGTCGCCGGACGGCCGATCGTGCCGCGTCTGTTCGATCGCGATCCGAACGGCGCACGCGTGTTGCGCCGAACCATCATCGCCCTTGCGCCGACGGAGCAGGATCTCCGGGCGGCCAGGACGCTGAACTTCGAGATCGTGCGCAGCGAAACGCTCGGCAGTCTTGGAGTCACCGTCGTGCAATTGCGCGCGCCGGGCGATCAGGATCTGGCAAGCGCGCTCAACGCTTTGCGCTCCGCCGATCCGGCAGGACAATTCGACTATGACCATATCTACGATCCATCTGGAGGCGATGCGCTCACGACCGCGAACGCGCCCGGCGCGACACCCGTTCTGGTCGCTGCGCGCGATGCACGAATTGGGATGATCGACGGCGGCATCGCGCGCCGCCATGCCGTGTTCGCGGACTCGAATCTCGCCCTGAAGAATGTGGCCGGCGAAGGCGACGCCCCGGCAACACCGCATGGCACGGCGATCGCCTCGCTCCTCGTCGGAAACGACGACTCGTTTCATGGTTATGTCCCGGGCGCCAAACTCTTCGCCGCAGATGTGTATGGCGGACAGGCAGCCGGCGGCGGCGTGGTCGAAATCGCGCGCGCGCTCGACTGGCTCGCTCAAAACAATGTCGCGGTGGTCAATATCAGCCTGGCAGGACCGGATAACGCGCTGCTGCGCCAGATCGTCCAGCGCTTTCTCGCCCGTGGTGGTGTGCTCGTTGCGGCAACCGGCAATGGCGGCGCGGCCGCCGCCCTCGCCTACCCCGCGTCTTATACGGGCGTTATCGGAGTCACGTCGGTCGATTCACATCACCACCTGGAGATCGACGCGAGCGTTGGACACGCATTGTTCGCCGCACCGGGCGTCGCTATCCGAGCCGCGAAAATGGATCGCGGTTTTGCGACGTTCACCGGAACCTCATTCGCGGCGCCGGCCGTAACGGCGCGCATGGCACTTCTCGTGGCACGACCCGATTCCAAGGCCGCCGCGCAAGCGTTGCAACTTTTGAAACGCTCGGCGCCCGAACTGCAGGCTGAAGCACCAAGCCTGCGCTATGTGGATCCGCCGGGCACCCAAACCCTCTCAGCGGCACAATAGACGTCTTCGCCCAGTCTGATGCCACCATCTCAAAAGGCTGATTGGGCGCGTCGAAGGGTACTCCGAACGCTGACGTATAACGCGGGCCTTCAGCATCCGTTCCCACGCATTATTTGACGCATCGGGCGCGACTAGGGGAAACCGCGCGTGCTCCCGAACGTTTTCAGTGTGGGGGAGAATAGGAGCAGAATATGTACGTCTCATCACTACTTCGCGTTACAGCGGTTTCGCTCGCGCTCGCAATTCCCTTTACGCCCGCCGGCGTGACAGCCGCCAATATGGCAGCGACGGGCCACGCGACAGCCATGCGCGGCACCGCCATGCAGGTTCCGATCAGTGAAGTTTCCAATCCGGCAGGACGCCTGGCGAAAGCCAGCATCCAGGACAAGAACGGAACCAGCATCGGTACCGTGAGAAAGGTCATCGTCGACAACGGCAAGGTGGTCGCGGTGCAGGTTGACGTGGGCGGCTTCTTGGGAATCGGAAGCAAGCTCGTCGAAATCAAGGCGACCGATTTGAAATACGAGCAGGATCGCAACATGCTGACGACCTCGTTGCGCAAACCCGCGATTGAGTCCCTCCCCGCCATCAAGACGTAACAGTTGACGACAATGCGGCGCTCCGAGCTTTTCGGGGCGCCGTTTTTTTCTGTCGGGCCGACTCCATTCGGCCGGGCGGAAGCGTTTACTCTTTCCGAATACAATTTCCCTATCCTGACCCTCTCGGTTACCATTTCCGCCTAGGCGATTTGTCCGAACTTATGCCCTGGGGTCCGCCCGTTCATGTCGTCTCTTCCGAATAGCGCGGGCGCGGGCGGCGCGCGAAACGTCCTGAACATGCTCGCGCGTCCGCTGACGATCCTGCTCCGGGCAGAGGACGCCGTCCCCATCGCGCTCGTCGCCGCGATCACGTTTGGCGGTCTCCTTTGGAACGTGCATGCCGGACTGGTCTGGACGACGCCGGGACCGCTCATCCTGGTCAGCATCATCGCGCTCGTTTTTCTGGGGATGGGTACTATCTTCTCGACGGTCTTTTCCAATCGCATCATCGCGGAACTTGCGATCTATCTCGCGCTCTGGGCGGTCTTTCCGATCTTTGGCATTCGCCTGAGCTACCTCGCGGCGACGCTCGATCTTCCCTTGCAGGACGCGCTCTTTGCCCGGCTCGATGCTTTGCTGGGCTTCGATTGGCGGACGACGGCCAGCATCCTCTGGTCGAACCCGCTCTTTATCGATGTGTTGATCTGGTCGTATCGCTCGAACCTCGTTCAGCCGCTCATTCTCGTCTGCGCCTTTGCGTTGTTCGGGCCGCGCGGACGAAACCGCGAGCTTCTGACGGCGATGATCTTTGCCTCTGTCGCGACCGTTGCGGTGTTTGCGGTCCTGCCGAGCTTCGGACCCAACGAAATCTATGGCATCGACAGCGGCTGGCACACGGTTCTCGGGCAGTTGCGCGCCGGGACGCACGCTGTGCTCCCCTATGTCGGCATCGTGAGCTTTCCCTCCTACCACGCCAGCATGGCCATCATCCTGACCGCGGCGGTCCGCAACAACCGCGCCGCGTTCATCGTGTCGTCGATCGTCAACGGCTTGATGATCGTCGCCACAGTCCCGATCGGCTACCACTATCTGATCGACGTGATCGCAGGGATCCTGATCGCGTTCGCGGCTCTCGCTGCGGCGTGGCGACTGGAAGAGCGGCAGAACCGCGGAGCGCGCCCCGCCGAGAATGATCTTTGACGCTTAGTCAGGGCCCAGAACGGCAGAGGCTAACTGCAAAGTCTAATCCTTCGCGCGGACTGTTCCTTTAATCGCTGCCGTGGGAGCGATTAAAGCCATCGTTGCATCATCCGCGATGTTGCTGATGTTCGGTCTTGCCGTGAACGGCGTCGCGGGACTGGCCTCACCATCTTCGGCAAAGTCTTCTACCGCTATGCCAATGCGGCACTGCGCTTATTTCGGGAAGCAGGAACTTCCGGTCAACGTCACCGACGACGGATTGAAGAAATGAGTAAGGAAAGTCAAAGTATAGCTCGCCGATACTCTATTGCCGCATGCAGGCGTGCTCACCGAGAATGTCGATGTCGGCGGGTTCAACCCATAAGATTGAGCAGCTGCATAGGTCTGTATCGCGCTTGTACTTCCACACGTCGTACTATTGACGGTAGCGCAACGGGCGGCCATTTCCGAGCCATGCTGAATCCCTGCCTGAATCCAGAGGGCAAATCCACCTTCGATGATCGCCATCAAGAGCAAGACAAAGACCCAGGACGTCATCGCGAATTCGATTGCCGCAGTCCCACTCTCGTCCTTAAAGGGCGGTGAAAGCTTCATTTTACGCGGACCGTTGCCTGCGATGAGAATGTGTAGCTGCTGCTCACAATCGACGGATAGGTAAGGATCGTCGAGTAAGTCGCTTGCGCTCCGACATTTACATACGAGCCCGCTGCGTCACCGGACGCACAAGTCGAACCGCACGTCGCCGTTGTAACTCCGGTGTGTGACGGACAACCGCAGAATTGGTTGGGAGCAGGCGTGACCGACAAGCCGGACACATTTGTTGCGTTTGAAACGGCCGACGTGATGGCGCTGCTATTGTACCCGTTGAGCGAGGCATACTCGGCACCGGCCTGTACTGCCGCCTCTACTTCCATCTTGGTGTAAACCCCAAGGCCGAGGTCGACCGTCATGATGAACATGAGCGCAAGCACGGGTGCAATAAATGCAAACTCGATTCCTGCAAGACCCGAACGGTCTCTAGCGCTTTTCACGACAAGGGAGCGTGCAGTCCCGAAGAAACTCGATTGGATCGCTCGCATCCTCGTCACTCCACGAGTTTTGCCGTCGTAGTGCCGACTGGTGTGGTTCCAACCCCGCTGCAATTGACCGCAAGATAGGTGTTACCGACGAAGTTGACAGTGTCGCCGATGACTTGGTTGCAGCCGTTCGCACCCGTGGCACCGCCAGAGTACTGAATCTGTCCCTCGGGCAAATAAACTGCGCCGTTGAATGCCTGGTTGGTGCCCCCGGTAAATCGGTACAGTGTTCCCTGCGGCGTGTTTCGGTCGCCGAATATAACGATGCCTTGCAGCGGACCCGTCGACGGCGCTGTCAAATTGACGGTTGCACCGCCAGAGATGGTTGCCGTGCTGTAATTGCTGCCGGAACCTGTGAACACGAGCGTTACGCCTGTGCCGGTGAGTGATGCTTGGCCATTCATCGTCAAGCTGCCGGCATGGCTGCCCTGGTTGGTTATGTAATACACGCCAGGGTTCAGCGTGACGACGGCGCCGGCGCCAAGATCCAGTCCGCCGCAATAGACGCCTGGACTAAGAGTAACCGTTCCGTGCGTAGAGTAGTTTGTTTGATCACAACCGCTGCCGGTGGGCGCTACTTGGTTTGCGACGCCTGCATAGGGGTCGGCTGCCGCGCTGCCGCCGGTGTTGATCCCATCCGTTGTGGTGATATTTGCAGAGCCGGACACGTTGCCGACGGTACTGACGCTCATTGCGGAAAGCGTCGCCGATCCACCCACGGACACTGCGTTGGAGGCGTCGGAGTTGTCGTAGAGCGAGCAGCTGTTCAGAGAAATAGCGACGCTTCCTTGTTCAGACGCGGAAGCCGCGGCATGCGGGTTGAGGGCCAGCACGCAACCAACACCAGCATTTGCCAGCGCCACGGCACGTGCCGTGATCGTAACCGTACTTGAGCTACTCCATAGGGCCGACAGGATCCTTGTCTGCGGCTGACTGACTATGACCTCGACCGCTCCTGATCTGGACGTGTAGCGTCCCTGAGAGGGTGGCCGGTTCACAACAACTGTCGTGCCGCCTGATCCGTCGGTATACCCATAAAGAGCTGTGACGCCGTCTGCTTGCGTCGTGATGTTCGTTCCCGAACTTCCACTGTATGCGGTGGCAGCACTTATGGCAGCAGAGTCTGCGGCGTCTTGCATCTGATGATGTGTGTAGTACCAAAGAGCGCCTTCGGTTCCCAGGCCGGCAAACCCGACCAGCACAGGAAGTGTCAACGCCGCTAGAATTGCGATGTTTCCAACTTGGTCCTTGCGGAAGCGAACGAACAGGCGTTCAACAAGAGGAAGCATGCGCAAAGAACTCTTCATTTTCATCTTCAACTTCATATGAGAGCTCCTGTGACGACGGCTCCTGGTAGACTGGGCGCAATCTCCAATCTGCGATCAATAGGCCCGGCGGATTAACGGTGGCCTAAAAGAACCCGGAAAAGTTTAGACAAACAGGTTGCGTGCGCACCGCTTATTCAACTCATGCGTCGCTTTCTGCTTCCAGGATGCGCCTCGGCGGAATCGACGCCAACGGCCGAGTTGCGGCGCAGGTCGACGTGGGCGGTTTCTTGGGGATCGGAAGCAAGCTCGCCGAGATCAAGTCGACGGATTTGAAGTATGAACAGGACCGCAACATGTAAACGCCCTCGTTACGCAAACCTGCGATCGAATCTCTTCCCGCCATAAAGACGTAAGATCGTCGGCCCAAGGCAAGCTTCATCAAAAAAATACCCTGACCCGCAAAACACGATGCCGGCGACGCACTACGGCCCGATCTCCGATCCAGTCGGTCCCGAACGCAGATACATCCCGCAATCGTTTCTATCGCGCCTGACAAGGCGATGCGTGATTATTCGCATGGTCCGCCGCAACAGCTAAGCCTGGCGCACTGCATTGCCCGCGCGCGCTGTCGGGTTGGTCGCTTTGGGAAAGCTGTGTACTCGTGGCTTTGCTTCCAAACGAGCCAGCCGCTGTATTCAACTGGCTTTGGATTATTGAAATCACGCCGACCGCCAATACGATGACTGCGGCCGCAAGGCCGATCCATTCAAGTGTCACTAAACCATCATCGTCATTCCAAAAGCGGATGAGTGTGACGCTAACCCGCGTTGGCGCTGATGTGTCCATGAAACTTCTCATCTGGGGAAAATGTCCCGACACGGGTTTTGAGCGGACTTGCTCTGGAGGATCGCGCTCTGGATCTGAACACCTTGCGCTTGCGATTTCGTTAATTTGGCTGTGCCGGCACGACCGGTCAGATCGATCCTCGCGGCACGCTGTGATCTGAATTTCGACAGAGCGACATTGAAGAGGCAGCCAGCGTCGAAAGCTGTAGGCGTCAAAATGCTATTTGGTAAAACTAGATAAATCGTGGTCGGAGCGGCGAGATTTGAACTCGCGACCCCCAGTCCCCCAGTGCGATTAGAGTCACCGCCGCACGTCGCCACTTCACGCCGACAGTACACGATCCCACGATCTTTGATTGACGTCAGAACGATCTCGTCGCCATCGTTCCTCAGCATCCTGGTTGCTGCCAAGTTGCTAATTATCGGAGTGTGTGGTCCGGCAATGTCGTGCGAAAAAATTACACTGCGAGTCGTCGCGGGTATGCTGCCCTCTGACACGATCTGGGACACGACCGTTCGTGGATTTGGAGTCAGACGCCAGCGCCGTGATCCAGTCTATGTCCTCAAATATCGGTTCCACGGACGCCAACGCTTCTACACCATCGGAAAACATGGTGCGCCTTGGACACCGGACACGGCGAGATATGAGGCCTTGCGCCTCCTTGGCTCCATTGTAAGCCATGAAGCACCGCGTGATCCTTCCGCCGAACGTAATTTCCTTAAAGCCCAACCGACATTCGCAGAGTTCGCCGAGCAGTACCTGACCCAATACGCTGAAGCGCACAAGAAACCGCGTACGGTGGCCGAGGACAGGCGAAATCTCCGACTTCACATAGTCCCGTCCTTGGGTCGCATGCGCGTCTGTGACATCTCCAGAGCTGATGTCGCAAGATTTCATACGGGTCGCCGCCGATTTCCAGCCAATGCCAATCGGTGCCTGGCAACGCTGTCACACATGTTCACGATCGCGGAGTCCTGGGGGATGCGCGCCGAAGACAGCAATCCCTGTCGAAGGATCAAGCGCTATGCGGAATTTGCGCGAGAGCGCTCGCTAAGCCCGCATGAACTTGAGCGCCTTGGGCGAGTGCTCACTGATGTACAAGCCGATCCTGAAACGCTCGAGGATTGGCGACCGATAGCTTGCTTTAAGCTCCTACTATTTACGGGTGCGAGATTGAGCGAAATTCTCACCCTTCGTTGGGAATGGATTGACTGGTCGCGTGGAATTGCTCGGTTGCCAGACAGCAAGACCGGGCGAAGAAACCTGTTACTTCCGACGCCGGCCATCGATTTGTTGATTTCGCTACCGACACGAGCCTCGCAGGGCTACGCGCTCCCCGGTACGCGCCTCGATAGTCACTTTGTTGGAATACAAAAGCCGTGGCAACGCCTCAGAAAACTTGCGGGCCTTGAAGATGTACGGCTGCACGATCTTCGGCACGCGTTCGCTTCAATTGCGGTATCAGCTGGCGACAGCCTCTACACGGTTGGAGCGATCCTTGGCCACCGCCAACCAGCAACCACACAGAGGTATGCTCATCTTTCAGTCGATCCAGTGCGCGCTGTGGCCGACAAAACGGCGAATCGGATTGCCGGGCTCCTTGCATCGGCAGAGCCGCCTCCACCCTTGCACGCCCATTTGTCGGAAGAGCCTTAGCCGGGAGAACCAGAAAGTTCGACGGGTATGGCCCCGACCTGAATCAGTCGAGCGACCGCTTTCCACCCAAAGCAGACATCCCTAGACGCCCAACTAGTGGCGTCTAGCCGGCTCAAATGACGCCAAAATAGTCGCCTAAGCCTTTTCTGACGGAACAGACGCATTGTGGCCTTCATCTGATATTATGGTGTCAATGGATAAGCTTGAGCGCCCGCTCGGGGTCGCTCGCAATTCACCTACGAAAGATCAGAATTATGAGACGCAGAACCATACTACCTGCACTGATAGCGATTTCACGTCGGCGGCTTCTTCCGCTCGCTTTAGCGACGCTCGCTGTGGCTGCGATCTCGGCTGCACAGGCAGCAACTCCCTCCGAAACGTTCATCTCGAATAACATTCAGCGAAGCTTTGAAATCCTCAACGGAAAGGAACTGCGGCCAGAGCAACGTAGCCGACAGTTCCAGGACTTGCTTCTGGGCATCGTCGACATGAAGCGCATTGCGCTCTTCACCCTCGGCCAGTATGGCGGCACCGCCTCCTTGGCAGACCAAGATAGATTTGTTGCCGCCTTCCAGAACTATGCCATAGCCAGCTATCAGACGTATTTCGCGAGATACGCGGGGCAAACCCTGACCGTCTCGGGGTCTACAGAACGAGCGCCGCAGGATGTCATCGTCATGACGATGCTGAGAGATCCTAACGATCATAGCGGTCAACAGCCGCTGGAAGTCGATTTCCGCGTTCGCTCGGATACAGGAAAGCCGATGTTGGTGGACTTCAGTGTCGCCGGCATGTGGCTGGCGCTGGAAGAACGCGATCAGTTCGTCGCGTTTCTTGATCACAATGACGGTAGCATTCCGAAATTGACCGACCATCTCAATCAGGCGCGGTGATGAGGTCCGGGCAAAGCGCCGCTGAGGACATGCCAACATCGACAAGAGGATTGCCCACTTTGAGTTATCCGACGAACGCCGAGTTCTGTCCTGCCGCACCTTCATTGACGCAGCAACTCCTGCACTATCGCCACCCAATTGGGACACGAGCCCTCTTCGAACTCGGTGTGACCGTCGGGCTGCTGAGCTTGGGCTGGGCTTTGATGTGGCTCTCGCTCAGTTTGTCGTATTGGCTTACGCTTGTGATCTCGCTCCCGACTGCGGGATTCCTGGTACGACTGTTCATGATCCAGCATGATTGCGGTCATGGCGCATTCTTCTGTAACAGGCTCGTAAATGACTGGATCGGACGTGCCCTCGGTGTATTCACCTTTACGCCTTACGATTATTGGAAACGCAATCACGCACTACACCACTCGACGTCGGGAAATCTTGATCGTCGCGGTATTGGCGACGTTCTGACCTTGACAGTACATGAGTATCTTTCGCGCCCATTGCTGGGTCGCATGACATACCGCGCCTATCGGAATCCTATCGTTATGTTCGGTATTGGACCCGCCTATCTGTTCTTGTTGCAGCATCGTGTGCCCTTCGAGCAGATGCGGTCGGGTTGGCGGCCGTGGATCAGTTCGCTCGCGACGAATGCGGGGATCGTCATAGTCGCCTCGGGAATGATTTGGCTGGTTGGCCTTGAACCGTTCGTGGCGGTGCAATTACCCGTCGTGCTGCTCGCTTCGTCCATGGGTGTCTGGCTATTTTATGTGCAGCATCAATTCCATCGCGTCGTATGGTTTCGCGATGGCGACTGGTCTTTTCAAGAGGCAGCGCTGCAGGGCAGCTCTTACTATGATCTTCCGGGATTGTTGCGATGGTTTACTGCAAATATCGGGGTGCATCATGTGCACCACCTGTGCAGCCGCATTCCCTTTTACCGATTGAGTCAGGTGTTGCGCGACTGTCCCCAATTCCAAAGTGCTGGCCGCGTGACGTTTGGCGAGAGCGTTAAAGCTGTCCGACTGGCACTTTGGGACGAGACGAAGCGCGAGCTCGTCTCTTTCCGTGATGCCCACGCCTCTGCACGTCTCGCAGCCAAGATAGTTCAGTGACGGCGCGGCACACCGGGTAGGCGCTGGCCGCCAGCAATGCTCTCTCGTCACGAAGCACCAGCCGCTTGCGGAAGGACCGCTTTCGACCCAAAGCGGTCGTTACCTATCTCGCTCCCTCGTTTCCCCTGTCTCCGAGACATGGCTCAACATCCAAGTGGGCGAGCCGCGGGGCGGGTTGGCGGAAGACGGAGGGGCGCGCATGGCGCCACAATCGACAGCAGCGGTCTATTCGAACGTCATCAGCTATCGCGCGGACTGTTTTTTTAGTGGTCCGAAACCGGTGTAGCTTCCATCGGCAGCGCCTTGGCGAACGGTATGATGATCAGTCCGGCCACGAACAGCGCCGCCAGCAGCCAGAACACGTCCTGGAATGCCATGGTCAGCGACTGCTGCGCGATGTATTGTCCGATCTCGCCCGACACGATCAGCCGCGCATGCACAGCATCCGCTGTATGCGACGCCACGCGCGCCACCAACGCGCCCAGCGCGCTCTGGTTGCCGTGCGCCAGCGCCTCGCCGAAGCGTTCACCATGCGTTCGGCCAAAGTCCTGCAACAGCGTCGTCACCACTGCGATCCCGATCGCACCGCCCAGATTGCGCATCAGGTTGAACAGTCCCGAGGCATAGCGCAGCTCCGCCGGTGGTACTCCGTTCAGCGCCATGCCGACCGACGGCACGATGCACAGCAGGATCGAAAAGCCGCGGATCGCCTGCGGCACGAACATCTCCCAAAAACCCCATTGCGGCGTGATGTGTGAGAACAGCCAGGTCGCGAGAGCGAACAGCGAAAAGCCGAACGACATCACGATGCGCTGGTCGATCAAGGTCGAAAGCCGCGCTGCCAGCGGTGCGCCCAGACTCATGAAGATCCCGGTGATGAATACTGTCGTCCCGATATCCAGCGCCGAATAGCCGCGCACCCGTCCCAGGAAGATCGGCGTCATGTAGGTCGCGCCATAGAGCCCGATCCCGATGATGATGCTCAGCGCGCTCGCCATCGAGAATGTCGGCCGCCGAAACGGCGTCAGCTTCAAGACCGGCATGGTGGAAAAAAAGCTACGCTCGAAGAACACGAGCGCGCCGACAAATGAAATCCACGCCATCATGGCGACGGTCTGGTCCTCCAGCCACTGGTGCCGAGGCCCTTCCTCCAGCACATATTGGAGCGAGCCCAGAAACACCGCCAGCGACATCGCGTGCAGCCAGTCAATCTTCTTCAGCATGCCCAGGTTTGGCTCATCGACCTTGCCCAGCAAGGGCAATCCGATGGCGATGAACGCACCCGGCACGATGTTGATGAAGAACAGCCAGTGCCAGCTCGCAGTATCGGTGATCCATCCGCCGATCGTTGGGCCGAGCGTCGGTGCAAGTGTCGATACCAGACCCAGGATTGCCGGCACCATCGCCCGCTCCTTGCCAGTGAACAGTGTGAAGCCGGTCGCAAATACTGTTGGTACCATCGCGCCACCGACAAAGCCCTGGATTGCGCGGAACAGCGTCATGGATTCAATCGACCACGCCATCCCGCACATCAGGCTGGCGAGCGTGAACGCCACCGCACTGGCAGTGAAAAGCCAGCGCGTCGACACCGCCTGGGAAATGAATGCCGCCAGTGGAATCATCACGATCTCTGCCATCAGGTATGCAGTCTGTACCCAGGCGATTTCGTCGGGGCCGGCGGACAATCCGGCCTGAATGGAGTTCAACGAAGCCGCCACGATCTGGGTGTCCAGCAGGGCCATGAACTGGCCGAAGGCCATGATTCCAAAGATCAAAATCTTGCGCCCGTGGCTGTAGCCTTCAATCGGCGAGGGTGCGGGAGCAGAAATTCCGGGCGGGTTCATCTTGACCACTTGAACCATTGTATTACGATCATCATATAACGATCGAACGAAGGCTTACAACATGCGCTACGCTGAAAATCACAAGGAAGAGACGCACAAGGCGATCCTGAAGATCGCCGCCGCCCAGCTTCGTGAGCACGGCCCCGACCGCTTGAGCGTCGGCAGCGTGATGCAAGCCGCCGGCCTCACTCATGGCGGCTTCTACGCCCACTTCAAGTCCAAGGACGCGCTGCTGATCGCGGCGCTGCGCGATTCGTTCGAACGTTCCCGCCGCCGCGTGGCGAAACTGCTCGAAGGCCTGCCCCCCAAGCACGCGCTCGCCACCTACATCGACTTTTATGTTGCAGAAACACACCGTGACAATCCGAGCACCGGCTGTCCTATCACCGCGCTCAACTCCGACATGCCGCGCCAATCGAAGAAATTCAAAGCTGCGTTCGAAGCCGGCATCAAAAGCATCGTCGCTTTGATCGAGCGCCTGATGCGCGAAGCCGGCATTGCTGATTCCGAACATTTGGCGCCATCGATCTTTGCCGCCATGGCCGGCGCCGTGGCGCTGTCTCGCACCATCTCCGATCCGGCTCTTTCCAACGAATTCCTCGCCACTGTCCGCGCCAACATCAAAACTCGCCTGGGTCTGACCGACGCGACGCTGGCGAGCGAAAAGCTAAATTAACCGAAGGTCTCGTCATGTCCTCCGTCCCGTTCGAAGAAACGATCACCACGCCCGTCGGTCTCGGGCCAACGCGCGCGCTCCCAATTCGTGCCCTGGTGGTGGCGGGCGCGGCGATCGTGCTTGCCGCAATCGGCACGTGGTGGATCGCCATGCCGGCTTCGAGCGTCAGCACCGACGACGCCTACCTGAAGGCAGATTCCACCATCGTCGCGCCTAAGGTCCACGGCCTCGTCGCCGAGGTGCTGGTGCACGACAACCAGACGGTTCGCGCCGGGCAGCCGCTAATTCGCATCGACGACGACGACTACCGACAGGCAGTCACGGCAGCTGAGGCCGACGTGCAAATCGCACAGGCCGCGCTCGGCCAGTTCGGCGCGCAGCGCAGCCTCGCCGCCGCCAATGCCGCTGCCGCTGCCGCCTCCATCCGAGCGGCCGACGCCGAGAGCGTCCGCGCCGCCGCAGACAACGTCCGCTTCGGCAAGCTCGCCGCGACCGGAGACATCTCGCGCAGTCAGGGTGACACGGCCCGCGCCGCCGCGCTCAGCGCCGCCGCTGACGCAGACAAGATGCGCGCCGCCTACGCCGCCGCGAATCAACAAGTAGCGGTCGTCGATCAAACCCGCGGCCAGCTTCTCGCCGCACTCGCCCGCGCCAACGCGGCGCTCATCCTTGCGCGCCAGAATGAGACCCACACCATCGTCCGCGCTCCGGTCGACGGGATCATTGGCGACCGCCAGGTCCAGATCGGAGAATACGTCCAGCCCGGTACGCAGCTCCTTACTGTAGTGCCGATGCACACCCTGTACGTCGTCGCCAACTTTAAGGAAACCCAGACCGCGCGCATGCTGATCGGCCAGAACGCGCACATCACCGTCGATGCGCTGAACGGCAAAACGCTGACGGGCGAGGTTGAAAGCTTCGCCCCCGGCTCCGGCAGTGAGTTCTCTTTGCTCCCGTTCGAGCCCGCCACCGGCAACTTCACCCGCATCGTACAACGCGTTCCGGTGCGCATCCGGCTCGACACCAACCAGCCCAACGTTGCGCGCCTGCGTCCTGGCCTTTCCGCCGACGTCCGCGTCGACCTGCGCTAACGGAGATGTCCATGTCGAACGACACAGCTCTCATCGTCGGTGGTGGCCCCGGAATCAGCGCCAGTTGCGCCCGGCTGTTTGCGAAAAACGGGATGCGCGTGGCGATTGCGGCGCGTACGCCCGACAAACCCGTGCTGCTTAAGCTGAAGGAAGATCAAGGCGTCCATCTCTACGCCGCAGATGCCGCCGATCCCGCCGACATGGACGGACTGTTCGCTGATGTTGTGCACGATCTTGGTGCGCCGACACTGGTGGTGCACAACATCGACGGACGCGTACCCGCCATCTTCCGCAAGTCGATCACCGAGGCCGATCCGCAGGCCGCGTTCGACACGCTACGCAATGCCACGCACAGCGCCTTCCTTACCGGCCAGCACGCCGCGCGCCTGATGCTGAAGAACACGCCGGACGCCAACGGCGCGAAAGGCACAATCATCTTTACGAACGCCAGCGCCGGGATCAAAGGCTTCCCCAACAGCGGCGCCTTCGCGATGGCGTGCCAGGCGAAGCGCGGTCTCGCCGAAAGCATGGCGCGTGAACTCATGCCGCAAGGCATTCATGTCGCCAACGTGCCGATCGACGCCGCCATCGGCTGGACCCAGGAAGATGGCACGCGCCGGCATCGCCTCGCCGGCGCCGCGAAGGACGACAACATGGCCGACCCCGATCGCATTGCCGACGTCTATCTCCAGCTCCATCGCCAGCACCGCAGCACCTGGGCCTTCGAAATCGCCGTGCGCCCCTGGTTAGAGAAATGGTGATTTGCGCGCGTTTCATTTGGTGCTCAATGGGGCGTTGCGTAAGTCAGCAACGCGACATCGAACGACACCGATTTCAGTTCGCGCGGGGCGAGGCTCAGCCTCTGTGCGCCAACGACATAGCCAAAGATGCGGAGGTATTAGTGATGGCGCTCAAGAGCCTCTCGGCCAAAGTTACGCGCTTCTTCAAATTGCTGGAAGGCATGGACGACCCGATAGGCGACCACATTTCCTTCCTCGAAAGGCGCATCGATACGCTTGAATGCGATCTGCGCAGCCTAAGGAGGGACCAGCAACCAAATTTCGGCAGCGGTGTACCAGAAAGGATAAAACTGCGAACTGGAGATTGGTAGCGGAGAGGGCCTGAATGCCCGCTTTCGACCCAACGCGGACGTTCGCGCACCGGCTTCGACCTTGATGAAATCAGTTAATGTCTGCCCCCTGAACTCACTTGGGGGCTCTCATGTCACTCTCTGATCTCGCGTCGCTTGTTAGTTTCGTCAGTGGCACTGCCGTTCTGGTATCGCTGGTATTCTGTTCTTTCAGATGCCGCACGCGAGGCGCGGACACGGACCCGCAGTCCTGGCGAGCCCAATCGTCCAGCGCTTCATCGGCGTGCAATCTATCTTGCCTATCTGACCTTCCTAATCTCGCCGGCAGCCAGCTCTGTCCAGGGGCCTTGATTGAGTGAGATTTCCGCGCGGTATTTGTACAAACTTGGCGACACATGGTCCTCTGTGTACCGAAATGTGGCGGGCTTGCCGCCCGCGTTTTGTTTGATCACGTATGTCAGTGTGTTTCCGGTCAGCGAGCCATTTTGGTCGTACTCGCTCTCGCCCAAGCTGCTGATGGAGTACTGCTTGTAGCTGTGAGTCGCCTGGTCGTAACTCAAAACATTTAGAAAGCTGCGCGTGCCTGTGGGACTATGCTCCTGTCCACGACAAACAACTTGAAAATGTCCCGCAAACCATTCGCAGGTTTGCTCGCTCGATAGTTTACCTGCGGGACCAAAAGGACCCGCCTTTGTCTGGCCGTGTCCTACCCACGAGCCGACATAGTAACCGAGCATTTGAACGTCCGGCCCCGGGGGCCGGCACCGAGGCCGGGCCACTCCACGCGAGACAGGGCGCGATTGTCGCAAGGACGGCTACGCCAAATAGTAATCGCATGATTGCTCCTATCCAGCACGAACGCTAACCGACAGAACGACGGTTTTTCCAACAGACAAGTGCACAGGTCTGACACCCATTCTCTGAATGGATCGCAAACTAGCGCGCCACACATCCCAACGACTGCTTTCCACCCAGAGCGGACCTTGGCTTGGCGCGCACCAACGACCGCTTTCGATTCATTTCAGGCGCTGATGGCGGACCGAGCCAGGTTCGTAGTGCGTTTTGTCATCCGAGAGACGCGGAAAAATGTGAAGATGCCAAGCACTGCGAAGATGAGCACCTGCGCGACATGAACCCAGAACCAATTGTCGGGACCATGCTGCCAGATCAGCGCGCGTTCGTGGTCATGCGGCCACACCAGACTGAAGAAGGTGAGGAGGCTGATCGAGTGAATCACAATGCCCGGGATGATGGATCGCGTGAGGTAGGCAGAAAAACCAAGCATGACATCAGAAACAAGATAAAATAACACCGTCGTCCAAACGAAACCCTGTGTCTGGGCATGCTCGGGAGCCATCACCGACGCGCAGACGAAGATCGCGAGCGGACCTGGCAGGTACTTTTCCAGTGTGCCTTGAAAGTATCCACGAAAACCGGCCTCCTCGAAGACTGCACCGGAGACCGCAGCTACCACCAGCGAAACGATGACAGTTGCTGACGGATAGTGCGAAACATCGCCAAAGCTGTTGCCTGGCGCTTTCACCAGCTGAAACAAGACGATCCAAAGACCGCTCAACGAAACTAGACACAGGACGCCTGCGGTGACGGTCGAAGCGAATAAGGCGAACGATACTGGCGCAGCCCGCAGATAGCTGCGTCGGGCTTCCTTTGTGCGATCGGGGCCCCATTTGCCTCCAAAGTAGCGGTAGGCGGCCCAGGTGATGACAGCCATTACGCCGGCAGCCCAGGGGACCGAGGAACTTGTCTTGAGATTCGTCAGCAGCAAACCGCCCCAGATCAGACTCGAGACAGCGGTCAGCCCCACCGCAAACGCGCCTGTCCAGATTATTTTGCCGACGGGGCGAATGAATTTTCCCATGGCAGAGTAACTCCCAGTTGCATAGCGGCCGAACCGCCGATCTTCGTGAGGAGCGTAGGTAATACAGAGCGCGCCGAGAGTGTTTGCGTCGAGCTTGGATAAAGCTTGCGAATACCTTGGCTTTGGTGGATCCGACCTGTTGTGACTGAGGCACATCCAACTGAGAGAAGTGCAAACGGCGGCATCCCCT
>Ga0207674_10001684_pt1 | contig 28375 bp, 30 predicted proteins | sample KBSCornC72_FD_184303 | JGI IMG/M metagenome (GOLD analysis project Ga0207674, IMG submission 184303) | Corn rhizosphere microbial communities from Kellogg Biological Station, Michigan, USA - KBS Corn C7-2 (SPAdes) (version 2) | ecosystem: Host-associated > Plants > Roots > Rhizosphere > Soil ...
GTCGGCAAGGTGTCGCTGGGCGCGGTCCGCGACTTCGCGGTCGCCCACCATGTCTCGCTCGGCCTCGGCGGCCTGTTCGCGGTCAATTTCGTGCCGGACGCGCTGGCGCCTTCGTATGGCGGGCACCGTCCGACCGGAGCAATGGCGTTCGTCCGGCTGAAGCTGGATTGACGAGCGGGCGATCCGCTCACATATGGCGCCCTCCCCCGGATCAGGTCCGGGGGTTTGGCCCCTTCGTCTAGCGGTCCAGGACGTCGCCCTCTCACGGCGAAAACACGGGTTCGAGTCCCGTAGGGGTCACCAACACATTTCGCTCAGATCGCCTCGGTGCCGCCGGCCAGCATCAGCTTGGGTTCGGCTTCGGCCGCGCGCGGGGTGAACTTGCCGTCGACCTGCGCGCCTTCCTCGATGGTCAGCGCGCCGTAGGTGACGTCGCCCTCGATCCGCGCGGTCTTCAGGATCACCAGCACCCCGGCGCTGATCGCGCCCTTGATCCGGCCCGCGACGCGCGCGCTTTCGGCGACGACCGTGCCGGTCACTTCGCCGGTCTCGCCCTGGACCAGCGCGGCGCAGCGCAGATCGCCCTTGATCTTGCCGTCGAGGTGAAGGTCGACCTGGGCCGCCAGGTCGCCGTTGACGACGATGTCGGGGCCGAGGACGGAAAAGGTCGATCCGCTCATTGTGCTGCTAGACGGCCAGTCGGGCGAGTCGGGCTTTTTCGAGAACATTGGGGGCTACCTCCAGGAAGGGGCGCGGATTGACCGGCTGGCCGTTCAATCGCACCTCGAAATGCAAATGCGGCCCGGTCGAGCGGCCGGTGCTGCCGACGACCCCGATCAGCTGGCCGGCCGCGACCGGCTCCCCGGCATGGGCGCGGAAGCCGGACATGTGGGCGTAGCGCGTCAGCAGGCCGTTGCCATGGTCGATCTCGACGCAATTGCCGTAGCCGGGGCGCTGGCCGACGAAGGCGATCGTGCCCCGCGCGGCGGCGAAGATCGGCGCGCCGACCGGCCCCTTGAAGTCGAGCCCGGCATGAAATGCGGGGCTGCCGTCGAACGGATCGGTGCGATAGCCGAAGCCCGACGACATGCTGGTGCCGGCCGACGGGATGACCTGCGGAATGCCCTGGAGCCCGCGCTGCAGCGCATCCATCCGCGCCAGGCTCAAGCCGAGGCGCCGGAAGCGCGGGTCGAGCGAACCGTCGCCGGACAGCGCGATCAGCGGGCCGCCCATGGCGCTACGGTCGTCGAGCGCGACCAGCATACGCTGGGGATCGAGCCCGAGCCGGCGCATCGCCACCTCGGCAGCGGCGGACTTGCGGTCGGCGAAACGGGTCAGGCGCTCGGCGAAGGCGAGCTGGCCGGCCTCGACCCGCGCCAGCGGCGCCGCCTCGGGGACCAGCGCGCTCACCTTGCGGACGGTCTTGTTCGCTTCCTTGCGGCTGTCGGAGACGGTCTCGCCGGCCCTGGCGTCGGCCGGGAGGTTGCCGACGTAGGTCTTGACCATCTTCTCGATGAAGGTCTGGCGGTGGGCGAGGTCGTCGGCGACCGAATCGACGTCTTTGCGATAGGCCGCGATGCGGCTTTCCGCGCTGGTCACCTTGGCCTCGCGGTTGAGGAGCGCCCGGTTGTCGCGGCGCTCGAGGAAGGACCCGATCGCGACGGCGGCCATGGTCACCACCCAGGCCAGCAGCAACCCGGCGATAATCGCAGCGGCCGTCATCTGCAGGCGCGCGCTGATCCGCAGGTAGCGGACCCGGCCTTCGGTGCGCATGATGAACTCGCGCTCGGGAAACGCGCCCCGAATGCGCAGCGCAGCGCCAGCGATCGTTCGTTGCAAGTAGCCCCCCGTGCAACCCCTGCCCGTGGATAGCCCGGTCGTTGCGGAGATACGATTCATGCGGGGCGCCATTAAAGGTGAGTCGAAGGCGGCACGCGACAAAGCGATCGGGATCAGTGGTGTGCCACGCGGCTCCGGCGCGCGCGTCCGCGCCGGAGCCTGGTGACTAACCGACCATTACTGGGTCGGCTGGGGCTTGGGCACGTTTTCCCGCCGCCAATAGAAATAGATCAGGATCGCCATTGCGCCGGAGAAGGTGTGCCAGATCAGCCCGTGCGGCTGGAACCAGGTATCCCCCTTGTTGAAGCAAAGCGGACCGTCGTCTCCCCCGAGCGCGCGGAAGATGATGGCAATGATGAACGCGCCGAGGCCGCACAGCCAATAGACTCGCGCCCTTACGTCCTTCCAGCCGAGCCAGCCGGCCCAGAAGTCATCCTTGCCCCACCATCCGATGACCAGCTCGAGACCGATATAAACGGTCACCAGGATCCCGATCAGCACCTCGGACGGCAGATGAGTTGCGGCGATGTCGGTATAGATCACCGCATTGATCGGCCACCCGACCCAGAAGATCAGGTTGCGGGTGGCCTCCGCGACGCCCTTCATCACCAGCAGTCGGTCGATGGTATAGAACACCAGATAACCGGCGAAGATGTACATCGAGAAGCCGTCCATCCACGACGCGGCGCTCGACATCGACGCGTGGAACCACATGCTGCCGAGCCCGAGGAACAGCACCACGAACACGCACGCGTCGGCGATCGGCGAATTCGATCGGATGACGTTGTATGCGGTGCCCTCCTTGCGGTCGCGCATCATGCGGCACGCGACCCACGCCGCGGTGAACAGAGCGTAGAGGTTGGACCAGGTGTTGACCGGCTGGCGAAAGCCCCTGGCGCCGGCCATCACGTCGGCGCGGCTGAACGCTTCGCAATAACAATCGCCGCCGGGAATGGTGAGGCAGCTGTCCGGAGTTGCCGGCCAGCCGGTCCCGTAACCGATGAAGATGATCTCGCCGAGCAGCAGGACCACGCCGACGACGTAGATGATCCACGGCCGATAGACCGGGCTAGTCATTACCAGGCGACTTTGACGATGATGAAGCCGCCGATCAACAGCACGACGTCAACCAGCCACACCCACCAGGGGTAATCGAGCTTTATCGTACCGCCGGTTCCGGGCGGGCTGACGCTCGCGCTTGGCGTTCCGCTCGAGCCGTAGATGAACGCCGTGATCGAGCCGAAAATGCCGAACGGAAGCAGGCCGAGCAGCCCATAATGTTTGGTGACGATGCCGGCAATCCCGATGATCACACAGGCAATCAACATGCAGACGAACGTGATCTTCATAATAGTAGCTGCTGAAGGCATGATGTTTTCCTCCCCATTTGCAAAGCAACATCGAGCGCTGAAACGTATTCAACGCGTACGAATATTAGTAGTTTATTCCGTTTTTATTTTGCTTTAACCTCCATCATCGTTGATGTATTGTCGCTGGTCCAGCCAGATTCGAAGTCTAGTGTCACGAAGGGGGAAGCCACTTTGATGCCTGCGTTGAGAGGCCGGGCCTCGGCCGAAAGCCGCGATTTCTAGCCGATGGAACTGCGGCTTCCCTTCTTCATCGGAGCGTGCGTCAGTCTGGTGCTCGCGCTGCTCGTCGAGCTCGCCGCGGCGAAGGTATTCACCGAATTCTTCGTCGGCGGCACGGAAACCCCTGGCTATGCCATCAACGCGCTGGCGATGATCGACGTCATCGTCCTCTACAGCCTGGTCTGGATGCTCCTGTCGATCGTCGCGCCACGCGGGATCACCGGCCGCGCCCAGGGCATCGTCACCCTGTTCTTCTCCTGCTCCGGATGCACTGGCGCTTTGCTGGCGATCAACGCCGCCTTCATCCTGTTGATGCTGATGCTGTCGCTGCTGGTCGCGGTCCCGTTCGGGACGATCATCTACCTCGCCGTCTGGGGCGATTTTGCCAGAGGCGCGGCGGCCGCGACCCTCGCCATCGCCATGTTCCTCAAAATCCTGTTCCTGATCCTGCTGGTGATCGCCCACCAGCGCTTCATGCAGAACAAAGGGCTGTTGGTGCTGATCGGCCTGTCGCTCGGCCTCACCTGGCTGGTCGGCTTCGTCCACGCCCTGCTGCCGATCATCCTCGTCAGCATCGGCGATCAGCTGATGACGCTGGTCATCGCGATCGTCGCGCTGATCTGGTTCCTGCTGCTTCTGATCGGGGCGGTGATCGCGACGATCAAGGCGATTCTGAGCCTGCGCAAGGTGGCGTAGCGACTGCCTCATTTGACCTCGACCGTCGCCGGCAGGCCGGGCGCCGGGAAGGTGATCTGCCCGCCGAACTGGCCGAACGGCATGGTGTCGCGATCATATCCGGCGGCGCAGATTCCGGGATTCTTGCTCCGCCACCGCGGGCTGCACTGGCTGAGAAGAGTCGGCGGAATCGACGAACCCCGCCGACACAGGCAGACGACGGCATCCTCGGGTCCCTTGGCCAGCGCGAAATTGCCGGCCTTGAGGGAGAGCTTCGCGGTGCGGACCTTCTTGCCGATCTTCGGATTGACGCTGACCCCGCCGCCGGACTGGCCGAGCTCCACGGTCTGCGTGCCTTGCCCCAGGCCGGGGCCGAACCGCGCCTGCAGCCCGCGCGTCGATTCGGCGAGGCTCGGCGGGCACCAATTCTTCCACGCGTCGCCGTCGGTCTTGTCGGCCGGGATGCGCTGGCAGGCCTTCTTGGGCTCCTGGTTCTTGCTGCTGCCGTAGATCAGCAGCCCGACGAAGCTCACTCCGACCAGCGCGAGGATGATGATGAGCACCTTCATTTCGCCACCGCCGGGATTTGCAGAGTCGGCATCCATTCACTCCTTTTGATCGGGCGCGGGCGCGGGCGCGGGCGCGGGCGCTGGCGCCGGCGTGGGGGTGGGCGGCGCGGCCATGTGGACCTCCCAGGTCGCATGGGCCGGGCGCTCCCCGGCAATGACTCGTTCGACCAGATCGCGCAGCGGGGTTGCCTGGGCCGGCACATCGACCAGGATGTGGAAGGCCTCGTCCGCGCTCTTCCCGTCGGTGACGACGAACCCGCGCACCCCGGTCGCGACTTCGAGGAAGCGGGTCAGTGCATGATTGGTGCCGCGCTCCCGGACCAGCTCGGGGAACTCGGCGATGAGCAGGCGCAGCTGGTCGGTCCCGGCCGGGTAGCGCGCTTCCCCGACCCCCGGGATGCCGCCCGACCAATCGAAATAGCGGTCGAGGCCGAGCCAGCTGGCGAGCATCAGGACGAACGGACCGGGCGCCCGGAACGGAGCGAAATAGGAATCGAGCGAACGCAGCACGCGATCGACCGGCGCGTGCATCGCTTCCATGATGGCGAGCATCGCGGCCATCACGCCGCGTTCGTCGACGGCGGCGAGCTGGTAGTTTTCCGGAAGGTAGCGAAGGATGCGCTGCCGCTCCATCTCAGCCCCGCGAGTCCGTCTCGCGCACGATGGTGATCTGGTGCGTGCCGGCGGCGTAGAGCCAGCCCGGCGGCAGCGGTGCGAAATTGGTGAACGTGTCCTGCGAGACGGACGCGAAGGTCACGCCGCCGTCCAGGCTCCGGTGAACTCCGCGCGGACCGCCGCTGAACACGATCGGCGTATCCTTGTCGCGCGGCGCCGCGGCCAGCGCGTCGACCGTTTCGAGCAGGCGGAGCTTGGTGTCGCCGCGCAGCGGGAGGCCGGCGTCGAGCTTGACCGCGCGCCACGTCGGCTTGTCCTCGGCGACGTTGAGGGACAGCACGCCGGCGCGATTGGACGCGCCGAAGGCAATCGAGTCGGCGAAGGCGAGGGCTTCGCACGTGCCGCCCTGCCAGCCGACGTTCATCGGGACGAACCCGCCGGGATCGTCCTCACCGGTGTCGCGGAGCTCGATGCGCAGCGCGCCTTGGCCTTGCTCTTCGGCCTCGGCGGCGACGGTCGCCCACAGGAAGTCGCGGCCGCCGGTCGACTGAACGGCGAGGTGGCGGACGTCCTTGTCCTTGAGCCCGCCCCCGGGGACCAAATGGAAGGTCGTGGAGGTTCCCCCGTGCGGCGACAGATAGATTCCGCCGCCGCCGCCACCCCCGCCGCGCGCGGCGACGGCAACGGCGATGACTCCGGACGGCGAGACCTTGCTGACGACCGCGTAGAATCCCTTGGCGTCCACTTCCTTCGCCACGACCACTGGGGACGGGCCGGTGTCGCTGCCCGGGGTGAACTGGCGAAGCCCCTCCGCCGTGGCGAGGAGCAGGGTCGGATTGCCGGCGCGGTCGACCCAGGCGGCATCGAACAGGTCGCTGTTGAACTGGGCGACCGGCTCGCCCCAGCTTTCGGCGAGGTCGTGCGAGAGGAAGATCGCAGTGCCTTTGGGCTTCGCCGCGGCGAGCACCATCAGCCCCGGAATCGAGGGATGGCGGCGGACGAACTTCGGCTTGAAGCCGTCGCGCTGGAATTCGATCGACCAGCTCTCGCCGTCGTCGAGGCTGCGGTGGAGGGCGTCGCTGGTGACCGCGAACCAGCAATGGTCCTGGTGCGGGTCGCGCAACAGGTCGTTGACGTCGGCCTTGGGCATGCCGTCGATGGTGAACTTGAGATCCTGGGCATAGCGCACGCCGGGCTCGGCCATGATCTGCTCATAGACTTCGGCCTGCAGCAGCTTGCGCCCGAGCGGCCGGTCGTAGAGCGGCGACAGCAGCGCGTTGAGGCGGCGCTGGATGCCGCGCTCGACCTCGACGAGATCGGCCCCGGGCGACGGCGTGACCTGCACCGTGATCGACACCGCCTGGACCTTGATCCAGTCGACCCGGGTCAGAATCCCGAGGGGACGCCGTTCCTCGAGCGCGGCCTCGGCGCGCTCCTTGAGCGCCGCCACCCGATGTTCCAGGACGATCGCGTCGGTGACCGCGCCGTTGGCGAGCGCCTTGACGTCGATCTCGGGCATGATCCGAACCACGACGACGCCGCGCCGGGCGTGCTTCCACAGCTCAGCGTCGGCCACCGCCGAGCTGCGGGCAATGCCGCCGGCGGAGAGGACGACCTGTTCGTAATCACGTTCAGTCACCGCGATCCGCAGCGAATAAAGGCACGACGGGGCGCGGCGGATCAGACCGTCGAGCGTCTCGGCATCGCTGCCGCCGGCGGCGCGCTCGGGGTTGGTGACCTCGATTCCCGGGACGTTAGGCTTGAGCTGGGTCAGCATGCCGGCGGCGACGTTGCCGGACCGCCCGCCGCCGCGACGATACCAGGCGCGGACGACCTTGCCCGCTGCCGGGACGGCGCCGCCGCCGCCCTGGCTGGCCGACGGCGAAAACTGCACGCGGCCCGTCGCCCGGTCGATCGTATAGACCTTCGCCCCCGGCTCGCAGTCGGCGAAATGGGCGGTCTCGGTCCACAGCTCATAGGAGATGCCGTCGATCTCCCAGACGGTGCGGCCGGCACCCTGCTCGTCCGCCTGCACGCCGAGCATGAAGTCGAGCCCGTCCTTGGAAGGAGCAATCACCGGCGGCCGCTGAACCACGAACGACTGGCCGGGGATGCCGGTGCTTTCACCGAGCTTTTCGCCCTCGACCACCTGGCAATGCAGCGCCCGGCCGGTCGTCTCGGTGGCGTCGGCCGCGACCGTCACCGCGACCGGAAGGACGAACTCGGCGCTCCCGTCGCTGGTCGCGACGGTGCTCCCCGCGGCGACGGTCAAGGCCTGCTTGGGGTCAGCGCCGTCGGCGCGCCGGAAGACGAGGTCGACGCTGGCCGCGGACGGCGGCTGGAGGTCGACCCCCACGAGATTGAGCAGCGCCAGCTGAAGCTTCGGCGGGACCCGGTTGAGGCGATAGAGCAAGGCGTCGGTGATGAAGGCGAAGACCTCGATCAAGGTCACCCCGGGATCGCCGGCGGTATAGTCGCTCCATCCCGGGCACGCCTCCTTGGCGTGCGCGATCCCGTCGCGAACCAGATCGTCGAACCGGCGATCGTCAAGGCGGGGTAGCAGGATCGGCATCAGGCGGCCCCCGGCTCAAGCGCGATCGAGGCCTCGATCGAGTCCACGGTCCCGGTTTCCCGGACGCGATAGCGAAGCGTGATCAGGAGCACGGCCGGATCGTCCGGATGGCCGCCGGCGTCGAGATGGACGATCTGGACGCGCGGCTCGAACCGGCGGATCGCCTGGCGCACATAGTGGATCGCGAGCCCGGCCGTGGTCGCGTCATTGGGCCAGAAGATCAGGCGGTTGAGCGGGCAGCCATAGTCCGGCCGCATCACGCGCTCCCCGGGGACCGTCGTCAGCAGGAGCATGATCGACTGGCGGATGGCGGCATCACCGTGGACCAGCTGGATGCCGCCGGCCGCGGACGGCATCGGGCCGCTCTGGAAGCCGAGGCCGAGCTGGGCCCCGAGGCCGGCGCCGGAAAACAGGATGGCCGCCGTTCCGCGCATCGCTCAGCTCCCCGCCGCCACCAGCGACTGGCCGGGAGTCAGGACCTTGTAATTGACGAGGCCCGGCGGAGTCCCGTCGGTCAGCCCCTGGACGGTCTGGAGGCACACCTTGCAGCCGCCGATGCGAACGAAGTCGGAATAGCCGACCACGACCTTGAGGCAGGTCACGCACGGGCGCATGCCCATCATCACGTCGGCGTTGGGACAGCCGCTGATCGAGCGCCCTTCGGGATCGGTCGACACGAGCACGACCTTCTGCTCGATCCGCACCCAGTCCTGGCTGTTCTTGTTGTTGACCTTCCCGCCATGATCGCAGGCCAGCCGGGCATCGATGGTCAGCCAGTCGGTCATGCCTTTTCGAACTCCACGTGGGCGGCGCGGATCTTGATCGTGCGCCCCGGCGCCTCGATCGTCAGATCCTGCTTGGCGCGCAGCAGGGTGGCCTGGGGCGTCATCTCGAAGGTGTCGCCGCCGCCCGATTCCAGCCGCATCAGGGCCTCGACTCCGTCGAGCGTCACCTTGGGGCCGGAGGGCGACTGGAGCACGAAGGCCCGGGCGCCCGATGCCGGGCGTTCGCCGGGCGCGGCCTTGCCGCCGTAGAGCCCGCCGAGGACGATACCGCGCGCCGGATCGCCGTCGGGGAACAGCACCAGCACTTCGTCGTCAGGCTCCGGCACGACGGCGAAGCCCTTGGACGCCCCGGCGCCGAGGCTCAGCACCGGCATCCAGTCGCTGTGCGTGTCGCCAAGCGTAGGGAAGCGCGCCTTGACCCGGTAGCGCTGCTCCGGGTCATCCGTGTCGATGACGATGCCAAGTGTCGCGCTCATTCGACCTTCTCCTTGTGCTGCGGCCGGCGGAGCGGTGAAGATCCGGGTCGTGTAACCGGAGTCCGCATCGAACCGATGGACGGTGCGTGACACGACGAACGGGCCATCGGCCTCGGGACCGACCCCTTCGAGTCGGATCACGCGAGCGGGCCGGAGCTCTGGATTGCCCTCGCTCAAAACGTCGAGAATCAGACCGCGAGCGGTGGCCCGATCGATATCGTTCTGCGCCAGGCGCCGGACCGTGTCGCTGGCATCGGACAGCCGATTGACGAGGACCCGATCGCCGAGGCCGTCGAACGCCGCGACCGCGTCCATCCGCATCTCCAGGGCGTCCTGCGCCGCCATTCCGGCGCGCTCGTTCTTCACCTCATTGGCCTTGAGGTCCCAGCCGAACGCCTGGCTGCTCTTGCGCATCGGCTCGGCACTGATGTCCGAGGTCAGTTCGAGGATGTTCTCGCCGACCGCGAGCCGGACCTCGTCCTCGCCGTCGCCGCCGAGCGAAACGAGGCGCAGGGAATCGCCGCCGAGCCAGAAGCTCAAACCGGCGGAATCGGTCAGCTCCGACAGCAGATCGAAATCGCTCTGGCTGTGCTGGATGATCACCGGCCGGGCAGCCGGAGCTTCGCCCGACGTTTCGACGCTGACCCCGATGTCACCGGCGACGGTCGAGGCGAAATCGGCAACGCCGATGTCGGCGAGCTGGCGCAGGTTCTGCCGCTTGCGCAGCCGATGCAGCCGGTCGTAGGCCCGCACCTCGAGCGATCGTTCGCGCGAGCCGAGGATGCGGCGGCGGATCGCCGTCACCTCGCCCGCGAAAATCTGTTTGTCTTCACCGGCGCTGACGGCCAGCGCGACGCCCATGGCGAGGACCCCGACCGCTTCGCTCGGCGGATCGAGGAACGTCAGGACGGCAAGCGCCGGCGCGTTCAGCGCCTGGCGGACCTCCGCGTCGGCGAGGCAGGCCGACAGCTCCGCACTGAGTGCCGTTCCGTCGAGCGTGATGGTGAGGCCGCCCATGATCAGCTCGCCCCGGCCACGGCCGACGAAGGCGGCAGCCGCAGCGCCTGGCCTTCCTCGAGCTCGAGCAAGTCGTCGAGGCCGTTATATTCGGCGATGGCCCGGTCGTAGCGCGGGTCGCCGTAGCGCTCCGCCGCGACGAGGTAGAGCGGGGTCAGCGCGGTCCCGTCATCGTCGACCGGGACGACGACGCTGTCGTCGCCCGAGGTCTCGGCCGACGAATCCGGTTGGCTGACCTCGAACTGCGGCGACGTCGGGGGCGCCGGGGCATTGCCGGATTCGAGCTGCTCTTCCACCCGGCGCATCAGCAGGCTCAGCCAGGAGCGCTTGGGAACGCCCTGCGGATCGAAGCATTCGAGCCGCTCGGCGACCGCGACGACCACGCCCGGGACGTTCCACGACCGGCCCCACACGAAGCGCACCCGCTGGGGCGCCAGATTGCCGGCGATCGGCTCGCCATTCTCCGCCAGCGCCCACAGCGGCTGGGTCAGGGTGCGGACGTCGATCGACGACGGCGGGGCGGCGACCAGCGAGGGGGGCGGTCCTTCGGCCGTCGCATCGGTGGTGGCGATCACTGGCTCCTCGGTGCCGGGTTCGGCGGTGGCCGGCTCTTCGGTCGTCGGCGTTTCGGTCGCCGGCTCGGTCGGCGATTCACCGCCCGGAGGGGGCTCCTCGAGCGCCGCAAATGACGCCGCTTCGAGCCCCGCAAAGGTCCCCGCTTCGGGCGAGGTCGGTGCGGGCATGGCGGAGGCCGGCGGAGCGATTCCACCGGCATCGGACTGGCCGGCCAGCAGGTCGACGTCGAACAGCAGCTTCAGCTCATATTCGGTGATCCCGCCGCCGGTCGCGATCAGCGGATCGTCGGTGCGCGGATTGCCGATGACGGCGCCGCCGACGCCGCGCCGGCGGACGATCCCGGCGGAGCGGCGAACCTCGAGCTTTTCGGGGTTGAGCAGGCACGGGATGCGCTCGCCCGTGCGCTCGACGAGGAAGGTCACGCGCTCCATGTGCCACCGATCTGCTCGGCGAGGAGCGCGACCTCGTCAGTCGCCCGCTGGACCGCCGCACCTGCCTCGTCGAGGAACGGCGGAAGCTCCGGCCAGCGGTCGTCGGCGCCGGCGAAGCGCGGGCTGGGCCGCTCGGCCCGCGGCGCCGAACCGGGCCAGCTCGGGCCCGGCGGGGCGCTGTAGCGAAATTCGGGCCAGCTTGGGCCGAAGTCCGGTGCGCGCGGCGCACCTGGCGGGCCGATCCATTCCGGCGGTTGCGCGGGGCGGGCGGCCGGCCCGGGGAAAATGGTCAGATGCTCGCGGGGCGCGTCGCGGCCGGCCGGATCCTGCCCGGCACGGTCCGGCGAAGGCGGGCGATCGCCGACCGGAAAGCGGGGCGTTCCCGCGCGCTCCTTGGGCGACTGGCCGCGGAGCAGGTTGGCAATGGGATTGCGCACGTGCGTCACGGCGAAGGTCAGCAGCGGGCGCGTCGCGCGCGGCGCCGGCCGCGGCGCTTCGGCGCCGGGCCGGGCCGCGGCGTCGGCGACACCGGGCCGCACGGCGACCCGCGCCCGCCTCTGCCCGATCGGGAAGCGCAGCGCCGGCCGCGCCGCCGGATGAGTCGCCGGCTCGGCTGCACCGAATCCCGGTCGCGGGAGGTCGGGCCGCGCCTCGCGTTCGGGCCGATAGGCGGGCGCCTGCCCGCCGTCGGCCAGCGTCGTCCGTCGCGCGAGCAGCTCGAGCCAGTGCTCCGGCGCGCCGGGATAGCGCGCCCGCAGCGCGGCCATGCGCTCCGGCATCACCCAATACGGCGCCGCCGCTATGCCGGGATCAAGAGTCCGCGCGATCCGCACGAGAAATCGCGCGAACCTGCCAAGGATCGCGCGAACCACACTCATGCGGAAGGTGCCATCCGCTCGAGATGGTCAAAGGCGAGCCGCAGCTCCTCGATCGCCGCCTCGCGGCCGAGCGCGTCGAACGGCACGCCGCTCCACTGGCACGGCCAGGCGCGATCGAGGTTCCAGGTGACCGCTTGATCGGTGCCGTTGTTGCCGAGCTGAACGATGGTCACCGGCTTGCGCTGGACGGTGCCCTCGGCCGTCGCCTTGAGCCAGTTCCACAGGTCGCGCGAGCTGGTCACGCCGTAGCGCAGGATTACCTCGGAATAAGCGACCGGACCGGGCAGCGCTCGGACCACGCCGGAGTTGCCGGACTCGCGGTAGCGGATCGGTTCGATCCGGACGCCGAGGCCAATGCATTCGGTAAACTTCACTTCGGCGGACTCGACCCGAAGGAGGAAATTGTAATTGCGGAACATCTCCGACGGGACGAGCGGGCCCGCGGCCGCGCCGGCGGGCGGGGTGGCGGGAGGAGGGGCGGCGGTTGCCATGGTCTAGGCTCCTTGGTTCAGGCGGTTTCGACGGTGGTGCCGGCCGCGGACTGGCCGATGCGGATGATGAGGAACTCGGCGGGCTTCACCGGAGCGATGCCGACGACGACCACGACCTGGCCGAGATCGACGATCTCGGGCGGGTTGGTCTCGCGGTCGCATTTGACGAAAAAGGCCTGCTCCGGCCGGTCGCCGGCGAGCGCGCCCTGGCTGTGGATGACGCGCAGGAAGTTGCCGATGTCGCGCTTGAGATCGTTCCACAGCGGCGTGTCGTTGGGCTCGAAGATCACCCAGCGCGTGCTGATCGCGATCGACTCCTCGATCATCGCGAACAGCCGGCGGACGTTGAGATATTTCCAATTGCTGTCTTCGCCGGCGAGCGTGCGGGCGCCCCACACGCGGATCCCCTCGCGGCTGAAGAAGCGGATGACGTTCACGCCATATTTGTTGAGCCCGTCATGCTCGGCCCGCGAGACGATCTTGGTCAGGCCGATCGCGCCGCGGATCGGGAGATTGGCCGGCGCCTTGTGGACTCCGCGGGTCGAATCGGTTTGCGCCCACAAGCCGGCCATATGACCGGAGGGCGGGGCCGACACGATCACCTTGGGGTCGATCGCATCGGCGACGCGCAGCCACGGGAAATAAAACGCGCCGTAGCCCTTGTCGCTCATGCGCGGCCGAAGGCCCGGCTTCTGCTTGCTGCCCTTGTCGGGGGCGTCGACCATTCCGGCGCGCTGCAATTGTTCGATGTCGTCGACCATCGGCGGCCCGTCGAGGATGGCGACCCGGTCCTTCATCGATTCGGCGGCGTCGAGCAGCGCGCCGTAGGACTGCTGGTCGGTCCGCCCGGGCGCGGCGATGATCGCAATCTCGTCGATCAGATTGAGCGCATCGAGCCCGGTGCTGACCGGGTCGCCGTCCGCGATGTTCGCGATGTAGCAGCGCGACCCGCCGTTGGCGAAGAAGCCCTGCACGGCGTTGGCGAGCGCGTTGTTCGGCTTAGCCTTCTCGCCGACGAACAGGCGGTAGAACGCGCCCCAGTTGTCGACCGGTATCGCTTCGCCTTTTCCGGCATCCGCAATCGGCGCCGTGCCGACGAATCCGGCGGTAGACGTTCCGACCGCTTCGATCGGCCGAGCACCGGTATCCTGTTCTTCTATGAAGACGCCTGGGCTGAGGTACGAAGGCATAGTCAGGACTCCATCGCGAGAGTGACGAGGTTGGAATCGCCGGGCTTGAGCTCGACGTCGGCGGTCTTTCCCTTGGCGGTGACGGTTGCTGTGACCGCGAGCCCGGCCGGAGCGGCGAACGCGAAGCCGCCGTCATTGCCGGTGACGATCAGCCGGTCGCTGTTGCGGACCTGGACCTTGGCGCGGGCGATCGGGAAGCCGTTCTCGGCCCGCACGAAGCCGGCGATCCGCCCTTGCGGAAGGAGGTTGATAACGGCTTCGCGCACCGGCTTCGCACGCGGCAGGTCGCGGCGGCGCTGCAGGACGAAGGTCGCCGACAGCGCGCCGCTCTCGCCGCGAACGACGTCGCCGAAGTCCTCGCGCTCGAGCATCGCAAAGGCGAGGTCGGCGAGCGCCTGGTGGCCGGCGAGGGCATCGGCATATTGAACGTCGAACGCATATTCGAGCTCGAGCCGGCCGGAGACCGCGTCGTTCGAGCGCGGACCGCGCACCCCTTCGATCCGCGCCAGGCGGACCGTCACGTCCCGATCGGTTTTCGGCTTGGCGGAGCCGGGCGCTTGGGATGCCGCCTGCACCGCTGCGTCCGGCAATATGCCCCGAACCCAGTCGACAAGACTGCCCGTCACATCCGCAGCATCGTGCGTGCTCGCCATCAGCGCCCCACTGTTTTGCCGAGCAGCACACCCGTCCTGTCTCGCGAAGTCATTGCTTCGCAAGCCAAACACGAGCTTGAATGCCAATCGAGTACACCCCCTTTACCGCACGGGCCCTGTTCTGCTCCGCGGGTAAGTCGACGACTCGACCAGTCTTGCGACTATATTGAAACAACGGCCGGGTTGCGAGTCAGCGCGGAATCCGTCCGCAACGCATTCGATTCGATCGAACAAGTCGGCGAGGCGGACCTGTTTGTGTCCAGTTTATGACGAGTTAACCGGCGCTCTTCGCACAAGTGAGCGGGTTCGGCTTGTCCGGCTCAACACATCTGTTACTTACGGTCACCGTGCCGAATCGACGCGGGGCGGAAGATGAGAACATTCTTTCGCGGTCGAGTGGCCGTGTACTTCAGCGTGCTGTGCGTGGCGGGAATTGCCGCCGGCGCGGCAGCCGCAACGGCCAATCCGCAGGGTCGCCCCGGCGACGCTTATTCGAGCCCGCGCGCCGGCAACTCCTATAATTGCGCGCCTCAGGCGACCGTCGCCGACACGGTCGCCGACTGCGACCAGATCCGCAGCAGAGGGCGGGGGTCCGTGTGGAAGGCAGCGGTCGGCTTCGCCGTCGCCGATGCCGACATCATCCTGCGCAGCCGGACCTGTTATTCCAGCGGCGACCGACTTCCGGCCGTCCAGGCCCTGCTCGTCGACGGGCCGGAGCTTCCGGCCAGCTATCCCGACGGCAGCTTCGCGGTGCGCGGCTTCGCTCGCGACGGATGGCCGATCGTCATCGACTTCAAGCCGCAGCCCGGCACCGTCACGCAAATGGAAGTCACGGTCGCCAGCGACGGCCGGCAGGTCACGCGGACCATGATCGTCGACGCCGACGGCAGCCGTGGGCGGCAGCTGATCAAGGTCGAGGCCCCGCCGACGGGTGCGCGCACGCCGACGCCGGCGATCTACGTCCTGTCGTCGATCCCGATCGCCGCGCTCGATGTCGATCAGCCGCAATCGGTCGACCCGGCGCCGCTCCAGGTGTTCGGCATGGGCGGCGGGCCGCGGGCGGTCGGATCGGTCGCGATCGAACAGCTCGATTTCGCGCGCGCCACCGTCGGCGCGCGCTTTCGCTTCGTCGCCAAGTCCGAGTTCAGCCAGGTGCGCGCGCAGGTTCAGCGGCTCGGCCGCGAGGGCGATCGAACGGTGATCGCCCCGGTGTTCGACGCCCGCCAGGTCAATCTCAACGTCGGCCGCCATGGCGGCGACTGGCCGGGGACCGCGCCCGGCTCGCGCGGCCTGTCGAAGGGACCGCACCGCCTCCAGGTCACCGCTTGGTTCACCACCGACGATCGCAGCTGGGTGGCCGCGATCGCTCCGGACATCGTCGTGCAATGAAGGCCGAAGCGCTCAAGGTGCCGATCGAGGGCGGCGACAAATGGCGTCTGCGCCTGACGGCGACCGCCGCTGCGCTCGTGCTCGGCTTCGGCATCTACATGCTGCAGCGGATGCCGGCGGCGGAGACGCTGAGCGCTCCGGACGACCAGCTGAGCGCGACCAGCACCCAGGCGCTGGCGCTGTACAACATCCGCGCCGCACCGGTCATGCAATATGACGGAGCGGTCGATGCGGGCCTGCGGATCAGCGTGTCGACCGGCCGCCTGGCCCCGGCGACTCGCCGGAACCTGTTCGCGCTCAAGATCCCGATCCCGAACGTCAAGGGCGCGCCCATCCAATGGCAAGCGCGTCCGCCAAAGGGCGGCCGGATCTCGGTCCGGATCGGCAACCAGCGCCAGGACCCGAGCGCCGGAATGATGCTTCAGGCGACCGGCAGCGGCCAGGTCGTCGAGCTCAACATAAGGGCCGTCGAAACCAACCTCACCGCGCAGATCGACATCGCCGCCGCCGGCGGCTCGGCCGAGGCGGCGGCGCCCGAGTTCAGGTTCGGCAACGTCAGCGCCAGCGGGCCGGCGTTGAGCTTCACCCCGCTGCAGATCGAGATTCCGCCGGGCGAATCGCTCAACCTGACCTTCGACAACCAGGAAGCCCTGGCGAACTCGAGCTTCCGGCTCGGCGAGCTGCTGGGGACCGGCGGAAGCGCGACCGCGCTGTCGTTCGGCCGGGTCGAGGTCGGGCGGCCGACCGGCAGCCGCTCGCGGCCCGAGCTTCGCTCGGTCATTGCCGGGGTCTGCGCGGCGCGGCCCGGCCGGCTGCTTTACACGCACCTCTATCCGCGCTCGAGCGAGTGCCGGCTGGCCGCCGACCAGCAGGGCGACAATCTGTTCGCGACCGAGCTCAAGGCCGAGCCGCGCAAGGTCGGCCTCGCGCTCGAGGGAAGCGGCTATGTCATCAAGGACGGCCATGCGCGGCCCACCACCCTGTGGTCGGCGCTGATGGGCAACCCGCTGATCGCGGCGCTGATCGCCGCGCTGGTCTACGCCATCGCCCGGCCCGTGTGGCGCCTGTGGACAGGGAGGGACATGTGACCAAGATTCCACCGCGCGGCACCCAGGCCGGAATGGTCGATACCGATGAAGGCGCCGGCGGCGAGCCGCTGATTTCCGATGCTCCGATCACGGAGGCGCCGAGCAATCTGCCGACCCTTGCGACGACCACGCCGGTGCCCGCTGTTGCGCCCGGGCAGGTGGCGGTCGGATCCACGGCGGCGTCGTCGCCGGCGTCGTCCAGCATGCCCTACCAATATTCGATGGACTATTCGGGCTCGGACCAGGCGGGCGGCCAGACGATGGGCGCCGAAACGCTCCAGCTCGAGGTCGACATTCTGTCGGCCGACGCCGTCGACCGGATCGCCCACGCCGTCGCCCAGCGGGTCGCGAAGAAGGCCGGCGAGGCCAAGATCACCGGGATCACCGTGGTCAGTCCGACGACGCTCGCCGCGCTGCGCCTCCATTCGGTGCTGGAGGCGCAGGTAAAGTCGCTCGAGGCGATGGCCGCGCAACTCGGCGGCGCCGTCGCACCGGAGTCGGTCGAAACCGCCGATGCCGCCTTCACCGACCTGCCGCTGCGGGTCGCCGACACGGCGCAGCGGGTGGCGAAGAGCGCGGCCGCAGCGATCAGCGTGTTCGCCAGCACGACCGCCTACGCCGGCAAGAAGGACACCGGCCGCCAGACCGTCCTCGACGCCGCGCTCGCCAAGCATCTGGCGGCGCGGAACCTGCAGGTCGAGCTCCCCGAGCATGCGCTTCCGGCGGCCGAGCCTGCATTATTCACCCGGATGCTCAACCTGCGCGCGCGATGCAGCGAGCTGCAGCGGCAGGGCGCCGACCTCAACGCGCTGGTCGAGATCAGCGGCGCCGCGGACAGCCTCCTCAAGCTCGTCTTCGGTCCCGCCGAGGGCGCGCCGCCCGGCGTGTCGATGGCCCAGCAAATGATGCTCGCCGATCTGATCGCCGCGGGGCTGGTCGCTCGCCGCGCCGTGCTGTTCGCCGAGATCGCCTTCTCGGGCGGCAGCTATCGGACCCGCAAGTGGATCTTCAACACGCTCTTTGGCCGCGAAGGCCTGACGTACAGCGGCGGAGCGGGCGTCACCTATTTCCTGTTTCGCGGCGACGATCGCAGCACGCTCGACAGCGACACGCTCTACTTTGCTTCACCGCACGGCCGGTTCGAACATGCCTCCGGCCGGCAGTTCCAGTCGTCGAATCTCAACGGATAAGCATGAGGGAGAGAGATCATGGCAAGATGTCCGTTCGCCCAGTGGATGCCGATTTCCGGGACCTGCGGGAGCTTTGTCGGCGGTCCGTTCCGGATCATCCATCACACGACCGAGGGGAGCACCGCCGCCGCCGCCTTCCAGGCGTTCCGAGCGCACAAGTCCGACCCGCATTTCACGGTCGACCATCAGGGCATTTATCAGCACATCGACACTTCGGTCGCCGCTCGCGCGCTGAGAAATGATCCGGGCGGCGTCCAGACCAACCGTTATTGCGCGATCCAGATCGAAGTCGTCGGCTTCGCCGCTCGGGCCAAGGCGCTGCCGACGCTTCAGAACGTCGCCCAGCTGTGCCGCTGGCTCGAGGCGACTCACAACATTCCGCAGGCCTGGCCGGCGGGCTTTCCGAAGACTGCCACGCCGGCCGGAAAGGATCCGGGCGGGCACAACCGCAACGCGACGATCTGGAACGAGCACGGCGGACATTACGGCCATTCGCAGGTGCCCGAGAACCAGCATTGGGACCCGGGCTACACCCAGCAGGAAGCGATGTTCGTGCTGAGCTACAATCCGAACATGGCGGGCTTTTCCGATCCGGCCGTCGACGCCCTTCGCGAGGGCATCCCGGAAGAGGTCGAGCTGCGCGACGACGACGAAAATGCGATCCACGACCATTCGGAGGTCGAGGGCTCCGACGCCGCCTGTCCGCCGGTCGAGGACGAGGAGCTCCAGCAACCGCAGGAAGCGCCCGAATGAGCGATGGACCGGTACGAAGCCATCCTGCAGTCGATCCCCGGCCTCGCGCAGAAGCTCGCCAAGGCCGGGGTCGAGGACTGGCTCGATCGGCAGCCCAAGGTGACGCTCGGCGACGAGACCTTTTTCCTGCTCGGCGACCGCCGGGCGACCAAGGCCGAGGCCATGCTCTGGTTCGCCGATCAACGGGGTCTGGTCAGCCCGGAAGAAATGCGCGCGGCCGATGCCGCGCAACCCTTGCCGTCCGACGTCGAGGGCGTCGAAATCGATAGTCGTAAAGGAGACAAGTGATGGGGAACCTGTATTCGGTCCTCAAGGAGAAGCTGAACAAGATCGAGGTCAACGGGAAGACGCTCTACGTCGCGGAAGGCGACACGCTCCTCGACGACGACCAGCTCAAGATCTACGCCGAGGTCCGCGAGAAGGAGAATGAAGCGCGGGCGGCGGCCAAGAAGGCCGACGAGCAGGGCTTCGGCACAGCCAAGCTCGAGGTCAGCCACGGGCTGATCGCAATGACCAAGGACGGCAAGGTGATCCGCTGGCGGCCGGGCACGATCCTTAGCTATCGCGTCGTTCAGCCGAGCTTCCCGGACCAGCAGCACTACCAGATGGTCGTCGACAATCTGAAAACCGCGACCGGCGATTGGGAGCGGACCTGCGGCGTCGATTTCCAGCACCGCGCCGACCTCGACGGACAGCCGGGCACCGATCCCGCCGGCTGCCTGTTCGTGGTCTTCCTGCAGGAAGCCGGCGGCAGCGTGATCGCCTCGTCCTTCTTCCCCAGCGACCCGCCGGACCGGCGCCACATGCTGATCGATCCGACCTATTTCACGACCAGCTTCGACAAGGTCGGCGTGCTGCGGCACGAGCTCGGGCACGTGCTCGGCTTCCGCCACGAGCATATCCGCAACGACGCCCCGCCGGTGTGCCCCAACGAGCCGCTGTGGGACACCCAGGTGCTGAGCGTCTACGACCCGAAATCGGTGATGCATTATTTCTGCGGCGGCGTGGGCAGCCACGACCTCCAGATCACCGACCTCGACCGCAAGGGCGCGCGGATGGTCTACGGTCCGCCGCTCGCCGCTTCGGCCATGGTCGAATAGGGCCGATGGTCGAACGGATCGTCTCGACCCCGGACGAGCCCGAGGTTCCCGACACGCCGCCGGCGACGGCGGCAGTCGCGCAGACTCAGGGTGGCGGGTCGCCGAGCGGTGACGGCCCGCCGGATGTCGCGCCGGGTGCCGCACCGGGCATCGCGTTCCGGCTTGGCCGGCGCTTGCGCTGGTCGGCGCAGACCCCGCGCTACGAGCGCAAGGACGGCGACCCGGTCTACCGGCCGCTGCGGATCTACACGATCGATCCCTCGCGCAGCCGGCGCGAAGGTCAGACGGCCGAGATCAACATCCCCTACGAGCGGCTGCGCAAGGGCCCGAACGGCGCCCGTTTCCGGGTGCTGAAAGCGAAGAGCTGGCCGCTCGACAATTACGACGACGTCGACCTCAATGCGGTCGGGCTGCTGATCAACAACGGCCGCGACCCGGCCCCGACCGACCCCGTGTTCCACCACCAGATGGTCTACGCGGTCGCCATGACCACCTACGCGATCTTCCGCGCCGCGCTCGGTCGCGAGCTGAGCTGGGGCTTCCCGGACTCGAAGCTCAACCTGGTCCCGCACGCCTTCGAGGAAGCCAATGCGCAATATGTCCGGGACCGCAAGGCGCTGCTGTTCGGCTGGTACAAAGTCGAGGCCAGCAACCGGGTCGACATGCCCGGCGGAGCGCTCATCTTCTCCTGCCTGTCGCACGACGTCATCGCGCACGAGCTGACCCACGCCTTGCTCGATGGGCTGCGCGTCCGCTTCGACCGCGCGTCCAATCCGGACGTCGGCGGGTTCCACGAAGGCTTCGCCGATCTCGTCGCGATGCTCCAGCGCTTCACCTATCGCAATGTCGTTCGAAGCATCATCCTCAACACCCACGGCGACCTCACCAAGGCCGGCGAATGGTCGCGGCTGGTGTACGAGCTTGCCCGCGGCAAGGGTACCAGCGCGCTGCGCTCGATCGATCTCGCCGGGGCGCACCGTTACAACCCGCAGGCCGAGGAACATGAGCTCGGCACGATCCTCGTCTCGGCCCTGCTCGATGCGTTCGTCACCATCTACACGCACAAGGCGGCGGGGTTCATCCGGCTCGCCACGGGCGGTCGCAAGACCCTGTCCGAAGGCGAGGCGATGTCCGCCGACCTGCTCAACGAACTGACGCACACCGCCTCGCGGCTGGCGGGCCACCTGCTGACGATGTGCATTCGCGCGATCGATTATTGCCCGCCGGTCGACATCACGCTGGGCGAGTATCTTCGGGCCCTGATCACCGCCGACTTCGACCTCGTGCCCGATGACATATGGTCGTACCGCGAGGCACTGATCGACGCCTTCCGCAAGCGCCACATTTTCCCGGGAAGCGTTCCCGCGCTGAGCGAGGACGCCCTCCTGTGGGACCGGCCGCGGCACAAGATTGTCATTCCCGGGCTGAACTTCGGCGAGCTTCGCTTCTCCGCCGACCCCGGCTGCGCGGCCGATGCGGCGGAGGTGCTGCGCCAGGCCCGGCTGATCGGGGAGACGATTTGCCTGCCCGAGAATCTGGACACTTTCGGGCTCGCCGATCCCAAGGACAAATATTTCGCTCCGGACAAGGTCGACCCGCCGGTCATCGAGTCGGTCCGCTCGCTGCGCCGCGTGGGCCCCGACGGCCAGCTTGCCTTCGGGCTGGTTGCCGAGGTCATCCAGCGGCGCTTCGTCCAGGGCGGCGGCGGCTATCCGTCGTTCACCTTCCGCGGCGGCGCGACGATCATCTTCGGCGGCGAGGGCGAGGTCCGCTACGTCATCGCCAAGAGCGTCAAGAGCGAAACCCGCCTGATGCGGCAGCGTGACTACACGATGAATTCGGGCGGCGACGTATTCGCGCTCGACAAATGCCGGCACGAACTCGGCAAGAAACGTCCCCCCCGCGGGCCCGCCGGCCGCGGCAAAGTGGAGCACTGAGACTCGCATGGCCAAACTGACCCCACTCGAGGACCGCCGGCGCCACATCATGCACGAGGCGGCGAAACGCTGGACCGACCGGCCGCGCGGGCAGAAGGTGCGCGACCAGCTCGCCGCGTTCGGGGGTGAGGCGAGCGGCTTCGACACCCCGCTGCGCGAGAAGCAATTTGCGGAGCGGACCGCGGTGCTGCAGCAGGCCGCCGCGCTGCGTGAAGCGGGGCAGCTGCCGATCGGCCTCGAGCGCAAGATCGGCGCCACCCTCGACTTCGTCGAGAACGCGCCGAGCGAGGCGGCGCGCAAGGCCGGCCGGCCGGTGGTCCGGATGGTCACCACCTGCGACCCCAAGGTCGTGGCCGTCGGCTTCGCCACCGGGTTCGTCGTCTCGCCGCAGCTGATCCTCACGAACTGGCACGTTTTTCCCGATGTCGCCCAGGCGCGGGGCAACGGCGCGAACTTCTTCTACGAGCGCGACGAGCGCGGCGTCGGTCTCGGCGAGATCTTCGAAATCGACCCCGATTACTTCTTCATGTCCAACGAGCGGCTCGATTTCGCGTTGGTCGGTTTCAAGAATACCTCGGTGTCCGGTGCGGCCCTGGCTGACGTCAATCCGATCGCCATGACCTCCTCCCCGGCCAAGATCCTGGTCGGCCAGCCGGTCGACATCATCCAGCATCCGGACGGCGGCCCGAAGACCTGGGTGACGATGAACGAGAACCGGCTGATCGACATCAGCGACGAGGGGTTCCTCCAATATACCGCCGACACGCTGCAGGGCTCGTCGGGCTCGCCGGTGTTCAGCACCTCGTGGGAGCTGGTCGGGCTCCACCATTCGGGCGTTCCCGAGATGCACGACGGCAAGATCGTCTCGACCGAGGGCACCGAGTGGAACGAGGACATGGGCGACGAGAAGATCCACTGGATCGCCAATGAGGGCGCCCGGACCAGCGCGATCGTGCGCGCCCTCGCCGAAACCCGCCTCGACGACGAGCGCCAGCAGGCCATCCTCAACAATCTGCTGGCGGGGACCGCGGACCCGATCGAACAGGTCAAGCAACTGCTCGGCGCGACGGCCGCGGAGTCGACCGGCGCCCAGGTTACGGCCGCCGCGGCCCCGGTGATCGGCGCCGGGGACCGGCAGATGGTGTTCACCGGGCCGGTGACGATCATCCTGGGGGGTGCCCAGGCGGCCGACGCGTCGGCGCCGCTCGGCGAGGCGTTCGAGCGGACCATCCAGTTCGATCCGAACTACGACGACCGCAAGGGGTACCAGGCCGACTTCCTCGGTGCCGGGCTGGCGGTGCCGGCGCCGACCGTCGCCAAGGCGCGCGACTCGGAAATCCTGATGAAGGACGGTGCGCCGCACGTCCTCGATTATCACCATTACAGCGTCGTGCTGAATTCGAGCCGCCGCCTGCCGATGTGGACCGCGGCCAACGTCGATTACAGCCCCGACCGCCGGAAGATCGGCGGGCGCGCCGGGTTCGGAACCGACAAATGGGTGTTCGACCCGCGCATCCCCAAAGAGGTGCAGCTTGGCGACCAATTCTACGAGCCGGCGCACCAGTCGGACCGCGGGCATATCGTCCGCCGCCAGGACAGCGCCTGGGGCGACACCGAGCAGGAGGTCGAGTTCTCCAACTCCGATACCTTCCACTGGACCAACTGCACGCCCCAGCATGCCGCCTTCAACCGCGCCGCCGCGCCGAGCAAATATCAGCTGAAGGAGGGGCTGTGGGGCGGGTTCGAAATGTACACGCAGGGCCAGCTGATCCACGGCGACACACGCGCCTGCATTCTCGCCGGCCCGGTGCTCGCCGCGGACGACCCCGAGGTCGACCTCGGCAAGGGCCCGGTGAAGATCCCGCGGAGCTTCTGGAAGGTCGTCGTGGTCGCAGCCGCCGACGCCAAGAAGCCGGCGCTTCAGGCCTACGGCTTCCTGCTCAGCCAGGACGATTTGCTCGAGAAGTTCGGGATCGAGTTCGCGCCCGGGCGCTTCGCCAAATACCGCACGTCGCTCAAGGACATCGCCAAGGCGTCGGGGGTCGAATTCGACAAGGCGCTGCTGGCAGCGGAAGTCGCGGTGCAGGGCTAGGGGTCGGTCGTGCAAACCCCCGCCGACTACGCCGCGCGGTACGAAAAGCTGACCGTGCCGTCGCTGGACGGAGGCGCCGACCTCGCGACCGGCCTTTCGGTCGATCGCTATCTGCTCGGCGTTCGCACCGGCGGCTTCGACGAACGCACGCGGCTCGAGCAAAAGATCCTGAAGGACCTCGCGATCCGTCGCAAGGCCGACAAGTCGGCGAAGATCGTCATCCGCATCGACACGCCCGACGGCGTCGAGGAGCGATCGTTCGACTCGATCGACCGGCACGACGACAAGGATCAATTGTGGAAGCTGATCAGCTATCCCTATGTCGGCAAGGGCTCGCCGGAGGGCGTCCAGGCGATCCTGCAGCTCGCGTCCGTTGAGCTCCCCGGCAGCCCGGCGATGGCCAAGCCCGCCAAGTTCCAGGCCTATTGCGACAAGTGGCTCGGGCTCGACTGCAACGGGCTGGTCGGCAATTACCTGCGCCACGTCTGGGGCGGCATCGACTGGCTCGACGTCACGACGACGAAGAGCGGGCTTGACCCGAACACCGACATCCAGACGATCTGCAACGCATTCGACGGGACCGACCGGACCGCGGCCGACGTCAATTTCCGGGAGCTCAACCTGCTCGCGCTGGTCGACGACAAAGGGAAGATCATTCCCGGCGGAGCGAAGGGCGGCTACGGCCACATCCTGATCTCCCAGCCGCGCGAGATCGAATATGACACCGGGCTCAAGAAGCTGCTCGGCGTCCCCGATGACCGAGAGGTCCCGGGCCTGATCGTGCTCGAATCGACCCACGCCAAGGACCTGGCCGACAAGAAGGACGGCCTGGCGAAGTCGGCCTACGCTTATGCCGATCACCCCAAGCTGAAGGGCGTGATCAAGGTCCGCCGCGGGCTCAACAACACAGTGATGAGCGTGCGCATCAAGGGCGCTCCCTGGAACGGGTGACCGCTCACGCTGGCGATGCCGGGGCCGATATTCCAGTAACTTGCCCGTGGCGGGAGTCGAGCCAGTCGGCGAGGATCGCGGCGATGCGCGGCGCCGCCTTGCCGTCGCCGTAGGGGAAGCCGACGCGCGCCATCGCCGCGAGGGCGGCGGGGTCCGAGAGGAGGCGGCGGGTCTCGCTCACGATCCGCTCCACCGACGTTCCGACCAGGCGCATGTTGCCAGTCGCGACTCCCTCGGGGCGCTCGGTCTTGTCGCGCAGCACCAGCAGGGGCACGCCGAGCGCCGGCGCTTCCTCCTGCATCCCGCCGGAATCGCTCAGGATGAGGTCGCACCCGCGCATCCGTTGGACCAGCTCGCGATGACCGCAGGGGTCGAGCAGCGCGACGTTCGGGCAGTCGCCGAGCCGCCGCCTGAGCGTCGCGGCGACATGCTTGTTGGGCGGAACGATGACGTCGATGTGAGCCAGCGAGGCGACCTCGCGCACGGCCGCGGAAACGTTCGCAAGGCCTTCGCCCCAGCTTTCCCGGCGGTGGCAGGTGAGGAGGATCGAGGGGCTTGCCGGATCCCGCGGGGCCGCGGCCGGCAGCTCGTCAAGCACCGCCAGCAGGGCATCGATCCCGGTGTTGCCGGTGATGTGGACCCGGCCCGGCACGCGCTCGCAGGCGAGGTTGAAGGCCGCGAGGTCGGTCGGCGCGAACAGCAGGTCGGCGCGCGCGTCGATCTCGGTGCGATATTCCTCCTCCGGCCAAGGCAGCGTGCGGTCGCGGGTGCGGAGCCCGGCTTCGACATGGGCGAGCGGGACCGTGGCTGCGAACGCGGTGCGCGCGCCGCCGAGCGCGCTCGACGTATCGCCCTGGACGATCAGCAGGTCGGGCGGCCGCGCGAGCAGCGGTCGAAGCGCGGCTTCGACTTTGCTGACGTGCGCGTGGGGATCCTCCTCGCCGGCACAGTCGAGATGGAGCGCGGGATAAATGTCCAGGCGATGGTCCCCTGGATCGAGCGCAGCATGCTGCCCGGTGAAGATAAGCGTGGGCGCCAGCCCGCGCTCGGCGAGCGCGTGGGCGACGGGGGCGAGTTTGATCGCTTCAGGCCGGGTGCCGACGACCAGCCTTATGTCCGCGGATTGCAGCCTTCCCCCTAGCTCGGCGGCGGAATTGTGCCCGGGTCAGGGCCTCAGCTCAACGGAAATTGTCGGCGTAGGCCTGGAGCTTGAGCCGCACCGGCGGCGCCGGGACGAGGTGGTAGGCGAGGCCGTGCCGGTCGCAATAAGCGACCGCGGCTTCGCTGGTCGGGAAGGTCATCCGGACCTGTGTGTTGGTATCGCCCGAGCCGTTCCAGCCGGTCAGCGGGTCCGGGCGAAGCGCCTGCTGCCGCTCGAACTCCAGCAGCCAGCGACCGGTGTTGGCCGTGCCCGATTGGGTCGTGCGGCGATCGAGCTCGGAAATGCGCGCGACGGTCATCGCCGCCGCAGGTGGCAAAGACGGCCGCGCAAATCAACCTTTCGAGTTCAGCTGTGACTGCAGTCGAATTGTGATAAGCGGCTCGTCCTTCCCGGTCGGAAGGAGGGGTTATGAAAGTCACGACATTCTGTGCGGGCCTCGCCGCGTGCGCGGCCCTGTTGACCACGGCCGCCTGCAACAAGGATCAGGCCGGCAAGGACGCGGCGGCCGGCGGCAACGCCGCACTCGCCGAGTCCAACGCCACGGCGTCGAGCGACCCCGTCGCCAGCGCCGAATCCGCCGCGCCGGCCGCGATCGCCCATGACGCCGCGATCGCCACCATCGACGCCAACGGCGCGATGAAGGTCATCCGCGAGGGCAAGAATGGCTGGACCTGCATGGGCGACAGCCCGGCGACTCCGGGGCCCGACCCGATGTGCATGGACACCAATGCCGCCAAATGGGCCGCGGCGTGGATCGGCAAGAAGACGCCGCCCACGGGCACGGTCGGCGTGATGTACATGCTCGAAGGCGGCACCGACGCCAGCAACACCGATCCCTATGCGACCAAGCCGACGGCCGACAACGATTGGGTGAAGACCGGGCCGCACATCATGATCGTCGGCTCGAAGGAGGTGCTCGCCGGCTATCCGTCGGGCGCGAAGCCCGACACCTCGGCGCCCTATGTGATGTGGGCCGGCACGCCCTACGCGCATTTGATGGTGCCGGTGAAGGCGGAGAAGTGAACCGCTGAGCGCAGGCGGCGGCGCCCGGTGAAGCGACGAAAGGGAGCGGGGGCCGACGGCCGCATCGCCGCCTGGGCGATCCATGCGCTGACCGCCGCCGGCGCGGTGCTGGCACTGCTGGCGCTCGCTGCGGTCGAGTCGGGCCGGGCGCGCGAGGCGTTGGTGTGGCTGCTCGCCGCGCTGGTGATCGACGGTGTCGACGGCACGCTCGCGCGCCACGCGCGGGTCAGTGAGCGGCTGCCGCGGATCGACGGGCCGGCGCTCGACCTGGTCGTCGATTATTTGACCTATGTGTTCGTTCCGGCCTGGTTCCTGTGGCGGCTCGGCGCCTTCCCGCCGCCGGTCGCGCTGCCGCTCACCGCGCTGATCCTGCTGTCCGCGCTCTACACCTTCGCCCGGCGCGACATGAAAACCAGCGACGGCTACTTCCGCGGCTTTCCGGCGCTGTGGAACGTCGTCGCGCTGTACCTCTACGTCGCCGCGCCGCCGCCGTGGCTCGCCGCCGCAGTCGCGATCGTCCTCATCGTCATGACTTTCGCGCCGGTGCATGTGGTCCACCCGTTCCGGGTCCGCGATTTCGGCATGGGACCGCCGGCCGCCGCTTCAATCTGGGGGTTGGCGACCCTGTCGCTGCTGCTGCCGCTCGACGATCGCTCGCGCGACGTCGCCCTGGGCGTGTCGCTGGCGGCTGCGGCGGTGCTCGTCGCCATGGGACTGGTGCGGACGGTGCGCGGCGCCCGCGAGGACGGCTAATAAGCGCGGGCGATCGCGAACTCGACGGCTTCGGTCAGCGCCGCCTTGGCCTTGCCCGGCGGAAAGATCGCCAGCGCGTCGATCGCCCGGCGGCCGTAATGAAGCGCGCGATCGATCGTATCGGTCAAGGCGTCGGTCGCTCGGAGCAAGCCGACGGCCTGCGCCAGGTCGTCGTCCGACGAGCGCTCGCCGCCGATCGCCGAGCGCCAGAACTGGCGGTCCGACTCGCTCCCCCGGGCGTAAGCGAGGATCACTGGCAGGGTCATCTTGCCGTCGCGGAAGTCGTCCCCGACCCCCTTGCCCATGGTCGCGGCGTCCGACGCATAGTCGATCACGTCGTCGGTCAGCTGGAAGGCGATGCCGAGATTGCGGCCGTAGCATTCGAGCGCGAGCTCGGCTTCCTCGCTCGCCTCGGCGACGACCGGAGCGACGCGGCAGGCGGCAGCGAACAGGGCCGCGGTCTTGGCACTGATGATCGTCAGATATTGCTCTTCGCCGGTCTCGATCCGGCGCTGCGCGGTCAGTTGCTCGACCTCGCCCTCGGCGATGACGGCGGACGCGTGGCTTAAGATCCGCAGCAC
>Ga0207674_10001685_pt1 | contig 28374 bp, 26 predicted proteins | sample KBSCornC72_FD_184303 | JGI IMG/M metagenome (GOLD analysis project Ga0207674, IMG submission 184303) | Corn rhizosphere microbial communities from Kellogg Biological Station, Michigan, USA - KBS Corn C7-2 (SPAdes) (version 2) | ecosystem: Host-associated > Plants > Roots > Rhizosphere > Soil ...
GTTGCTGATCGCAGGGACGGTTCCGGGAATCCTGATCGCCCTCGCGATGGCGGCGATCAACCACGTCACGTCGGTGCGCCGCAATTACCGCGGCGCACAGGAACGTCTGCGATGGCGCGACTACGTGCGCAACACGTGGCGCGCGCTGCCCGCGCTCGTGCTGCCCGTGCTGATTCTCGGCGGCATCGCCTCGGGTGCATTCACGCCGACGGAGGCGTCGGTCGTCGCCGTGTTCTACGCGCTCGTCGTGGGACGCTTCGTGTACGGGACGCTCGAGTGGCGAATGCTGCCGGGCATCCTTGCGCGCTCGGCGCTGATGACGGCTTCGGTGCTGATCATCGTCGGCATGTCGGCGGCATTCGCGTGGGTGCTGACGGTGTCACGCGTGCCGCAAGGACTGACCGAATGGATCGTCGGCATGCACCTGTCGCCGCTCGCATTCCTGTTCGCGGTGAACCTGCTGCTGCTCGTGTTCGGCATCTTCATCGAGCCGCTGCCGGGCATCGTCGTGCTGGTGCCGATCCTTGCGCCCATCGCGCATGCGCTCGGCATCAACGACCTGCAGTTCGGCATCATCATGATCGTCAACCTGACGATGGGCATGATCACGCCGCCCGTTGGCGGCCTGCTGTTCATCACGACGATCGTAGCCAAGGTGCCCCTAGCGCGGCTGGTGCGCGAGCTATGGCCATTCCTGTGGGCGCAGCTCGGCGTGCTTGCGCTGCTGACGCTGTTCCCGTCGCTGTCGTCGTGGCTGCCGGGCCTGTTCGGCTATCGCTGAGCGCGTTTTTCGCCCGGCAACGCCGGTCCCTGACACGCGACTACAGCGGACTCGGCGGCGCTACTTGTAGTTGCGGATGCGGTCGATGTTGTCCTGACCGAACTTCTTGCCGAAGTCGGCGAACGTCGGCGCGAGCGCCGCCTGGAACTTCGCCTTGTCGACGTTCTCGACGACCTGCATGCCCTTCGCGCGCAAGTCGGCAACGGCCTTCTTCTCGTCGTCGTCGATCCGGGCACGATTGGCCTTCACGGCCTCCTTCGCCGCGTCGTTGAAGCTCTGCTTGTCGGCCGCGGACAGCTTGTCCCACTGCGCCTTGCTCATCAGGATCACTGCCGGCGAATAGACGTGGCCGGTCAGCGTCAGGTACTTCTGCACCTGGTCGAGCTTCGCTGCCGTGATCACCGACAGCGGATTCTCCTGGCCGTCGACCGTGCCCTGCTGCAGCGCGGTGAACACCTCCGTGAACGCCATCGGCGTCGGAATGATCCCGAACGCGCGGTACGCCTGAATGTGGACCGGGTTTTCCATCGTCCGCATCTTCAGGCCCTTCAGGTCCTCGGGCACCATGACGGGGTGCTTGCTGTTGGTCATGTTGCGAAACCCATTTTCGCCCCACGCAAGCCCGTGAATGCCCTTCGGCTCGAACTTCTGCAGCATGTCCTGGCCAATCGGCCCGTCGAGCACGGCGCGCGCTTGCGCGTAGTCGCGGAACAGGAACGGGATGTCGAGGATCGCGACGTCCGGCACGAAGTTCGGCACCGGTCCCGTCGACGTCATCGTCAGGTCGAGCGTGCCGAGTTGCAGCGCCTCGATCGACTCGCGCTCGGCGCCGAGCGCACCGGAATAGAAGTTCTGGACTTTGTAGCGGCCATCGGTGCGCTTCTCGACCTCGCGCGCAAACGTGTCGATCGCCACGCCGTAGTGGGAATTCTGCGCGACCGAGATGTTCATCTTGAGCGTCGTCTGCCCGTTCGCGGGCAACGCAGCCGCTGCGACGCAGGCGGCGAAAGCGGCGGACAACCAGCGGGATAATGTCATTGTCGAGCCTCCGAAAAGCATGAGGACGGGCCGCACACGGGCCCGTATCCCGGAATCAAGGGCGGCCGGATTCTAGCAGCACATGATCGACGACACGTCGTTTATGAAATAATCATCGATCGGCTTTCCCGACGCTCGCGGAAGTCCGACGCCGATGCTCGATCCCGCCTTCACGTCGTCGCTCGCCCAAGTGCTCGCCCCGGCCTCGTTGCTGACGGACGCGGAGGACACGCGCCCCTATGAATGCGACGGACTGACGCTCTTCCGGCAGCAACCGGGGGCCGTGCTGCTCCCCGACAACGAGGCGCAGGTCGTTGCGATCCTTCGACTTTGCCATGCCGCGCATGTCCCTGTCGTGGCGCGCGGTGCGGGCACCAGCCTGTCGGGCGGTGCATTGCCCGCCGCCGATGGCGTGGTGCTATCGCTCGCCAAGCTGCGCCGGATTTTGGCGATCGATCCGCTCGCGCGCACGGCGATCGTCGAGCCCGGTGTCCGCAACCTTGCGATATCCGAGGCCGCGGCGCCGTACGGACTGTTCTACGCACCGGATCCGTCGTCGCAGATCGCCTGCTCGATCGGCGGCAACGTCGCGGAAAATGCCGGCGGCGTCCATTGCCTGAAATACGGGCTGACCGTGCACAACGTCCGCAAGGTCCGCGCGGTGACGATCGAGGGTGACGTCGTCGAATTCGGCAGCGATGCGCTCGACTCGCCCGGCTACGACCTGCTGGCGTTGATCAACGGCAGCGAGGGTCTGCTCGCCGTGATCACGCAGATCACGGTGAAGCTGCTTGCGAAGCCGCAATACGCGCAGGTCGCCCTTGCGGCGTTCGACGATCTCGAGCGCGCGGGCGCGGCCGTGGGTGCCGTCATCGGCGCCGGGATCATTCCGGGCGGCCTCGAGATGATGGACCAGCAAGCGACGCGTGCCGTCGAGGCGTTCGTGCACGCGAACTATCCGCTCGACGCTGCCGCCGTGCTGCTGATCGAGTCCGACGGTACGCCGGTCGAAGTGGCGGCTGAAATGGCCGAGATCACCCACGTGCTGACGGCGAGCGGCGCCACCGAAATCCGCGTGTCGCAGGACGAGACGCAGCGCCTGTTGTACTGGTCCGGTCGCAAGGCGGCGTTCCCTGCGGTCGGCCGCATCTCGCCCGACTATTACTGCATCGACGGAACGATCCCACGCGCTGCGCTGCCGCGCGTATTGCGGCAGATCGAGGACTGGTCGCGCGAGTTCGGGCTGCCGTGCGCGAATGTGTTCCACGCCGGCGACGGCAACCTGCATCCGCTGATCCTGTTCGATGCGAACAAGCCCGGCGACAAGGAGCGGACCGTCGAGTTCGGCGACCGCATCCTGCAGTTGTGCATCGATGTCGGCGGCACGATCACCGGCGAGCACGGTGTGGGCATCGAGAAGATCGGCGGCATGTGCGCGCAGTTCCCGCCGGTCGTGCTCGAACGCTTTCTGGGCATCAAGCGGGCATTCGACGCCGAGTCGCTGCTGAATCCGGGCAAGGGCGTTCCCACGCTTGCACGGTGCGCCGAATTCGGCCGGATGCACGTGCATCACGGCGAGTTGCGCCATCCCGAACTGCCTCGTTTTTGAAAGGCCACGATGAACTCCGCCACGCAATCGCCCACGCGGCCGCAACCCGAGGCCGTGACGGCGTTGACGGCCCGGCTGCGCAGCGAGTACGGTGACCGCGCGCTGACGACGCACGCAATTCGCGAGCAGCATTCGCACGGCGAAGGTCTGGCCGACGCCGCGATGCCGGACATCGTCGTGTTCCCGCACACGAACGACGAAGTGGCGTCGATCATGCGCATATGCCACGCGGCGCGGATCCCGGTGATCGCGTTCGGCGTGGGCACGTCGCTCGAAGGGCACGTCGCGGCGCTGTACGGCGGCGTGTGCCTCGACCTGTCGCAGATGAATCGCGTGCTGGAAGTGAACGACGCGGACCTCGACTGCCGCGTGCAGGCCGGTGTCACGCGCGAGCAACTGAATACCGAGCTCAAGGGCACCGGACTCTTCTTCCCGATCGATCCCGGCGCGAACGCGACGATCGGCGGCATGACGTCGACGCGCGCGTCGGGCACCAACGCCGTGCGCTACGGCACGATGCGCGAGAACGTGATGGGTCTCACGGTCGTCACGGCGGACGGGCGGATCATGCGTACCGGCAACCGCGCGCGCAAGTCCAGTGCCGGCTACGACCTCACGCGCCTGCTCGTCGGCTCCGAAGGCACGCTCGGCATCATCACCGAGATCCAGCTCCGACTGTACGGCATTCCGGAGTCCATTTCGGCTGCCGTCTGCCAGTTTCCCGACCTGAAGAGCGCCGTCGACTCGGTCATCGTCGCAATGCAGCTCGGTATTCCCGTTGCGCGCATCGAGTTGCTGGACGATGTGCAGATGGATGCGTGCATACGCTACTCGCAGCTGACCGAGTTCGCCGCGAAGCCGACGCTGTGCTTCGAGTTCCACGGCACGGAGGCCGGCGTTCGCGAGCAGGCGCAGATGATCGAGTCGATTGCGACCGATCATGGCGGCAGCGCCTTCCAGTGGGCGACGAAGCCCGAGGAACGGTCGCGGCTCTGGAAGGCGCGCCATAATGCCTATTACGCCGCGCTGGCGCTCGCACCCGGCAAGCAGGGCTTCGCCACCGATGCATGCGTGCCGATCTCGCGGCTCACCGACTGCGTGCTGGAAACGCAGGCGGACGTGGCGACGACGGGGCTCATCGCACCCATCGTCGGCCACGTCGGCGATGGCAATTTTCATCTGGTCATCCTGTTCGATCCCGCCAACCTCGACGAGCGCAGCAAGGCCGAGGCGCTGGCGGCGCGGGTGGCGCTGCGGGCGATCGCAATGGGCGGCACGTGCACCGGCGAGCATGGCATCGGCGTGCACAAGCTCGACGCGCTTCGCGCCGAGCACGGTGACGCGATCGCGCTGATGCAGGCGATCAAGCGCGCGCTCGATCCGCTCAACCTGTTGAATCCGGGCAAGACCGTTCCCCCGGTTTGATCACGGCGACCCTCATGTTCAAGCTCTATGTCGGCAACAGGAACTACTCGTCGTGGTCGCTGCGTGGCTGGCTGATCGCGAAACTCTCCGGTGAACCGTTCGAGGAAGTCGACGTTCCGCTGACGGGGCTCGCGCCCAATCCGGCGAATCTCGCGTTTTCGCCGTCCGGCCTGGTGCCGTGCCTGCACGAGGGCGACATCGTCGTCTGGGACTCGATGGCGATCGCCGGCCATCTGGCGGAACGGCATCCGGACATGTGGCCCGCCGACCTTGCCGCACGCGCCTGGGCGCGGGCGATCAGCGCCGAGATGCACGCGGGTTTCGGTGCGATGCGCAGCCAAATGGCGATGTGCATCCGTGAGCGCGTCGACGTGCGCCCATGGTCGAAGGCGCTCGATGCCGACATCGCGCGTGTGGTGCGCATCTGGGACGAATCGCGCCGCCGCTTTGGCGCGGGTGGCGCGTTCCTGTGCGGCCGTTTTTCGATCGCCGATTGCTTCTACGGGCCCGTCGCTTTCCGTTTTCAGACGTACGGCGTGAGGGTGGACGGCGTTTCCCGCGCCTATCTCGAGACACTGCTCGCGCATCCGTTCATGCAGGAATGGCAACGCGCGGCACTCGCGGAAACGACGATCATCGACGCCGACGAGCCGCGTCTCTTGTATCGCGACAAGATCGCTGCCGCGGACGGCCGGTCCCAGTCGTCGTGACCGGTGGCGCGGAACATCCGGCACTTTCGGCGGTACGCGAGCGCATCCGCGCAGCGGCAGCCGACGGGCGCCCGCTGCGAATTCGCGGCGGTGGCACGAAGGATTTCTACGGCGGTGCACTTGACGGTGATGTCGTCGACGTTGCGTCGCTCGCGGGTATCGTTGCTTATGCGCCTGGCGAGCTCGTCATCACCGCGCGCGCGGGCACGCCGCTCGACGAGATCGAAGCGGCACTCGCGGAGCACGATCAGATGCTCGCGTTCGAACCGCCGCGTCACGGTGGGAGAACGACGCTCGGCGGGATCGTCGCCACGGGGTTTTCGGGTCCGCGGCGCGCGCAGGCAGGCGCCGTGCGCGACTTCGTGCTCGGCGTTCGCATCGTCGACGGCACCGGCGAAGCGCTGAAGTTCGGCGGCCAGGTGATCAAGAACGTGGCCGGATTCGACGTGTCGCGCCTGATGACCGGTGCGCTCGGTACGCTCGGCGTGCTGACGGAAATCTCGCTGAAGACCCTGCCGCGCCCGCGCCGCGAAACGACTCGCGTCATCGATTGCGGCGGTGCCGATGCGCTGCGACTCGTCAACGAATGGGGCGGCAAGCCACTGCCGGTGTCGGCAACGTGCTACGCCGACGGGCGGCTCTGGGTTCGACTGTCCGGCGCACCCGCGGCGATTGCGGCGGCAACCGAGGCTATCGGCGGCGACGAGGTCGACGGCGACGCGTTCTGGCGATCCATTCGCGATCAGACGCACGAGCGCTTCGTCGCGGCGACGCAAGGCGACGCTGCATTGTGGCGGCTGTCCGTCCGTTCGACGGCGCCATGGCTCGACCTGCCGGGTGAACAGGTGGTCGAGTGGGGCGGCGCGCTGCGCTGGCTCGTCGCGATGGATGGCGCACCGGCGTCGAAGATTCGCGCATGGTCCGCGGAACACGGCGGCCATGCGACGCTGTACCGCGGCGCGGACAAGTCAGCCGGCGTGTTCCATCCGCTGCCGTCGCCGATGGTTGCGCTGCACCGTCGCCTGAAGCAGGTCTTCGATCCGCAGCGCGTGCTCAATCGCGGGCGGTTCTTCGCCGAGGTCTGATGGAGACGAAGCTGCTGCCGTCGCTGCTGGAAACGACCGAGGGGCGCGAAGCCGATGCGATCCTGCGCGCATGCGTGCACTGCGGCTTCTGCACGGCGACGTGTCCGACGTATCAGCTGCTCGGCGACGAGCTCGACGGTCCGCGCGGGAGGATCTACCTGATCAAGCAGGCGCTCGAAGGCGGCGACGTGACTGCGAAGACGCAGCTGCACCTCGACCGCTGTCTGACGTGCCGCAGCTGCGAGACGACGTGTCCGTCGGGTGTGCGCTATGGACGCCTCATCGACATCGGCCGCCATTTCGTCGACGCTCGCGTCGGACGTTCGTCGGTGGAAACGGCGAAACGTTCGGCGCTGCGCCGCGGCCTGCTGTCGAAATCGCTGTTCGGCGCCGCACTGACGCTCGGACGCATCGCGAAGCCTTTCCTGCCGCGTGCGCTCGCGAATTCCATTCCGGTGCCGCACGCCGGGGGTGCGTGGCCGGCGGCGCGTCATTCGCGCACGGTAGTGATCGCACTCGGCTGCGTGCAGCCATCGCTCGCGCCGAACATCGACGCAGCAACGGCGCGCGTGCTCGATCGGATGGGCATCTCTGCGATTGCCGTCGAAGGCGGCCGCTGCTGCGGTGCGCTGTCCTATCACCTGTCGGAGCACGACGAGGCGCGGGCGCTCGCGCGGCGGAACATCGACGCGTGGTGGCCTCACGTCGAGCGCGGTGCCGAAGCGATCGTCGTCACCGCCAGCGGCTGCGGCGTGATGGTGCGCGACTACGGCGCCGTATTCGCCGACGATCCGCCGTATGCGGACAAGGCGCGTCGCATCGCCGCGCTCGCGCGCGATCCCGCGGAGATCATCGGACCGGCCTTTGAGAGCCTGCGCAACCGCGTCAGGACCACGGGCTCCGCACGCACGCTCGCGTTTCATCCGCCGTGCTCGCTGCAGCACGGACTCAAGGTTCGCGGTGTCGTCGAGCCACTGCTCGCTGCCGTGGGCTTCACGCTCGTGGAGGTGACCGATGCGCACCTATGCTGCGGCTCGGCGGGCACGTACTCGATCCTGCAGCCCGAGCTCGCAGGCGCACTCAAGGCCCGCAAGCTGCAGGCGCTCCACGAAGCGCGCCCCGACATCATCGCGACGGCGAATATCGGCTGCATGACGCATCTGCAATCGGGAACGGACATTCCGATTCGCCACTGGATCGAACTCGTCGACATCGCCACTGCCGACGCCCCTGACAATTCCGCGAGCGCGCGCAGCGGCGCAGGCGTGCCGCGATGAACGCGCCGCTGGCCCCCGCCGCGCGCAGCACGTACCGGATGTTCCTGGCGATTCCGACGCGCTGGATGGACAACGACACGTACGGCCACGTCAACAACGTCACGTACTACTCGTACTTCGACACGGCCGTGAACGAGCACCTGATCCGCGAAGGCGGCCTGGACATTCGCGGCGGCGATGCGATTGGCATCGTCGTGGAGACGGCCTGCCGCTTCCACAAGCCGCTGTCGTTTCCGGAAATCATCGACGCCGGTCTTGCGGTTGCGCGCGTCGGACACTCGTCGGTGGCCTACGACATCGCGCTCTTTCGCCAGGGCGACGACGAGGCCGCCGCGACCGGGCGATTCGTGCATGTCTGGGTCGATCGAACCGATCGCCGCCCGGTTGCCGTGCCCGCGCGCATTCGCGTCGCGCTCGAGGCGCTGCGCCCCGCAACCGAGTGATCGGGTGAGTGCGCCAACAAGCACACCGGTCGTCTGCGCGCCGATGACGGCAGCCACACGCGCCGCCGCGGAACGGCTCCTGGGTGGCTTCCTCGGTGCCGACGCACACTACCGCTCGTCGTCAGGCGCTTATGGCGATGGCGGCCCGGCGGCGCTCGCCCAGGCGCTGGACCTGTTGCTCGCACGTCCGGAGCTGGGCTTTGTCTGGCTCGCACGCAGCGGCGACGAGACCGTCGGCGCATGCGTTGTCTGCTACGCGATCTCGACGTCGCGCGGCAGTTTGGTCGCCAAGCTCGACGACGTGACGATCGACGCCCAGTGGCAGGACCGCGGCGTGGGAACCGCCATGCTGGGCGCGCTCGCGAATCATCTGCGCGATGCGGGTGTGGGCCGCATCGACACCGCCTGCCATCGCGCGAATGCCGGCGCATGGCGGTTCTACGTGCGGCATGGGTTCAAGCCGCTCGACGAGGAACGGATCGCGCTTTTATTGTAGGCTGGCGGATCACCGTCCGGCGACGTGAATCCGAAGCGGCCGCTTCGCGCATCCAACCGCGTCGCATTCCCTTCCGGAAGGAGCAAACATGGCAAAACTGCTTTCCATCACCGGTGCGCTGCTGCTGGGCCTGGCCGGTGCCGCCGCGGCGCAGCCGGCCGACCAGATCCCGATGCGCGACTTCTTCCGCAATCCTGATCGCGCGTTCTATCGCATCTCGGGCGATGGCAAGACGCTGTCGTTCATGCAGCCGTGGGAGCGCCGGATGAACATCTTCGTGCAGCCGGTCGGCAGCGCGCAGGAGCCGATGCGGATCACCGCGGAGAAGGACCGGGACATCACCGACTATTTCTGGAAGGGCGCGAACCGCGTCGTCTACCTGAAGAACGTCGGCGGCGATGAAAACGACCATGTCATCGTCGTCGACCGGCGCAGCGGCGAGCCGCGCGACGTCACGCCGTTTCCCGGCGTGAAGGCGCAGGTGATCGACGCGCTGGTTGAGTTTCCGGACCGGATGCTGATCGGCCTCAACAAGCGCGTGAAGGAAGTGTTCGACGCGTACGAGCTCGATCTCGCGACGGGCACGCTGAAGCTCGTCGCGGAAAATCCCGGCAACATCACGTCGTGGGGCGCCGACCATACCGGGCGCATCCGGTACGCGATCGCCACCGACGGCGTCGAGCAAACCTACCTGTACCGCGCGACGCCGGGGGCGCCGTTCAAGCCGGTGCTGAAAACGACCTTCCGCGACCAGTTCGCGCCGCAGTTCTTCACGGCGAACAACCGCAAGCTCTACGTCGCCTCGAACATCGGCCGCGACAAGGTCGCGATCCTCCTCATCGATCCGGCGACCGGCAAGGAGGAGCGCGTTGTCTACGTGCGCGACGACGTCGACGTGGGCGGACTCGCGTGGTCGCGTGCGCGCAAACGCGCGTCGTTCATCAACTTCCAGACTTGGAAGAACGAGCGCCGCTATCTCGATCCGGACGCGGCGAAGTTGTTCGGTACGCTCGAGCGCCGCCTGCCCGGCTACGAAGTGAACGTGCAATCGACGACGCAGGACGAGACGCGGATGATCGTTGCGGCGACGAACGAGCGCACGCAAGGCACGCGCTATCTGTACGACCGCAAGGCCGACCGCCTGACGAAGCTCGGCGACACGATGCCGTGGCTGCCGGAAGCCAGGATGGCGTCGACGAAGCCCATCTCCTACACGACGCGCGACGGGCTCGTCGTCCATGGTTACCTGACGCTTCCCAATGGCATCGAGCCGAAGAACCTGCCGGTGATCATGCATCCGCACGGCGGCCCGTGGTATCGCGACGGCTGGGGCTTCGATCCGGAAGTGCAGTTCCTCGCGAGCCGCGGCTATGGCGTGCTGCAGGTGAACTTTCGCGGTTCAACCGGATACGGGCGCAAGTTCTGGGCGGCGTCGTTCAAGGAGTGGGGCATGAAGATGCAGGACGACATCACCGACGGCGTCAACTGGCTGGTCGAGCAGGGCGTCGCCGACCCGAAGCGCGTCTGCATCTACGGCGCGAGCTATGGCGGCTACGCGACGCTCGCCGGGCTTACGCAGACGCCGGATCTCTACGCGTGCGGAGTCGATTACGTCGGCGTCGCCAACCTGTTCACATTCATGAAGACGATTCCGCCGTACTGGAAGCCCTATCTCGAGATGATCCACGAGATGGTGGGCGATCCCGACCGCGACAAGGCGCTGCTCACGGCGGCGTCGCCGGCGTTGAATGCCGACAAGATCAAGGCGCCGCTGCTGATCGCGCAGGGTGCGAACGATCCACGCGTCAACAAGGACGAATCGGACCAGATGGTCGCCGCACTGAAGGGCCGCGGCATCGACGTGCCGTACATGGTCAAGGACAACGAGGGCCACGGTTTCCGCAACGAGGAGAACCAGTTCGACTTCTACGCGGCGATGGAGAAGTTCCTCGACCAGCACATCGGCAAGTCGGCGAACTGATCGGGAATACGCGCGTGGCGATGATCGTCGCGACGCGCGCGGTGCGCCGTAGCGCGCCTTGGTCGTCAGGTCGCGTGCGCTGCGGCGGTGGGAAAGATCACGCGGGCGATCGTGCCGCCGCCCGCGCGCGGGATCAGATCGAAGCTGCCGCCGTGCAGGCGCGCGATCCGATCGACGATCGCAAGTCCCAGCCCCGCGCCGGCCGCACCGTCCTCCCGCGCTCGCGCCGCGCCGGCGCGCGTGAACGGCTGCTTCAGCCGCTCGACATCGGCGCGCTCGATCCCCGTACCGCGATCGGCGACGTCGACCACGGTCGCGCCATCGCGTTGCATCGTCGTGACTTCGAGCGGCGGCCGACCGTAGGCGAGACCGTTGTCGATCAGGTTGCTGACTACCCGCGTTACCGCGGTGGGCTTGATCCGCACGAGCGCCGGTGGCCCCGGTTGCAGCCTCACGTCGCGACCCGCCTGCGCGTAGCGCTCGACGCACTTCGCGAGCTCGCGATTGATGTCGATCGGCTCCGCGGCCGCAGCGACGTCGTCGCGCGCGAAGTCGAGGAACTGTCCGATGATCCGATCCATTTCCTCGATATCGGCGACCATGCCGGCGCGGGCGCTGGCCTCGGTACCGCCGAGCTCGATGCCGAGCCGCAGGCGCGCGAGCGGCGTGCGCAAGTCGTGCGAAACGCCGGCGAGCAGGATCGTGCGATCGCGCTCGATCTGACGCAGGTTGCCGAGCATCGCATTGAATCCGCGATTGACGGCGGCAATCTCCGACGTGCCCGATTCCGGCAGCGGCGGCGGCGTTTCGCCACGGCCGACGCGTTCGACGGCGCCGCTGAGCTCGCGCAATGGGCGTGCGAGGTAGCGCGCAAACGCGAATGCCGCGAGCAGCACCATCGCGATGATCGCCGTCGCCAGCACGATCACACGCGTGGGAATGTCGTCGGCCTGTTGCCGCGGCTGCAGCGGAAACCCGACCCAGTAGCCGTCGTCGCCCGCCTGCATGTGCACGAACAACTGGCGCGCCCGTGGCGCGATGCGCACTTCGGTGGCTTCACCGAGCCCCTCGCGCAGTCGCTCTTGCAGCCCTTTCATCACCGGGCCGTCGGCAGCGATGCCTATCGTCGGTCGTTCGCTCTCGGGGACGATGCGCACGCCGTACTCGCGCCCGAGCCGTGCCAGCGTCTCGCGGCGCGATGGTCCGTCGGCGCCTTCGAGCGCTGCGCGCAGTGCCTTCATCTGCACGAGCTTCGTGTCGTTGAACTGGTTGGTGACCAGCGCCGCGCGGTCGTGGTTGAACAGCAGGAACGACGTCAATGCGACGAGGCCCACCACTGACACGAGCAGGAGGATCAGCCGCCCGAACAGCGAGCGCGGCCAGCGCATCATCCGCTATCGCCGTCGGTATCGTCGGCGGGCGCGGTCGCTGCTTCCGGCAATCGAGTGCCTTCGGGAACGTAGACGTAACCGAATCCCCAGACGGTCTGGATGTAGCGGGGCGCCGCCGGATCGGGCTCGACGAGCTTGCGCAGTCGCGACACCTGCACATCGATCGCACGGTCGAAGACTTCGTGATCGCGGCCACGCGCGAGCAGCATCAGCTTTTCTCGCGCGAGCGGCTGGCGGGGATATTGGACGAACACCTTGATCAGCGAGAACTCGCCGGTGGTCAGGGTCTGCACGTCGCCGTCGCGCTCGAGCGTGCGCGCGGCGAGGTCGAGCACGTGACCGCCGAATGCGACACGGCCCTCGGTCGTCGGCGCGCCAGGCGTGGGCCGTTCACCGTGCCGGCGCAGCACCGCGTGAATGCGCGCAACGAGTTCGCGAGGGTTGAACGGCTTCGGCAGGTAATCGTCGGCACCCATCTCGAGGCCGACGATGCGATCGACTTCCTCGCCTTTCGCCGTCAGCATGATGATCGGCACCGTTTCGCCGGCGCCGCGCAGTCGCCGGCAGACGGACAGCCCGTCCTCGCCCGGCAGCATCAGGTCGAGCACGACCAGGTGCGGCGGGTCGCGCTGCAGCTTGCGGTCGAGTTGCGACGAATCGGCGATGGCCGTGACCTGGAAGCCCTGCTCGGTCAGGTAGCGCGACAGCAGGTCGCGCAAGCGGACGTCGTCGTCGACGAGGAGAATCTTCGGGGCAGTTGATTTGCTCATGCGCGATTAGAGCCGTGGTTCGCAGCAATAGTCGGTCGCCCGATGTAAGTAATTGTATCGCCGACGCATCGGGCGCAATGTCCGGTTGCAAATGCCGCGCCCGCGGGCCGAACGCGCCGCCGACAATGAGGCCGAAGGATCAAGTTCGAAGCGCCGGGAATCCGTCCCAAGCGTCGAACGGATCGATACTACGACGAGGACAACTGATCATGACCACTCGCTTTGCATCGCGTCTCGCGGCCGTCGCGACCGCAGCGCTCATCGGCGTCGCCGGCGTCGCGTCCGCCCAGCCCCATCACGGCCACGGCGGGCCGGGTGGCGGCGATTTCGTGATGGGCATCGCCGCTCTCAAGGGACAGCTCAATCTCAACACATCGCAACAGGCGATGTGGGACAACGCCGTCGCCGCCGGCAAGGCCGCGCGGGACAGCGCACGAGCCAGCCATCAGCAAATGCACGCCACGCTGACGGCCGAGCTCGCCAAGGCCGAGCCGGATCTCGCCGCGGTCGCCACCGCTGCGGACGCCGCTCGCGATGCCGCGGCCGCGCAGCATCGCCAGGTTCGCGCCGCGTGGCTCAATCTCTACAGCACGTTCACACCGGACCAGAAGACCGTCGTGAAGAATGCGCTGCAGCAGAAGCTGGCGCGGATGGACCAGTTCCGCGAGAAGATGCAGCAACGCCGCGGTAGCTGATACCGGGCTGCACCGTTTGCGGCGCGTCGTTGCGCCGACCCAGAAGCGGGCGTGACTTCACCTCCCGGTCACGCCCGTCCTTTTTCGGATTTCACGCAGGCAGTGCGCTGGCATTGCGCTGGATCGCGGCGATCGCCACTGCATGCAGCGTCGCGCCGACGACAGGCTTCGGCAACAGCGCCAGGCCCGCCTTGCGCGCTTCGCGATCGGCATGCGTGCCCGTATCGCCCGACACGATGATGGCGGGAACGGCAAAACCCATTTCGTCGCGCAACTGGCGAACGGCTTCGATGCCGGAGCGGTCGCGGGCAAGGCGCAGGTCCGCGACGATGAGGTCGGGATAGCGCTCCAATTCTCCGATGCCGGCCAGCAGCGCATCCGGCGTCGCGCCGCCGATGACAACCGCACCCCACGTCTCGAACAGTGTGCGCATCGCGTCGACCGTTGCCGAATCGTCGTCGACGACCGCGACCAGCCGTCCGCGCAACGCGCGGAGGTCGTGCGCGTGCGTCGCCACGGGTTCCGCGGCGCGCGGTCGGTGAGCACGCGTTTCACGCGCGGCGACGCGGGGCAGCAGCACGCGAAAGCGGGAACCGAAGGCCGGTCGCGAATCGAGCTCAATCGTGTGGCCGAGCAGTGCTGCGAAGTGGCGCACGATGGCAAGACCCAGGCCCATGCCGCGATGCACCGGTGACGACGCGCGCTCGCTTCGCACCTGGAAGAACTCCTCGAATACGCGGTCCCGGTCCTCGCGCGCGATGCCGATGCCGGTATCGACCACGTCGATCGCAACGCGCTCGCCGCAGCGGCGGGCGCCGACGAGCACGCCGCCGCGATTCGTGTAGCGGATCGCGTTGGCGACGAGATTGCCGACGATGCGCTCCAACAGCGAAGGATCGGTCATGACGACGAGCCGTGTGGCGACGGTATCGAACGTCAGTCCGCGCGCTGCCGCCTGCGCGCCGAACTCGGCGTGTATTCGCGCAAACAGTGGGCCGAGCGGCATGGGTGCGCGCTCGGGCACCAGCACGCCGGCATCGAGGCGCGACAAGTCGATCAATTGCGCGAACTGCATTTCCAGCGCGCCGGCGGCGGATTCGACGTGATCGACCAGCGGCCGCCATTCGGCTTCCCGAGCGCGTGCTGACAGCGCGGCGACATAGAGGCCGAGCGCGTGCAGCGGTTGGCGCAAATCGTGGCTCGCGGCGGCCAGCAACTGGCTCTTGGCACGGTTCGCCGATTCGGCGGCGGCGCGCGCATCGACCGCGCTCCGCGTACGAAGTTTGAGCTCGTCGATCAGGTCGACGTTCTCGTAGCGGATCACCAGCGAGCGTGTCAGCACGTCGTTGAGCTGGTGCCCGAACCCGATGACGAACGCGAGCACAACGCTCGTGACGCCGGCGATCAGGAAATGCACGGGATCGCCCACGAGCGCGACGCGCACGATCAGCGGGACGAGCGCGGGCAGCACGAAGCCGTAGAACGACGGCTTGTACACCGCCGTCAGATTGAGCCCGCCGAGTGCTGCACCGAACAGGCAGACGATCAGCAGCGCCTGATGCGCCGGCGCCTCGGGAAACATCGTCACGCCGGCCGCACCCCATAGCGATCCTGCAAGCGCCGAGCCTGTAGCCCAGTAACGGCCCCACCGCGGGGTCGCGTCCGCGCCCGGTCGTATGCGCCGGTATGCGTGCACGAGTGCTGCACGCCACAACTGGTTCAGCGCGATCAGCGCGCACCAGATCACCATCCACTTCAGCGCGACTTCGTTCCACATGGCCGCGCACAGGATCAGCGCACCCAATCCCATCGACCACGACGTCAGGTGGCCGTGCGCATACAGCGTCGCGACTTGATCGGCACGCGCCCGCGCGAGCAGCGCAGGCGCGATCGTCGCTAGCGTGGCCATCGGGCCAGCCCGCGGCCTCGCGCGCCGGTCAATGCGTGTCGGCGTGCGACGCGCCGTCGATGACGACGCCACGGCGACTGAGCTCGGCAATCGCCTGCGCGCGTGAGCGCACATTCAGCGCCTTGAGAATCGCGCTGACATGGACCTTGACCGTGCCCTCGGACAGCCGCAGGTCGCGGCAGATGAGCTTGTTCGGCTTGCCTTGCAGCAGGAGGCGCAGCACGTCCGCCTGCCGATGCGTGAGCCCGAGCGCTTCGCCCGGAATGCCGCCCACGCACGGCGCGATCGACGCGACGCGGCTCGTGACGCTGCGGCCACCTTCGAGCACGGTACGCACCGCGTCAAGAAGCTCGTCGGGCGTCGATGTCTTGGCGATATAGCCTTGAGCGCCGGCCGCCATCGCCGCGCCGACGGTGGCCCGGTCGTGCGTCGCCGACAGCACGACGACCGGCAACAGCGGAAAATCGCGGCGCAGTTGCGCGAGCAGATCGAGGCCGTGCGCGCCCGGCAGCGTCAGGTCAAGCAGCACCAGCGCGCAGTCGGGATGGCGCGCGAGCGCGGTCAGCGCCTGTTCGCGGTCGACGGCCGCCAAGACGTCGATGGCACCATGCAGCGCGGGTAAGGCGTGCGCGAGGGCTTGCTGGATCAGCGGGTGGTCATCGACGACGAGAATCTTCATGTGGGCTCCCCGGCCTTTCGTGACGCGCGTCATCCGACGCACGATGCGAAATCTACGGGGCCGATGCAGCCGACATAGCTGGCAAATCTGGCAGCGATCGGTGAGTTGTCAGAAGGTAACGGGTGGTCCTTCCCACGCGGCCGTGCGCGGTGTCGCGCGGGCGATCGCCTGCGTGGCATCGCACCAACCATCGCAGGCATTGCGGCCGGGGCGACGCCGCCAGACATTCAGCAATCCCTTGCATCGCGCATAGAAGCGAAAGAACTGCAACACACGCGCGCGCTCGATAGTCGTGATCGGTCGGTCGCTACAGATCAGCTTGTCATCGGACATGCCGCGATCCGTGAGGGTCACCGCGCCCCACGCGCACGTCGTCAATCGCGTGCCGAACGGACGGCGGGGTCCGAGCACGACCGCGTCGAGCAGGTCGCCTTCGAGGCCGATGAAAGCCGCGGCGGCGCCGTAGTTGAACGGGCAGGGCAGCGGCGAGATGAAATCGATGTGCCCCGTTGATCCTCGCTTGACGAAGCTCCAGCGCGGGATCTCGATCGTGATCTCGATGGACACCGGACGAACGTGCAGCGTCGTCACCTGCGGCAGCGCTACCCCGAATTGCTGAACGCCGATTTGTCCTGGTCGGCGACTTCGCGCTTCAGTGCTTTCAACCGCGTATCGACGACGGACGCCTGATAGAAATCGCCGTCATTCTGTTTCGACGCGATCTCGAACTGCTCGATTGCGCCTTTGAGGTTGCCCTGCCACGCGTAGTACTCGCCTTGGTGACGGTGGGCGAGCATCTGCTTGTTCTGCGCCGCGTACGCGCGCGCGGCGAGCAGCTGCAACGGTCCGTCGCCGGGGAAGCGCGCAAGCTGCTTCTCGACAAACTGCGCCGCATCGACATCGCGTCCCGCCTGCAGCAGCGCTTCCGGGTAGTCGTAGACGAGCTGCATCTTGTTCGGGTAGCGGGCAACGCCCGCTTCGAAGCGCTTGATCGCACCCTGCACGTCGCCGGAGTCGAGGAGCACGTGGCCGGCCATCGCATCGATCATCGGATGCTCCGGCGTCATTTTCTCGAGCGTGGCAAGCTCGCGCTTGGCGCGCGCGTAATTCTGCTGCCGCAACAGCGACGCGACGAGGCCGTAATGCGTGGCGATCTCGCTGTTGTACTTGTGCTCGGCCAGCGCCTCGTCGAAGAACGCGACCGCTTCCTTCGGTTCGCCCTGGTAGCTGCGCAGCAGCGCGCGCACGAGGTGAAAGTCGAGTGACGAGGCGACCTGCCGGTATGCATGTCCCTGCGCGCGGGCCTGCGCCTCGGCGATGCGCTCGTAGGTGATCGGGTGCGTGCGCAGGTACGACGGCGCGGTGCCCTCGGCGAACCGGAACGCCCGCTGCATCCGTTCCATGAAGGTTGCCATCGCCGTGACGTCGAAGCCCCCCGCATCGAGGCGCTGGAAGCCGATGCGGTCGGCCTCGTACTCGTTCTCGCGCGTGAAGTTGAGCTGGTTCTGGATCGTCAGTGCCTGAGTGGCTGCAATCGCCGCCGACGCCGTTTCGCCGCTCGATGCGCCGCCGCCTCGCGCCGCCAGGATGGCGAGCGCCAGGCCGGCGAGCGTCATCAGCATCGAATCCTTCTGCGCCGATAGGGCACGCGCCATGTGATGTTGCGTGACGTGCGTGATCTCGTGCGCGAGCACGGCGGCGAGCTCGGACTCGCTCTGGGTGAGCAGGATCAGGCCGGTGTGCACGCCGATGTAGCCGCCCGGCAGTGCGAACGCATTGACCTGCGGATCGGGAACGCCGAAGAACTCGAAGTCCTGCTTGACGTCCTTCGACGCGGCGACCAGCCGATGGCCGAGCTCGTTGAGGTAGTCGTTGACTTCCGGATCGTTGATGTAGGCGCCGTTCGCCCGGAGCTGGCGGATGATCGTCTCGCCGAGCTTGCGTTCCTGCGCCGCCGAGAAGTTGGTCTGCGCCGCGTCGCCGAGATCCGGCAGCGACTGCGCAGCGGCGCCGGATGTGGCGGGTCCCGTGGGCGTTCCCGGTGCCAGCACGAGCGCCACGGCGACGGCCGCTGCAGTCAGCCGGTGGCGCAGTTGCGATGGCGGGCGTCGGGTCACGTCAATGGGGGCGGATTGCGTTGGTGCTAAGATGCCGCCGTCGCGGCGGAGTTCATCCGCACCGCCGACATCCCGATGCCGCGTTCACGCAATCGATCCGATCTCGAGGTTGCAAAAGTGTCCGCTCCAGGCGATCGCGAACCCGAACGACATTTTACCCACTTCGACGCGTCGGGGCAGGCGCACATGGTCGACGTGGGCGGGAAGGAAATCACGCAACGGATCGCGCGCGCTGGTGGACGCATCACGATGGACGTCGCGACGCTCGCGATGATTCGCGACGGGTCGGCGAAAAAAGGCGACGTACTCGGCGTGGCGCGCATCGCGGCGATCCAGGCCGCGAAGCGAACGTCGGACCTGATTCCCCTCGCGCACCCGTTGATGCTGACACGCGTCCACGTCGAGTTCGGCTACGCAGAGGCGGCGGTTTCGATCGAGGTTGCCGTCGAGACCCGGGACCGTACGGGTGTGGAAATGGAAGCGCTGACAGCGGTCGCCGCGGGCCTGCTGACGATCTACGACATGTGCAAGGCCGTGGATCGCGCGATGCGGATCGAAGGCATTCATCTGATCGAGAAACGCGGCGGTCGATCCGGCGACTTTCACGCCGGCCGAAACGCCTAGCGTTCAAGAGGGAGAGGCGATGAACGACGCGTTGCTTTGGCTCGGTCGCCTGTTCGGCGTGATCGGCGCGCTGGTGTGCGCGCTGGCGCTCGCCGTGCGGCTTGCGGGCAATTTCAAGTACGGCGGGTTCGAGATAGGAACGCTGTTCCTCGGGGGTACGGCGGCGATGGTGGCAGGGTGCCTGTGCCTGCTGCTGCGGATGGATTCGCGCTCCTAGCCGTGGCCCCGGCGAGGTGCTTCGCCGGCTACCAGTTCCACAGCGTGCCATCCTCGAGGCGGTTGATTGGCAGCGCGCTCGGCTTGTACGGATAGCGCGCCGCCAGCGCCTCGTCGATGTCGACGCCGTGCCCGGGCGCCGTTCCCGGGTGCAGGTAGCCGTCATCGAACCAATACGCGTGCGGGAACACGGCATCGGTCTCGGGCGTGTGCCGCATGTATTCCTGAACGCCGAAGTTGTGGACCCACGTGTCGAAATGCAGCGCGGCGCCCATGCACACGGGCGACAGGTCGGTCGCACCATGCGAGCCGGTGCGCACCTGGTAGAGCTCGGCCAGGTGCGCGATGCGCCGCAGGTGCGTGATGCCGCCCGCGTGGACGACGGTCGTGCGGATGTAGTCGATCAGCTGCTCGGTGATCAGCGCCTGGCAGTCGAACACCGTGTTGAAGATTTCGCCCACCGCGATGGGTGTGACCGTGTGCTGGCGAATCAGCCGGAACGCCTGCTGGTTTTCGGCGGGGGTCGGATCCTCCATCCAGAACAGACGATACGGTTCGAGCGACCGGCCGAGGCGGCCGGCCTCGATCGGGGTCAGCCGGTGATGGACATCGTGCAGCAGATGATGCTCGTAGCCCAGGCGCACGCGGATCGCGTCGAAGAGCTTCGGCACGTGGTCGAGATAGCGCGTCGTCGACCACACGTTCTCGGTCGGGATCGCCGCGTCCGCAGGCTCGTAGTAGAGCTTGTCCTTGGCAACACCGTACGTCGACGGCAGCCCGGGAATGCCGCACTGCGCGCGGATCGCCTTGTAGCCGAGGTCGGCGTAGCGCGCGACTTCGTCGACGGTCTCGGCGATGTCGTTGCCGTTCGCGTGCCCGTAGACCATGACGCCGCTGCGGCTCGCGCCGCCGAGCAGTTCGTAGATCGGCAGGTTGGCGACCTTGCCCTTGATGTCCCACAGCGCCGTGTCGACGGCGGCGATCGCCGTCATCGTCACCGGCCCGCGCCGCCAGTAGGCGCCGCGATAAAGATACTGCCACGCGTCCTCGATCCGTGCGGGGTCGCGGCCAATCAGCACGGGAATCACGTGCTCCGTCAGGTACGTCGCGACGGCGAGTTCGCGGCCGTTCAGCGTTGCGTCGCCGATGCCGGTGATTCCTTCGTCGGTTTCGATTTTCAGCGTGACGAAATTGCGGCCCGGACAGGTGACGATGACGCGCGCGGCGGTGATCTTCATGGGAAAAGTTTCAGCGTTGGCGAACGGAACGGGGAGCGTGGTCGCGCGACGACTGCAGCACGGCGTCGATCACGTCGTGGACGAGCAGCGCAGCGCTGCCGCTGTTGACGGGTGGACGCTCCTCGTCGAGTGCGTCGAGGAACTCCGTCAGCACTGCGCGATGGGCATCGTTGGCGAATGCCATCGGATCGGCGCCGCCGCCGAGCGTCGCCTCTTCGCCCAGCGATTCGCGACGCCCATCGTGCCACCAGAAGTCGACCTTCCCGGCGGTCAGGACGGCCGTGCCCTTCGTGCCGACGATTTCGATGCGCTCGGCGAAGCCCGGGAAGCTCGCCGTCGTGGCGCCGAGCGTACCGAGCGCGCCGTTGGCAAAGCGCAGTGCCGCGCAGGCGATGTCCTCGGTTTCCATCCGGTGCAACGTCGTCGTCCCGGCAAACGCGGCGACCTCGGCGACGCGCGGCGTCAGTGACAGGAAGAGGTCGAGCGTGTGGATCGCCTGGGTGATCAGCACGCCGCCGCCGTCGCGCGCCAGCGTGCCGCGCCCGGGCTCGTCGTAATAGGCCTGCGGGCGCCACCACGGAACGCTCACCGACGCCGCCGCGACGTCGCCCAGTTCGCCGTCACGCAGTCGTGCCGCGAGCGCGCGCGCGGCGGGCCGGAAGCGATGCTGCAGCACGACGCCGAGCATGACCCCGCCCCGTTCACACGCGGCGACCACCGCTTCCGCGCGCGCCGTGTCGGCTTCGAGCGGCTTTTCGAGCAGCACGTGCTTGCCGGCGCCCGCGAAGCGTTCGACGAGCGGCAGGTGCGTGCGCGGCGGCGTGAGTATCATCGCGGCCTCGATCGATGGATCGGCGGCGAGGGCGTCGAGATCGTGGGTGACGGGAAACGGAAAGCGCGCGGCGAACGACGCGCGCCGGTCGGCCGTCGGGCTGTAGGCACCGGCAACGTCGACGCGCGCGGACAGGTCGCGCAGGCTTTGCGCGTGGGGCGTGACAGCCATGCCGAGTCCGACGACGGCGAGGCGGTGGCGGCGAGGGGAGGGCATCGAGGATCCGAGGTCGGGTGGCCAGACCACTTGACCACAGTATAGGGGCGAAGCTAACATGCGTCGAGCCGCGCCGATCGAGGCATCCGACTTCAGACGGGCGGCGCGCATCCGGAGTTTCCTCCTTGCCCCTGCAGGCCGTCGAACCCAAGCGTCTGTATCGCCAGATTGCCGATCAACTCGCGCAGTTGATCGCGAAGGGCGAGTTCACGCCGGGTTCGCGCCTTCCGGCCGAACGCGAGCTCGCCGTGTCGCTCGGCGTCAGCCGCACGTCCGTGCGCGAAGCGATCATCTCGCTGGAAATGAGCGGTCTTGTCGAGGTTCGGGTTGGCACGGGCATCTTCGTCACCACGCGCCCGGACGCTGCGAGAGGCGCCAGCCGCGACGCTGGGCCCGGCCCGTTCGAGCTTCTCGCGGCGCGCAAGCTCGTCGAGGGTGAGATCGCCGCGCTCGCCGCGACCGTTGCATCGGTGGAGGACGCGGACGCGCTGCGCAAGAGCGTTGAACGCCTCGAGGCGAGCACCGACGATTTCGTCGCGCGCGAGTCGGAGGACCGCGACTTTCACCTGCGCCTCGCCAAGGCGACCGGCAATAGCTCGCTCGAGCTTGTCGTCGAGGGGCTCTGGGACCAGCGCGCCGAATTGTGGGCCCGGATTCAACACCATTTCCACACGAAGGATCTCGCCCTGCGCACGATCCGCGACCACGCGGCCATCGTGTCCGCAGTCGCCGCGCACAACCCGGACGGCGCGCGTGCGGCGATGCACAGGCACCTTGCGCGCGTCGCCCGCGAATTCCAGCGCGGCGTCGACAAGTCGGCCGAGCCGCGCGCGGCCGGCATTGCGCGCGTCATGCCGGCTGCGCGCAAACGCAAGGTCGCGCGGCCATGATCACGCGTGACGGCGCCAGGCGAGCGCCCGCGCAAACTGCAGTCCAACCAATCGCGTCGACGGGCATCGTGCCCAATACAGGAGGATGTTCATGAATCAGTTCCGCATCGAATCGAAGAATCGGCGTCGCGTGACGCGCACGCTCACCGTCGCGGCGATCGGCGTCGCGGCGGCGGTTTCGCTCAACCCCGGCAGCGTGCTCGCGCAGGCGCCCAAGGCGCCGGTGACGATCAACGTCGTCGACGTCGCGGGCAATCTCGCGCTCACGCAGGACGCGATGCAGATCTTCGCGACGCAGAATCCGAACCTCGTTGCGAAGATCAACTTCACGAAGGCGCCGGCGCCGGAGCTTCCGGGCAAGCTGAAGGCGATGCAGGGCGCGGGACGAAGCGACATCGATCTCGTGCTGACCGGTACCGATTTCCTCGCCGCCGGCATCGAGCAGGGGCTGCTGCAGAAGCTCCTTCCGGATCATGCGGCCAAGTTCCCGAACCTGATCGCCAACTACCAGCCCGCCGCGGCGAAGATGCAGGAGCTCGCGGGTGACTACGGCATCGAGGTCGCATTCATGCCGGCGGGTCCGCTGCTCGAATACAACCCCGACAAGGTCAAGCAGGCGCCGACGACGCCGCAGGAGCTCCTCGCGTGGTGCAAGGCGAATCCGAACAAGCTGATCTACGCCAGGCCGGCGAACTCCGGCCCGGGGCGCACGTTCGTGATGGGCTTGCCGTACCTGCTGGGCGACAAGGACCCGAAGAACCCGGCGAGCTGGGACAAGACTTGGGCGTATCTGAAGGACCTGAATACGTGCATCGAGTACTACCCGACGGGCACCGGCGCGGTGATGAAGGAAGTCGGCGAAGGCTCGCGCGACATGACGGTGACGATGACGGGCTGGGATCTGAACCCGCGCATCCTCGGTATCGTGCCGAAGTCGTACAAGGTGACGCCGTTCAAGGGCATGACGTGGATCAACGATGCGCACTACATGGTCGTGCCGAAGGGTGTCGCGCCCGAGAAGCTCGGCGTCGTGCTCGAGCTGATGGCGTACATGCTCAAGCCGGCAGCGCAGGCACTGACGTACGACAAGGGCTACTTCTATCCGGGTCCGGCGGTGAAGGGCGTGACGCTGTCGATGGCGCCGAAGGAGAGCCAGGACGCAATCAACGAATTCGGCCGTCCGGAATACGAGCAATGGCTGAAGGAGTTTCCGCACACGCAGTCGCTCGAAGCCAAAGCGCAGGTCGAGATGTTCCGGCTGTGGGACCAGCAGGTCGGCGCGCAGAAGACGAAATAGGGTTATCACGTCGCGTTGCGGTTGAGGAGCTGTTTGGAAAGCGCTTCGCGACGGGGATAACGCGTCGCGTTGGACCGTCGGCACCGCCGGCGTTCAACGCGACGTTGCCAGGCGCTGTCGACGAGTAAACAGTATTTTTGAGTCATCCTGCGACCGCATCTCGCGGCGAGGCGACGTTTCATCGCCGGAGAACCTGACAATGAGCAACCTGATGTCGCGGAGTACTGAATCCTGTCGTTGGACGTACGCTGAACGGCAGTCGCATCGTCTCGCGCGGACGTTCGCCGCCGTTGGCGTTGCGGCACTGCTGGCGGGCGCGCCCGTCGCAATCGCGCAAGTGCCCGCACCCGCGTCGCCGTTGACGATCAACGTCGTCGATGTCGCCGGCGACCTGGCGCTCACGCAAGGCGCGATCGAGGCGTATCAGCAGAAGAACCCCAAACTCGTCGCCAAGGTCAATTTCACGAAGGCGCCCGCGCCCGAACTGCCGGCGAAGCTGAAAGCGATGCAGGCCGCAGGGCGCAGCGACATCGACCTGGTGCTGACCGGCGTCGTTGCGCTGTCGGCAGGCATCGACCAGGGACTGTGGGTCAAGGTGCTCCCCGATCACGCGGCGAAGTTTCCGTCGGTCCTCGACAACTATCTGCCTGCAGCGCGCAAGATGCAGGACCTGTCGCAAGGCGAGGCGCTCGTCGTCACGTTCATGCCCGCGGGTCCCCTGCTCGAATACAACCCCGACAAGGTCAAGCAGGCGCCGACAACGCCGCAGGAGCTGCTCGCGTGGTGCAAGGCGAATCCGAACCGGTTCGGTTACGCGCGCCCTGCCAATTCGGGTCCCGGCTTCACGTTCCTGATGGGCCTGCCGTACGTGCTCGGCGACAACAACCCGCGCGATCCCGTCAACGGCTGGGACAAGACATGGGCGTTCCTGAAAGAGCTCGACACGTGCGTCGAATATTACCCGTCGGGCACCGGCGCGATGATGAAGGAGCTCGGCGAAGGGTCGCGCGACATGACGGTGACGATGACCGGGTGGGACCTGAACCCGCGGATCCTCGGCATCGTGCCGAAGTCGTACAAGGTGACACCGTTCAAGAACATGACGTGGGTGAACGATGCGCACTACATGGCAGTGCCCAAGGGAATTCCGCCGGAGAAGCTCGCCGTGGTGCTCGACCTGATGGCGTACTTGCTTACCCCTCCGGCGCAGGCGCTCACGTACGACAAGGGCTATTTCTATCCGGGCCCGTCGGTCAAGAACGTGCCATTGTCGATGGCGCCGAAGGAGAGCCAGGACGCGATCAACGAGTTCGGCCGTCCGGAATACGAGCAGTGGCTGAAGGAGTTCCCGCACGTGCCGACACTCGATGCGAAAGCGGTCGTCGAGGCGTTCCGCCGCTGGGATAGCGACATCGGCGCGCGCAAGACGCGCTAGCGTAGCCAACGGAACGCACCACCACGCCCGTGATCACAGCACGCCGATGAGCGAGAGCAACAGCCTATGAAGCACGATTTCAACGAACTTCGGCTCGATCGCGTGACGCGTCGATTCGCGGGCAGTGGTGGCAAGGTGTTCAACGCGCTGGACGAGTTGACGCTGAAGATCCGTCGCGGGGAATTCATCGCCCTGCTCGGGCCTTCCGGCTGCGGCAAGTCGACGGCGCTCAACTGCATCGCCGGGCTGCTCCCGCTGTCCGGCGGAACGATCAAGCTCGACGACGATCGTATCGACACGCTGCCGCCGGAACGACGCGGCTTCGGCATGGTGTTCCAGAACTACGCGCTGTTTCCGCACATGACCGTCGTCAAGAACATCGGCTTCGGCTTGCGGATGCAAGGCGTGTCCGCTGCGGAGATCGGGCCCCGCGTGGAGCGCGCGATGCGCCTCGTGCAGTTGACGGGGCAGGAGCACAAGTTGCCGGGACAACTGTCGGGTGGCCAGCAGCAGCGCGTGGCGATCGCGCGCGCGATCGTCATCGAGCCGCCGCTGATCCTGATGGACGAGCCGCTGTCGAACCTCGATGCAAAGCTGCGGCTCGAGACGCGCTCCGAGATCCGCCGCATCCACCGCGAACTCGGTCGCGCGACGATTTACGTGACGCACGACCAGGACGAAGCACTGTCGCTCGCCGACCGGATCGTCGTTATGAAGGACGGTGTCGTCCAGCAGATTGCCCGCCCGGCGGAAGTGTACGGACAGCCGGCGAACCTGCACGTCGCGCGGTTCATGGGTTATCGCAACGTGCTGCACGTCGACGTCGCCGGCGAGAGCGGCGATCGCGTCACCGTCGAAGCACCCGACATCAGGCTCACCGGCGTGCGCAAGCTTCCGCTCGCAGGCAAGCGCGCGGCGGTTGCGATCAGGCCGGAAGAGATGACAATCGTCAGGGTACCCGCGGCGGAGAACGTCATCGCCGGGCGAGTGGACAACGTCGAATACGGTGGACGCGATTCGCTCGTCGACGTCGTCACGCGTGGCGGCATACGGCTGCATGTACGTGCGCCGGTCGACGTTGCGCCGGGCGCCGAGGTGCACGTGCACGTCCCACCCGAGCGCGTGCTCGTGTATCCCGGGGAATTTGGACAATGAGCGCGGCGGGCGAGGCATGGCCGAGCCGAGACCCGAAGGGGGCGGCGCCGCGCGAAGTGAATGAGGTCGACGCACTGACCCCGCACGAGGCACGGACGCGGCAAGGAGGCCGACAATGAGCGCGGCACTCGCACCTCGCGCGCCGTTCGACCGGGTGCTGCTGCTCGTCGTCCCGGCGGCGCTGTTCATGGTGCTGCTGTTCATCTATCCGTTCGTGTACGGGCTGCTGCTGTCGTTCGAGCCGGCGCAAGGCGGGGCGCTCGAGAACTATCGGAAGTTCTTCACGACCGACAACCTGTGGCCGACGATCGGGACCACGCTGAAGCTCGCGCTGCCAGCGACGATCGTCAACGTCGGCATCGCGCTGCCGATCGCTTACCGGATGCGGACGAAATCACGCTGGCAGCGCTTCATCACGACGCTGCTCGTCGTGCCGATTACGCTCGGCACCGTGCTGATCGCCGAAGGAATGCTGACCTATTTCGGCCCAAAGGGCTGGCTGTCGCAGTTCCTGCAATTGACGCACCTGTACGACGGTGCGATCCGCCTCACGCACAACTACTGGGGCGTGCTGATCTCGCTGATCATTTCCGGATTCCCGTTCGCCTTCCTGCTGATCCTGTCGTATATCACCGGCATCGACCCGGTGCTCGCGCGTGCGGCGGCAACACTCGGCGCCGATCCGAAGGCCCAATTCCGGCACATCTACCTGCCGCTGCTCGCACCGGGGCTTGCAATGTGCTTCTGCCTCGCGTTCGTGCAGGCGTTCTCGGTGTTCCCGTCGGCGGTGCTGCTGGGCGCTCCGGCCGGACCGACACGCGTGATCTCCATCGCGGCGTACGAAGCGGCGTTCGAGCAGTACGACTATTCGATGGCGTCGGCGATCGCGATGATCATGGGGTTCGTGCAGCTGCTCATCGTCGCGTTCGTGCTTTCGCTTCGCAACTGGTTCTACAAGGGCCCCGTCACCGGCGGTAAGGGTTAGTCATGCCAGAAGCACTCGCAGCCTCCGATCCCGCGAGCGCGCTGCCGCCTGGCGCCTTCCAGCGCAACACGCCGTGGAGCGAGCGTGTGTGGAGCGGCCTCTTGTGGGGCGTGATGACGCTGTTCCTCGTCAACATCGCGTTGATGATCGCCGCGGTGGCGACGAACTCGTTCGCGCGCCGCTGGCTCGGCACGTGGCTGCCGCAGGGCTGGACGACGAACTGGTACGTCGATGCGTGGAAGGAATTCCAGCTCGGCAGCGTGCTGTGGGTCACCGTCGAAGTGGTGTTCGCCGTCGTTTTTCTCGCGTTGCTGATCGGCGTTCCGGCGGCCTACACGCTCGCGCGGCGCGACTTTCGCGGCAAGCGGGCGCTGATGCTGCTGTTCCTGCTGCCGCTGATGGTGCCGCCGATCACGTACGGCATACCGCTTGCGACGGTGCTGTACCAGACAGGTCTCGGCGGCACGATGGCGGGCGTGATCCTCGCGAACCTGATCCCGGCGGCGCCGTTCGTCATACTCGTGATGACGCCGTTCATCGAGCAGATCGATCCGAATCTCGAATCGGCGGCGCGCGTGTTCGGTGCCAACACCGCACGGATGTTCGGCCACGTCCTCGTGCCGTTGCTGGCGCCCGGCATCCTCGCCGCGTCGCTGCTTGTCCTCGTGCGGACCATCGCGCTGTTCGAGTTGACGTTCCTGACGGCGGGCCCCGATTCGCAGACGCTCGTCGTCGCGCTCTACTACGCCGTGTTCGCAGCGGGCGTGCGCGCACCGCAATCGGTCGATGCGATGGCAATGATCTACATGGTCGTCACGCTGGTCTGGCTGCTGATCGCGCTGCGTTTCGTCAATCCGACGCAACTCGTCTCGCGCGTCAAGGAAGCGCCGCAGCCTGGCATGTAACGCGATGCCCGCCGGCACACCAGCGACGAAGCTGTCCGCTGCCACGCTCGACCGCGTGCCGCGATCGGTCGAGCGGCCGGTGTATGCGGTCGATGCGCTGGGCATCGGTATCGTCCACGTGGGCATTGGCGCATTCCATCGCGCGCACCAGGCGATGTACACCGACGATGCGCTT
>Ga0207674_10001687_pt1 | contig 28359 bp, 34 predicted proteins | sample KBSCornC72_FD_184303 | JGI IMG/M metagenome (GOLD analysis project Ga0207674, IMG submission 184303) | Corn rhizosphere microbial communities from Kellogg Biological Station, Michigan, USA - KBS Corn C7-2 (SPAdes) (version 2) | ecosystem: Host-associated > Plants > Roots > Rhizosphere > Soil ...
ATCGCGACCGCCTGGAACAGGACACGGCGGCGCATCCACATCTGCGACTGCTCGCCAGTCACGTCCTTGCCCGAGGCCATGGCGATCACGCCGCGCACCAGCACGTAGACGACGCCGGCCATCGCGGCGAGGAGCAGGATGAGCAGGACAATGCGCATGGCGGCGCTCTACTCGTCGCGAAATGCGAAACCAAGCGGAAGCTTGCCGGCGAGGAGCTCGGCGGCGAGCGTTGGGCCATCGACGCCGCTTTCGCGCATCGCGGCGAGGGTCGGAGCAAGGTCGCGCTTGGCGAGGCGGCGTCCGTCCCCGTGAGTCACCAAGGGATGGTGCAGATAGGCCGGCTCAGGCAGGCCGAGCAGCTCCTGCAGAAGCCGTTGGACGGGCGTCGAGGCGCGGAGGTCGGCGCCGCGCACCACCATCGTCACGCCACTGTCGAAGTCATCGACGACGCAGGAGAGGTGGTAGGACGCGGGCGCGTCCTTGCGGGCGAGGATGGCGTCGCCGATGTCGCGTTCGCTCGAAATGAAACGCTGTCCGTCAGCCTCGGTCCAGGTGGGCAAGCCCGTCAGCTCCAGCGCTTTGGCCGAATTGAGCCGCCAGCAGTGAGGCGTGCTCCCCCGTCGCTCGGGATCGTCGGGAAGGGCCCGGCAGGTGCCAGGGTAGGATGTCGCGGCATCGCCATGCGGTGCGGTCAGCGACTGCGCGATGTCGGCGCGGGTGCAGAAGCAGGCGAAGACGAGCCCGCGCTCGCGCAGCTCGTCCAACGCCGCCTCGTAAGCCTCGGTCCTCTCCGACTGCACCAGCACCGGCGCGTCCCACTCGAGCCCGAGCCAGCGCAAATCCTCGAAGATGCCGTCGACGAACTCGGGCCTGCAGCGGGTCTGGTCGAGGTTCTCGATCCTGACGCGGAACCTGCCGCCGCTTTCGCGCGCGTGGCGATGGCCCAGCGCCGCGCTGAACGCGTGCCCCAGGTGCAACCGTCCGGACGGTGAAGGAGCGAATCTGGTAACGATCATGGATTAGTGTTGCTGAAAGGACTCTTGACCGAGAGTCCGTGGAAGTGCTGTCATAGGCATGTCACGCCGGGTTGGCATCCGGCGGTCAACAAGGGAAGACGGGCCGTGCAAGCCCTCTCCTCCTTGAGTGCGACGAGGCCGGGGAGCTGCAAGTTCGGACCGAACCGAACGAAAGGCTTGCGTCGCTCGCATGTACCATCCTGAGCTGATCCGTCATCCCGAGAGCTGCCCGGCGCTGGTGCTCAACGCCGACTACACGCCGCTCAGCTATTACCCGCTGTCGCTGTGGCCGTGGCAGACTGCGATCAAGGCGATGTTCCTCGAGCGCGTCGACGTCGTCGCCCATTACGACCGCGAGGTGCACAGCCCCAGCATCGCGCTGAAGCTTCCGAGCGTGATCGCGCTGCGGGATTATGTCCGGCCTAACGAATATCCGGCGTTCACGCGGTTCAACCTGTTCCTCCGCGACAAATTCCGTTGCGTTTATTGCGGCGCCTCGCGCGAGCTCACCTTCGACCATGTCATTCCGCGCGCCCACGGCGGACGGACGACCTGGGAGAACGTCGCCACAGCCTGCGCTCCATGCAACTTGCGCAAGGGCGGGCGGACTCCGGAAGAGGCGCACATGCCCCACCGCGAGCCCATCCGCCCGACGACGTGGCAGCTGCAGGAGCACGGCCGGGCCTTCCCCCCGAACTACCTGCATGAGAGCTGGCGCGACTATCTCTATTGGGATGTCGAGCTGGAGCCTTGATGCGGACTACTCGCCGCACACTCAGCTACAGTCTCGGGTCGTTAGCGCCGCTGGCAGCGGCAGTTATCCTTCTGATTTGGTCGCTCGGTCGACTAGGCATTCCGCTGGCAGCCTTGGCGGCGCTCCCGTGGCTTGCGTGGCGCTACGATAATGAGACCGGCGCGTTCCTGCCGCTCGCCGTGCTGTTGCTGTTTGTTTTTGCTGTTCTGGCGCTGCTTCTATTCCTGGTGACGCTGGTTTTCTTTGCAGGCCGTTAACCATTTCCGTTTAGCGCTCGGCGCGATGGACATCCGCTATCCCGCCACCACCGACGAGCGCCCGCGAATCCTCGTGGTCGAGCCGAACCGCGCCTATCTCGGAGTGCTCGCGCACCGGCTGTCGGAAGCAGGGTTTCGGGTGACGACGGCGGACAGCGGCGCTTCCGCGATCGCCGAGCTCTACCGGCTGCCGATCGACCTCATTCTCTCCGAGCTGAACATGCCGCGGATGAGTGGCGCCGAGCTTGCCCGTGCCGTCCGCGGCGAAGTGCAGTGGAACGACATTCCCGTCATGCTGATCACCGGCAAATCCAAGCCGGCGGACGCCGTTCGCGCCTATGAGGCAGGTGCCGACGACGTGATCCTGAAGCCCTTCCATTTCGAGGTGCTGGTCGCACGCATCGAGCGGCGGATCGACCGAATGCGCTCGGTCAGGCAACTCCGCGATGACAATGCCGCGCTCGACGCCCGGGTAATCGAGCGCGCGATCCAGATCGGCGAGCTGCGGGATGAGCTGGCGCGGGCGCGCCGCTAACCGTCATGCTGAACTTGCTTCAGCATCCATTGCTGAGACGAACGGCAACCTTCCCGAAAATGGATCCGGAAACGAGTTCAGGATGACAGGAAGGCTTTCACGTCAGGCGCCACGTCCTCGCGCCGCAGCGCCATCGCGATATTCGCGATCACGAACCCAGCCGCGCTTCCGCAATCGTAGCGCTCGCCCTCGAAGCGGAAGGCGTGGAAGGGCTGTGTCCCGATCAGCTTCGCCATCGCGTCGGTGAGCTGGATCTCGCCGCCCGCGCCTTTCTCCTTGGCGTCGAGCGCGCGCATCACCTCGGGCTGGAGGATGTAGCGGCCGGGAAGCATCAGGTTCGACGGCGCGGTGCCCGACGCGGGCTTTTCGACCAGGCCTTTGATCTCAGTCAGCCGCCCGTCAGTCGCGCCGGGGTCGATCACGCCATATTTGTGGGTTTCGCTGTCCGGCACTTCGAGCGCCGCGACGATGTTTCCGCCCGCTTTCTCATACGCTTCAACCATCTGCGCGAGGCAGTTGGGCTTGCCGACCATCAGCTCATCGGGGAGCAGTACGGCGAACGGCTCATCCCCGGTGATGTGCCGCGCGCACCAGACCGCGTGGCCGAGCCCAAGCGGCTGTTGCTGGCGTACGGTCGCGACCTCACCGAAACGCGCATTGGACGGCTCCAGCACGTCAAGGCTCTTGCCCTTGGCCTTGAGCGTCGCCTCGAGCTCGTAGGCCTGGTCGAAATAGTCGACGAGCGCCGCCTTCCCGCGCCCGGTCACGAAGATCAGCTCCTCGATTCCCGCCTCGCGCGCCTCGTCGACCGCATACTGGATCAGCGGCCGGTCGACGATGGTGATCATCTCCTTGGGAATGCTCTTGGTGGCCGGGAGCAGGCGGGTGCCGAGGCCGGCGACGGGAAACACCGCCTTGCGGACGCGCTTGTTCATTCAGTCTCCGGGATTTGCGGCGGTGGCGTTGTTGGTCACCGGTCCGGGCGTGGTGCCCGCGGGCTCGGACGGGGCGTTGCCGCCGGTGCCGGGCGGAAGCTCGAACGGGTCGTTGGGCCGCGGCTGCGATTTCTTGACCAGCTCGTCGACGCGGTCGGGCCGTGCCTGGGTCGGCGGAGTCAGCAGCTGATCGAAGGTCGGGGTCACACGCGCCATCTCGGGCTTCACCGGCATCTGGTGACCGGGCGCCGGCTCGAGGTCGGTCACGCGCCCGCAGCTCGCGATTGCGAGCATTGCGGCGGCGACGAGAATCCCCTTTGCATTCATGCCTCCCCGACTAGCCCCTCCGCCTCAGGAGCGCCAGCTTGCGGTGATCGGGGCGCGACCCTAACGGCAACTCATGCGCTTCCTTCTCCTCACCGCCGCCATGCTTTCCGTCGCTGCGTGCCATCAGGGCGCGCAGCAGCAACCTTCGGCCAACGAGAGCGCCGCCGGCCAGGTCGCTGGCGAGGGAATCAAGGGCGTCCATCGCGATCACAAGGGCACGCCGGAGCCGGCAGTCGTCTTCACCGACCCTGACGGGAAGCCAGCCAGGCTCGCCGACTTCAGGGGCAAGCCGCTGCTGGTGAACCTATGGGCGAGCTGGTGTGCGCCCTGCGTGAAGGAACTGCCGACGCTCGACCAGCTTGCACGCACGGGTAAGATACAGGTGCTTGCGCTCAGCCAGGACGACGGGCCGCACCCTTCGGTCGTCGCCTTCCTGCAGGCGCACAAGATCGCGACGCTTGAACCCTACCAGGACGCGAAAATGGGGATGTCGGGCGCGCTTGGGCCGGACACGGTGCTGCCGACCTCGATCCTCTACGACGCAAGCGGCAAGGAAGTGTGGCGCTACGTCGGCGACCTCGACTGGACCAGCCCGGAGGCCGCGAAGCTTTTGGGCGAAGCCGGCTGAGCCTCAGCGCCAGCCGGCGTAGACGGCCCGCGCGCGGGCCGGAGCTGACCTCGAGCGGCTGGCGATCGCGCTGACGACCCGTCCGTCGATCGCTGCGAGACCGAGCGCGATCAGGCCGAGACCTGCGAAATCCTGCGGCGCCAGGGTCTCGCCGAGGAACAGCCCGCCGAGCAGGATCGCGACCGGCGGCACGAGCAGGGTGACCAGCAGGGCGTTGGTTGCGCCCGAAGTCGCGATCAGCCGGAAGTAGAGCACGTAGCCGAAGGCGGTGCACAGCAGCGCGAGCGCAGCAATCGCTCCCCACGCCGTCAGCGGCGGGAAAGCGTGGGTCCACGGCTTATCGACGATCATCGACACCGGCAGCATGATCAGAGCTCCGGCAGTGAGCTGGCCGGTGGTCACGCTCAAGGGCGAGATGCCCTGCTTGCGGAAGCGGCGTGCCCAGACGGCAGCAAGCGCATAGCTCAACGACGCGGTGACACAGGCGAGCTCGGCAAAGCCGCTGGTGCCGATATTCGACAAGAGGGCGGGTCCGATCATCACTGCGACTCCGCCGAATCCGAGCAGGACGCCGGCGATCTTGCGCGGCGTCATGCGCTCGTCGTGAGTCAGGAAATGGGCCACAACCACACCCCAAATCGGGGTCGTCGCATTGAGGATCGAGGCGAGGCCGCTCGCGATATGCGTCTGGCCCCAGCCGAACAAAGCGAACGGGAGCGCGTTGTTGAGCACCGCGAGGAGGACGATCGATGCCCAGGCCGAGCGCGGCAGGCCGAGCTTCTCGCCCTTGAAGGCGACGAAGCCCCACATGCCCAGCGCGGCGATGGTCAGCCGCAACCAGACATAGGTCAGCGGCTGGACGTGTCGGACGGCGACTCCGATAAAGAAAAAGGCGCCGCCCCAGATCAAGGCGAGGAAGGCCAGGGTCAGCCAGTCGCTGCGATTCATCTGCGCACGGATCATGTGCGCATCCTGCGCGTCGGCGGGCCGAAACGCCTCCGCGTGCTTGCGGTCAAACGCCTGGGGAGGGAGCGGTTTCATAGCCGCGCCGATTTATGGGCAACAGCCTTCTACCGCCAACAAATGCCCGCTCAGGGGCAATAAGCTGGCCTTATCTAATCGCGAAGTAGCTCGTTGATGCTGGTCTTGGATCGCGTGCGCTCGTCGACGCGCTTGACGATGACCGCGCAGGCGAGCGCCGGGCCGCCGTCCCTGCCCGGCAGGGCGCCGGGGACTACGACCGAATATTCGGGCACTCGGCCGTAGCGCACCTCGCCGGTCGAGCGGTCGACGATCCTGGTCGAGGCGCCGAGGAACACGCCCATCGACAGCACCGATCCGCGCTCGACGATGACGCCTTCGGCCACCTCCGAGCGCGCACCGATGAAGCAATCGTCCTCGATGATCACCGGCCCGGCCTGAAGCGGCTCGAGCACGCCGCCGATTCCCGCCCCGCCGGAGATGTGCACGTTGCGGCCGATCTGCGCGCAGCTGCCAACGGTCGCCCACGTGTCGACCATCGTGCCCTCGCCCACCCGGGCGCCAATGTTGACGAAGCTCGGCATCAGCACCGCGCCCGGAGCGATGAACGCGCCGCGGCGGACGATCGCACCCGGAACCGCTCGGAACGCGGCCGCGGCGAATTCGCTTTCGCCCCAGCCCGCGAACTTCGACGGCACCTTGTCCCACCAATGCGCGCCGCCGGGGCCGCCAGCGATCGCCTCCATCGGATTCAGCCGAAAGGAGAGGAGCACGGCCTTCTTGAGCCATTGGTGGACCGTCCAGCCGCCATCCTGCTTTTCGGCGATCCGCGCCTCACCGGCGTCGAGCGCAGCGATGGCAGCATCGACCGCGTGGCGGACCTCGCCCGTCGTAGCCGGTCCGATCGCGTCCCGCTTTTCCCAGGCTTGCTCGATGGTCCGCTGCAGCTCATCCGTCATTGTCGTTCCCCAGGATGCTCTCGAGCCATTCGCCCACGTCGGTCACACGGATGTCGGCGATCCCCTCGCCATAACCGTGGTTGCCCCGTTCCGAGCCATTGTCGACCCATACCGTCGTCATTCCGAGCTGCTTTGCCGGGACCAGGTTCTGGACCATGTCATCGGCAAGCAATGCGTGGGCGGGATCGATCTTGAAACGCGCGCACAGCAACGCATAGCCATGTGGATCGGGCTTGGGGCGAAGCTCGCTCGCATGAATGTCGTGGAGGTCTTCGAAATGGCGTTGAACGCCGATTGCCTCCAGCACCCGCCGCGCATAGGGCGCGTCGCCGTTGGTGAACACGAAACGCCGGCCTGGAAGCCTCGGCAACAGCCGCGCCAGCCGTTCGTCGGTCTGGACCCGGTCGAGCGGAATGTCGTGGACATCGGCAAGGAAGTCGTGCGGATCGACGTCATGCTCTTTCATGAGCCCCGCGAGTGTCGTGCCATGGGCGTGGAAATGCGCCTTCTGGACGCGCTTGGCCTCTTCCGGATCGCAGCCGAGCAGACGCTCGATATAGGCCCCCATCCGTTCGTCGATCAGCGCGAACAACCCGGTCGAGGCCGGGTACAGGCAATTGTCGAGATCGAAGATCCAATCGCGTATATGGGCGAAGCGGCGGTCCATGAGCGGCTTCCGCGCCTAGCCGCTTAAGGGCTTTAAGCAAATTGAAAGGAATCATAAACCATAAGGACAGCTGGGAAGCCGTGCGTTTTCAACGGCTTGAGCGGAGAGGGAAGATGAACAAGCGGCGACTTTTTGGAACGAGCGCGTGCATGCTTGTCATGGCGTTCGGCCTAAGCGCCTGCGGAAGCGGTGGCGGCGGCGGGGTATCGCCAATCCCCTCGGCTCCGACCTCTCCGACGCCGACTCCTACGCCGACCCCAACTCCGACTCCGACGCCCACACCGACTCCGACTCCCACGCCGACTCCGACGCCGACGCCTACTCCGACCCCCACGCCGGGGGTGAACTACAACACGACCGAATATCAGAACTCGCAATATTCCGTCGTTTCAAACGCCATCGCCGCCTACAATGCCGGCGCGACCGGCGCGGGCGTGAAGCTCGGGGTCGTCGACAGTGGCGTGAATCCCAGCCTCAGCGAGTTCAGCGGCCGAATCGACGCGGCGAGCGGCGACGTGGCCGGCACGCGCGGCGTCAGCGACGATGATGGCCACGGCACCGCCGTGACTGCCGTTGCGGCAGCCGCGCGCAACAACCAGAATACCATGGGCGTCGCCTTCAACGCGACGATCGTCAGCGAGCGGGCCGACGATCCTGGCTCCTGCAGCCAGAAGGACGGCTGCCAGTTCTACGACGACGCGATCGCTTCGGGAATCGATGCCGCACGGACGGCCGGTGTCAGGGTGATCAACCTGTCTCTCGGGGGATCGGACCCTGGACCGACGCTGCTCGCCGCGATGCAGCGCGCCGTCAACGCCGGCATTGTTTTCGTTATTGCCGCGGGGAACGACGGCGCCGACCCGACGAAGGGCACAAACTCCGACCCGTTCGCACTTACGCCCGCTCAGCAATTCCCAGGATCGGTCATCATTGCCGGCTCGGTCGGAGTCGACAACGGTACCGGGGGTGTCGACGCCAGCCAGATCTCGACGTTCTCCAACCGTGCAGGAACCGGCGCGCAATATACGCTGATGGCGCTTGGCTATCACGACCGTGCTCCCGACAATACCGGCGCACAGTTCCTGTGGGATGGCACGAGTTTCTCGACGCCGACGATCAGCGGCGCCGTGGCGCTGATGGCGCAGGCATTCCCGAATCTCAGCGGCAAGCAGATCGTCCAGATCCTGTTCAATTCGGCCGATGACCTGGGGACCGCGGGAGTCGATTCGACCTACGGCCACGGCAGGCTCGACATCCAGCGCGCCTTTGCGCCGCAGGGCACGATGAGCCTCGCCGACAGCAAGACGCCGGTGAGCGGAACCATGGGCGACCTGCCGACGGCCGCAGGCGACGCGGCGACCGGCCAGTCGATGGGCGCGATCATCCTCGACGGCTATAACCGTGCCTATGTGCTGAACCTCGCCAAGCTGCTGCGGCGCGCGGATGTCGATCATCCGCTGTCGCGCTCGCTTCAAGGCGATTTCCAGATGGCCAATGCGCAGGCTGGACCGGTCAGCGTTGCGATGACGGTCCGCCAGAATCACGACGTAGCGGAAGGTTTTTCGCTGGATCGTCTCGGAGTCGGACCGGACGACATGCGCAAGTCGCGGCTGATCGCCGGCTCGGCGGTCGCTCGCGTCGACAACAAGACCGCCATCGCATTCGGCTTTGCCGAGGGCGCGAAGGAGATGGAACGGCGGCTGACCGGCGCGTCGACCGGCTCCTTCCTGATCGCCAGCGACATTTCCGGCAACCCGGGCTTCGCCGCCAAGCGCGACAGCAGCCTCGCCTTGCGCCACCAGTTCGGGGGCTTCGGTCTCACCGCATCTGCGGAGACCGGGAAGGTGTGGCAGGACGTGCAGACCACCACCGCAGGGTCGCATTACAGCCTGGCGACCGTCGCGGCGGACAAGACGTTCGGCCGGAACTGGCTGTCGTTCGGTGTCAGCCGGCTCGACGAGAAGGACTCGCTGCTCGGCGGCCGCATGTCAGGGGCACTTGGCGGCGGCGGAGCGACGACCACGTTCCTCGACGCCGAGGCGCGGCACAATTTCGGTGACGGCTGGGTCGGAACCCTCGCGGCGAGGCGCGGCTGGACCAATTTCGCCGGCGGCAAGTTCCAAACCGGCGCTTACTCGTTCGATCTCGCCAAGCTCGGCGTCTTGTCGAACCACGACTCGCTCGGGTTCAGGATCGCTCAGCCGCTGCGTGTCGAGCATGGCGGCTTCGCGACGATGCTGCCGACATCCTATGACTACCTGACCGGCGCCGCGACGGATACGCTGAGCACGATGTCGCTTAGCCCGAGTGGGCGCGAGCTCGACGCCGAGCTCAGTTACGGCGCGAGCCTGCTCGGCGGCAACGCGTGGCTCGGCGGCAACCTTTACTTGCGCCGGCAGCCTGGCAACATCGCGAGCCTGCCCGACGACAAGGGCGCTGCCATCCGCTTCAGCCTCGGCTTCTAGCCAAGCTTCCCCTCGGGGAGGGGGTCAGGCGGCGGGGCGCTAGGCGCTCCGCCGCCTGAAGCGCGGCACCAGCATTCCGACGCTCGAGCGGTAGCGGCGATAATCTTCGCCGAATACGCCCGTCAGGTCGTGCTCCTCGTAGCGGATCGCCAGCAGCATGTAGGCCGACAGGCCGACCGCCAGGAGCAGGTGGCCCAAGGTCATGTGCGGCGTCGCCCAGAAGGCGAGGAAGAAGCCGGCATAGAGCGGATGCGCGACATAGCGGTAGAAAAGCGGCTGCCTCAGCTCAGGCTTCGCCGCTTCCTGCCCGCGCAGGTTCAGCCACGCCTGCTGCAATCCGAACAGCTCGAAATGGTTGATGAGGAAGGTGGTGATCAGCACGATCCCGAAGCCGCCCCAGAACATTGCCCATAGGATCATGCTCAGCCACCGCATGTCGGGCGATACCAGCCAGATGGTCCTTCCGAGCGGCTGCCAGAAGCTGAACAGGATGATCAGCGCGATGCTCGCGAAGAGCACATAGACGCTGCGCTCGACCGAGGCCGGGACGACGCGCGTCCACGCGCGCTTGAACGCCGGCCGCGCCATGATGCTGTGCTGCAGTCCGAACAATGCGATCAGCGCCACATCGATCACTGCCTTGGTGACGCGCGGCATGGTCGATGGGGGAGCATTGACGGTCTTCGGGACGAGGGCGAGGTCGCCGACGAAGGCGATCAGGTAGAGGAACGTCGCGAAAAAGATCGCGTAGCAAATGATTGCGAACAACAAGCTCAGCGTACGTGACATGCCGAAAACCCCCTCTGGTTCGGCCCGTCGGAGTTCAGCGCGAACTAGCGGCGGCGCGGATTCCTGTACTCCGCCATGGTGAGCGGAGCTTCGCAGTCGCCGATATGCCGATAAACCGCCATGTAGGTGGTTGCCGGCGGAAGCTCGGTCAGCTTCCGCGGCTTCAGCGGCTGGCCCCGATAGAGGCCGCTCTTGTCGGCAAGATAGCTCGTGGTCCGAGGGCATTTGGACGCAGCACCCGCCTCAGAAGATTGTGCGCTTTGCAGTGGCGGTGCAGCGAGAGCCGCAACCGGCAGTGAGATCACCAGGGCTGCAAGGGCCGCACGGACACGCATGGGTCACCTCCTGTGCGGGAGGCTCGATATCATTTCAGGCCCCAAACGTGAAGGCGGCCGCCTCCTGGTTTGACCGCCGTCAATCAGACGGTGAAACTCTCCCCGCAGCCGCAGGCGCCCTTGGCGTTGGGATTCTCGAACACGAACCCCGCGGCGAAATCGTCCTCCCGCCAGTCCATGGTTGAGCCGATGAGGTAGAGCACCGACGCGCCGTCGACGTAGAAGATGCCGCCCGGGGTTTCGATTTTCTCGTCGAACGGCTGTTCCTTGGTCACGTAATCGACCGAGTAAGCGAGGCCCGAGCAGCCTCGGCGCGGTGTCGACAGCTTGACGCCGATCGCGCCTTCGGGCGCCTTGCCCATCAGCTCGGCGATGCGCGCTTCCGCCGCCGGAGTGAGGATGATCGCCGCTGGACGCGCGCGCAATTTGGTTTCCTTGTTCATCTACAGCATTCCCAATTCCAGACGTGCTTCGTCGCTCATTTTCGACGGGTCCCACGGCGGGTCCCAGACGAGATTGACGACCGCATCTCGGATGCCGGGCACCGACAGCACCCGGAGCTCGACCTCGTTCGGAAGCGATTCCGCGACCGGGCAGTGCGGCGTCGTCAGCGTCATGGTGATGGTCGCATCGCCGTCCTCGCTGATGTCGACATCGTAGATCAGGCCGAGCTCGTAGATGTCGACCGGGATCTCAGGATCGTAAACCGACTTCAGAACCTCGACGACCGCAGCTTGGAGGTCGCTTCCCGGTCCGGCGTTCGGCTCATCTTCCTTTTCTCCAGCGAGAAAGCCGGCGAGATAGTCTTTCTTGCGCTCGAAGGTGTCGGTCACGCGTGCGCGTGGCGGCGGTGCAACGCCGTCGACTTCCTCGGTCTTGATCTTGCGTTCCTCGTTCATGCGCCGAAGACCCGTTTCACCTGTTCGATCCCGCGCACCAATGCCTCTATGTCCGAGCTGTCGCTGTGCGCCGCGAAGCTCGCTCGGGCGGTCGCCTCCAGCCCGAGCCAGCGCATCAAGGGCTGAGCGCAATGGTGGCCGGCACGGACCGCGACCGCCGCATCATCCAATATGGTGGCGGTGTCGTGCGGATGCACCCCGTCGACGTTGAAGCTGACGATCCCGGCGCTGTCCTCGGGGCCATAGATTGTCACGCCCGGGATGCTCCGGAGAGCGTCGCGCGCTTCGGCGACGAGCGCGCATTCGTGCGCATGGATCGCATCGAGGCTGAGCTTCTCGACCCAGTCCACCGCCGCGTGCAGCCCGACCGCGCCGACAATGTGCGGCGTTCCGGCCTCGAACCGCGCGGGGGGATCGAGGTAAGTCGTCCCTTCGAAAGTCACCTTGTCGATCATCGATCCCCCGCCCTGCCACGGCGGAAGTGCATCGAGCAGCTCGAAGCGTCCCCACAGGCAGCCGATTCCGGTCGGCCCATAGAGCTTGTGCGCGGAGAAAGCGTAGAAGTCGGCGCCGATGGCGGCGACATCGACCGGCAGCCGGGGCACCGCCTGGCAGCCATCGAGCAGCAGCAGCGCGCCCTTCGAATGGGCGATCTGAGCAGCGCGCTTCGCGTCGAGGATCGAGCCGAGCACGTTCGACACATGAGCGAAGGCGACGACGCGATGCTCTTCGGTCAGCATCCGCTCCGCCGCGTCGAGGTCGATCTGGCCGTCGGACGTCAGCGGAACTGCGTCGATCTCGTAACCGGCGAGCTGCCACGGAACGATGTTGCTGTGGTGCTCGAGCTGAGAGAGCAGGACGCGGTTGCGGCCGTCCTTCGGCAGCGTGCGCGCGACGAGGTTGATCGCTTCGGTGGCACCGCGTGCGAAGATGACTTCGTTCGCCTGTCCGCCGATGAGACCGGAGGACGCCGCGCGCGCCGCCTCGTAGCTCGCGGTCATGCTCGCGGAACGTTCGTACACGCCGCGATGGACCGTGGCGTAGTCGCGCGAATAAGCTTGCGTGATCGCGTCGATGACCGCCTGCGGCTTCTGCGCAGTCGCGGCGCTGTCGAGATAATGCCAGTTCGGAATCGCCGGAAATTGCGAGCGGACGTTCAGCGCCGAGTTGATTCGGGTCGGGGCGTTCACACCACCCTCCTCAGCGCTCCGCGCGCGGCGGTGGAGATGGCATCTGCGTCTTTCGCGCCGTCCCACAGGCCCGTGACGAAGCCTTCGAGCAGCAACGCGCGTGCGTTCGCCGGGTCCATGCCGCGGCTTTCGGCGTAGAAGAGCTGGATCGCGTCCAGCTCGCCGACCGATGCTCCGTGCGCGCACTTCACGTCGTCGGCGAAGATCTCCAGCTCGGGCTTGCAGTTCGCCGTCGCGCCACGGTTGAGCAGAATGGCTTTCACCGACTGCTCGGCGTCGGTTCTCTGGGCGCCCCGCGCGACCTCGACCTTCCCGAGATAGGAGCCGACCGCCTTGCCGTTCAGCACCGAACGGACCGTCTGTCGCGAGCGGCCGCCTTCGCCCATGTGCTTGACGTTGGTGACAATCTCGTTGGTCGAAAGCCCAGTGCCGATATTCGCACCATAGAGCTCGAACTCCGCGCCTTCCTCGAGGCTCACCTCGAGCTCGATCCGGCCGTAAACCGGAGCCGTGTTCAGGGCGAAGATGCGGGCCTTCGAGTCCGCTCCGAGCGCCAGCTGGACTCGGCGAAGCTGCACGTCATCGGGAACCGGCAGCCACACCTCCTCGAGGCTTTCGCCCACGCCGACGGTCAGCGTGACCGGCTCGGAAAACTGCTCCCAGAGGGGCTTCAGCGCGTCGAGATCGGCGTAGCGCCATTCTTCCTGGCGATGGGTCGGGAAGGTCGCCGTCATGAAAACCACCCGCGCTCATCCCGAGCCTGTCGAGGGGCGAGCGCTCGCATTTCGACAAGCTCAATGTGAGCGCCATCGAAAAGGCTCATCACAGTCATGCGCGCCTCTTCATCAAACGGCGGAGCATCTTGTCGCGCTGCTTCTGCCGCTCGGGGGCCATGAAGCCGTAGATGGAATCAAGCGCGAGAACCGCCGCGCAGACGACGGCAGCGACGTTCGGGGCATTCCCGGTGTCGACGAAGAAGCTCAAGACGAGGTCGGCGATCGCAATCGCGCCGATGAGGAAAACGAGCAACGTCGTGTCGGCGACGGCACGGCCGGGCTTGCCGCCCGCCATTGCCGCGGCGAACATGATCGCGACGCAGCCGAGGACGAGGATGAAGCTCGTCATGCAGCCGCCTCGGCATAGCCTTCGCGCTCCAGGCTTTGGGCGAGATCGGGGCCGCCCGAGCGGACGATCCGCCCGGCCTGGAGCACGTGCACGCGGTCGGGTTCGACGTAGTCGAGCAGCCGCTGGTAGTGCGTGATCAGGAGCACGCCCTTGTCGGGAGCGCGCATGATCCGGTTGATGCCGGCGCCGACGGCCTTCAGCGCATCGATGTCGAGGCCGCTGTCGGTCTCATCGAGGACTGCGAACTTCGGCTGCATGATGCCCATCTGGACCATCTCGGCGCGCTTCTTCTCGCCGCCGGAGAAGCCGACGTTGACCGGGCGCTTCAGCATCTCGGCGTCCATGCCGAGCAGCTTGGCCTGTTCGCGCGCGAGCTTGATGAAGTCGCCGGCCGACAGCTCCGTCTCGCCGCGCGCGCGGCGCTGCGAATTGAGGCTCTCGCGCAGGAACTGGAGGTAGGACACGCCGGGGATCTCGACCGGGTACTGGAAACCGAGGAACAGCCCCGCCGCCGCGCGCTCGTGCGGCTCCATGGTGAGGAGGTCCATTCCCCTCCCTGCAAGGGAGGGATGCGAAAAACCAGGCTCGTTAGGTGACGAGCCGTTTTCCGCATGGATGGGTGCGGAGCGCAGCTCCGCGTTGGCCATCGAGGCCGCCGCTGAGCTACCCACCCCCGGCCCCTCCCTTGCAGGGAGGGGAGAAAAGGTCACCGACCCTTCGGTCACCTCATAGCCTGAGCGGCCGGCGAGCACATAGGCAAGCGTCGACTTGCCCGAGCCGTTCGGTCCCATGATCGCGTGCACCTCGCCCGCGGGCACATCGAGCGTGACGCCGTTCAGGATCGGCTTGCCCGCGACCGTCGCGTGGAGGTTGGAAATATTCAGCATCGGGCACCTCCAAGACCGCCACCCTGAACTTGTTTCAGGGTCCATTTCTCCACCCGCGCAGAGGTCTCCGGAATGGATGCTGAAACAAGTTCGGCATGACGAAGAGGCGCGATCACTTCGCCGTCTCCTTGCCGCCCACCGGGCAGTTCATCAGGAAGTAGCGGCGCATCGAATCCATCGCGTCGTCGCGGATGCCTTCGAGCAGGCGCTTGTCGTTGAGCGCCTTCTGGCGGTCGTCGAGCGCCGCCTGCTGCAGATCGAGCTGCTTCTCTGTCTGCTTCGCATCGGCCGCCTTCATGTCCGTGGCTTCCCTCAGCGCGCGCTGCTGATCGGCGAGCGCCAGCCGGTCGGCGACGATCCCCTCCTGCTCCTTGTACGCATCGAGAAGGAACAGGCTGCGCCGCGCCGCCTCGCCCGAGAAAACGGGGTTGGCGACATGGCGATCGCACCGCGCCACCGCCTGGTCGAGCGCGTCGAGATCGGCCGACGCCGCCGCGAGAATCAGAAGCGGGATCATGCGCACACCTCTTCGTCACCCTGAACTTGTTTCAGGGTCCATTTATCCGTCCGCAGAGAGGTCTCCGGAATGGATGCTGAAACAAGTTCAGCATGACGGGGAGAGCCGTTCGGGATCGGCTTGTCGGCGACGGTCGCGTGGAGGTTGGTGATCTCAGGCATCATCGACACGTTCAAATGGCAACAAATGTGGCAAGCTGAAATGCAACCCACATCATGACTGCGGTGAGAAAAAAGACGGTCATGAAGTAGATCCAATAAAGCGTGGGTTCGGCGGCACGTTCTGCCTTCACGCCTCGAAGCCAGATCACGCCAGTCCTGTAAGAAACAACCATCCGGTAGATCAGATAAGACGGAGCACCGATGGCGATTGCGACGAGCAAGAGCATTCTGACGAGATTCATCCTACGCTCCCCTCAAGACTGATCCCCAGCAGCTTCTGTGCTTCGACCGCGAACTCCATCGGCAGCTGCTTCAGCACTTCGCGGGCGAAGCCGTTGACGATCAGCGCCACCGCGCTTTCCGCATCTAGCCCGCGGCTCATCGCGTAGAAGAGCTGGTCCTCGCTGATCTTCGACGTCGTCGCTTCGTGCTCGATCGTCGCGGTCGGATTCTTGACCTCGATGTAAGGCACGGTGTGCGCGCCGCAGTCGCTGCCCAGCAGCAGCGAATCGCACTGGGTGAAGTTGCGCACATTCTCCGCGCGCGGAAGCACGCGCACCAGGCCGCGATACGTGTTGTTCGAGCGGCCGGCGCTGATGCCCTTGGAGACAATCGTCGAGCGCGTGTTGGCGCCGATGTGGATCATCTTCGTGCCGGTGTCGGCCTGCTGGCGGTTGTTGGTCAGCGCGACCGAATAGAATTCGCCGACGCTGGATTCGCCCTTCAAAATGCAGCTCGGATATTTCCAGGTGATCGCGCTTCCGGTCTCGACCTGCGTCCAGCTGACCTTCGAGCGGTCGCCCGAGCACAAGGCGCGCTTGGTGACGAAATTGAAGATCCCGCCCCGGCCTTCCTTGTCGCCCGGATACCAGTTCTGGACCGTGGAGTATTTCACCTCGGCGTTCTCGTGTGCGAAGATCTCGACCACCGCGGCGTGCAGCTGGTTCTCGTCGCGCATCGGCGCGGTGCAGCCCTCGAGGTAGGAGACGTAGGCGCCCTTGTCGGCGACGATCAGGGTGCGCTCGAACTGGCCGGTGTTCTCGGCATTGATGCGGAAATAGGTCGACAGCTCCATCGGGCAGCGGACGCCCTCGGGCACATAGACGAAGGTTCCGTCGGAGAAGACCGCGCTGTTCAAACAGGCGAAATAATTGTCGCGCTGCGGGACGACGCTCCCGAGATACTTCTTCACCAGCTCGGGATGCTCGCGGATCGCCTCGGAGATAGAGAGGAAGATGACGCCCGCCTTCTTCAGCTCCTCGCGGAAGGTGGTCGCGACGGAAACGCTGTCGAACACCGCGTCGACCGCGACCTTGGCCGCGCCTTCGACGCCGGCGAGCACCTTCTGCTCCTCGATGGGAATCCCAAGCTTCTCGTAGGTGCGGCGAATCTCGGGATCGAGCTCATCGAGCGAGGCGAGCTTCGGCTTCGCCTTGGGCGCGGCATAATAATAAGCGTCCTGGTAATCGATGTCGGGGATGTCGAGCTTGGCCCAGGTCACTTCCTCCATCTCGAGCCAGGCGCGATAAGCCTTGAGCCGCCAGTCGAGCATCCACTCGGGCTCGCCCTTCTTGCCCGAAATGAAGCGGATCGTGTCCTCGCTGAGGCCCTTGGGCGCGAACTCCTGCTCGACGTCCGAGACGAAGCCCCATTCATAGTCCTGCGCGATCTTCTCTTTGAGCTCGCGGTTCTTGACGGCTTCGTTCATCGGGTCGCCCCCGAAGCGCTCACATTGAGTTTGTCGAAATGCGAGCGCTCACCCTTCGACAGGCTCAGGGGGAGCGCGAGGGTATCCAGCGTCACCGCTCCAAGCGCCCCGCGCACTGCCCGGCCGACCACGCCGATGTGCGGCTTCACGCGGCAATGCGCGTCGAGGATGCATTGGTGGTTATTCGAATCCGAGCACATGGTGAGGGCGATCGGGCCCTCGACGGCTTCGACGATGTCGGCGAGACTGATCTCGCCTGCTTGCCTGACGAGCGAGAAACCGCCGGCCGCGCCGCGGACGCTGCGGAGCAGCCCGGAGGCGGCAAGCTGACCCATCAGTTTCTGCGCGGTGGGCAAGGGCACGCCCGTCTCGCTCGCAAGCTCGGTCGCGCTGAGACGCGCGCCCGTGGGACGGCGGGCGGCGGCGGTCATCAGAACGACCGCATAATCGGCAAGATGGCTCAGGCGCATTCTGTCTCTATAAACGCAATTCGGAGCTTTCTGGTCCGATTTAGTGCGTTGCGCGGTGAAACTCAACTTGTACGTCACCCTGAACTCGTTTCAGGGTCCATTTTCGAGACCCGCTGCGTCCTTCTCGGCAATGGATGCTGAAACAAGTTCAGCATGACGTTATGCGGTAACCGTGAACCTCTACCCGCTCATCCGGCCATTGGCCTTCGCGCTCGACGCGGAGCGGGCGCATCGGCTGACGATCCGAGCGCTTAAGCTGCTGCCGCCGCACCGGCCGCCCGACTTCCCCGATTCCTTGAAGACCACCGTCGCCGGTCTCGAGTTCCCTACTCCGATCGGGCTTGCGGCGGGGTTCGACAAGGACGCCGAAGTGCCGGAGCAGATGCTGACGCTCGGCTTCGGCTTCGTCGAGGTTGGGACACTCACGCCCGAACCGCAGGCGGGCAACCCGAAGCCGCGGCTGTTCCGGCTCAGGAAAGACCGCGCGGTGATCAACCGACTGGGCTTCAACAACCACGGCCAGCCCTCGGCTTATGCGCGACTGAGGGAGGACATGCACCTGCCCGGAATCATCGGCGTCAACATCGGGGCCAACAAGGGGAGCGCTGACCGGATTGCCGACTACGTGAACGGCGTTCGGGCGATGGCCCCGGTCGCGAAATATCTGACGATCAACATCAGCTCGCCGAACACGCCCGGACTCAGGCAGCTGCAAGACGAGGGCGCTTTGCGTGCGCTCCTGTCGGCAGTGCAGGAGGCGCGGAGTCCGAAGGGGCCGCCCATCTTTCTCAAGGTTGCGCCCGATCTCGGCAAGGGCGAGCCGGACCAGATCGTCCGCGTTGCGCTCCAGCATGGGATCGACGCGATCATCGTTTCCAACACGACTGTGTCGCGACCATCGCTTCGGTCAAAGCACCACACCGAATCCGGCGGGCTGTCGGGCGCGCCGCTCAGGGCTCTCGCGCTCAAGGCGCTGCGCGACTTCCGGGCGGCATCGGGCGGAGAGATGCCGCTGATCGGGGTCGGTGGGATCTCGACTGCCGAGGACGCCTGGGAACGGATCCGCACCGGCGCAAACCTCGTCCAGCTGTACACGGCGATGGTCTATGAAGGTCCCGGCATCGCGGCGCGCATAGCGCATGGTCTCGCCCGCAAGCTGAAGCAGGAGGGCATGGCAAGCATTGCCGAGGCGGTCGGGACGGGCTAGCCCGCCTGCCATGCGTCTGCGTCACTTCCCCCTCATCGCTGCAGCCTTCGCGTTCGGAAGCTGCGCCAGCCCGATCCACTCCGCTCCCGCCGCCGTTCCGGGAATGGTCAGCGCCGCCGACCCGCGCGCCGCCGAGGCCGGCGCCGAGATGCTGCGCAAGGGCGGCAGCGCGGTCGACGCCGCCTTCGCGACCCTGCTCGCACTCAACGTCGTCGAGCCGGAAAGCTCGGGCATCGGCGGCGGAGGCTATCTCGTCTATTCGCAGGCCGGCGGCGCGCCGGTGACCTTCGACGGCCGCGAGACCGCGCCTCATGCGGCGACCGGCACCTGGTTCTACAACAACGGCCAGCCGATGGAGCACAGCGAGGCGATTCCCGGCGGGAAGAGCGTCGGCGTGCCCGGCAACCTCAGGATGATGGCGCTCGCGCACAAACGCTACGGCAAGCTGCCGTGGGCAGCGTTGTTCCAGCCGGCGATCCGTCTCGCTCGCGACGGGTTCAAGATCACGCCGCGGCTGTACAATGCGTTGAACCAGTTCCGCAGGACCGGCGCGATGTCGCCAGAAGCGCGCGTGCTCTTCTATGGCGCGGACGGCAATCCGCTGCCGGTCGGCACCCTGGTCAAGAACCCGACGTTCGCGGCCTTCCTCGAGGGGATTGCCGCGCGCGGAGCGGACAGCTTCTATGTCGGGCCGAACGCCCAGGCGATCGTCGCCACCGTGAACGGCTCGCCGCTGCACCCGTCGCAGATGACGACGGGCGACATTGCGTCCTATGACGCCGAGCCGCGCTCGCCGGTCTGCGGGACCTATCGCGGCTATCGGATCTGCGGGATGGGCCCGTCGACGTCGGGCGGCATTGCCGTGTTCCAGACCTTGAAGCAGCTCGAGCGGTTCAACCTCTCAGCGCTCGGCCCCAATTCGCCCATTGCCTGGCATCTCATCGCCGAGTCCGAGCGGCTCGCTTATGCCGACCGCGACCGCTACCTCGGCGACATCGACTATGTGTCGGTCCCGATCGCGGGGCTGATGGACCCGGCCTATCTCGCCAGCCGCTCATCCCTGATCTCCCCTGACAGGTCCATCGCCACGGCCGTTGCCGGTAACCCTCCCGGCGCTCCCAAAATGACGTGCAGCGCGGCTCCGGTGCAGGAGCGGGGGACGTCGCACTTCGTTGCCGTCGATTCGCAGGGCAATGTCGCCTCCGAGACCTCGACCATCGAAAGCGTGTTCGGCTCCGGCCTGATGGTCAGCGGTTATTACCTCAACAACGAGCTGACCGACTTCAACATCGTTCCGGACAAGAACGGCTGCCTCACCGCCAACCGCGTCGAAGGCGGCAAGAGGCCGCGCAGCTCGATGAGCCCGACGATCGTCTGGGGACCGGACGGCCACGTGCGGCTCGCCGTCGGCGCCGCCGGCGGAGCGACCATTCCCGCGCAGGTGATCAAGGCGATCATCGGCGTCGTCGACTGGCATTTGACCGCGCAACAGGCGATCGCGCTGCCGATGATCTTTGCGCCGGGCGACAGCATCTATGTCGAGCGCGGCACTTACCTCGAAGCGATGATTCCGCAGCTCCAGGCTTTGGGCGAGCAGGTGAAGCCGATGCCGGCGGGGTTCAAGGCGAACGCGATCGAGTGGGTGAACGGGCGCTGGGCCGGCGCGGCCGATCCGCGCAGCGAAGGCGCCGCGGTCTCGCAATAGGATGATGGCGGGGGGAATTTGGCTCGGCAGCTCGAACGGTTCGACAGTCTCGTCTCGCTCTTCCTGACGCGCGCCGCCGAGAAGGGCGACAAGCCGTTCCTGTGGGCCAAGCGCGAAGGCGAGTGGCGCTCCATCAGCTGGGCGGAGGCGGCGCGGAAGGTCGCGGCGCTCGCTTCCTCATTGAAGCGCATAGGGCTCGAGCCCGGCGACCGCGTCGCGCTGGTCAGCGAGAATCGGCCGGAATGGCTGATCTCCGACCTGGCGATCATGGCCGCGGGCTGCGTGACCGTTCCGACCTATACGACCAACACCACGCGGGATCATGCGCATGTGCTCGGCAATTCGGGCGCGCGGGCGGTGATCGTCTCCAATCAAAAGCTGGCGAGGAATCTCATCCCCGCGGTGCTGACCTCGAGCGAATGCCATCACGTGATCGGCATGGAGACGATTCGCTCCGGCCAGGCGCCCGACTGGGTCAAATGCCATTCCTGGTCGAAGCTCGCTTCGGCCGACGGCGATGTCGAAGGGCTGAGGCAGGATATCGCGCGAATCCAGCGCGGCGATCTCGCCTGCATCATCTATACTAGCGGCACAGGCGGCGCTCCGCGGGGCGTGCAGATCCACCACGGCTCGATCCTCCACAACCTCGAAGGCTGCACCGACATCATCTCGACCGACTTCGGCTGGGACGACGAGGTGTTCCTGTCCTTCCTGCCCGCGAGCCACGCCTATGAGCATAGCGGCGGGCAGATGTTCCCGATCGCTCTGGGGGCGGAGATCTATTATGCCGAGAGCCTCGAAAAGCTCGCCGCCAATATTGAGGAAGTGCAGCCGACCATCATGGTCGTCGTCCCGCGCTTGTTCGAGATGCTGCGAGCGCGCATCCTGAAGTCGATCGAGGCTCAGGGCGGCTTCGCCAAATATCTTCTCGCCCGTGCGCTCAAGATCGGCGCCGACAAATATGACGGGCGCTTCAAGCCCTGGGACCTGCCGATGGATGGTCTCCTGTCCCTCACGCTGCGCAAGAAGGTGCGGGCGCGGGTCGGAGGGCGGCAGAAGGCCTGGGTTTCCGGCGGCGCACCGCTCAACCCAGAGGTCGGCAACTTCTTCCAGTCGCTCGGGATCACCTTCCTCCAGGGCTACGGGCAGACAGAGGCCGGCCCGGTAATCGCCTGCAACCGGCCGAGCGCCGGGATCCGGCTCGAGACGGTCGGAGTGCCGGTCAAGGGCTGCGAAGTGCGGATCGCGGAGGACGGCGAGATCATGATCCGCGGCGAGAACGTCATGCACGGCTACTGGCGCAACCCCGAGGAGACGGACCGCGTGCTTCGCGACGGCTGGCTCGCCACCGGCGACGTCGGCCATTTCGACGAGAAGGGCCGGCTCAGGATCACCGACCGCAAGAAGGACATCCTGGTCAACGACAAGGGCGACAATGTCTCGCCGCAGCGGATCGAGGGGATGCTGACTTTACAGGCCGAGATCGCGCAGGCGATGGTCTATGGCGACCGCCGTCCGCACCTCGCCGCACTGCTCGTGCCCGATGCCGAAATCGCCGGCGCCCCGGATCTGCACGAGAAGCTCCAGCGCGCGGTCGATCGCGTGAACGCCGACCTGTCGGTGATCGAAAAGGTGCGGCGCTTCATTCTCGCCGACGAGCCCTTCTCAATCGAGAACGAGCAGATGACGCCGTCGCTGAAGATCCGGCGGCACGTGATCTCGAACGTCTATGGCGAGCGGCTGGACGCGCTCTACAAGCGCTAGGCGCCAGGCCTCGTGTACGGCGTGAAGGCGCCGAGCGAACAAGCGCCCACCATTGCTCCCGTCTGCAGGTCGCGGACCTGGACGACATCGCCCCGGCATAGGCTCGATCCATGCGAGGTCGAGACGAGGCTGTAGCGCGGATTCGCAAGCCCCTCGCAGCCGGTTCCTCTGACGTCACTCACGTAGATCCGCCCGGGATTGGCGGTGAAGGCGATCGCGCCCGGCGCAATCATGGACGGCGAGCTCGACTGGAATGTCGGAATGCACTCCGTCGCCGGACCTGCGACCTTGCCCGCGAGCAGCGTGTTGAGGTTCTGCTGCGCGACCGCGGCTTCGGGCGGCGGCGGCGCCGTGGTGCAGGCCGCGATCGCGAACACTGCGAGGATCGATGCTGCCTTGTACATCTGAAGGCTCCCTCTGACTGATTGGTTAGGCGCCTGGCGCGACATAAGGGACGAAGTCGCCGAACACGCAGCTTCCGACATTCATGCCGTTGAGCGTGTCGACCACCTGGGCGATGTCGCCGCGGCACAGGTCGGCGGTGCCGAACTGCTTCGTCACCAACGCATAATGGCCGCTGCCGAGATTGTTGCATCCGCCCTGCATGTGCGCGACGTAAGTCCGCTTGCTGCCGTCGCGGAAGGCGATCGTCTCATCGTCGATGACGCGCATGTCGCCGGAGCGGAAGTGCGGCAGGCAGCTGATCGGCGGCTGCGCCGCCTTGCCCGCGAGCAGCATCTGGAACTCGCGCTGCTTCTGCGCGCTGCGATAGGTCGGCGCCGGCGGTCCCGTCGTGCAGGACGCGAGCACCGCGCCCGCCGTCAGCACAGAGATCAGACGCATTTTCGACCTCCTCGGGCAGTTCTCGTTGCGCCCCCGCAAAGGTCCTAGGACGCTACCGCCTATGAACGGAAGCTGTCTTTCTCCTGTCTCAGGCGCGCAAACTCCTGAACGTTCGTGGCTCGAACGAAAGGATTGGTTTCACGTTCCTTCGCGACGGTCGTCGGAAGAGTGATTTTTCCTTCGTCGCGCAAGCGCTTAACCTCGGCCAGCCGGTCCGTGATAGCGGCGTCGCCGGGGTATGCGTGCGCGGCGAAACGCGCGTTCGAAAGCGTATATTCGTGGGCGCAGTAGAGGCGCGTCTCCGGCGGCAGGTCGGCCAGCCGGGAAAGCGAGCGATGCATCTGCTCGGGGCTGCCCTCGAACAGCCGGCCGCAGCCCATCGCGAATAGAGTGTCGCCGACGAAGGCGACGCCGTCGGAATCGAAGATCAGTGCGATATGGTCGAGCGTGTGACCGGGCACTTCGATCACGCGGCCGACGTGACTTCCGAGACGGACCTGGTCACCTTCGACAAGAGCGACGTCGCGGCCAGGGATTCGGCCGGACGCAGGGCCCGAGATGCGCGCGCCGGTTGCCTGCTTGATCGCGAGATTGCCGCCGGTGTGGTCGGGGTGCCAGTGCGTGTTCCAGACCTGGTTGATGGTCCAGCCGCGCCGCTCGGCCTCGGCGAGCACCGGGGCGGCGTCGCCTGGATCGACCACCGCGGTGTCGCCGCTCGCGTCGTCGTGAACCAGCCACAGATAATTGTCGTTGAAGGCCGGGACGGGGACGATTTCCATGCGGCGCCACTACGCCCGCCGCGCAAGGATCGCCAGCGCGTCGGCGGCGAGCTTGCGGGTCAGCTCGGCCGCGGGAAGCGCCCACCCGAGCGGCGCCGCCTGGCCCGCCCACATCGGGCCGAAGCCAAATTCGCCCTGCGCCTCGGCCGCGGCGCGGATCGGCGCCAGCGCCGCGCTCGCAAGCGGATAGGCGGGCGCTTCCGCCCGAATTGGCCCGAGATCATCGACCAACCGGCCGCGAAGGCCGCGCGCAAGACCGCCCGTCATCAGGTTGGTGAACAACGTCCGGCCGTCCTTCAGCCGACTGCGGTGGGCCGCGCTGATCGGGGTCTCGGGCGCATGAAGATAGGCTGTACCGAGCTGGACCGCGCTGGCGCCGAGGGTCAGTGCCGCCGCGATGCCGCGGCCATCGGCGATTCCGCCGGCCGCGACCACGGGGACGCTCACCGCGTCGACGACCTGCGGCAGCAGCGCGAAGAGGCCCATGGCCTCGGCCGCATCGCTCCCGAGGAAGCGCCCGGTATGTCCGCCGGCCTCGAAGCCCTGCGCGATGACCCCGTCGGCTCCGCGGCTCTCGAGCCAGCGGGCTTCGTTGACACTTGTCGCATTGCCCAGAACGACTGCGCCGGAAGATTTGACTCGCTCGAGCAGCTTCGGTTCGGGCAGTCCGAAGTGGAAGCTGACCGCCGCAGGGCGGACTTCCTCGACGACGGCGCACATCTGCTCGTCGAACGGCAGGCGCAGCGCGCCGCCGTTTCCGGGCTCGACGCCATATTCGGTGTAATAAGGCCGGAGAAGCGCGCGCCAGGCGCTGTCGTCCACGCCGGCTGGCATGTCGTGAGAGAAGAAATTGAGGTTGAGCGGGCCACTCGCGCGGGCTCTCACCTCGGCGACCTGTTCACGCACCTGCTCGGGGCTAAGCATCGCACACGGAAGCGAGCCAAGCGCTCCACCAACACTCGCGGCGATGCACAGATCGACTCCGCCCGCCCCGGCCATGGGCGCCTGGACGATCGGGTGCTCGCTCCCGACGAGGTCGAGGAAGCGGCGGTCGGGCCAGCCTACCATTCGCCGGTGTTCGGCATCGAGCTCCAGGGTTCGGTCGGGGCAAGCGCCCCGCCCTTCTGCAACAGCTCGATCGAGATATTGTCTGGCGACCGGACGAAAGCCATGCGCCCGTCTCTCGGCGGGCGATTGATCGCGACCCCATTGTCCATCAGCCGCTGGCACGTCTCGTAGATGTCGTCGACTTGATAGGCGAGATGGCCGAAGTTGCGGCCGCCGCCGTAGCCGTTTTCGTCCCAATTCCAGGTGAGCTCGATCTCGCCGCCCTCGTCTCCGGGAACGCCAAGGAAGATGAGCGTGAAGCGGCCAGGCTCATTCTCCATCCGCCGGCGCTCCTCGAGGCCCAACAGTTGAAAGAATGCAACAGTCGCCGCGGGATCGGAGACGCGGATCATCGAATGGAGGAATTTCATTTTCATTGGCCTCAATTCGTCGCTATAAATGCACGGTTCGTCGCAGCCCAAGCCGGCGATCGTGACCGGTGGCTGCTCGTATATGCGGACGAACGCCCGGGGTTCCATCCCATGATTGAGAAGCTGCAGGACAGCCGCGCCGTCCTTTTGGGCGCCGTGGCAATTTTTGCGATTGGCCTCACCACCAGCGGATATGCATTGGGCGACGGCTTGCGCCGCTCGAAGATGGCCGAGCACCGGTCGGTGACCGTGCGCGGCGTGTCGGAGCGCGACGTCACGGCGGACCTTGCGACCTGGACGGTCAGCTTCTCGCACCAGGGCGCCGACCTCGCGTCGGTGCAGCAGTCGGTCGACGACCAGGCGCGCGCGGTGCGCGCCTTCTTCCAGCGCGCCGGATTTCGACCCAACGACATCACCGACACCGACGTCTCGCTCGGTCACGAACAGCCGCGCGACACGCACGGCAATCCCGTCGGCCCGCAGAAGCTGGTCGTCACTCGCTCGATCCAGCTTCGGACCACCGATGTGATGAGGGCGCGCGCGGCTTACACCCGCCAGGCCGAGCTCCTGCGCAATGGCGTCGAGCTGTCAGGCAGCAACGTCAGCTACACCTTCACCGGGCTGAACGCGCTGAAGCCGGCGATGATCGCCGAAGCCAACAAGAACGCGCGCCTGAGCGCGGACCAGTTCGCGCATGACAGCGGCGCATCGGTGGGGCGGATCAAGACCGCCAGCCAGGGCTATTTCTCGGTTGGCGCCCGCGACGGCGAGGATTGCGACGACTGCGGGTCATCGGGCGGAAGCACGCCGTTCCAGAAAGTCCGGGTCGTGACGACGATCGACTACGATCTCGGCTGATCAGTTCTTCGCCGGCGCCGGGTCGGTCTTCACGACCGGCGTGACGCCCAGCATCTCGACGGCCTTGGCGGCGGCTTTGCCGACCGGGCCGTTGGGATCGCTGCCGGCCGCGCGCATCCAGTAGCTCCGCGCCCTGTCGTCGTCGCCGTTGAAGTCGGCGACATGCCCGGCCTCGAACAGAACGGCCGGGTCAGTCGGTGCGAGCGTCAGCGCCTGGGCGATCGCCGTCTGGGCCGTCGCTCCGTCGCGCTCGCGAATCGCGAGCGCGGCCGAGAAATACCAGTAGAAGGGATCGTCGGAGATCGTCACCTTGGCCTCGTTCAGCCTGGCTCGCGCGGTCGCGAGATCGCCCTGCTCCTCGGCCGCGCGCGCGCGATCGAGAAGCGCCTGCCCACGCTGCTTTCCCTCAAGACCGTTGAGCGTAAGCGCCTTGTCGAGGTCGGCCACCGCCTTCGCAGGCTGGTCTGCCGCGATCCACAGATTGCCCGCCGCAGCGTACATCCGGGCCGTCTTCGGATCCTTGTCGCCCGCGGCCTTTGCCGCCTCTTCGAAGGCTTGCGCCGCCGACACATTGTTGCCGCTCTTCTCCGCTTCGAGCGCGCGGCAGACGAGTGCGTCCGGAGTTACGAGCTCAGGACAACCGCTCCGCGTCGCGGTGCCGGCGATGAGCGGCCTCTGCGCCTGCGCGGGCGCGGCGGTGGCGACAGCGGCAGCGAAGATCAGAGGAATCAAGGTGCGGGCTCCAGTAGCGCGGCGACGGTGCGCAGGATCGTCTCGATCTCCTGCGGTTCCGACAGGCGATGACCGCCGCCCTTGAGCACGTTCAGCTGGACATCGCCTGAACGGAGCGCCCGCATCGTCCGGAAAGCGATCTCCAGCGGCACGTCGTCGTCGAGTTCGCCGTGGAGCAGGCGGACGGGACAGTCGATCGCAATCGGCTTATCCAGAAGCAGCAGCCGCTGCCCCGATTCCCAGAAGCCGCGGGTGATCTGGCCGATATCGGTGAGCTGCGCCGCCTGCTCCGGCGTGAACCCCCACTCCGTGAAGTCGGGCGCCGCGGCAATTCCGACCAGGGCTCGAACCCGCTCGGGCCTGAGAAGGGCCAGGTGGAACGCGATCCAGGCGCCCATCGAAGAGCCGACGAGGATCAGCGGGCCGCTGCTCAGCTGATCGATCGCCGCAAGTGCCTCTTCCAACCAGGCAGCAAGCGTCCCCTCCTCGAACTTGCCACCGCTCGACCCTGTGCCGGAATAGTCGAGGCGAAGCATGCCGAGACGGCGCCGCTCGGCGAAGGCCCAGAGCGCCAGTGCTTTCGCGCCCTCCATGTCCGACGCGTATCCAGGCAAGAACACGAGAGTTGGTTGGCCGCCATCACGGAGACGATAGGCAATGCGTCGTCCGGCTACATCGAGCATCATCGGAGCGGAGTTCATCGGCCGGTGGCTCCGCGCGAATTGCGCAATCCGAAGTCTTCGCTCGCGTGGACCGGCTGCGGCGGACTTTGCACCGGAAGCCGGCGGACAAACTCGCCATGGTCCGGCATGCGGTCGGCGTTGTCCTCGATCACCGCGGCGATCTCGTCCAGAAAGCGCACAAGCTCCTCGGCAGGAACGAAACTGGTGACCGGGTCGGGCTTCATGTCGAGGCCCTGGCCGATCATGATCTGCACCCAGCTCTCCTCGGTAAAGAGCTCCGCGCTGCCGCGTCTGAAGAACCGCCCCGACGAGCGGAACAGCTCGAGGCGTTCTTTGAGGCTGTCCGGTACGTCCATCGTGCGCACATGATCCCAGAAGGGGTCCCCGGTGCGACGGGTGACCTTGTAATGGGCGATGATGAAGTCGCGAACATCCTCATATTCGGCGCGCGTCTGCCGGTTGAACTCGGAAACGTCGGTTTCCGAAAATCCCTGCGCGGGAAACAGCAGCAGGAGCCGCTGCGCAGCTGTCTGGATCAGGTGGATGCTGGTGCTCTCAAGCGGTTCGAGGAAGCCCGAGGACAGGCCGATGGCGACGACATTCTTCTCCCATGACTTGAGCCTCCGGCCGGGGCGAAAACGGACCCGGCGGGGATCGGCGAGCGGCTCGCTGTCGAGGTTGGCCAGCAGCGCTTCCGCAACCTCG
>Ga0207674_10001688_pt1 | contig 28351 bp, 35 predicted proteins | sample KBSCornC72_FD_184303 | JGI IMG/M metagenome (GOLD analysis project Ga0207674, IMG submission 184303) | Corn rhizosphere microbial communities from Kellogg Biological Station, Michigan, USA - KBS Corn C7-2 (SPAdes) (version 2) | ecosystem: Host-associated > Plants > Roots > Rhizosphere > Soil ...
CTGCTCCGTCGGAAAGGTCAGACGTACCGAGGGCCCCTCCGGCCTCGTCTGGCAACAACGGCCGAGCGCGGGAGCAGTCCTGCCCAAGGGCCGGAAGGTGACCCTGTTCGTCGGGAAGTCACGATGAAGCGGCTTCTCCTCATCCTGAGCCTGGTCGTCGTGGCGGGAGCCACGTCGGGCGCCGGTGTTCGCTCGGCGACGACGGCGGTCGAACATTCGGCCGCGAACCCGAACGGAGCGGTTGTCTTCGCCAGCAACCGACACGGCGACTCCGATCTCTATGCGGTGAGCATGGATGGAACCGGCCTCACTCGACTCACCAATGAGCCGACCGGCGAATCCAGGCCATTGCCGTCCCCCGACGGCAGGCACATCCTCTTCGCAGGCGACGAGGGCCCGCAGGTCATGGAGGCCGACGGAAGCGGCCGCCGAGCCATTCACGACTGCTCGTTCTCGCCCGAGGCGTGGTCGTCGGACTCGAGGCACATCGTCTGCTCCGGCTACGAGGAAGGGATCATCGTCGTCGACACCGCCGACGGGACGTTCACCCAGCTTTCGGACTCGGGCTCGACGCCGACCTGGTCTCCCGACGGCGCGACGATCGCGTACGTGGACGAGTACAAGTTGTACGTCGTCCCGGCCACGGGCGGGGCGCGACGGCGGCTGGGGATCCGCAAGCTCGAGGAATTCGCTGCTCCGGCGTGGTCGCCGGATTCACAGCGCCTCGCCTACGTCTCCGCTGACAACGAGAATCGAGACTCGCTCTGGACGATCAGATCCGATGGCTCGGGTGGGCGCCGGGTCGCGCAGAAGGTCTCCGAGAACACCCCGAGCTGGTCTCCCGATGGGTCTCGGATCGCCTTCATGAAGGAGCTGGCCCATTACACCTCGGCGGTCTACGTCGTCGGCAGCGACGGCAGCGGCTCGCACGAGGTCAGCAAGAGCCTCGCCGGAGAGTACGTCTCGGATCCGTCGTGGTCGGCTGACGGCCACGTGCTCTACGCGCGCACTCGCTTCCGCTCCGCGGACGAGTCGGACATCTACGCGGTGTCCCCGACCGGGCGAGGCGGCCGGGCGTTGACCCATCCGTTCCCGACCGGGGGCTCGAACGTCACCCCGACCTGGATGACGGGACTGCAGGCGACCGGGGTGGAGCAACCTCCGCTCACCATGGCCGTGCCGCTCAAGCGGAAGACGGCTTTCTCCACGGCGGTCGTCTGGACGGCGACGGACGGCACTCGAGCAGTGCCCAGGCTCGCCGTGGACGAATATCCCCGGCTGACGATCTGGAACGGAGCGACCGGCCGGGCTCAACGCGGACCGCTTCCCTGCTCCGGCCTCTACGGGCCGGGAGACATCGCGCTCGCGGGCAACCGGCTCGCCTGGACCTGCTCCGAGGCCGGAAACACGTACTACGCGGTCCAGGTGGTGACCGCTCACGCAGGTGATCGCCGGGGCAAGACGGTTGCTTCGGCGTCGGGCGACCCCAACGAGGGCGGCGACGACATCATCGGCCTCGTCGGACACGGAAGGTCGATCGTCTTCTCCAATCAGCACAAGAACGATCAGGGGCCCAGCGATCCGTGGGTCGTTCTGACGCACAAGGCGAAGAAGTGCCCGGGCTCCGACTACTACCGCTCGCGCTCCGTGTGCCGCCGCCTCGGGGGCGGACGCGGAATGACCACCGCGGTCGACAGAGGGAGAGTGGTTGCAGTGACCCGAGCTGGAGTCGTGCGAACGCTCTCGCTCGGGGGCCGAGTGCTCCATAGATGGTCTCTCGGCCAGGGAGTCTTGACCGCCCGGCTCCGGGGTCGCGTGCTCGCAGTGCAGCACGGCGCGACCGTGGACGCGTACGACGCCAAGACCGGCGCGAAGATCCGCTCGCGTGAGCTGCAAGCCGACGGTGGCCCGACCCCCTTCCTGCTCGGCGTTCAGGGCGACCTCGTCGTCTACAGGACGGGTGGCGCGATTCACCTGCTGCGCCTGTCGGATGGCCGCGACAAGGCGCTGCTGATTCCCGGCGCCGCACCCTGGCTCGACGCGAGCCTCGAGCCGGGCGGGCTGTTCGTCAGCTGGAACAAGATGCACGATCCGCGCCCGGGTCGGCTCGCGTTCATCCCGCTACGGGCGATCGAGGCGCGGTTCTAGCGCAGATCCCATCGACCACCCAGGTTCCGTCCATGGATCGGCCTCCTGCGCCGGACGACACTCCAGGCATGGGAGGACACACCAGGACTGGAGACATCATGAACCGGCATCTCACCAAACGAGCAGCGCTGTTTCTGAGCTTCGGCCTCGCGCTGGCGACGGTTGCGATCGTCGCCGGCTGTGGGATCGGAGGCGGCTCGAGCTCCGCACCGGATCGACCGGCCGCCAAGTCCGCGGGCCACTGGCGGACGATCGCCAACGCCCCGGAGCCGGTCGCTGCGGATCGCACGACCGTGTGGACCGGCTCCGAGATGATCGTCACCGGAGTGAACCCGGGTCAGGACGGGACGTACGTCGACTCGAGCGAGGTGGCAGAGGCATACAACCCGCGAACGGACGCCTGGCGGATGCTTCCGACTCCACCGAAGACGGAGAACTACTGCAGGCGAAGCGCCGTCTGGACGGGGAGCGAGATGCTCGTCTGGGGCTGCGAAGTTACGGCTTTCGACCCGAAGGCGAACCGCTGGCGGCGACTGCCCGATGCTCCGACTCGGCACGGGATCGCTGCCTGGACGGGCCGGGAGCTGATCGGCTGGGGCGGCGGTTGTTGCGGCGACGTCTCGGACGACGGCTCTGCGTACAACCCCTCGACGAACACCTGGCGGAAGCTGGCGCCGGCTCCTGTGAGCGGCCAACAGTCGCCGGTCGGTGCGTGGACGGGTCGCGAGCTGGTCATCTTCGACGGGCACGGGCCCGAGGGAGATCCGGTGCGCGGGGCGGCGTACAACCCCCGGACCGATACGTGGCGGCAGATCCCGTCAGGGCCCGGAATCCGTGCCCTGTCGGCCGTCTACGACGGCAACGAGATCTACACCGTCGGCGGGCCGCGCGTCCTGGCCTTCGACCCGTCGAACAACAGCTGGCGGCGACTCCCGCCGACCGTCTCCGGCGCCGGTCCCGCCGCTGTCTGGACGGGCGATCGCCTGATCCTGTCCGGCTCGGCCACCCAGGCGTATGACCCGCCGAGGGATGTCTGGAAGAGCTACTCGACCTCTCCACTCGGGTCTCGGCAGGACGCCGAGGCCGTATGGACGGGTCACGAGCTGATCGTCTGGGGCGGCTTGGTCCCGCAGTCGGCGGGCCCCCCGAAGTACCTCGCGGATGGAGCTGCGTTCATTCCGCCGAAGTACTCGCCGCCGCTTCCTCAGTGCTCCTGCTGAGGCAGGTGAGCAAAGTCCGCGCCGTCTTCCCTGGGCGGCGCGGACATTTCTGGGCGCAAGGAGATGGGGGAGAGAGGATTCGAACCTCTGAAGGCTGAGCCAACGGGTTTACAGCCCGTCCCCTTTGGCCACTCGGGAACTCCCCCTGGAGGGTCAGCCATTGTAGCCTCGTGGCCATGGAGCGCTTTGACGTCCTTGTCGTCGGCGCAGGCCCGGCCGGGTCAACCGCGGCGTACCGTCTCGCTGCGGAAGGCGTCTCCGTTCTCCTCGCCGACAAGGCCGTGTTCCCGCGGGACAAGCCGTGCGGGGGCGGGCTCACGATGCGCGCGGTTCGCCAGCTGCCCTTCTCGGTCGAACCCGTGGTCGAGGACCGCACGATGCGTGTCCGGTTCGGCCTCGACTTCACGCACCGCGTCGAGCGCGAGGTCGACGAGCCGCTCGTGCTCATGACGCAGCGTTTGCGGCTCGATGCCTTCCTCGTCGAGCAGGCGGCGACGGCCGGTGCGGACGTTCGCGACGGCGTCAAGGTGAGCGACCTCGTCCTGGAGGACGGCGGCGTTCGGGCAAACGTCGACGGCTCGTCCGTCAGTGCGGCTCACGCGCTCCTGGCCGATGGAGCGAACGGCGTCTCCGCTCGTGCGGTCGGGCTCGACGACGGCCGCGAGCACGGCGTGGCGCTCGAGGCCAACGTCCCGTACGGCGTCGTCCGCGAAGAGGACTACCGCGGCCTGCTCTGCCTCGAGCTGGCCAACGTCCCGGGCGGGTACGGCTGGCTCTTCCCGAAGGGCGACCACGTGAACGTCGGCGTCGGAGGCTGGGAGCGCGAAGGCCCGCGGCTGCGGGAGCACCTGGCGCGTTTCTGCCGCGAGTACGACATCCCGGAATCGAGCCTCGAGGACGTCCGCGGGTACCGGCTTCCCCTCGTGCAGCCGCGTGCGCGGCTCGCGAAGGGCCGGGTCGCGCTCCTGGGAGACGCGGCCGGGCTCGTCGACCCGCTCTCGGGCGACGGCATGTACGAGGCGTTCCTCTCGGCGAAGCTCGCGACCGGGGCCGTGCTCGCGGGCGGCGACTTCGAGAGCTACGACCGGGAGCTCCGGCGGGCGCTCTCCTCCCAGCTCGCGGCGGCCTGGGGCGCCAAGGTCGCGCTCGATCGCTTCCCGCGGCTCACGTACGCCGTCGTGCGCACGCCCTTCCTCTGGAACGCCGTCGTCTCGCTGATCGGCGGCGACGTGCCGAGCCCGAGCGCCATGCGCGGTCTGAGGCGTGCGTCGATGAAAGCGGTCGAGACGATCGCCCGGGCCGCCGGCAACCCCGGTGAGCCGTATCGCGCCGTCGAGACCTAGACCCCGCTCAACTCCATCCGAACGGGAGCCGATAGGACGAATCGTGGGCTCCGCCATGGCCGCACTCGCGCTCGCTCCCGGCCTTGCGCTCGGAAGCTTCCTGAACGTAATCGCGGCCCGCGTCCCGCTCAAGCAATCGATCGTCCGCCCGGGCTCGGCGTGCATGTCCTGCAAGGCGCCGATCGTCTGGTACGACAACATCCCGCTGGTCTCGTACTTCGCGCTGCGCGGAAAGTGCCGGAACTGCGGAGCCCGGATCGGTTTCGTCTATCCGGCCGTCGAGATCGCCGCTGCGCTGCTCGTCGCGGCGTGCGTGCTCGCGTTCGGGCTGACGTTCTACGCGGCGATCGCGGCGTTCTTCTGCTGCGTCCTCGTCGCGATCTCGGCGATCGACATCGAGCACCGGATCGTGCCGGATCGGATCGTGCTGCCGGCGACCTCGATCGTGCTGGTGGCCCAGACGCTGCGTGATCCGAGCGTCGAATGGGTGCTCTCCGCCTTCCTGGCCTCGCTCTTCCTGTTCATGGCCGCGGTCGTCTACCCGGCCGGGATGGGCATGGGCGACGTCAAGCTCGCGCTGCTCATGGGCGCGATGCTGGGGAAGGTCGTCGCCGTGGCGCTCATCCTCGGGATGGTCTGCGGGGTCGTTCCGAGCGTGTACCTGCTCGTCCGCCACGGCCGCAAGGCGCGGAAGATGGGCATCCCGTTCGCGCCGTTCCTGGCCCTCGGCTCGGTGATCGCCCTGTTCGCCGGGGAGTGGCTTCTGGACGCCTATCTCGGTCTGCTCGCCTCTTAAGTCCTCGGCGTACGTGCCGATACCCCTTTTGCGGCATGGACCAAGGCGGTAATCACATTGGCGTACCTCGTTCGAGCGATGACGCGGCCTCTCGGCGCGCCGATACGAACAGTTCAACGACCTATAGCCCTGGCAGGAGCGAGTCGGGCGGCGGCGTCACGCCCGAGCTCGTTCTCGTAGACCCCGAGCTCGCCCTCGAACAGCGGCACACGAGAAACGGAAAGGCGGCCATGTCCTCAACTGAACCCGCGAACACGTTCCCCGAGCCGGACCACCCTGCGCACGCACCCGGTCCCAGCCCCGTCACCTCTCCAGACAAGTCGATGATCGACGTGCCCCTCGGCACGCTGATCTTCCGCGCCGGGCTCCTCGGCGAGGAGCAGCTCGAGGACGCGCTCCAGGAAGGGATGCGCACCGGCAAGCGCCTGGGCGAGGTGCTGCTCGAGCGCGGTTGGCTCAACGAGCGCGATCTCGGCCAGATGCTGGCCGGGCAAAAGGGTTTGCCGTTCGTCGACGTCAGCCTCAACGACGTGGAGCCCGACGCCCTGGCCGCGCTGGCCGAGGACGACGCTCGGCGTCAGGTTGCGCTGCCGTTGTTCTACGACGACGGAGAGCTCGTCGTCGCCGTCGGCGACCCGTCGAACGAGGTCGTGCTCGAGGGGCTGCGCCGCGAGCTCGAGGGTGATTTCCAGCTCGTGGTCGCGCCGCACAGCCAGCTTCAGCAGGTGATCGACGCAGCGTACTCCCGTCCCGCTCCTGCTCCCGAGCCCGCACCTGCACCTGCACCACAGCGAGACGGCGTTCTCTTCCCCGACCTGGTGCCGCCGGCGAAGGACGAGGCTCCGGCCCCGCACGAGCCGGAAGGCGACGCGCAACCGGATCTCGGGTTCGCGCCGGCCGTCGAGCACGAGCTCGAGGCCGATGACGAAGCGGACGGGCAGGAGAAGCCGTTCGCAGGGTCGACGCCGACGCTGCTCTCGCGCATGCTCTTCCCGAGCGTCCGCCATGCAGCCCAGGAAACCGAGGCGCCTGTCGAGGAAGCAGAGGAGCCGGAGCCCGCGGCCGAGGCCATGTCCGAGCCCGCCGCCACTCCCGCGCCCGAGGCCGTCGACGAGTCGGCGCCCGCCGAGGAGGACTTCGCCGAGCTCGAGTTGCCCGCTGTGCCGGAGATGCCGGTGTCGGCGTTCGATCAGCCGGCCGCCGAGGCCGAGCCCGCTCCGGCGGAGGAGACTCCGCCGCCCGCGGCCGAGCGACCCGCCGAGCAGCCTCAGCCCGAGCAGTCCGCCGAGGAGCCTCAGGCCGAGTCGCCCGCCGCGGAGCCTCAGGTCGAGCAGTCCGCCGAGGAGCCTCAGGTCGAGCAGCCGGCCGAGGAGCCTCAGGCGGAGCAGCCGGCCGCGGAGGCGCAGCCCGAGCAGCCCGGCGAGCAGGCGTTTTCCGAGCAGCCTGCCGAGGAGCCTCCGGCCGAGGAGCCCCAAGCAGCGGAGCAGCAGCCGGCAGAGCCTCAGGCGGAGGAGTCTCAGCCCGAGGAGCCGCAGCCCGAGGAGCCGCAGCCCGAGGAAGCACAGCCGGCGACGCACTTCGTCGTCGTCCGGCTGCGCGAAGGCGAGTCGCTGCGGATCGGCGAGCACGCCGATGCCGCCGGAGCGTCCGCCCAGGCCGCCGAGGCGGTCGCACAGATCTCGGCCGCCTCCGGAAACGGCACGTGGCCGCTCTTCGCGGGCCGCTATCTCAGCCCGGACACGATCGTCTCGGTCGACCTCGTCGACGAGACACCCGACGCCTAGCTCTTCCCAACATGTCCCAGGGTCTGGCCCTGGGACATGTCCCTAAGCGGGGACGAAGCTGACGTCGTGCCCGCGCCGGTTCGCGGCCTCGAGCTCGCGCTCGTCGAGCGCGCCGATCCGGAGCAGCAGCTCGAACTCGTCGCGCAGATGCGTGCGCATCATCTCCGGCCCGTCCGTGGCGATCGTGAACGGCACGTCGGCGGCGGAGAACGCGCGGAACGTGTCGCGAACCGCGTCCTCGTCCGGAAGCGCCTTCGTCAGCAGGTTCGACGTCGGACAGACCTCGAGCGTGATCGCCCGCTCGCGCAGGTCGGCCATCAGCGTCTCGTCCTGAGCGGCCAGGATCCCGTGCCCGATCCGCTCCGGGCGCAGCGAGTCGACGACCTCCCGGATCTCCGCGATCCCGTGGTCGCCGCCCTCCTCGCCGACGTGGATCGTCACGCCGAGACCCGCCTCCCGAGCCTGCTCGACGAGTGGAGCGAGTGCGCCGTACGGGTAGGGCCCGTCAACGTCCGGGCGCGGGCCGGCGATGTCGATCCCGACGACCCCGCGCGGTGCGTAGCGGATCGCCTTCTCGACGATGATCCCGTTCTGCAGGTCGCTGAAAGTCCGGTCCATCATCAGGATCAGCCCGGCCCGCACCTGCGGGTACTCGAGGCTCGCGCGATCGAGCCCGCGTACGGCGGCCATGATGATGTGGTCGAGGTCGCGCTCGCCGCCGCGGTTCCGCTTCATCGGGTTGAACCGGAGCTCGAGCGTCGTGATCCCCTGCGAGCGATACGCGCCGCCGATCGCCGCGTGCACCGACCGCTCGACCGCGAGCGGGCTCGACTGGATGAGCTCGGTCCAGCGGTAGATCTCGTCGAGCGCGTCGAGGTCCTGGACGCCCTGCGGGTCGGAGACGGTCACGAGCCGGTCGAACTCCCAGAAGTCCTTGACCGGGAGCGCGATGCCCTGCTCGTGCGCGAGGCTCCAGAGGATGTCCGAGGCGACCGACCCGCCGAGGTGGGTGTGCAGCTCCGCGAGGCCTCCGTCGACCATCGGCCGAGTCTACGCGTGGATGCGCACCGCGGTCCCGAGCGGGACGGTCTTCATCAGGTACCTGAGGTCGGGCTCGGATGCGTGCAGGCAGCCGTTCGAGACGGCGTGGCCCCAGGTCGGCGTCGGGGAGCCGTGGATCGCGAGCCGGTCGCCGCCCGACCAGCCCTTCGGGAGGTTCGGCTGCCGGCCGGAAAGCGCGAGGATGCAGCAGCCGTAGTAGGAGCCGAAATCGGCGCCGCGCAGCTTGTCGGTGACGTAGAAGCGGCCGACCGGAGTCGGCGTGTCGGGTGCGCCGACGGCAACGCTGATCCGGCGGTCGACTCCGTTCGTGTCGCGCACGGTCAGCTCGCGCTTCGAGAGGTCGACGACCAGTTCGTCGGGCCGTCGCAGCAGACGTAGCGGCTTCGCGCGCACCCAGCCGACGCGCCGGTTTCCGAGCTGCGGGCTTCGAACCGCGATCCAGTCCCCTTTCCGGAACGCGACCGCGAGCGTCTGCGGCGAGCCGAACTCGGTGCGCGAGGCGACCGTCGCCAGCACCCGGCCCTCGGGACGAGCGCGCAGCGCGACGCGCCGGCCGGCCGGAACCCGCGCCGCGAGCTCCTCGACCCGCTCCAGCGCAGGCGGGGGCGGCGGCGGAGGCGGCGGCCGGGGCGCCACGGCCTGCTCGTCTCCGCCGCGCAGCACCACGACAGCGGCGATCCCGCCGGCGAACAGCAGACAGCCGAGCCCGAGCAGCACCCAGCGGCGCACGGTGCTACTGCAGGTGGAGCTTGCCGACCGGGACGAGGATGTAGGCGCCCTGCCTCGCGAGCTGCGGCGCGCCTGTCTTCGCCTTAACACCGAGGCTGTCCGGCGACCTCGGCGCCTTGACGAAGCGCCCGGTGAACGAGACCTGCCTGCCCTCCTCGAGCTTGGGCGGCCGCTTGCCCTTGAGGTTGATCTTCACGAGCACCTGCTGGTTCCCGTTCTTCCCGGCCCAGAAGCTGTCGATGCCCGCCACCTGGACGATCGTCGCAGAGGTCGCGGTCACCGGCTTCGAGATGAAGCGGGTGAGGCTCCCCGAGAGCAGAGGGGAGAGGTCGCGCTGGCCGACGGTCAGGCCGGCGTTGGCAGGCGGGGTCGCAGGCGGCTGGGTTTCCGTGGTGGTCGAGCTCGAAGTGGTCGTCGCCGTGGTCGTCGTCGACGGGCTCGAGCTCTCGTCTTTGCCGCTGCACGAGGCCGCGAGCAGGGCGACGAGCACGAGCGGTGTGAGGCGGGCGAGCGTCATGCGGGCCTGAAAGGTACCCGGGCGTGGATACTTCTGCGAGATGAAGGTCGGGATCGTCGTCCCGTACTCATGGTCGTTCTGGGGAGCCGTCGTCGAGCACGCCGAGCTCCAGGCTGCCGCACTCCGCAAGCTCGGACATGACGTCCGGCTCGTGATGGGCAACGACCCCGCGGGCAGCTTCACGCGCGTTCTCCACCCCAGGCTCGGACGCCACGGCGAGCCGCCGCCGGAGGTGATCCCGATCGGGCGCTCCGTGATCGTCCCCGCGAACGGGTCCTTGCCGAACATCATCCTCAGCCCGCGCTCGCTCTTCCGGATCCGGCGCGTGCTCGAGACCGAGCGCTTCGACGTGCTCCACCTGCACGAGCCGATGACGCCGACGCCCTGCGTCGCGACGCTCGCGCTCGCGAAGTGCCCGCTCGTCGCCACCTTCCACGCCTCCGGCGAGCTGTCGTGGCTGAAGCTGGGGAAGCCGGTCTGGGGGTTCCTGCTCGACCGCCTCGACCACCGGATCGCCGTCTCGGAGCCCGCCCGCGAGTCGGCGGCGCGCTACTTCTCGGGCACGTACGAGCTGATCCCGAACGGGGTGCTCGTTCCCGACGAGGCGGAGGCGGGCTCGCGAGAGGACAACGTCGTCTTCGTCGGGCGCCAGGAGCCGCGGAAGGGCCTGCAGGTGCTCCTACGGGCATGGCCCGAGATCCGGAAGCGCTCGGGCGCGAGGCTCCGCGTGGTCGGGGCCGATCCACTCGCCGTGCGCCTGCTCTTCGCGCGGCTGCGCGTCCCGGACGAAGGCGTCGACGTGCTCGGCTTCCTGTCGCAGGACGAGCTGACCGCCGAGCTGCTCCGCGCGAAGACCCTGGTCGCGCCGTCGCTCGGCGGCGAGAGCTTCGGCATGGTCCTGACGCGGGCGTTCGCCTGCGCCACGCCTGTCGTCGCGTCCGACATTTCCGGGTACCGCGGGGTCATGGAGCCGGAGGCGGGCAGGCTGGTGCCACCCGACGACCCGCGGGCGCTGGCCGAGGCGGTCGTCACCCTGCTCGAGAACGAGCCTGCGCGGCAAGAGCTGGGGCGTGCGGCTCGGGTGCTCGCTCAGGAGCGTTACTCGTGGGAAGGGATCGCACAACGGCTGTCGGAGATCTACGAGGGGCTGGTCGATTCGCCGAAGGCGGTCGCGGCGTGAAGACACCGAAGCTGTTCCAGGCGAAGTGGAGCAGGGTCACATTCGTCCTCGTCGCGTTCGCCGGGATGGTCGCGTTCTTCGTCTGGCACGGGCCGAAGTGGAATCTCGTCCTCGACGCGTTCCGGTTCGTCGCCTGGGAGTGGGTCGTCGCCGCGATCGCGCTCAACCTGCTGTCCGTGGTTGCGAGGGCCGGTGCCTGGGACCAGGTGATCGAGCAGGCGGTCCCGCCTCCACAGCCGCCGTTCGGTGCGGTCTTCTCGGCGTTCGGGGTCGGCCTCTTCGCGAACGCCATCCTGCCCGGCCGGATCGGCGAGCTCGCTCGCGTCGCCGTCCTCAGCCGGCGAATCGAGGAGGAGCGGCGAGCAGACACGTGGGCCACGCTGCTCGGCACGGTCTTCGCGCACCGGGTGTTCGACCTGTTCCCGGTGACGCTCTTGATCATCTACGTCGCGGCGACTGCGAAGATCCCGCACTGGGCCGTCGCGAGCGTGATCGTGTTCCTGATCGTCGCCTTCGCGCTGTTTGCCTTCGCGCTCGCGAGCGCGCGTCACAGGGATCGCTCGGTGCTGGAGGAAGCCGAAGGCGGCGTCAGGCGGCTCGTGACGATGGCGCGCTACGGGCTCGGAGTCCTGCACGCGCCGCTGCCGGCCGTGTTCGCGGCGCTGCTCCAGTGCCTGGGCTGGCTCTGTCAGCTGTTCGCCGTCTGGGCGACGATGCGCGCATTCGACATCCACGAGCCGCTGCCGGCCGCCGGGCTCGTCCTGCTGCTGATGAACGTCGCGATGCTGTTCCCGCTCTGGCCCGGAAACGTCGGCCTCGTGCAGGCCGCGGTCGCGCTGCCGCTCGTCTCGTACGGCGTTCCGTACGCGAAGGGGTTCGCGTTCGGGATCGGGCTGCAGGCGGTCGAGATGTCCGTCGGAGTCGGGATCGGCTTCATCTTCCTCGCGCGCGAGGGGCTCTCGTACGCGATGCTCAAGCACATGCCCGGCGCCGAGCAGGCCGACATGGGCGGACAGGAAGCCGAGGAGGAGTTGGAGGAGCAGGCCGAGCAAGAGCAGCGTGAACGCGCTCGCATCGCCCGCTAGCTGCAAGGGCGTTCTCTCCGCGCTCGAGGGGGCGATGGCGCTCGCGGCCGGGATGCGCGGCGCCGGGCTCGAGGCGACGGAGCTGCCCGTGGCGGACGGCGGCGAGGGAACGGCCGAGGTGTTCGCCGCGACACTCGGCGGTGAGTGGCGCTCCGCTCGCGCCTCGGACCCGCTCGGCCGAGCGGTGGAGGCGCGCTACCTCGTCCTCGCCGACGGCTCGGTCGTCGTCGAAGCCGCGGAGGCTGTGGGGCTGCGGCTGCTTGCGCCCGGCGAGCTCGACCCGCTCGAGGCCTCGAGCCGCGGGCTCGGTGAGTTGCTGGTCGCCATTGCGGGCGACGCGTCCGGGCCGATCCTCGTCGGGCTCGGGGACACCGGGACGGTCGACGGCGGCGCGGGCCTGCTCGAGGTCGTCGGGGATGCTCTGGACGGCCGCGAGCTGCAGGTGCTGTGCGACGTCCGCAATCCGCTGCTCGGCGAGCGCGGGGCGGCGCGGGCGTTCGGGCCGCAGAAAGGCGCTTCTCCCGAGCAGGTGGCGGAGCTCGACGTCAGGCTGGCCGGAATGGCCGAGTTGCGTCCCTATGCCGATCTGCCGGGCGCGGGTGCCGCCGGTGGGCTCGGTGCCGCGCTTGCGGCTCTCGGCGGGCGGCTCGTTGCCGGCGCGGGCGTTGTGCTCGAGCGGATCGACTTCGCGGGCCAGGCTCGGATGGCCGACCTCGTCGTCACCGGCGAGGGCGCGCTCGATCGCTCGTCGACCGAGGGCAAGGCCGTGGGCGAGGTCTTAGGGGTGTGCCGGGAGCTCGGCGTGCGCTGCGAGCTCTTCGCTGGACGAGTGGCCGAAGCGCCTCCGGGCACGCAGCCGCACGCGCTGAGCGGCGACCCGGAACGAGCCGCAGACGATCTCGTCGAGCTGGGCGGTCTGCTAGCCCGCGCGCTGCTCGGCGTCGCGTAGGCGCTTCGCCATGATCGCGAGCATCTTCCACGCGAGCTTCGGGTTGCTCTCGACGAGCGGCCGAAACTCCCACGACGTGATGCCGTACGCCTTGAGCGGCGTCTTCGCCGTGATCGTCGCGGTCCGGGCGCCGTCGTCGATCAGCGCCACCTCGCCGAAGTGGTCGCCGTGCGTGAGCGTGTTCACGTCCGCGCCATGCACGCTGACCGTCGCCTCGCCCTCGTCGATGATGAAGAAGCCGATTCCGCTCGAGCCTTCGACGGCGATCGTGTCGCCGGCATCGAACTGCCGCTCTTTCATGGTGCTCGCAAGTCCCTGGAGCTCTTTCTTGTCCAGGTCCTCGAACAGCGGGACTTGCCTGATGAGTTCCTCTGGGGCCGCCATGGCTGGGATTCTATTCAGGCGTCGAGGGTGGCGCTAGGGCTTCGTTTGCGATGCCCGCCTCAGTGGTCCCGGGCGCTGCCTGCGACCACCTCTGAAATGAGCGGTCGATGCGCCGAAGTTCACCACGACGGCTCTAGGGCTTAACCGATTCGACCCGGCGCGCGAGCTCTTCGATGCGGCCCTGAGCTGCGTCGAGCTTCGCGGAGCAGACGGCGTAAAGCTGCTCGCCGCGCTCCCAGAGCGTGATCGCCTCGTCGAGGCTCGCTTCGCCGCTCTCGAGCCGCTGGACGATCGTCTCCAGCTCGCGCTGGGCTTCCTCGAAGGTCGGTTCGCTCAGCGTGTGTCCTCCACGGTCGCGCCGAAGCCTCCGCTGGCGAGTTCGACGTCGACCTGCGCGCCCGTTGTGACGTCTGCGCCTGAGCGGACGATCGCTCCGGCGCTGCGGACGATCGCGTAGCCACGGTCGAGCGTGGCCCGCGGGGACAGGGCTCGGAGCCGGCCCGCCGAGTGCTCGACCGCCGCGCGACGTCGTTCGACGAGCAGGAGCGGCGAGCGCCGCAGGTGGTCTCGCGAGACGTCGAGGCGGCGGCGTTCGCGATCGAGCGCGCGGTGGGCACCGGTGGCGAGGGCGGCACGGGATCGTTCGAGGCGGGCGGTCAGGTCGGCGAGGTCGGGGACGACGAGTCGCGCGGCAGCGGTCGGAGTGGAGGCGCGCGCGTCGGCAACCAGGTCGGAGAGCGGCGTGTCCTGCTCGTGGCCGACCGCGGAGACGATCGGGACCGGGCAGGCAACGATCGCGCGCAGCAGCCGCTCGTCGCTGAATGGGAGCAGATCCTCGAAGCTTCCGCCACCGCGTGCGAGGACGACGACGTCGATCTCGGGCGCCTCGGCGATCGTCCGCAAGGCGTCGGCGATCGCGGGCGCTGCGCGCGGGCCCTGGACGTACGTCTCTGCGACGAGCAGGCGGGCCGGCGGGAAGCGTGCGGTGATGGCTGCGATCACGTCCTTCTTCGCCGCGGCGTCGTTGCCCGTGACGAGCCCGACCCGGCGCGGCAGGCGTGGGAGTGGGCGCTTGCGGCTCAGGTCGAAGAGCCCTTCCGCGGCGAGCTTCTGCTTGAGCCGCTCGAGCGCCGCCAGGTGGTCGCCGAGGCCGAAGCGCTCGATCGAGAGTGCGCGCAGCCGGAAGTCTCCGCGGGCCTCGAACAGCTCCGGCCGGCCGTAGACGTGGATGCGCTCGCCATTCGTGAGGTCGAGCCGGAGCGCGTCGAACTGGCCGCGGGGCATCGTGACGGCCAGGCAGGCGCCCTCGGCAGGGTCTTTCAGCGTGAGGAAGACGCTCTGCCAGCGATCCTGACGGCGGAGCTCCGTGACCTCGCCCTCGACCCAGACGGTGGGCAGACGCGCGAGCCAATCGGCGATGCCGCGGTTGAACGACGCGACGCTGTAGACGCGGCGGTCGCCGTACTCGATCGCCTCGACTTTCACGCTCAGGATGCTACGCCCTCGGTGTGGGGACACTCGCCCGTCGGACGCGCTCGACCCCGGTCGGCACGAAGTCGGCGCATTCCCGACGCAGCCGCGCGCTCAGTTCACCGATACGCTCGAACCGGGTGGCGGGTGGAACTCTTCTTCCCCACCCGGGTGGGGGCGTGGGGGTCTTCTAGCGCGCTAGAGGAGGATCTCTGCCGCGATCTTCGGCTCGCAGCCCTGTCGGACGAGCTCGACGGCCGTATGGAGATCCGCCTCGCTATGCGCCAGCCGCTCGGCGAGCGGAAGCGGATAGCCCGCCTCCATCAGCACGTGCAATCGCCAGCCTTCGACCTTCGCGCGTTCGCTCTGTTCGGCAATCTGGGTCATCGGCGTTCCGGGTGATTCGTCCTTCCTGGAAGAATCCCTGCCCGCCGAAGGCGCAGAACTAACGCGGGAGGCCCTGCAGCGCGTCGAGTCGCTCCTCGGCCCGCGAGACCGCCTGGTCGATCCGGCGCGTGAGCTCCGCGAGCCGCTCCTCGAGCGCCCGCTCCTCGTCCGCGAGCGCGCCGAGCCGCTCACGGAAATCCGCTTCGACCTCGCCGAGCCGGTGCGAGAGGGACGCGACGAACTCGTCTCGCTCTCGCTCCAACCCTGCCGAGACCTGTCCGAACTTCTTTTCGAGCCGCAGCCCGCCCGACTCGCCCAGCTGCGTCATCTGCTGGGCGATCATCGATTGCCCCTCGCGGGCGAACCGCTGCACTGCGCGCTCGAGCTCGCGCTGCAGCCGACGCGCCGCCTCTTCGCGCGCGGCCCTGATCGTGCTGTCGAACTGGTGCGTCGCAGCATCGACGAAGTTCCCGGCTGCACGGTCGAGAACACGCTCCAGCTGTTCGACCTGGCGCCGCTCGACCTCGCTGAACGAGCTCTGGATGCGCCTCGACGCATCCGTCTCCTCGCGCTCGATTCTGCGAATGAGGTCGCGCTCCCTCGCGGTCATCCGGTCGGAGACCTGATGCAGCGCGCGCCGGCGCTCCGTCGCATGGGCCTCGAGCTCGGCCTCCGCAGTCGCGGCCGCTTCGGCCACGGCCCGTCCGATGTCCTCACGCAGCCGGAGGACCCCGGCGCGTTGCTCATCGTCGGCCGCCTGGAGCCGGTCCGCGTCGTCCACCAGCCGCGCCTCGAGCGCCTCGATCAAGGAGCGCTCGCGCTGAGCCACCTGTTCGAGCCGGTCGCCGAGGTCACGCTGTGCGCGGTCGAGATCCTGGTGCCACGACGCGAGCCGCTGCTCGACCTGACCCTGCACCTTCGTGAAGGCCTGCGCGAGGCCGTGGCGCAGGCGTTCCTCGCTCTCCTCGAGCGCGGTCCGCCGCGTCTCGGCCAGGCGGCGTTCCTCCTCGGCGTAGGCGGAGAGTGAATCGGCGCGCGCCCGGGCGAGCGTCCGCTCGAGGTCGCCGGTCCGGGTTCGCGTTTCGCTCTCGACGGCCGCCGCAAGTTCCGCCTTCGCACGCTCGAACTCCCGGTCGAGCGCACGGCTTCGAGCCATCCCGCGCCGCAGCCCGAGCGCGCCGATGACCGCCAGCTCGCAGGCGACGAGCCCGGTCGCGACGACCGCGAGCCCAGTCGACGGCTCGAACGCGAAAGCGACCCAGGCGGCGACCGCGCCGACCCCGACCGCCGCCGCGGCGCCGATCAATGCACGGCGACCGACCTGCTCGAACGCAGCGCCGGCGAGCGCCGCCGCAGCGACGACGACCCCGATGGCGAAGACGATCTCGAACGCAGCCTCGAGCGACATGTGCCCATCGTAAAACGCCTGCTCAGGTCAGGCGAAGCAGGACCAGGCCCACGGCGAGCGAGATGACGGCGTACGTCATCGCGCGGAGAGCGGCCTCGGGCGCCTTGATCAGCGTGACGTCCGTGACGGGCTCGCGCGCTCCGTCGGCCAATTCGATCGTCCCGCTGACCGATGCGACCCGCCGCCTGACGGTGCGCACCTGGGTCGAGAGGTGCCGCTGCGCAAGGCTCAGGAAGCCGGCGAACGCGGCAGCGAGCACCGCCCCGAGCGAGATCCGCCCGGCCATCGCCAGGTATCCCACGAGCAGCGGGAACGAGCCCCAGTCGAGCGCGAACCACACGTCCGAGTGGAACGCGCCGCCGAACAGCTCGAGGTTGTACGCGACGACGACGAACGCGCCGACGGCGACGAGCGGAGCCAGCCACGGCGTGTAGGCGATCGAGCCGTAGACGCCGAGCGCGACCGCCCCCGCGATCGACACCACGCTGAGCCAGATCAGAGCCCGGTCCGAGATTCGCGTCTGCAGCGGGTGCCCTTTCAGCTCGTCGAGCGCGTGCGCGCCGATGCCCACCGCGAGGAAGAACGCGGCCAGCGCGACGACGAGCCGCTCAGTCTGGAAGTGCGGCGCCAGGGCGGCTCCGATCGCGACGTACGAGAGGTGCCACAGCGTGTACGGCGGGTGGAGCAGCGTCAGGTAGTCCCGCCAGCCACCCGGCTCCAGCGCGTAGAACGCCGGCCGGCTCTGGCTCACGAACGGCGTCCCCAGGTGACGTACCCGCCGCCGACGCTCAGCAGGCGAACGCGCACGTCGTCGATGCCGGCCGCGCGCCACAGCTCGATCTGCTCGGGGATCGGCAGCCGCTCGTGGAGGTCACGAATGCTCGGCCCGAGAAACGAGCCGACCTCGTGCCAGCCGTGCGAGATGACCGCGCCCGAGACGGGAAGTCCGACGCGGACGTAGAGCTCCCACAGCGGCCGCCAGACCCCGCGCGGCAGGCCGAACTCGAGCGCTGCGATCGTCCCGCCCGGCCGCACGACGCGTGCCAGCTCGCGCAGCGTCGCGCCCGGATCCTCGACGTAACGGAGCAGGTAGGTGAACGTGAGCGCGTCGAACGAGCCGTCCGGAAACGGCAGCTGCTCGGCGCCGCCCTTGACGAGAGTGATCCGCTCGGACAGGCCGGCGGCCTCCACACGCGCTTGCGCGTTCGCGAGCATCTCCGGGCTCTGGTCGAGCCCGACGACGCGACAACCGTGTTGCCGCACGAGCTCGATCGCGACCGCGGCCGTCCCGGTCGCGACGTCGAGCACCGAGCCGTCGGGCCCGCACTCGACCCGCGAGACGAGGAAGCGCCGCCAGCGCGGATCCTGTCCCAGCGAGAGAAGGCGGCTCCAGCGGTCGTAGCCCGGGCCGAGCGGCGCGAACAGGTCGCGGGCAGCTTGATTCCGCTCGGATAGAGAAGCCACTAGTGCCCCTTCCAGTAATGCCGCCGAGTCTCTGGGTCACGAGCACCAAGCCAGAGGCCGCACTCCGACGAGGCAAGGTCCACAGACCTTGGTGAGGAAGAGGGTGGGCTCTGGCGCCGCGTGATCGTGGGCGAGGGGCCGGCATGTATTGCTGGGAGCGGCACTGACCCGAGTCTAAGCTGGCAACGTGGGCCTGACCGAGGATCTCGAGCGCATCGCTGCCTCGGCGGCCGCCCTCGTCGAGGAGGACGAGCAGGTCGAAGGCGTGGTGCCCGCGCAGGCCGAGCCCGACGAGCGGACGTATCTCTGCGCGTTCGTCCGCGGCGAGGAGCGTACGTGGCTCGTGCTCGACGACGGCGGGGCTCCGGTCGCGAGCAGAGAGATCGTGCGGCGAACAGCGTCGATCATCGCGCTCGCCGAGCTCGCCGAGGAGCGCGCCGGTGGAGGCCAGCTGCAGGAGCTCCGCGAGCAGCTCGTCGTGCTCCGCATGACCGAGCAACCGGAAGGGATCGAGGAGGCAGAGGACGCCGCGCTCGAGCTCGAGCGGACGATCGGCGCGCCGCCGCGCCTGGCCGAGCCGGCGTTCCTCGACCGCGTCGGGACCGCCGCGCACCGCCTCGAGCAGGCGCTCGGCCCGGGCACGGGCTCGCCGTTCGCCGAGGGAATGAAGGAGGGCATGGCCGCGGTCGAGGAGTTCGTGCGCGACGTCGAGACGAACTACCGCGCGACGCTGGACTGACCCACCTCGCTATCGTCTCTCGTATGGAAGGCAGTTTCGGATTTCCCATGGGCGGCGACCCCGACGAGCTCATGCGGAGCCTGCAGGAGTTCGCGGCGCGCCAGGCCGAGTCGGTCGCGGAGGCGCAGCGCGAGCAGTTCGCGACGCTGACGCTCAACACCGCGGTCGAACTGACCGGCGCGGCGTTGAAGCGGATGCAGGTCGAGGGCGGTCCCGACGAGCAGTCGCTCGCGCTGCGGGATGCCATGCGCGTGCTCTTCCCCGAGGCGGTTGCGCTCGTGAGCGCGGCCCGCCAGGGGTTCATGCGCGAGAGCTAGGTCAGACTCGGAATCGGCGCGTCGACCGCCGGGCAGGTGCAGGGCTGGTCGCCCGTGTGCAGGCGCGGCGTGCATGGGATCGCCGTGTCCGTGAAGCAGTGGCATGTTTGCTCCGCGTTGCAGCCACCGCACGAGCACTCCGAGCAGCGCATCCTGCAGCCGACGCGGCCGCTGGTCAGACAGCAGAACCACTCACCGGTCGTCGTGCAGCCCTCGGGGCAGCCACCGCCCTGGACACACGTCTTGCAGGTGAAGCCGATGTTCTCGCAGAGCCCGCGCGGCGAGAAGCAGGGATTGCAGGGCCCGCCGCCGCAGCCGATGCAGCCCTCGGTCGCGCCGAGCGAGACACCCGTGCGCGTGAGGAAGAGCCCGGCGCCGAGCGAGCCCACGCCGAGGAACTTGAAGAACTGACGCCTGGAGGATTTGCCGGCGAGCCTGCGTGCAGCTGCGGCCGTCAGATCCACTACGACGCGAGGTTCGGGATCGGCGCCTCGGCCGGGCAGGTGCAGGGCTGGTCGCCGGTGTGGAGGCGCGGCGTGCACGGGATCGCCGTGTCCGTGAAGCAATGGCACGCGGGGTCGTTGCAGTTGTGGTTCGCCCCGCAGTTGCACTCCGAGCAGCGGAACCGGCAGTTTTGACGCTGCCCACTGTTCAGGCAGCAGAACCACTCGCCGGAGGTGATACAGCCCTCGGGGCAGCCGCCGCCCTCCTGGCACGTCTTGCACGTGAAGCCGATGTTCTCGCAGAGCGTCGCGGGTGAGAAGCACGGGTTGCACGGCCCGCCGCCGCACCCGACGCACTGGGTGACCGCGCCGAGGGAGACACCCGTCCGCGTGAGGAAGAGGCCGGTGCCGAGCGTGCCGGCACCGAGGAACTTGAAGAACTGCCTGCGCGAGGAGCGCCGGGCGAGCGAACGGGCGGTGATGCTCGTGAGATCCATCAGTACGTCGTGATCCCGGCCGAGATCATCTTGTACTCCTCGAGCGAGACCTTCTCGACGGAAAACTCGGGCAGCTTCTGGTACGCGCGCTCGTGCGCAAGGCGCCCGCCCTGGCGCAGCGCCGAGAACTGGTCGTCGACGAGGTACTTCGCCTGGTCCGCGCTCTCCGCGAACACGGTCACGTTCTGCATGTAGGACTCGCCGTGGTCGCCGTGCACCTGCCTGCTCAACAGGTAGATCGCTCCGCTCTTCATCCCCTCACCTCCCGTTCCGCTAGGAAATCACGATTAGGGCTGCAATTACAAGCGCGGTCGCACCGACGAGCTTCTTCAGCGTCAGCACGCGGCCCTGGATGGCGTCGCAAACCGCCGGAAAGTCGTCGGTCGCCGACGTGACGGCTGCCACGACCGCGAGCGCGCGCGCCGCCCCGTAGGCGGTCGTGATCGCGACCGCGCTCGCCATGTCGCCGACGAGGAACGCCGAGAGCGGCACGACGAGGAGCGACTGGTACGGGATCCTCGTCGTCACGCCGAGGCCGAGGTCGAAACCCCACGCGAAGATCCCCGGGTAGTGGCCCATCGAGCAGGGCCAGTCGCCGGGCGTCTGCCGGACCCACGTGAGCGACTTGACGGGGAGGACGCCGAGGTCGACGAGGGCCGCGTAGACGAGCGCCGTGGGAACGACGACGACGAAGACCGTGTCGAGCGCGTCGCCGATCGCGCTCCGCAGCAGGACGCCCGCGAAGCCGAGCAGGATGCCGATCGTCAGGCCGCCGAGGACTCCGCCGAGAACGTGGAGGGCGAGCGCCGTGTTTTTCCTGCCCACCTGCACGAGGGGGCCGATCTGACCGACCATGGACAGCCCTCAGGGGCTGGCGGCCGTCGACAGCCCGACGACGAGGCTCAGGCTGACGAGAACGAAGACCGAGGGCACCCCGACCGATGGATCCGCGTCGCCCGCGAGCATCGCCACGACGAGCCCGAACGCGCCCGCGAGCGCGACGAGCCCGCCGACCCGTGCGGTCCTAGCCATGCGAATGCTCCTCGGCGGCGACCGAGCCGTCTCCGTTCCCGTCGGCGTCGACCCACCCGCGCCCGGCCTGGAGCGTTCCCTCCTGGTCGAGCAGCGACTCGAGCTGGCGCCAGTCGTTCGCGACGCCGCGCATGACGACGCGCCCCTCGTGGTCGAGGAGATACGCGAACGGCGTCAGCGTGACCATGTAGTCCTTCTCGATCTGCCCGTTCGTGTCGACGACCATCGGCGCCTCGAGGCGGTTCATCCGCCCGAAGCCGCGGCAGGACTCGATGTCGCCGCGGCAGATGACGAGGAAGTCGAACTCGCCGCCTCGGGTCTTCCGGACCTCGTTGAGACCCGGCATCAGCTCGCGACATGAGAGGCAGCCGGGCGACGCGAAGACGAGGAGCCTCGGCACGGGCGGCAGCTCATACAGCGAGATGGGCTCCTCGGTCTCGGAGTGGGCGGCCACGAACTCGGGCGCCTGGGCTCCCCGTTCGAGGCCCGTGTCGGTGATCAGCGCGCCGGGGTCGTCACCGAGGCGCAGCTGAATGAGGCCGAGTTGGCGGAGCGACCCTGCGAGCAGGAACGCGAGAACGAGGACGACGAGCCAGAGGACGATGTACGAGGCGAGCCAGACACCGCTCATTGCTGCTGCTCCTTCGGATAGAACGGGACGTCGAGCGGCTGGTGCATGAAGCTGACCCGGCGAGTGGGCGTCGGGTGCATCGAGGCCTTCTGGCGCAGGAACGACCAGGCGAGCGGGAAGAGACCGGACAGTCGCGTGACCGCTACGAAGGCGGCTGTCATCAGCAGCGACGGCAGAAGCTCGTCGCGTCCGATCGAGGCCGTGTCCTGGAGCGCGAAGACGAGAATTGCGGCCGCGACACCGGCGAGCGCGAGCGCGCGCACGAGCGCGACGGGCGAGATCTTCTCGACCTCCGAGGCGCCGAAGCAGTGGCACGGCGCGGTGTTCGACCGCGCCAGGCTCAGGGCCAGGGCGGCGGCGAAGATGCTGAAGAGGACGATCGCCCCGAGCGCGGCCAGCGCTGGAACGAGGCCTGCGACGAGGAGCAGTCCGAGCGCGAGCTCGGCCGCGATGAGCGTCCAGCCGGCGATCGGCGCGAAGCGGGCCGGGACGATCCGGTACTGGCGCACGCCTTCGACGAAGCCGCCCGGCGACCGCACCTTCTCGAGCCCCGCGAGCAGACAGACAGCGCCGAGGCCCGTGCGAAACACGAAGTAGGTGACTGCTGCTGTCAGAAGACGCTCCCCCTTTGCGGCTTGGATCTTGCGCGCAGCCGGTGATTCCGTCAAGCCGAGTCGGATTATCCTCGCATCGGCATGCTGGATCGAGCGATCGTCCGCGTCCTCCCGGCCTTTCCGCGCTCGGTCGTGCGGCGGATCTCGAGCCGCTACATCGCGGGCACGACCCTCCCCGAAGCCTGCCGCTCGGTCAGGGAGCTGAACACCGAGGGGAAGATGGCGACGATCGACGTTCTCGGCGAGGAGGCCCAGAGCCGGCGCGAGACGCTCGAGGTCGTGCGGGCGTACCACGACGTGTTCGAGGCGATCGAACGCGAACGGCTCGACTCGAACGTCAGCATCAAGCTGACCGCGCTCGGGCTCCACCTCGCGTACGAGCTCTGCCGCGCGAACCTGTTCAAGGTCGTCAGCCACGCGGCCGAGAGCGGCAACTTCGTTCGGATCGACATGGAGGACTCGACGACGACCTCCGACACGATCGAGCTGTACCGCGAGCTCCGCGCCGAGGGGCACGAGAACGTCGGGATCGTCCTCCAGGCGTACATGCGGCGGACGATCCGCGACATCCGCGCGCTCGCGCCGCTCCGGCCGAACGTCCGGCTCTGCAAGGGCATCTATCTCGAGCCGCCGCTGATCGCCTATCGGGATTACGAGGAAGTTCGCGCGAATTTCATCCGCTGCCTGCACGAGCTACTCCAGGGCGGAAGCTACGTCGGCATCGCGACGCACGACGAGCTGCTGATCACGGAAGGCACGCGACTCGTCGCCGAGCACGGTCTGACGCGCGACCAGTACGAGTTCCAGATGCTGCTCGGCGTGCGCGAGCTGGCCGGGAACCGCCTCGTGCGCGACGGGCATCGCCTGCGGATCTATGTCCCCTTCGGCGAGCACTGGTACCAGTACTCGCTCCGGCGCCTGCAGGAGAACCCGAAGATCGCCGGCTACGTCGCGTCGGACACCATGAGCAGGCTCTTCGGCGCCAACGGTCGGCGCTGAGGTTCGGTTTGCGCGCCCGCGAAGGGCCGCTTAGGTTTCCACGGCTTGGCTTCCGACTCCGAGCCGCTGGATCCGACCGAGCGCTCCCGGCAGCGGCGCGCCGCGGCTCGCAGGCGCCGTTACCGGTTGCGCCGCACGGTCGCGCTGGTCGTGCTCATCCTCCTGGCCTCTCTCGTCGCGCTCGGTGCGACATTCGTCGTCGGGCACGGGTCGCACGCGAGCGGCGCATCCGCCGGCTCCCCGACGAAGGCGAAGAAGCCGACGATCCGTCACACGGCCCTGCCCGCCGAGGTGCGGGGCGTGCACGTGACGATGTCGCTCGCGAACGAGCCCGGGAAGCTCGACCGGTACCTCGCCATTCCGGGCCTGACCGCGCTCGAGCTCGACGTCAAGGACGAGACCGGCAAGGTGGGCTTCCTCATGCCCGCGACGACACTCGCGCGCAAGGTCGGGGCGTCCCGGCCCTACTACAAGGCCGCGGTTGCGGCGCGCAAGGCGAAGGCGGCCGGCGTCTACCTGATCGGGCGCGTCGTCGTCTTCGAGGATCCGACGCTGACCGCGGCGCGCTCCGACCTGGCCATCCAGCACAGCGACGGCTCCGTCTGGGTCAACAACGCCGGCCTCGGGTGGGCGAACCCGTACGACCAGCGCGTGTGGAAGTACGTCGTCGGAATCGGCGCGGCCGCGGCTCGGGCGGGCTTCGACGAGATCCAGTTCGACTACGTCCGCTTCCCGACCGACGGCCCGATCGAGAGCGCCGTCTTCCCGGGCAAGACGGCCGAGCCGATGGGCTGGACGATCGCGCGCTTCGTCCACTACGCGACCACGAAGCTCCATCCGCTCGGCGTGCGCGTCTCGGTCGACGTCTTCGGCCTCTCCGCCACCCACGATCTCGGCATCGGCCAGGTGCCCGGACGCCTGGCGAAATACGTCGACGCCGTCTATCCGATGGTCTACCCGTCGCACTACAACGCGGGCGAGTTCAACCTGCCCGACCCGAGCGCGGCGCCGGGGCAGACCGTCGCCCTCTCGCTTCGAGATTTCCAGAACGCGATGCTCGGCCGCAAGGCGAACCTGATCCCCTGGCTCGAGGACTTCTCGCTCACGAGTGCGCATCCGGCGCTCGCGGACGTCCAGGCGCAGATCGCAGCGGCCCGCCGTGCCAAGACCCGGGGCTTCTTGCTCTGGAACCCCGAGGGCGTCTATACGCAAGAAGTCCTCAAGTAACCTCCTGGCGCAAGCAACTCCTCTGGAGGCACCTCAAGTGACGCAGACGTACGACGAGCTAAAGAGCCGACTGGCGACGATTCACGACCTGCGAATGGCTCAGGCGATCCTGGGCTGGGACCAGCACACGAAGATGCCGCCCAAGGGCGCCGAGCTGCGAGCCGAGCAGCTGAGCACGCTCGACGGGTTCACGCACGAGCTGTTCATCGACGACGAGATCGGCCGCCTGCTCGACGAGCTGCGCGAATACGAGGAGAGCGCAGGGCATGACTCGGACGAGGCGAGCCTGATCCGCATCACGCGGCGCGACTACGAGAAGGCGAAGCGGGTGCCCGCCGAGCTGCGCGCCGAGATGACGCGCACCGGCGCGAACGCGCTGCCCGCTTGGATCGAGGCGCGCGAGACGTCCGACTTCTCGATCTTCTTGCCGCACCTGAAGAAGAACGTCGAGCTCACGCACCGCTACGTCGACTGCCTCGAGGGCATGGGGTTCGAGAGCACGTACGACGCCCTGCTGGACGACTTCGACGAGGGCCTGACCGCGGGCGAGGTGCGCGCGGTGTTCGACGAGCTCAAGCGCGAGCTCGTGCCGCTCATCGCGCAGATCGGCGAGAACGCAGACCGCGTCGACGACTCGTCCCTGCACGGCGACTTCCCGATCGAGCAGCAACGGGCCTTCTCACTGCAGGTGCTCGAGCGGATGGGCTTCGACCACGAGAGCTGGCGGCTCGACCCGACGGTGCATCCGTTCGCGATGAGTGCCGGCACGACGGACATTCGCCTGACGACGCGCTACGACGAGACCGACCTCGCGGTCAGCCTCTTCGCGTCGATTCACGAGTTCGGCCACGGCTTCTACGAGGCCGGGGTCGACCCGGCGTTCGAGCGCACGGCGCTCTCGTCGGTCACGTCGATGAGCCTCCACGAGTCGCAGAGCCGCATGTGGGAGAACCTCATCGGCCGCGGCCTCCCGGCGTGGCGCTTCTTCTACCCGCAGCTCCAGGCGGCCTTCCCGGCGCAGTTCGGCGACGTCGAGCTCGAGACGTACTACGGCGCGATCAACAAGGTCGAGCCGTCGCTGATCCGCGTCGAGGCGGACGAGGCGACGTACAACATGCACATCATCCTGCGCTTCGAGCTCGAGCAGGAGCTCCTCGCCGGCGATCTCGCACTCGATGACCTGCCGGAGGCGTGGAACGCGCGGATGGCGGAGTACCTCGGGATCGACGTGCCGGACAACGCACGGGGCGTGCTGCAGGACGTCCACTGGTCGGGCGGCGCGTTCGGGTACTTCCCGACCTACTCGCTCGGGAACGTGATCTCCGTGCAGCTCTGGGACAAGGCGCGGAGCGACCTGCCCGATCTCGACGCGCAATTCGAGCAGGGCGAGTTCGGTGAGCTGTCCGGGTGGCTCCGCGAGAACCTGCATCGCCACGGGCGCAAGTACACGTCGAAGGAGATGCTGGAGCGGATCACGGGCGGCGGGATGGACCCGGGGCCGTACATCCGGTATCTGAAGTCGAAGCTCGGCGAGATCTACGGCTTGCCGGTCGAGGCGGCCGCTCCCGCCTAGACGTCAGCCCTTGGCCGCGGCATTTTCGGCGTCGAGCTTCGCCTGAGCGCGCTCGGCGAGCTCGCGGGTTCGACGCGCATTCTCGAGCGCGCGCTCACGCCCCAGGCGCCTCTCCTCGCGCTCAGCCTTCGTCGATTTCCTCTTCGCCATCGTCGTCCTCAAGAAGCTGTTCGATGCTCGCGAGCCTCGCCACGATGTCGCTCACGTTGAAGAGTAGGGCAACGACCTCGGCGCGCTCGATCAACGGCTCGGCCACAGGAGGACACTGCCTGCAGGCTCGTGCGGTTCGCAATCCGCTCTTGCGGCCGTGTCCGAGACCGGCCGGCCGATGAGTTCCAGCCGCTGACGCGGTCCTAATTCGCGACCATCGAGAAGGAGGCACTGTGCCCAAGGTTTCGCAACTCGGCAGGGTGATCGTCCCGGTTTCCGACCAGGACGCGGCGATCGCCTTCTACACGGAGAAGCTCGGTTTCACGCTCAGCGCGGACGTCCCGTACGCCGAGGGCGACCGCTGGGTCGAGGTGTCGCCACCGGGTGGCGGCGCGGCGATCGCGCTCACGACCGGCATGGGCGAGTTCCAGCCCGGCCGTGAGACGGGAATCGCGCTCACGTCGTCCGACCCGAAGGCCGACCACGAGGAGCTGAAGAGCAAAGGCGTCTCGGTCGACGAGGAGCTGATGGGCGGTGACGGCGTCGTGCCGCTGCTCTTCATGTTCCGCGACGAGGACGGGAACGGCCTGATGATCGTCGAAGCGGGCGAAGGCGGCTAAACGAGCTCTTTCGCGTAGCGCCGGCCCGTGTGCTCGTAGCCGAGCGCTTCGTAGAACGCGTGCGCGTCGGCCCGGCGGTGGGCGGTGTTCAGCACCATGAACTTCCCGCCTCGCCGGCGCGCTTCGTCTTCGAGCGCCTGCATCAGGAGCTCGCCGATCCCGCCGCGGCGGAACGGCTGCGCGACTACGAGCCCCGCGACCTCGCAGCCCGGCTCGTCGCGCTCGACGAGGTTCTGGACGTGCAACGCGCCGAGCCCTGCGAGCTCGGAGTCGACCTCGGCCACGATCACCCAGGTCGACGGGTCGGCCGCGATTCGCTCGAGACGCTCCACCGCCTGAGCGGGCGAGGACGCGTAGTCGAGCTCGCCGAGGAGCGCGGCGACGGCCGCCGCGTCGTGAACGGTCGCTTCCCGGATCGTTACGGGGGAGGCGGAGGCGCGTCGTCCTCGACGTACGTCGTCCTTCTGCGGCCCCATGAACGGCCGTCATACCACGACCGTTCCGGCCCGTCGTCGACGTACGCGGTGCGCCGCCAGTAGCCGGGGCCCCACCAGGAGTGCCAGAGAAGGAGCGTGAGAACGAGTGCCACGATGCCGATCACCATCAGGATCACGCCGATCGCGTCCAGATTCAGGCCGGACGGCTCGTTCGTGACGCCCCAGGTGAGGATGGCGCCCGCGGCGATCAGGAGCAGGCTGACTGGAATGCCCATCGGGCCTCTCGTGCCCGTTCTGCGCCTCGGCTAACCATGCGGAGCGAGCCTCGCGAGAGCGAGGCCCACTCCGCTCGTGCATGCGTCGGCTGGCGCCTAAAAGTGCTCGCAGCGGTAGTAGCCGATCGGTGCGATGAAGATGTATGGACCTCCGATTTGCGGGCACGGCTGCCCTGCGTAGAGGTCGGCACGGATGAGATGCATGGTGCCGATGAACGAGTCGTCGAGCCCGAACACCTTGAAGTTGTAGGACGAAGGGCCGTCCGGATCCGCGGGGACCGCGGGGCGACCGTGGCCCGGATCGCTGCAGACGATTCTCGGCGCGGCCGGGTCGCGGAAGCAGGTCCAGCCGGCGTTCGTCAACTGCTCCGGCGAATCGCCGTTGGCGGTCGCTGCACCGACGATCGCGAACGATGCGACCACACCGGCGACGAGAAGCACGAGCTTTGTCATTGCGACTCTCCTTTTCTCGCTGTCCGTCACGACACTGTGGAATCGCGCCCTCGGGCGCATCCTGGGAAACCCGACATTTCGCGTGGGCGGGGCTGGAAACTCGGTCTCGACGGGTCGATCAGGAGCTTCGGCGCGCCAGGCCAAGGCCGCGACGCGACGACGGGCTCACGAGCGCTGAGGGACGGGTCGCAGCGCTCGTCGTCGCCGGGAGCACGAATCGCGAGGTCGCCGCTCAGCTGTTCGTGACGGTTGCGACGGTCGAGGCGCACCTGACGCGGATCTACCGCAAGGTCGGCGTGCGCTCACGGACCGAGCTCGCGCGCAGCGTCGCGGACGGCACGCTCAGCCTCGGCGACTAGGAGCGAGTTGTCGGGTTTCCCGCGATGCCGCACGGCCGCCGGAGCCGTACCGTCGACCT
>Ga0207674_10001690_pt1 | contig 28335 bp, 24 predicted proteins | sample KBSCornC72_FD_184303 | JGI IMG/M metagenome (GOLD analysis project Ga0207674, IMG submission 184303) | Corn rhizosphere microbial communities from Kellogg Biological Station, Michigan, USA - KBS Corn C7-2 (SPAdes) (version 2) | ecosystem: Host-associated > Plants > Roots > Rhizosphere > Soil ...
ATATTACTGTTTCGCACAGCGCTGTATACGCGCCTGAGCAGCAGGGTGAGCAGTATATTATCGATCCAGCTCAGCCTGAACAGTTTCAGCAATTGTTCGCGAGGCTGACCGAACATGAACAGACCACGTTCTCACACGTGGTGCATTTATGGAGTCTCGACGCTGCCTTTACCGAAAGCGCATCGCTCGCAACGTTGGAACAGGACCAGGTGACGGGCTGCTTGAGCGTCATGGCTATGATGCAGGCGCTTTCCCAGGCTGGCTGGAAACAGGTACCGCGTGTCTGGCTGGTGACGCAAGGCGCGCAAGCAGTGGGCGATCAGCCAGGCCCTGTCGCCGTCGCGCAAGCGCCCATCTGGGGCCTGGGGCGCGTGATTGGGCACCAGGAGTTTCCGGGCATGTGGGGTGGCCTGATCGACCTGGATCAGGACTCCGCCGAAAGCCAGGTTGCCCTGCTGTTTACTGAGATTCGCTCGGCGACAGGCGAAGATCAGGTTGCGTTCCGCGCTGGCCAGCGCTATATCATTCGCCTGGCTCCGAGCCATAATCTTACGCCACCCATGCCGCCAGCGTTCCGCCCTGATGGCAGTTACCTGATCACAGGCGGGTTGGGCACGCTCGGCCTGCTCGTGGCGCGCTGGATGGCCACCCAGGGAGCACGGCGCCTGATTCTGATGGGGCGAACGCGGCTACCAGAGCGCTCTACCTGGCAGGCTCTCGCAGAAGATCACCCACAGCGCAAGCTGGTTCGTACTATTCGCGAACTGGAGGCTCTGGGCGCGACGATCCATCTCGCTGCTGTTGATGCTGCCGACGAGGAGCAGTTGTCAAGCTTCTTGAACGAATATGAGCGCGAAGGTTGGCCGCCGCTTCGCGGCGTGGTTCATACTGCGGGCGTTGTACAGGATGAGTTGCTCTTGCGCATGACGCCTGAAATGTTCCAGCGAGTGCTGCGCCCGAAAATGCGCGGCGGCTGGTTGCTGCATCGCCTCTTGCAAGATGCACCTCTTGACTTCTTTATCCTGTTCGCTTCGACCGGCTCGGTGATTGCCTCGTTGGGTCAGGGTAACTATGCCGCCGCGAATGCGTTTCTTGATGCTCTGGCCCATCATCGACGCGCTCTTCATCTGCCCGCGCTCAGCATCGGCTGGGGTCCCTGGTCCGTGGGTATGGTCGAACAACTCAAACTGGAGCAATTCTATACCCGGCGTGGGATCGAGCTGATTACCCCTGAAGTTGGGATGCAAGTCCTCTCGCGAGTGATGAACCAGCGGCCCGCCCATCTCACGGCGATTACCGCAAATTGGGCCACCGCCCGCGAGACTTCCCCGCTGGGGACGATGCCACCCATGTTCTCGCAACTGCTGGCACAGACCGACGAAACAGCCCCTGACGCGGCCAGTGACGACGGCGCTTCGCTGCTCCAACAGTTGAGCGAGTCCCCGGCTGCCGAACGGCAACCAATGCTGGTGTCCCATCTACGTGAACTGGTCGCGCGCGTGCTGCAACTCGATGTCGCGCAATTCAGCGGCCAGGAATCGCTCACCAGTCTGGGCCTGGATTCAATGATGGCCATCGAGGTCAAACACCGGATCGAGGCCAGCCTCAAAATCGACGTCTCTGTTCTCGAACTACTGCAGGAAGTGACGGTTGTGCAATTGGCAACGCGCCTTCTGGCTTCGCTCCAACTCGAAGCCGCGCCTGGAGCTGCTACTTCCACACCATTCATGGAGGAAATTCAGCAACTAGTCGCGCAAGCCGGAAATGACGATCTGGAGAGCCTGCTGGCCGAATTGGAACAAACGCCAGAGGAGGAAGACCTGGAAGGTTTGCTGGCTGAACTGGAATTGCAAACGCTGGATAGCGAAGCCAACGTATGAAGGAGGTAATATCGTGACCTTTTCTCTCAAAAAACTCCGCCGATCTCTGCTGGGAGTTCCGCGCGAAGAAGCAATCGCCTTTAGCAAGGGCGATAGCGAGCTCTGGCATCATCTGGAAAAGGTGGTGCTGACGGCGGTTGGTGGTTATCATGCCACGCTTGATAGCAGCCGCTTTGAGAAGCTTGTACCGCAACTGGATCAAGTCGAACTCGAATTTCGCGGGTACGCCTATGAAGGGGCCGCAATGGGATTGACGGGCCTGGATTGCATGTTGCCCTGGAAAAAGCGTTTGCAGGCATATATGGAGGGGCCAGGCTCGCCACACATCTATATGGTGCATATTGGCGCGGGCGAGGCTCTGGCCCGACTGCGCCGCAAGCCAGATCCCTTTATCGCCCGCCTGCCAGATCGCGTGCTGTGCTGGCTGGTGATGGATGGCTATGGCTTCCACGAAGGCTTCTTCTCCCGCCAACGCTATGTGGGAGAAAAAATCATCCCTGAGCATCTTTCGAGTTATGCGCGGCGCATCTTTGACCAGGGTCTGGGGCGCAGCATCTTCTTTACCTCTGGGGCAAACGTCGTAGGTATTGCCGCCACGATCACAACCTTTCCAGCCGCTCGTCAGGCCGATTTATGGCTTGGCGTCGGTGTTGGTTGCACATACGTGGGAGGGCTGGATCGCGCTGCGATCGAGGCGTTACAACGCGCAGCCGGACCTTACGCGCCACAGTTGGCGGTAGGCGCGGCCTTTGTGGCGAAAGGGCGTCAACGAGCTAGCAATCCCGCGCCACACACAGATCTCGCCTGCCAGGTTCTATGCCACCTGACTGCCGAGCAGGCAGCTCGCAAAACGGACGCGGCCTTCCTGAATCTGCCAACTGACCAGGTACAACCCGCCTTTGACATCTTACAACAACGACTGCTGGCGCAATTTGCCGCGCTGGCAGAGCCTGCCTATCAGCAAAAGGAGGCGTAGCATGAGCGTGATTGGAAAACTGTTGCGCCCGATTTTCGGCGTTTCGCAGAAAGAGGCGACCGATTTTGGCGAAGGTGATAGCCAGGCGGCGTTTCGTCTGGAGACTGTCGTTTCCACTGTGACAAAAGGCTGCCATGTGACGTTACAGAGTAGCAATTTCGTGAAGCTTGTCGAGCGGATGCACGAGTTCGAGCCCGAATTGCGCGGCTATGCGTATGAAGGGGCTGGTATAGGTCTGGCAGCCCTTGACTGCATGTTGCCCTGGAAGATGCGCACGAAAGCGTTCATCGATGGACCTGGCGCGCCCTACATTTACGCGGTACATATCGGCGCGGGCCTGGGCCTGGCCAGGATGCACCGCCAGCCTGAAAAATTTCTTTCGCGCCTCGATCCTCTTCTCGGTTGGATGGCGCTGGATGGCTATGGCTTCCACGCAGGCTTCTTCGAGCGCAAACGTTATGTCGAGAAACAGATTGTGCCAAAGCATCTCTCCACCTACGGACGGCGTGTGTTCGATTACGGGATAGGGCGCGCGATCTGGTTTGTCGTCGGCGCGCATAGTGACCAGATCGCCGCGACAATCGAAGCCTTCCCGGAGACGCGCCAGGCCGATCTATGGAGCGGTATCGGTCTTGGCTGTGGATATACGGGGGGCGTCGATGGCGCGGAATTGGAGCGTCTGCGGCGTGTTGCCGGTCCATGCAGACCGTCTCTAGCGGTTGGTGTTGCCATCGCCGCCCATGCTCGCAGGCTTGCTGGCAGCCCTGCCCCCTATGCTGAATTGGCCTGTGAAGCCCTGTGTGGCGTCTCTTGCGACGAGGCCGCGCGCGTGGTCGAAGCAGCCTTTCTGAATTTGCCAACTTCAGCGGATAAATCAACCTTCGAGATATGGCGTGAGCGCATTGAGGCACACTTTGCAGCCCTGGCTGAGAGCGAGTCGGAACGTGCGGCACGTCCGGCATAAGTGAGAGGAGATAGAGCGATGACAAGGTTCCGCTGGTCCAATTTTTACATCATTCTGCTCCTGGTGATCTTCCTGGGGACAGCCTTTGATAATATGGATCAAGTCACCTGTTCCTTTATTCTGCCCATGATGCGCATGGAGTGGAATCTGAATTACATTCAGGGTTCCTACATGCCCGCTGGAGCATTATTGGGAACCTGTGTTGGAGCGATTTTCTGGGGTACGATTGGTGATCGCATTGGACGGCGGCGGGCCTTGATGTACACCATTCTGCTTTTCGCTACGACGAACCTGATCCAGACCCATTCCTGGAACTATGTGCAGTTCTGCATCACCTGTTTCTTTATGGGCGTGGGCGTGGGCGGAGAAATTCCCCTGGCCTTTACCATGCTTTCGGAATTTATGCCCGCCCATCTGCGCACGCGCACGGAAATGGTCGTCGGTATTCTGGCGATCGTCCTGGGTTACGCATTCGCAGCGGTCAGCGCCCATTTTCTCCTGCCGTTGTTTGGCTGGAAATCGTTGTTCTATGTGCAGGCGCTGCCAGCTCTCCTGGTGGTGGCTATACGCTTCAAATTTCCCGAATCGCCGCGTTATCTGTTGTCAGCGGGCCAGAAAGAGGAAGCCTGGCGCGTCGCTGCTGAAATCAAGCGTATGACAAAGGGTGGCTATGATCCCCTGGACGATGCCCTGGCTGGTCTCTCTCAGGAGGATAAACGCCTTTCACCTCTTGCTGGTCTGCGCATGCTCTGGCGCGACATCTATCGGCAGCGCACGGTGGCCAACTGGCTCTTCGGGTTCTGCATTGGCTTCTTTGAATTCGCTTTCATCGTCTGGCTACCCACGACGCTGCAAAATCTGGGCTATTCGGGTGAGCAAAGCGTCAACTATCCCATGTTGATTAACTTTTTTGCCATCCCTTCGGTTTTCGCTGCTCTCTACCTGTTGCGCAAAGGCGGCTCAAAACTCGTGCTGACGATTTATCCGCTGGTGGCCGGCATCTTCATGCTGCTGCTGGGCGCGTTTCTCCCCCAGATTGCTGCGCAGCCGCTCTTTCTGATCATCGTGGGAGGCGTGATCTTCTTCTTCGGCACCACGCTTCTGGGGATCTTCCCGCCATACAGTTCGGAGGTGTACCCGACTGAGGTGCGTGGCACAGGCTCCGGCTGGTCTGCCGGTTTTTCCCGCCTTGGCTCGTTCATCGGACCACTGGTCGGCGGCGTGCTGTTTGATCTGGGAGTTCCCGCGCAACTTGATCTGATTATCTTCGGCGCGCCGCTGCTCATCGGCGCACTGGTGATGTTATTGTACGGCGTCCAGACCCATAACCAGGCCCTGGAACATATTTCCCCCTCGTCTATCGATCTTGCACCTGTCGTGGAGAGAGATATGACGAATGCGGGAGATTAAGCAAGCAATGCAAAATGGTATTGCAAGGAAATGGAGGTAATACCGTGACTTTGACCTTTGGGAAACTACTGAAGCCTTTCTTCAAGCTCTCAGCAGATGAGTTTCCAAAACTGGCTGCTGACCGCTATGGACAGAACGATGATATGGATGAGACCTGGCTCCAGTTTGAGCCGGTTGCGCGCCACCTGGTAGGAGGCTTTCAGACGACGCTTGACGATGACCGCTTCTCAGTGCTGGTATCACGCCTCGACTCGACCGACCGCGAATTTCGCGGCGTTGCTTACGAGGGAGCTGGCATGGGCCTGATGCTGTTGGATAGCCTTGGCCCCTGGAAGAAGCGCCTCCAGGCATTCATTGCTGGTCCTGGAGCAGCGTACGATTGGCTACTGTATATCGGCGCGGGGCTGGTTTTGCCCAGAGTTCCTCAACGCCCCGAACGCTTCCTGGCCAGACTGGACCCCTTCCTGCGCTGGTTCGTCATGGATGGCTACGGTTTCTACGAGGGCTTTTTCTCAGGGAGGCGTTCGATTGATGAGCATGTGATCCCGGCTCGCATCGCTGGCACTGGCTACGGAATCCGCGCGTTCGATCATGGATTGGGGCGCGCCATCTGGTTCTCGACCGGCGCCAATGCCGAACGCATTGTCTCAACGATTGGCACGTTTCCAGAAGGCCGTCAGGCTGATCTGTGGGGTGGCATCGGCCTGGCCTGTGCCTATGCTGCCGGGGTGGTAGATCGCGAGGCGCTGAAACACTTGCGCACCGCTTCAGGGATCTACAGACCGCATCTGGCAGCGGGCGCGGCGGTCGCGGCAAAGTTCCGTATGCAGACGGGTGGCGTCGCGGCGCATACCGATCTGGCGTGCGACGTTTTATGCGGCCTTTCGAGTGAGATGGTTGCGCAACTCGCCGACATCGCTTGCAAGAACCTCCCGGCTGATGGTGCCGAGCCAGCCTATGAAATCTGGCGTCAGCGCCTCGCGGATCAATTCGCGACTTCTCCTGAGAGCGAAACCGAAGCAAAGGAGGCGAAATAATGGCCGTGTTCGGAAAACTGCGCCGCAAGCTCTTCGGAGTACCGAATGAGGAGATTGTGTTTAGCCAGCCGGGTTTTGCCAAAGAGGCGTGGCTGCGCTTCCAGCCAGTAGCACATTCGCTGGTCGAAGGCTACCACTACACGCTTGAAGATAGTCGCCTGCCAGTGCTTGTCCCGCGCCTCGAAGCGTTCGCTCCGGAATTGCATGGGTTCGCCTATGAAGGCGCGGGCATGGCGATTGGCGCGCTGGATTGTCTCGCGCCCTGGAAGGATCGCCTGACTGCTTTTATCAACGGACCTGCGGGAAAACACATCTACCCTACCTACGTGGGAGTCGGTATGGCTCTGGCCAGATTACATAGGCGGCCAGAACCTTATCTCAAGCGCCTCGATCCACTGCTGGGCTGGGTGATTCTCGATGGCTATGGCTTCCACGAGGGCTTTTTCTCGCGCCGACGTTATGTCGAGCAGCGCGCGGTTCCAACCCACCTCACTCCCTACGGACGCCGCATCTTCGATCAAGGTCTGGGGCGCTGCATCTGGTTCTCCAGCGGTGGGGTTGTTGATCTAGTCACTTCGCTTATCGCTCCTTTCGCGCAAGAGCGCCAGGCTGAGATCTGGAGCGGCGTCGGGCTGGCCTGCGCCTACGCGGGAGGCACAACTCGCGAGGAGGCTGAACGTCTGCTGACCATTGCTGCTCCTTACAAAGCGCATATGGCGCGCGGCGCGGCAATCGCGGCGCAAGGACGCCTGCTCGCGGGCAATATGGCCGCGCATACCGAACTGGCCTGTGAAGTTTTCTGTGGTCGCTCCAGTGGAGAAGCTGCCAGCGTGGCCGATGTTGCTCGCATAAACCTACCTGCCAATAGCGCGGAACCGATGTATGAGGTCTGGCGACAACGCATGCAGGCTCACTTTGCCGCGTAAGGAGACCTCATTATTACAACAGAAAGGAAGTGAGAGCGATGCCAGGTGTTCATGGTGCTGTTTTTAACCCACTTGCCGAAGATCCCTATCCTTTTTACATCTGGGCGCGGAAGGAAGAACCAATCATGTTTTGTCCAGAGTTGGATGCCTGGATAGTCACGCGCTATAAAGATATTCAACGGATTCTCCTCCAGCCTGCGACGTTCTCTTCAAGCAATACCCTGACATCTCCAGTCACGTTTTATCCGAGGACGCTTGAGGAACTGGTGAAAGGCTATCTACCTGTACCTATTGTCCTCAACACCGATGGACCCGACCATACGCGCTTCCGTGTGCCATTGACCAGGGCATTTGCACCCGCACGTATGAGAGCGATGGAGCCTTTTGTGCGCCAGGTGGCTAACGAACTGGTTGATGCCTTCATTCACACTGGCCGTGTCGAGATCATTAGCCAGTTTGCTTACCCCCTGGCCCTGGAAGTCATTTTCTCACTGCTCGGCATTCCCCAACAGGATATAGACCAGGCGCGTGAATGGAGCCAGAACTGGCTAACGCTGATGTCTGTTCAATTGGATGAGGAACGGCAGGTAGCCTATGCCCAGAGTACCGTGGCTTTTCAGCAGTATCTGGCAGGTCTGCTGGACGAACGCAGGCAGGTTCCACAGGATGATCTGATGAGTACGCTCCTACACTACAGCGTACCCGACAAAGAGCCGCTCACAGAGGCAGAGTTGGTAATCATGCTCCAGGGGCTGATTCTGGCTGGCCATGAGAGTACGACCAACATGATCGGGACCGGTTTGCAACTCCTCCTGGATCATCCTACAAACTGGCGTCTGCTCTGTGAATTTCCGGCGGTCATTCCCCAGGCAGTGGAAGAAATCTTGCGCTTCGATGCTCCCATTCAGATGTTTGCGCGCATCACAACCCGCGAGGTCACGATAGATGGGGTCACTCTCCCCGAAGATACGTCGTTGCTGCTCATTTACGGGTCAGGTAATCGGGACGAAGAGGCTTTTGCTGATGCGCATGAGTTTCAGCCGCAACGAGCCGTTAACCGTCACCTGGCCTTCGGGCATGGCGTGCATTTCTGCGTGGGCGCAACTCTGGCTCGTCTCGAAGGGCAGATCGCTTTTGAAACGCTGACCAACCGTCTGCCCCACATGCGCCTCGTTTCCGGGCAAGAACTGACACACATTCCAACCCTGCTGTTCCGGGGATATGAACGGCTTGAAGTGGAGTGGTAATCACACTCTTATGCCTGGTGTCGGGAAGCATGCCTCTGGCCAAACCGACACCGGGCGTAAGAGCCAGGAGAATGGAGACAAACAATCTGGTGTCCCTGTGGCTTGAAGCAGGGCGAATATTGGAGGTATATGCACATGATTGCATCAACAACAGCACAGAACTTTAAACTCGTGCAGGCCCATCTCGCAGGTGCTGTGACCATCATCACCACCTGTGATGCAGATGGTTATCCCTGGGGATTTACTGCGACATCTTTTTGTAGCCTTTCACTTGATCCTCCGCTGGTGCTTTTCTGCCTTGATGCCTCAGCCGATTGTGCCCACGCATTCATCAATGGCTACCACTTTGCCGTCAATATTCTCTCAGACCAGCAACGCGATCTCTCACGGCTTTTCGCCACCAAAGGCAACGGCAAATATCAGAGCGTCGAGTTCACGCCGGGATTAACAGGAGCGCCGCTCTTACCTGGCTGCCTCGCTTACCTGGAATGCAGCATTTATGCTATCCATCCTGGCGGCGATCACCACATTATTGTGGGCCTGGTTCAGCATGGACAGACCGATCTGCCCGGACATGGAGTTCGCCCTTTGCTCTACTATACACGTGCCTATGGAACTTTCACAGAATGCGGGGAGTGAGCATGTATATCCTCTTATCAGCCCTGAAACCATCCCCGGTTATCAGTCTCGAAGAGCCAGATGACTGCACCCGCTTTCATCTAGATCTTCATGCTCTGGGAGAAGCCGAGGCAAGGTTGGCGCTAGAACGTGCAGATGTGGGATGGCTCGATGATGAGAACGCAGCCTGGATCACAATAGCGCCCCTCCGCCGATGGGCGCAGGGACGGGTATCTGCTGATTGGCCGGAACGCTTTGAGAAAATGCTGCGCTATGCCGAGCACAAAGGTTGGCTTAGCCAGGATCGAACGATGATCAAAGGGCACTGCGAGTGGTGAGCGGCGTAGCAGTCGCGCCGATTATCAGGTCCAGTCACTTTTGCTTGGAAACGAAAGCAATAGATTCCCGGAAAAGCTCCAAATCTTTGGTGGCCTCTTCGGGATCTTTGTATGTGATGACAACCCACTCCTTCATCACCCTTTTTCCCATGACTAGAGGCACGGCCTGGTCGTTTGCTACCAGAGTCTGAGCCTGTGGGCGTGGAAGTTTTAGCGCTACTCCCCCGTCCTTCATAAAGGCAAAGACCTTTTTTCCTACCAGGAAATTTCTGTTGTGCAGATGCGTGCCAACGCTGACCTCAGGTAAACTCCCAAGCATAAATGAGAGGGTTGTTGCGAGATCGCTTTCCGCCATAAATCTACTCCTTTTTTATAGAATTATACGACATAATCACCTTTGTATGGTTATACGCAAAGATTTTGGCGTTATCTTGCGTGAAAAGCATTCCACGCAAGATAACGCCAAAACGATCCGGGACACTTAGCCCTGAGGTGTCAAATCTTGCAGAAATGCGAGCAAAGCCTCGTTCACCTCAGCCGGACGCTCCTGCGGAATATAGTGGCCACACCCTGGCAAAAGGATCGTCTCTTTGAGAGCGGGCATAAAAGCCGGGAGGCTGGCTATCATCTCCTGACCGCCAGGGGATCTCACGAATGTATCCTGTTCCCCGACCATGTAGAGCGCGGGAGTGAGCAGCGGCGCACCCGTCCAGGGTGCCATTAATTCCCAACTTTTCTCAAAAGTACGATACCAATTGAGCGTCCCGCCGAAGCCTGTACGTTCAAATTCGCTGGTATAATAATCAAGATCCTGCTGACTTAACCAGGCTGGCAGTGTTTCAGGATAGAGAAAAAGATCAAGGAAGCCTTTGCCCTCCGGCACTATCCATACCGGCGAGAGCCTGTCCGCTGGTGCATCGCCTGAGTTAGAATAGAGCAGCTTGCGAAACGTTGTGCGCACATCACGCTCAAGCTCTGCTTCTGCTACCCCTGGCTGCTGGAAGTAGGCCATGTAGAAACGCTCGCCCAGCATTCCGCGCATCATGGCCAGGAAGCTTGCCGCGCCGCGTGGCATATAGGGAACACTGAGTCCAACAACTCCACGAATCCTGTCGGGTCGCATAAGCGCAACATTCCAGGCAACAATTGCTCCCCAATCGTGACCGACAAGCGCCGCCTGCGCTTCACCAAGCGCATCCAGAATGCCAAGCACATCGCCAACCAGGTGAAGCTGGGTATACTGCTCAATCTCCGCAGGGCGGTCGCTTTGCCCATAGCCGCGCTGGTCTGGGGCGACAACGTGGTAGCCAGCCTCGGCCAATGCAGTGAGCTGGTGCCGCCATGAATACCACGACTCGGGCCAGCCATGCAGAAGCACAACCAGGGGCCCCTGTCCAGCTTCCGCAATATGCATGTGTATACCGTTTGTGTCAATAAAACGATGGGTAATCTCTGTCATCGGTTTTCTCCTCTGTGTTTTTGCAACACGTGGCTGATCTTTCAACTAGAGAGAACTAACCTCAACCGGTTGAGGCTCGCTGGTCGCCGGTTTTTCGCGGAAGTGCGGCATAATATACCTGGCCATCAAGTCTTGTTGCTCGAAGACCACCTCGTCTGGCATCGGGCCGAGGCGCGTGACATTAACGATCATACCAGCGTGAAGCTCGTCGCAGTGATACGCCAGCTTCTCAAGGACGGTATCCACACTCCCCACAATCACGACGCCAGTATCGACCAGTTCCTTGAAGCTACGCTTCTTCATCATTTGCTCGACCATTCCGCTCTTGAGCATATTCAGAGTGCTCTGTTCGCTAAAGTAGCCTGGCGGCGTCACATATTGCGGGCGTACTTTGAAGAAGGCTTTATCAAAGAGCCAGAGGACATATTGCTCAGCCTGCTTCATCGCCAGTTCATCCGTTTCCGCGATAAACATGGGTGCGCAGAAGGCCAGTTGCTCAGGCGATGCTTCGTAGCCATACTTTTCTTCCGCCAGACGTCGATACAGGCCATACACCATCTTGCGTTGTTCGGTACTCATAAACACCGTCATATACGGATATTTGTATCGAGCGGCAGTGTCGATAGTCTCCAGGCTAAACGAGCCGGGGAGCCAGATCGGCGGATGAGGCTGCTGGATCGGGCGAGGCCAGATGTTGACATAGCGATAGTTAAAATGTTCTCCAGCAAAAGCAAAGGGACCGGGACGGGTCCAGGCCTGGACAATCAGATCGTGCGCTTCATTCATCAGTTCACGGCTGAGGGTTGGATTGACGCCGTAGTTAAAGTATTCCATGCCAATCGCGCGCACAAAGCCAGAGATGATCCGCCCGCCACTAATGACGTCCAGCATGGCAATCTCCTCCGCGACACGTAGCGGATCCGCGTGCAGGGGAAGTGAATTACCAATAATCCCTATTTTCGCCCGTTTGATGCGTTGTGTCAGCACCGCCGCCATGATATTCGGAGAAGGAATCGTGACCGCCGCATTCTGATGGTGTTCTGGGACTATGACGCTATCCCAACCGAGCTGATCGGCCCGTTCAAGTTCGTTGAAGTAACGATTGAAGAGATCATGCCCTTTGACCGGATCGTAGATCGCGTTGGGCAGCGTCACCCAGGCCGAATCGTAAGTTTCATCGTAGCCGTCGGGCAGGTAGGGCCACGGCATCATGTGATGGTAGTGAAAAGAGAGCTTGTTCACGCGTTTCCTCCTTCCTGATTGAGAAATTGAGAGATCGCACTACTCCACGCTTCCGGTTGTTCAAACATGGGCATATGCCCGGCACCAGCGAGTTTTTCCAGACTGGAATCAGCAATGAGGGTTTGATATAGTTCCCCATAGGCTGACGCGATCAGGCGGTCATGTTCGCCCCACAGAAGCAGGGTTGGGCATTGCACGCGCGCTAAACGGCGTGCCAATTTAGGATCGTAGCCTGGATTCCAGAGAAGGGAGGCCAGGGTCGTTAACTGCTTATACTGGGCAAACATATACTCCACGCTGATTTCAGAGGGCATAAGCGGGAGGGCGGCCATAGGATTCGCAAAACTGGTGCCGATGATTTCTTCAGGACTCATGGCGAAGATATCAGGCATAGGCGTCTCCTTGATACGCAAACCGAGCGCACCTGTCAATACCAGCTTGCTCACCCGATCAGGATACCAGGCGGCGATCTCCGCCGCTATCCAACCGCCAATGGAGTGCCCGACAATAAAGGGTTTTTCCAGACCCAGAGCATCGAGCAGATCACGAACGTAGAAGACGTAATCACTGATATCGCGCATCCAGTTAGGACGCGCGGTCAGGCCAAAACCGGGTATATCGGGTACAAACACGTGGAAATGCCGGGCCATTGCCTTGTGGTAATCCAGCCACTGGTTTCCATCCAACATACCATGAAGATAGAGCAAGGGATGGGCCGCAGGATTGCCTGCTTCGAACAGGTGCGTTGCTATGCCCTGGACCTCTACGGTGCGCTCAAGACACTCGGCGCTCTGGATAGCTTCGGGTACACTCATGGCAAACTCTCCTATTGCTGAGGGGACACAGAAAAACGGTTCGGGAAAGGATAAAGGTTCAAACTGCACCGCACGCGTCCTTACGTGGGAGCATCGTCTGAGCTTCCAGATAAGCGTGCGCCAGAAGACGCAGCTTATCTGGAAGCCACGGTTTCAGAAATGTTTACCTCTTCTGCGCATTGATCGCTACCGGTTCTGCCATACTCTCTGGCGCGTCACTCCCATCCGCGCCTGTCTGCGCTGGACTTTGTTTGAAGAAGAGAGCCACCAGGACGGCGATGACAAGCAAACAGATGGCCGAAATGAGGAACGCTCCATGCAGAGAGTTCACAAAAGCCTGGCTGATTGCCTGGTGCATCACAGCAAGAGGCAGCGGCAGATGCCCGGAAATTGGAGCCTGGCCGGCATTCGCACCAGCGCCCGCAATCGTCTGCGCGATCGTCGTGCTGGCCGACGCTGAGACGCCTCGCTGGGTAAGTTGGGAAGCAATATTCCCGGCGAATTGCTGCAGGACAAGCGCCCCGATGATCGCAACGCCCAGCGTATTGCCCATCTCGTTACTGGTTGTATACATTGAGGCACCCAGTCCTGTGCGTTTCGGGGGCGTGACAGAGAAGACCGCCGCTTGCGCCGGACTCAAGATCAGGCCCAGACCGAGGCCCAGAATAGCGAGAATCCACCAGAGCGAACCATAGGCGGTATTGGGAGCCAGGAAAAGAGCGAGTAGAAGAATAGCCCCGCCGGTTAATAATGCCCCAAGCGTGATTGGCACACGAAAACCAATCTTGCCTGCGATACCGCCCGCCAGGGGAGCCATCAAAAACGCGCCCATGCTGATAGGGAAGGTACAAAGGCCGGCCACAAGCACTGAGTACCCTTGCACTTGCTGGAAGTATTGCGCCATAAAAAAGATGGTACTCAAGGCAGTAAAACCGACAACAAGTGCGACGAGATTAGTGAGCGAGAATACCCGGATGCCAAACAGTTGAAGCGGCAGCAGCGGCTCGCCCACACGTGTTTCGACAAAGAGGAACACGGCCAGGAAGACCACCGCGCCCGCGAAGAGACCAAGAATCAACGGAGAAGTCCAGCCAAGCGACGCCCCTTGAATGATGGCAACGACCAGGCAGGCCAGCCCGGCAATGACCAGCAGTTGGCCTGGCATATCGATATGCCGCGCCTCTGGATTGCGCGACTCGGAGAGGCCAGGCCAGGCCAGGATAAGCGCGACGAGTCCAATCGGGACATTGACGAAAAAGATTGCGGGCCAACCCCAGAACTGAGCGAGTACCCCGCCCAGTAGCGGGCCAATAGCCAGGCCGATGCCAGAGATACCACCCCAGGCCCCAATCGCCTGTGCGCGTGATTTCGGCTCAGGAAAAGCTGCCGCCAGGACAGAGAGGCTGCCTGGCGAAAGCGCGGCAGCGCCTACGCCCTGGGTTGCGCGCCCCAGGAGCAGCCAGCCAAGCGAGGGTGCAAACCCACTAATCAGCGAGCCAATGACGAACAACGTCAGCCCTGAGAGAAAGAGACGTTTGCGCCCGAAACGATCTCCGAGCGTGCCACCGGTCAACATAAGAACCGCGAAAGGCAGAATGTAGGCGTCTACAATCCATTGCAGCGCCACGAGATTGGTATGCAGATCAACCTGGATTTTCGGTAACGCCAGCGTGACAATCGACGTATCCAGGAGAAGCATAAACGACCCGATACAGGTTACGGTCAAGGTTATCGCCTTGTTCGGGCGAGATTCATTACTCATCATTTCCTCCATCTTTTAACAAACAACTAACTATCTTCCACAAAAGCTGCGCTCGTCCACTGCGTTCGAAGATTTCAGAACTACAGCGAGAGCGTGACATGATACTTTTCGAGCCACTCATTGATGAGGATGAGCCGCTCAAAAAGAGAGACCTGTGCCATCCCTGCTCGACCAGATCCCCCACCCTCCACCTGGGAGCGAACGATCTGGCTATTGAGCAATGGCTGAATGGCCGCGTCGGGATTGTTCAGAATGCGCAAGGCCCAGGCGCGAAGCATCGCGTCATACTGCGGATTTTGCACACTGGGATAGGCACTCTTTTTGCGATACAGCACGTCCCTGGGCAACACGTGAGTAAATCCACGCCGCACAATGCCCTTTTCGATCGCATCGGCCATTTTCATCTCCCACGGGACGTTCCAGACATATTCAACCAGCCGATAATCGCCAAAGGGGACGCGCACTTCTAAACCGTTTGCCATGCCCATGCGATCTTTTCGCTCCAGCAGGAAGGTCAACCAGTGCGTCAGGTTCAGATAAAACATTTCACGCCTTCTGGCCGCCAGGGCGTCCTCGCCCTCCAATCTGGGAACTTCGGCCAGAGTCTGGCGATAGCACTGCCCGATATGCTCCACTGGCTGCACCTTCTGCATAATCTCAGCGGATACCCACGAGAGCGCGTCTTCCCGTGGTCCTAGAAAAGCTGGCATCCAGGGAAATGTAGGCGCGTTGAGTAGCGCTTCGACGTGAAACCACGGATACCCCCCAAAAATCTCGTCGGCCACTTCGCCAGACAGGGCAACACCAGCCTGTTGTTTCATGGCTTTGAACAGCAGGTAAAGCGAGGTATTCATCTGGCCAACCATGGGAAGATCATGGGCGTAGAGCTGGGCCAGCAAGCTCTCTACCAGCGCGGACGCATCAACAGTGATGGTGTGATGGCACGTGCCAAGATACGCGGAAACAACCTCCACCCAGGGTTCATCCCGCTCAATGTGCAAGGCATCGCGCTGAAAATCACGGGCGCTATCAGCAAATTCGAGCGAATAGGTGTGCAGCGTCTTTCCCGTGGATGCGTATTGCTTGCAGGCCAGAGCGGTGAGCAAACTGGAATCCAATCCACCGGAAAGCAAGGTTGCAACCGGGACATCGGCGATCAGTTGCCGTTTGAGTGCATCTTCCAGCAACACACGAATACGTTCGGTGGTCGTTGGCAAATCGTCGGTATGAGGCGCGCTGCGTAAAGACCAGTAGCGTTTGAGATTCAGGCCCTGTTCATCCCAGGTAGCAAGATGGCCGGGGCGTAGCTCATGTACATCACGATAGACACCGGAACCAGGAGTGCGCGCAAAGGTCAGCACTTCTGCGAGGCCAGCCGCATCCACTTCGGTCTTGACCAGTGGGTGAGCCAGCAACGCCTTTAGCTCTGAAGCAAAGAGCAGTGCGCTCCCGCGCCGGGCGTAGTAGAGCGGTTTGACGCCCAGGTGGTCGCGCGCGAGCAGAAGTCGTTGCTTCTGCTCGTCCCACAGGCCAAAGGCGAAAACGCCATTCAAGTGCTGCACACATTCTGCTTCCCATTCGGCGTAGGCGTGCAAAAGAACCTCCGTGTCTGAGGATGTGCGGAAGGTGTGGCCAAGATCTGCCAGATCGCGCTGTAACTCGTGAAGATTGTAGAGCGTACCATTGTACACAATCGCATAGGTTCGCCCGTCAGTTTGATAGGCCATAGATTGCTCGCCCGTGTGAGAGTCGTTCGCGTGCAACCCACGGTATGCCAGAGCGGCGCGTGGGGAAAGCCAGTGTTCCTGAGCATTGGCTCCTCGATGGCGCAACGTATCCGCCATGCGTGTGAGCGTCGACCCCTGGCACGTGAGATCCTCTTGCCAATCAATCCATCCAGCAATACCGGACATCTGTTTTCTTCCTTCCTCATTTCCTCAGATACGCTTGACAGCATTTCCTTGCCACAGGAGCATCTGCCTGTTTTGCGCGCTCCGGCTACCCCTCCACGGGAAAAAACTGTGGCACTTTCATGGCCAGCATCATGTCTCCAGCCACTTTAAGCTTGCCAGTCATAAAGGCTTTCATGGCATCCTGTTTGCCTTCCGCGATGGCAATCCAGGTTTTCCCACTGGTTGTAAAGGTGGTATCAGGCTTCTCTACTCCACCGGGAATCAATTGACCTGCTCCATCGATAATCTGAAAAGCCCAGACACCAGCTTCGTCTCCGGTAATATTCCATTGGAGAGTTTTGGTGATACCTGCCGCTTCCGTGACATTAAATCTGTCCGGCATCGATGCGAAAAGTTCGGCAACAGTCATGGTTGTCCTCTCTTTCTTCACTAGCTTATCCATTGGCCTTGATATACTGGCTCGCTCTATGGGCCAGTCCCATAATCGACAGCATCGGATTCACACCGCTGGCCGCTGGAAAAACGCTACTATCGCAGACAAAGAGTCCTTTGACTCCATGCACTTGCTGGTGTTCATCGACCACAGACGTTCTGGAGTCAGCGCCCATACGACAACTGCCCATCTGGTGAGCTGAGAACATCAGAATGCGGTTAGGGCCAAGTCCGTGGCGCTCTACCTGGCGATCAAATTCGCGCAAATGCTGCTCGTGCAGAGTTGAATGCGCCGAACGCTCAACAAAAGTGGGTTTGTTTTGGAGTGACATAACTTCGGCAGCGCCTGCGGCAAAATGGATACGCGCCATCCGGCGCAATCCATGAGCAACATGCTGGCGGTCATAGGCAGAAACCACGTACTTCACGACTGGTTCGCCGGTATCATCTACGACGACAGCTCCTTCTCCCTTATCGCGCGTAACGATAATAATGGGAGCAAGGTGAGCGCCCCTGGTCATCTGTTCGCGATAATCGCGAGCCGAAACCCACGGCCTCGCTAAGGCAAAGAGTCCAGGATGGCCCGGAGCGGCCTCCAGTTTGTAGCCATAGTTTCCATCCAGGTGAACGAACTGGTCGGAATAGGCCGACTGCAACACTCCTCGCCAGGCGTAGACTTTTTCAGGATAGAGGCCCACGCTCACCGTAGTGGGATGAAGATGCAAATGACGCCCAATGTGCGGATTGCTCAGCCCCGAACGCAGTAAAAGCGCGGGAGTGTGGAGCGCGCCCGCAGCTACAACCACGGTTTTCGCACGCACAGTCACGTTGAACGTTTTTCCACTTTCCTCAGCGTGGACACTCGCCTGGACCCCTACAGCGCGGCCAGCCTCCATCAGTATTCGGTTCGCGCTACAACGCACAAGGACACGCGCGCCGTGATCGTAGGCATCCTGCAAGTACGTCTTCATGGTAGATTGACTGCAACCGTGACGACAGCCAAAATTGCAGCCGCCACAGCGTCGTTCACAGCCGATAGCATTGCGCGGATTCACTCCCGCGTGATAGCCAAGCGTGCTCGCCCCATCAAAGAGTACCTGATTGGGCCGGTTATGCTGGCCCTGCTCAACATGAATGCTGAGGCGTTTCTCTATAGAAGCAAAGCTCTGCTGGAGGAGCGGATCGGTAAAATACCCGCGCAGACCAGAAGCTTGCTCCCATTCGGTGAGTACATCGTCGGGCGTGCGGAAACAGGTCATCCAATTCACAATGGTGCTTCCACCCAGGGTGCTGCCGGACATGATGAGTACACCGAGATCTTCCGAGGCCATTGCCCCCTGTTTCAAGAAAAGTTCGCTCCCTGCCTGTTCCTCTAGCTGGGTAAAATTGCCCTCGTAGTTGTAGCCGCCCTTCTCCAGCACAATGACATTCTTCCCTGCCAGCGCGAGTTCAGCCGCGACGACGGCACCACCCGCGCCAGAGCCAATGACCACCGCATCGGTCTCCAGTGTTGTATCTTGGGCAATGGTCAGTGGCGTCATCGGTTGGGGCACTGTTGGAGGAGGTTCAGGGACGGTATAGTCCAACATTTCCCAGTTGGGATTGCTTCCTTGCTCATCAAGCGTAGAGTAATAAATCAAACAGGCCAGACGTTTAATCCCCTGGTATCCCTTGCGGAATTTTCCGAGCGGGCTGTTCGACAGGGCGAGCAGATAGCGCTCACGCTTTTGCTGCGAGAGAGAGATAAAAGGACGAGCGCTTCCCGCTAACAACAGGCTCGGTCCCGCGCTCGCGAACAGGGACAAGAATTGGCGAATTTCAGCCTGCACCTTCGGCCCTTGCGCCTCAAGCTTCTCAGCCAGGCGAGACGCAACATGCAGGTCGTGCGCGCAACGCTGGTAGTACGCTACAACCTTGCTGGAACTCCCGATAGGGGGTTCCAGCGTCGGGAGCAGGGTATCACAAATGGCTTCCAGAATGGCAAATTCGCCGGGCGTGAGCCAAGCGGGGATACGCTGATGCTCTGTGACTGGCACGCGGGGGAACGATAGCGTAGTCATGTCGCGTGAATGCCTCCTTTGCTTACTCTTTCGATGTTCACTTCGCTTCCAAAGTGCTTTTCCCGCTTGCACGTTTTCCCTTCTCAATGGCCATGCCATTTTTGGGCGCTCACAAGGAGCTTACTCGCGATCGGTGAGTTCGTAGTTCTCGACAGTAGGAGCTGCGGTCAGGAAAGAAGCAACTTTCGCAAAGCGTTCCCGAAGTTTGTCCATTCCGCTGGCCTGGAGAGCTGCTTCGCTCTGCCAGAAGGTAATCCCCACAACCTTATTGCTGCCGCGATCCACGAGATTTGTGGCTCCCTGATAGCCCGCGAGACTCCGAAGCTCCGGCACGACTGTAGCGCGCAAGATATCGAGTCCTTCATCTACCTTGCCTGGCTGATACTGAAAAGTAATGACTCGTGCGTACATGGATTTCCTCCATTTCTGAATATCCGTGACACTTGATTAAGAACAATGCACGTCGTTTGGGCCAGAGCATACCTGATTCCTCTTCGCTGTATTTTCGCAATCGTTCCGCACTTTTTCGTCGCACGCTTGTGAACGTCGCTTGCAAGGGTTTCAGTTTTCCTGGCTGCCAAAAATATAGAGAGCAAGGCTTTCCTGCCGTTTACCCAGGCGGGAAGTGAGGGACAGCGAAAGAACTGCGAAGACGCAATGAAACAAGAAAGTGTATCCTGTTCATCTGGCTATCTATTCGTGTGTACTTTAAAAATACCGCTCAACTTCATTTCAAACTGGTGAGTTTTCAAGTCTTCTTCTTCACAAACTCATAACAATTCCACGTAAAGCCACGAAATAAGCGCCAAATCATTGAAGATCGGTGTAATTTATGGTAATATAACATAGGTCTGACATCTCCCCTTGAATAACTCTTCGCGGGGAGGTATGCTCTGTAAGCGAATTAACAACTTTATGTAAAGATAATGGTGCTGACGGAGGAACATGTTTCATCAAAAAACGAAGAAAGAGACAAGCAGAGGCAAACTGAAAAATAGGGCCACGAAAGCGTTTAGATTGATGAAACCAAAAAGTCTGTAATATATTGGCAAGCTAACTGGTGCATCTGGAAAGGAAAAGAACTTTGAATGGGCTTCGTTTTCAAAGAAAAGTGAATTGTCCGGTCCTGCCAGCAGTCCATCTTTACCGCGAAGCATTGATAAAGCAACTGAATGAAGCTGTCAACTGTTCGACCTCCGCAGGAGATAGACAATCTCTTCCTTTTAAACTGGTCTTTCTCCACGCTCCAGCCGGCTACGGAAAAACAACGCTGCTGACGGATTTTGCTCAACAAAGCGCTCTCCCCTGCTGCTGGTATTTTCTGGACCGGACGGACGTTGACCGGCTCACTTTTCTTACCACTCTGCTGATGAGTATACGCCAACGCTTTCCCGGATTTGGCTCTGAACTTGATACACTCCTGACAGGCGCATCTTCCGAATATGCCAATCATCCAGAAGGCTTGCATTATTTTGAAGTAGCTGTCAATGCCCTCGTCGCCGCACTCGATCGAGATATACCTGAACCATTTATCATCATGCTCTGCAACTATCAGGAAATCAATGAACTGCGAGAGATCAACGGCCTGGTTGGCTACCTTCTCCAACAACTTCCAGCCCACTGTACGCTGTTTATCGAGAGTCGCGTAATCCCCGATCTGGATTTTGCTCCATTGCTTGCAGGGCAAAAGATCTTCGGCGTGGGTATCAATCAACTGCGTTTTACGCCCGATGAGATCCACAAGCTGGCCCAGTTGCAAGGCTTAGAGCCTCTCACAGACTCGGAAGCCGGGATGCTTGCATCAAGCTTTGATGGCTGGATCGCTGGCATTCTCCTGGGAACGCGCCTGAACAATGTTCAACAATTCCATCTCACTTTACCTGATTCCTCCGGCATGAATAAGCCAGAGGGGCTGGTCACTTCGCGCTTCCTTTTCTCATATGTGGTGAACGAGGTCTTTAAAAGCCATCAGGAAGTGTACGCTTTTCTTAAAGATGTCTCTGTTCTACAAGAAATGTCTCCAGATATGTGCGCGGCACTACTCGACATTCCCATGTCAGAAGTCAACACGCATTTCCAATATTTGGAAGAAAAAGGTTTGTTCGTCACCCACAGTGGTGAGGGTTCTGAGGTCATTTATACCTGTACTCCGGTTTTGCGCAAACTTTTTCAGGAAGAATTAAGCAAGGAGGCTCCTGAACGCTTCTCTGCCCTCCATCAACGAGCTGCCAGATTGCTGAGTTCCAGCAACAACTATAGTCAGGCCATCTACCACGCGCTGGAGGCCAGTACCCATGAGATCGCGGCTGAGCTGATTATCGAATCGGCTGAACGTATGATGAACGAGGGGCACGCCGAGACACTTGCGCGCTGGATTGATGGTTTTCCTGCTGCGATGACACTTCGTCACCCCAGGCTTTTACTCATTCGCGCCAACATTTACTTGAAACAGGCTAATCATACCGATGCGCTTCCCCTGCTCGATTCCGCCGAAGAAGTTGTGCAGGCACTTATCAATCAGCATGACACTTTTGAACGTGATTGTCTTCCTACCTTCCAGGCCGAGATTACGATTGCGCGGAGCCATCTCTTATTCTGGCAGGGAGAGTATCAGCAAAGCCTGCATCTCTGCCAGCAGTTGTTAACGAGTCTCCCCGCCGATGAAGTGTTGCTCAGGGCTGAAATCTATATGCGGGTCGGGATGTGTCATATTCTTCAGGGGAATCTCACCACCGGGATTGCCCATTTACAGAAGGCTCTCCATCTCTGGGGACGGCATGCGATCCGGCGTCAGACCGCCGATGGTCATAGCGCACTGGCCGCAGCCTATGGATTGCTGGGTAATTTTTCTCTCGCGGATCACCATTTCTCTCGCGCCTCTGCCTGCTGGGAACAGTTGCAGGATATCTGGGGAAAAATTGGCCATATGATTCGGATGGGCAACTCGAAACTTCGTCAGGGCTTGTTTGCCGAAGCCGAACAGATCTTTCGGGAAGCATTAACCTTAGCGAGAGGTCCAGTGCGTTCCCAGAATGGTGAGGCTTATGCCCTCTCCTGTTTGGGGCAACTCTATCAACGCCAGGAGCAGTATGAGCGAGCGCTAGGGATGATTGAAGAGGCTCTGGCTCTGGCCCGGCAACTCTCCGATTGGGCCTTAATCAACAGCACCCTGGATGATTTAGCGATGAATTACCTCTACATGGGCGACCTGGAGACGGCGCAAATGCTCATCTCTGAAGTACCGTTGCAGACGGCTATGGGCGATCCGATCGGCTACAAGCTCGCTTCTCACGACCTTGTACATGGCACTATTTCTCTTCATCGGAATCAGTATGATCGAGCGGGGATATATCTTTCCAAATGTGAGGCTATTCTGAGCAACGCTGGCCTCAAGGAAGAACATCTTCTGGCTCTTCTACGCCTGGCTGCTGTCTGTATCGCACAAAAGAAGCTATCTGAGGCCGTACGTTGGCTGGAAACAGCCGCGACAATTATATCGACGAGCGAGGGCTATGAACAACTTGCCCACCAGGAGCTACGTCATTTGCCTGCTCTCCGACAGGCTATGCAAGATCATCCTGAATTTGACTCACTTTGCGTCCAGTTCTCGCTCAAGTGTGAGCATCAAAAAGAGCCTCGACCAACGAGCCTACTAGCGGGGCAGAAGGTAGTTTCCACGCCCGCTGTTACCTCGCGCCAGATCTCCATTCTGGCGTTCGGAGAACCAATGGTTTCGCTGGGGAACGAACCCATCACCCGCTGGCGTATGGCGCGCGCGATGGAACTCTGCTTCTACCTGCTCGATTGTGGTCGTCCGATGCGGAAAGAAGCAATTATTACCGCCCTCTGGCCAGAAATAGATGATCAAACCACACGCACCTTCTACTCTACCATTTATTATCTACGTCAAGCCCTGGGAGGTGAATCGGTAATCACTGCAAAGAACTGTTCATATGCCCTCAAGCTCGATGCTCTTTATGGCAAGAATATCTGGTACGATATCACGGCTTTCGAGGAGTATCAAGCTAAAGCGAGAGCCGCCAGCGAAGAGGAGGAAGACGAAGAGGCTCGGAAAGCCTATCTGGCAATGGTAGAACTCTATCGCGGCGATTATGTCCAGCCATTTTACAGCGATTGGTGTACCATCCGCCGTGATAATCTACGCACTGCTTATCTGGAGGCGCGTCAGCAGCTCGCACTCATTGCCTGGCGGGCAGAGGAAATTGATGAGTGCATTGTCCACTGGCAGCAAATGCTGGCCCTCGATAATTGGTTAGAGGAAGCTCACTACGGGTTAATGCGCTGTTATGCTCGCCAGGGAAAAAGAGGACTGGCGCTGCGCCAGTATCAACGTTGTAAAGATACACTGCAACAGGAGTTCGGAACGACGCCTAAAGCCTCTATCCAAAATCTCTATCAACGTCTGATGGGTTCACTCTAAGTAACTATTGCGAAACTGTGCGAAGAGTGTGATGGAAAGACAATGCGAAAACGTAGCAAAGAGTACCGATGAGTTGCGAAGATAGAGCGAAAGGGGATCAAGTATGCTACTTGCGTAAAGAAAATCAGGCCGCGCTCGCGGCTATCAAGGAGGAAATCAATGCAAGTAGCACGTCAACTCGTTCATCGTTCACCGAAACAAGCACATATTCTGCCTGCTCGTTTCAGTCAGTATGCACTGATAGGTGCTATCCTGGCCCTGGCTCTGCTAGCCATGCTTGCCTGGCAGTTGTCTGGAAATCTCCATACGTCGGCATCCACAACCTCACATCCAGCAACGCATTCCCTCTCGCAAATGGCGAATGTCAGCCCTGCCGCGACTCCTTCTAATGGAGATCCCTGGCCTCACCCATAAGATGCCGAGTCAACGCTTAATGAATCATACGACTCTTCTAGCGTATCAATCGTTATCACCGGGCGTGCTAGAAAGAGGGAGAAGAGATGTCCTGGAAAACAATTAACATCATTCTTGGCCTGGCAACGGTTGATGATGAGTTCTGTCATGCACTGCTGGCAAACCCCCTCGCAGCAGTGCAGGCTCAGCATTTTGAGCTGACCCCGGAAGAGCAGGCAGTCTTTCATGCTATTTCTGCCACAACTCTCGTGGAATTTAGCCAACAGCTTGTTGCGCATATGAAACCGGAGAAAAAAAGACCATGATACAGACAATGGGACAAAGCGATGCACGTGCGCAACAAGCCGAGCATCTGGTTGGTAACAATCAGCCAGACGAGAGCGAACGGGTGGTGCGCGTTATCATTGTCGAGGCCCATTCGCTTATTCGTGGAGCCTTCCAACGGATTATTGGAAGCTTTCTCGGCACAGAGGTTGCGGCTAGTTTGAGCAAGGCACAGGATGTTGTGGCGGCTCTGGTTAAAAACGAGAGTGACGTCCTGGTTCTGGGAAGTTCTCTGAGTGTTTCAGATTGTCTGGCGTGTGCTGAACATGTACGGACAATCCAGCCCACGCCAGGTATCGTGGTGATCCAGCAGCATCTGCATCCAGAGACAACGTTCCCCATTATCAAAAGTGGGATACAAGGTTTGCTGGGTGAAGATGCATCGGAGAAAGACCTGGAGCGGGCGATCACCGCAGCTGCGATGGGGAACACGTTTCTGGACCAACAGGCCCGCGATGTCCTGAACGCATCTCTCTCTCGCATTCCTCTCCACTTTACCGTGCGTGAGATGCAGGTGCTTCCCTTGCTCTGTCAGGGATTTTCGAATTTTTGTATTGCCCAACAACTCGGCTTGAAAGAAAAAACGATTGAGAAGCACCTGACGCATATCTACGAAAAACTTCATATTGGATCACGAGCCGAGGCCATTTTGCGTCTGCAAACTCTGCACATTTAATATTGTTATGCAAAACAGGCGCAATGCGCCTGCTCATAAGACCTCTCTGGCATGAGCTATCCGGAAAGTATAGCCCAGACAGATAGGCGGCATTTGCTGTGATAACAACGGTCGGAAGGCGTAGTTTTGCAACTGCACCTCCCGACCGTTTCGCCATTACTTCGAGGGTAATCTGTGGGTAAGGCGGTATCGCAAAATTCTATTACAACTAATGCACAGAGAACGGTTCCACTAGATTGTGTTTACACAACGATGTTTGGCATAGCTTATCAGAGGAGATGCAGAATATCATGGGACGAATATCCACTCATCCAAAAGGGAAAACAGCGCTTACACCCATCATTGAGCCAGCAACCGAACAAGCGAAATCCGAGACGACAACCCTCGTGTGCACGATACCAGAAGCCTCATCTCAGAGGGGCCAAGCGCGTGTGGCTCCGCGAAAGCTGGCGGTGAAATGTCCAGAGTGTAAAGCTCTGCTGCTCGCACGCGAATGTCAGAGGAATCAGCAGGTCTGTCCAAAGTGCCACTATCACTTTCGGTTAAGGGCGCACGAACGGATTGCCTTGCTGGTAGACCAGGGCAGTTTCACGGAACTGGATGCCGACCTGGTTGCAGTCGACCCACTCCACTTTGCCAGCCAGACGCAGGTCTACGCGGAGAAGCTGGCACAGGAACGTAAGAAAGTGGGGATCAATGACGCGGTAGTAACTGGTTCCGCTACAATCGAAGGCCAGGCCCTGGCGCTGGCGGTGATGGATTTTCACTTTATTGGCGGCAGCATGGGATCGGTTGTAGGAGAAAAAATCACGCGCGCCGCCGAGTTAGCTCTGGCACGACGTATCCCCTTGCTGATAATCACTGCTTCTGGGGGCGCACGTATGCAGGAAGGGCTTTACTCGTTGATGCAAATGGCCAAGACCTCTGCGGCTCTTGCCAGGTTGAGTGAAGCTGGTATTCCTTATTTGAGCCTTTTAACGAATCCGACCACCGGTGGCGTGACAGCGAGCTTTGCCATGCTTGGTGATATTATTCTCGCGGAACCTGGCGGTCTGATCTGTTTTGCCGGTCCTCGTGTGATTGAACAGTTTATGCATACCAGGTTGCCAGCAGGAACAGCGAGCGCGGAATTTCTGTTGCAGCATGGGCTGATTGACCTGATTGTCCCGCGTCATGAACTGCGCACAACGCTCGCACAACTGCTGGAATTCTATGGTAGAACGAGAGGAACGAGCAATGGAACCGATCAAGTATGATCTTGATTTTGAGCAACCCCTGGAAGAATTGCAGGAAAGAATACGCCTGCTGCTCGCAGAAGGTGGAGAACTAGAAAATCCCGCGCGTATTCAAACAGCAAGAGAAGAACTCCACCTGCGGCTACAAGAAATATACGCCCATTTGAGCCCCTGGCAAACAGTCCAGGTTGCTCGACACAAAGACCGCCCTCGTGCGCTCGATTACTTGCACCTGATCTGTGATAATTTTACCGAATTACATGGTGATCGTGCATTTGGGGACGATCCTGCATTAATTGGCGGGCTGGCTACCTTCCACAAGGAAACAGTGCTTTTTCTGGCTCATCAAAAAGGGCGTGGGCCAAAGGATCAGCAACTGCGCAATTTTGGGATGCCTCACCCTGAAGGATACCGGAAAGCGCGCCGTTTAATGGGGATGGCTGGCAAGTTCAAATTTCCGCTTCTGTGCCTGATCGATACGCCCGGAGCTTTTCCCGGTTTAGAGGATGAGGAACGTGGACAGTCAGAGGCCATTGCCGCGAACCTCGCTCTCATGGCTCGTTTGCCCATCCCCATCATTGCCGTGGTTATCGGTGAGGGCGGGAGTGGAGGCGCGCTGGCCATTAGCGTCGCCGATCGGCTGTTGATGCTAGAGCATAGTATCTATACAGTCGCGGCTCCTGAAGCGGCTGCCTCTATTCTCTGGCGCGATAACTCTTTCGCGCCTTTAGCTGCCGAGGCAATGCGTATCAGCGCGCGCGAACTGCTCACAACCGGGATTATCGACGGTGTGATACCTGAACCTGTTGGCGGCGCGCACCGCGCTCCAGTTCTCGCCGCGAGCCATCTCCAGGCAGCGTTGAGTGAGCATCTCACAGCCCTCAAGCACTATACGCCTGAGGAATTGGTCGAGATACGCTACCAGAAATTTCGGAAAATCGGTTGTTTTACTCGCCTGGAGTAATTCACTTCATTTTTTCACGGAAGGAGACTGTATATGATGATGAACAGCCGGAAAGCATACGCATCATTTGAAAAAACGGTGCTTGACTTGTACGAACAGGGAGTGCTGACACTGGAGTATCTTGGACGTATTGCCCATCAATACTGTACGGTCGGGATTGATAGCGCGGGGAGCCAGTATTTGCTGACGCACGATGGCAAAGATCTACATCAGATTTGTATTGCCCTGGTCGATCCTGGCTTTGCCCTCGCTCTCCGGGGTTCGAGCGAAGATCACGAGGAAGCCTGGGAAAGAGAACTCCAGAAATGGGAGGAGATCGTACATCAACACTGGGGGTGGCAAGCCTATTGTGCTCCCTTTTTCGCTCCCCTCAACAAGATCCAGCAGACGTTGCTGCCCGAAAATTCAACATCGGAAGTCCAGGCAGCTTAAACGCAAGCGGTACACAAACTCTGGCCATTACATGCGCAGACTTGATTTAGAGGCCAAAGGCATCTCCAAGCATGGTTGCATAGGGATTTGTGGCCTGCTCCAGCCCGGCCAGGTAGGCACTGGTTGTGGCACGGCTCTCGTGACCCAAACGTGTCTGAATGATATCGATTGGCGCGCCGACCTGCTTCATCGTGAAAGCAAACGTATGACGTAATTTCTGGATGCGTGTCACGCCGAGATGAGCCTCACAAATATCAGCGATCGTTTGCTGGCCAATGGCTTTGCCGTATGTGCGATCACTGAATGAAATCCAGACAGGCAATTCTGCATCCAGCGCTTCAAGTCTCTCGCTGTAAATGGTTCGGAGATAGGCGAGCAAAACCTGCGAGAGGCGCTGCTCAAGCGTATCATACAACGTTTTCCTGTTCCGGCCACTCACAAACATCAGAATAATGCTCTGATCTTGCAAGACCAGGCTGCCCAGAGTCAGGCTCGCCAGTTCGCGCGCGCTCCGGCCAGTGTTAAGAGCAACTTGCAACAATGTGTAGTCACGCTGCCCACGCGGTGTGTTGCGATCGATTTGCTGAAGTTTGCAGCGCACCTGCTGGACATCCAACGCGCTTGCTTCAGCATATTTGCGAATAATGTTGCGATTGAGCTTTTCAACCGGGTTGAGCCAGAAAGAGCGATCGTACATGCTAGCCCAGGTATAGAAACTGTTGAGAGCTGCCATGCGCTGATTGTAGGTTGCAGGTGCGACCGCGCCCTGA
>Ga0207674_10001691_pt1 | contig 28302 bp, 24 predicted proteins | sample KBSCornC72_FD_184303 | JGI IMG/M metagenome (GOLD analysis project Ga0207674, IMG submission 184303) | Corn rhizosphere microbial communities from Kellogg Biological Station, Michigan, USA - KBS Corn C7-2 (SPAdes) (version 2) | ecosystem: Host-associated > Plants > Roots > Rhizosphere > Soil ...
AGGCACGTTCAGCACGAGACTTCCGCCACCGCGAGCTCGATCGAGCGCCGTCCGCGCAGTGTCCCACCCGCTTCCGCCGCGTTCGTCGTTGTCGAACATTGTGAACACACCGTCGTCGGAGATGACGAGAATGTGCACGGCGCGGGCGGCGGCGTTTCGCGTCGCATAGGTGTCGCGAAGAACGTGAATCGGGAACTGCGTCGCTCCACCGAAGTATCCGGTGAGCACGTTGAGCACGTCCGTGCTGTCGCGAACGAATCCGCGTGTCGTCGTGCACTGATTCTTGCCACTCCACAGCGTCGCCTGTACGCGGGCACCGGCCCGCAACGCGGACAAACAGAGGATCGCGCCGGCGAGCGCCGGATACGACGTGTGCTGCTGCGGATTCGGCATCGAGCCGGAGCTGTCGACGTAGAGATCCAGGTCGAGCGGAACGCGCGCTGGTTCCCCGCCCTCTGCGGTGCCCCAGACGCGCTGCACCGTCGTCATTCCCGGCACGACGTGAGGGCTTAGCAGGACCGACTGCAGCCAGTCGGCCGCGTCGAGCGCATCGCCAACTTCCCACGGTTCCAGCCCTTCGGGAAGTGGGTCCGTGCTCTCTGGGAAGCGTCGCGCGGGGAACGGAATCAGGTACGGAGCCGCGCGCTCGCGGTAGTACTTCACCGCGGCGTCGTGGTCCGAGATCACGACGCCGGCCGCGCGCAACAGCTCGCCGAACTGAAACGGCTCGCGTGCCTGCCCGCGCGCTCCGCCGGGACTCGTAACCTCCTTCGGTTGCGCACCCTTCTCTTCGACTTCGTCGTCATCGATTCCGCTGAGCGCGGGATCCTGCGCCGGATGCACGGCGCCCTCGCGCTCTCCAGCGTCCTCATCGACCAGGCCAGCCGGGTCGCTTCCGACACCAGCGTCGCGGGTATCGAGCAGCTTCTCGATGAGCTTCGCGGACTTCTGGTCCTCGAGCAGATGCGGCAGCAACAGCGCGGCGAATCGTCCGGAGCCATCCAGCCAATCACGGGCGTAGCTCCGCACGAGACGCGTGCCTAACCACGCGTCCCCCTCGAGACGGTCGTCTGTTCGTCCGCCGCCAAGTGACTCGCGAGGCAGGCTCCAGAGGATCTCGTAGATGCGAGTGTAGAGCGCCCACACCGCGCCGCCTGCACCCCCGCCCTCGCGCGCGCCGAGCGTTCGATACACGTCCGCCAACCTGAGACCGGCGCTCCGCTGCAGTCGGTCGTTGATCAGGACGTCCGTATACAGGTTCGCCACCATCGACGCGCAGTGCTCGACGGTTGGCAGCGCCCACCGCATCCGCGCGAGCATGCGGCCGTGATCGGTGAGCGTCGCGGGTGCGAGAACGTGATGGCCGATCTCGTGCGCGAGCACCTCTACAGGGAATTGCGCGACGCCACACGCAACCACCTCGGGCAGGCTCACAACAACCGACTGATCGTGCAACCTGATCATTGCGAAGCTGCCAGTCAGTCCTTCGCGACGAGCATCCCCTTCGGTCAGACAGAGCATCGGCGGACGTAGGCGCGTGAACTTGCTCCATGCGGCCAGCGCCGTGTCCCAGGCGGACGTCCACGTGTCGCGCAGCGGCTCGAGCGAGTGGGTCGACACGATTGTCCGTTAGGCGACGGGCAGCGCGACCAGCAGGATCGCGTGTGTGCGTGCTGACGTGAGCGCCAGTGTCGTACGGCTCGCGCACGCGCTGGTCACCTCATCGAACGCTTCGGGGAGACTGACGTTGCGGCCGCGGACCGTCGCGGTCGCTCCGTGCAAGACGATGCCTTCCGGCAATACGGATCCGCCGCGGCCGCGGTCGAACTCTTCCCGCGTCGCGCGGTGAAATGTGGCACCGAATACATCAGCGGTAAGCAGCCACCACTCGCCGCCAGCGCCGACGATGACCTGCCCGTCGGCGATCGCCGCCGTGGGCGGCTCGGTGAACAACCCACCGAAGCCGCGGAACGCTCCGACACGCGCCGCAACGCGAGGCGTGGCCGACGTCTCGTTAGGTGCGGCCGGATCGTACCACGGATCCGAGCGGAGTCGATCGCGAACCTCGGACCACCGTGCCTTGGGCGCTTCGATCGCGGCGAGCATGAGCGGCTCCGGAAGCGTGTCCGCGGCGGTGAGCGCACTCTCGCGAAAGTGCGCCATGCCGGCACGCCATGCAGCGACCTGTCCGAGCGTCAGGAACATGGAGCTATCGGTGCACTGCCCCCCGAGGCGAGCCATCAGGTCGATCCAGGCTCCCGGTCGGGCACCCGTAGTCGAAGACAGATGATGCGAGGCGTTACACACTGCCGTGATCATCCGCTCCGGCGCCGCCGCGACCAACGGCGCTACCTCCGGGAGTACGCGCCGCCACGCGCCCCCAACATGCGGCGTGCGCGCCGAACGTCCGGCCAGCTTCTGACCGATCAACTCCAGCGCGATGTCGTACGCGGCCAGCGTAACGTCAGTCACGCGTTCAAACCGAGTGCGAGCCACCGCCCCCACGAGTGGATCGACGGCGCCGCGGATGAATCCCGCGAATGCTTCCGCATCGAGATCCGGATGACGCACGCGCGCCATGGCGAAGCGTTCGTTCAGCTGATGGCGCTCCGCACGAAGTACGGCACTGAGCGTGGGGCTGACGGCTGCGCTCACGTCACTGCGTCTCCAGCCATCGGAGATAGTTCGTGTAGCGCTGGTGCATGTACTTGAGGCTCAACAGGTCGTCATAGAGGTTGCCGTACAGCTTGCGCCCCTTCGACCAGTCCGCGATCAACCGTTCGATCTTCACCAGTCGAGCGCGTGCGTCGGAGCGCGTAACGCCGTCGAGCCCCTGACGGAACTCCGACGCCAGCGCAGCCACCGGATCCTCCGCGTCCAGATTCAACCGATCGTATTCCGCGCACGAGACGTCGAACAGCTGGCGCAGCCAACCTATGCGGTCGACGCGGTACTTCGCGTTCCCCGGCGCATCGAAGAACGGCGCGTCCGAATCCGGAACGAGCTTGTCGCGGAGAACGAACGGCAGGATCTGACGCGCATCGTCCAGCTCGACGATGCGGTTGCCACGGAAATACGCCAGCGCTTTCGCGTACACGAGCAGCGTCATCAACACACGCACCGAGAGACCGTTGCGCGTCTGGCAGCCGAGGTCCTTCAGTCGATCGCGCCCGGTGTCCTGCGCAGTGAGTCCGGCCCACTCGACGCCAGCGAGTCGCGCGGTGTCTTTCGTTTTGTACTCGAACTGTTCCGCGGCGCCCTCGAAGAACTCGAATTGGCTGGCGAAGAACTCCAGTCGTCGGCGCACCTCGGGTGGCAGCGGCACGCCGTGAATTTCGCCCTGAAGTCGATCGACTTCCGCGTCGGTGAAGATGATCTGACGCGGCACGACTTCTTCCGGCCGCACGCTCTGTTCGATGCGCACGAGCAGCTCGGAGAGGAATCTCGGATTGAACGCCAGCGCCTGCACGATGACGTCGATACGGTCGCGCAGGGCCTCGATCACCTGGTATGTCCCGCCGCCCTGCTCATCGTTCGCGGTGAGGAACCACGCCGAATCCGGGCACTCGTAGATGTGATTGAGGATCTCGGCGTAGTTGTCCCCCATGACCGTCAAGAGCGCGCTCTGCGTGCGCGTGGGGATCCGGTTGTATTCGTCGATGATCTTCACACGCATCCCCAGCCACGAGCGCCACGAGATGCGAATGTCCTCGATGCGCTGCGCACTGACGAGGTCCGCCGGGAGTGGGTTGCCGAGGAGGTCTGCGACGGTCATCTGCGGATGGCCGTGCTGCATGGCGCGCCGCACGTCGCGCACCGACGCTCCACTCAACACGCCCATGAGGATCGCGCTCGCAGTTTTCCCCCGACCGGGACCGCCGACGAACAGACATTTGCGGCGCGTCGCGAACGTCAGCAGCGGGAGGAGCACGTAGCTCGAGTAACTCTGAGCCGAGGGTAGCGTGAGCCGACTCTTGACGTCGCCTAACACGAACGACTGCGGCGGACCCTGATTGAATTCGACGTCGTAGTGCGGGCTCAAGATCGCGGTGTTGACGATCCAGAAATACGCCTGCCGAAGTTTCTCATCGAGCGGCGTGGCGGGTGCCTTGGTCTGCTCATCCGCCGGGGATACAGGTCCGCGATACAGGTCGGCGACGTCGAACGTTCGCGGTGCCGCCGCCGCATGCGGGTTGGTCGGCGATTGGGAGACCCGTTGGAACACGTCGCGCAAGCCCATAGGTGCTAGTAGCGGCGGGTCGCAGTCACGCTGAAGCCCCCGGCCTCCAGGACCAATCGATCGATGCGACTGCCGTCACCCTTGAAGGTGACCACGAAGTTGCTGCCGCGCTGAACGAAACGCACGGGAGTTTCCGCGAGCAGCTCGTTTTTTGCCGGCTCGCCTTTCTGCTGAATCGCGAGGCCGCGGCCGACGCGGCTGATGACGATGGTTCCCTCGCCGAAGTCGTAACTGCCGACGTAGCTGTCGAGCACCTTTTCGTCGACGGCGATGCTCTTGGGTTGCGGCCGAGGAACGTAGACTTCGCCACGCAACAGCTTGAGGGCTGCGTACACGATCTCCGATTGCGCCGGCGGAGTCGCATCCGGGAGGTAGTCGGAGTTGGTCATGTAATAGACGCCGACATGCGCGTCGAGATCGCCGATCAGGAACGCCCGGTGGCCGGGGATCGCGCCGCCATGGTGAATCAAGGTATGGCCACTGGCGCTGTCATGAACCATCCAGAACCCAAACCCGTAGTCGCCGCCAAAGCGAGGCTTGTGCATCTCGCGCACCGACTCCTCCGACAGGATCCGGGTGCCATGAAAGACGCCGCCGTTGAGCTGCGCCGCGAGGTAGCGAGCCATGTCTTCGGCCGTAAGATAGACGTCGCCGGCCGGATACACGTCGAAGTGTACCTGGGCCACCGGCTCGGGCTTGCCGAGCGAACCCCCGGCCCCGTACGGCAGCGCCATTCGCTCGACCATCTCGGGCGACGGGTAGACCGGATGCGTCGTCGTCGCGCCTAACGGCTTGAGCACGTGTTCGACTATGTACTGCTCGTACTCCTGCCCCGAGATCTTCTGCACGAGAAGCCCCGCCGTCCCGTACGCGAAGTTGTTGTATTCCCACTTGGTCTCGGGTGCCCGAATCGAGTAGAGGCTGGACGTCATCGCCTCGAGCGTCTTCGGCAGCTTTCGACTCCAGATCGGTTGCGTCTCCGCGCCGTTCTTGAGCCCGGACCAGTGCGACAGGATGTGCGTGAAGGTCACCGGCTTCTCGCTCTGGAGCCGGTCCTGCACCTGGCTGTCGCCCAGGTATCGATTGATCGGATCGTCCAGCCGGAGCTTGCCCTGCTCGGCGAGTTGCATCACCGCGGTCGCGGTCACCGACTTGAAGGAGGACCCGGTGCTGTAGAGCGTCTCGGTCGTCGCGGGTGTTCGGGTGCGCAAGTTGGAATAGCCGAATGCCGCCTTCCAGACGATCGAGTCGCCGCGAACCAGCGCAATCGACATCGACGGGACGCCGTTGTCGGCGAGTGTCTTCTCGATGATGCCGGTCAGCACCGTTTTCGTCTTCTCGAGATCGAATCGTCCGCTCTGCGCGATCGCAACGGATCCGGGCAGAAGGAGGAGCACCGCGCTGGCGAGCTGGCGAAGGTATCGACGCGTCATTCTTGTTTCGTGGGAAATGGGGACAGAGTTGCGGGGCGGGCGAAGCTACGGCGCGCCGAGTGCACCGACAAGTTGCTGGCCCGCGACGGTGATCGCCAACCGCCTTGTCCGCTCCAGTAAGCTTCATCGGTTTCACGCACACATCGCCTCAACAACCTTCGCTCGATGAAGAAGATCGGGTTCCTATCCTTTGGTCATTGGAGCGCATCGCGCGGATCGGCCGCGAGGTCCGCTCGCGATGTTCTCCAGCAATCGATCGAGCTGGCCGTAGCGGCGGAGGCACTTGGCGCGGACGGCGCATACTTCCGCGTTCATCACTTTGCCCAGCAGCTCGCGTCACCCTTCCCGCTTCTCGCAGCCGTCGGCGCGAGGACGAGCCGCATCGAGATCGGAACGGCCGTGATCGACATGCGGTACGAAAATCCGTTCTACATGGTCGAAGACGCGGGCGCGGCCGATCTGATCAGCAACGGTCGGCTCCAGCTCGGGATCAGCCGCGGGTCGCCAGAGCAGGTCATCGAAGGCTGGCGTCACTTCGGCTACGCGCCGGCAGAAGGCAAAACCGATGCGGACTTGGGCCGTCGTCACGCCGAGGTTTTTCTCGACCTCTTGAAAGGGAATGGGTTCGCCCGGCCCAATCCCAGGCCGATGTTCCCCAACCCGCCCGGGCTCCTTCGACTGGAGCCGCACTCGGAGGGGCTGCGCGACCGAATCTGGTGGGGCTCCGCGTCGAATGCGACTGCGAAGTGGGCCGCACAGCACGGGATGAACATGCAAAGCTCCACGCTCAAGGAGGACGAGTCCGGCGAGCCCTTTCACGTTCAGCAGGCCCGCCAGATCCGCATTTTCCGACAAGCGTGGGTCGAGGCCGGGCATACACGCGAACCGCGCGTTTCGGTGTCTCGATCCATCTTCGCGTTGATGAACGATCTCGACCGGGCGTACTTCGGTCGCGATGAAAGCAGCGACCAGATAGGCATCATCGACAACATGCGGGCGGTGTTTGGTCGCACCTACGCTGCTGAGCCAGACGTGTTGGTCGAAGAGCTGAGACGGGATGAGGCCATCGCCGAGGCGGACACGCTCCTTCTCACGGTGCCTAACACGCTGGGCGTCGACTACAATGCGCACGTGATCGAATCCATTCTCACGCACGTCGCGCCCGCGCTCGGCTGGCGATAGACGACGCGCGCCTCCAACCATTCCCCTTCTGTTCAGAACGCGCGTCAGAAGGAATGAGGAACATGCCCGCTGATCCAGCGCCGGTTAGGGGGCCGGGCGGCCCGAGCGGTAGGCCGCGACCGCCTCGTCGATCGTCGCGAAGAATCCCTCCGCCCCGAGTCGTGAGAAGAGCCCGAAGCGCTTCAGTTTGTCCTTGACCGGATCCTTCATTTCCGCGAAACACAGCTCGGTACCCGCGGCGCGCAGCGTGTCGTCGAGCTCCGCGACGACGTCGGCTGCGGTCACGTCGACGCTCGTCACCGGCTCCGCCGCGACCACGCAGCAACGCACCGGGCCGGGCGCCGCAGCGATCGCGGCCTGCACCCGGTCGGAGAAGAGCTCGGCGTTCGCGAAGAAGAGGGGCGCGTCCCAGCGGAACAGCAGCAGGCCGGGGATCAGGGTAGCGTCCGGATATCGGGTGATGTCGTGATAGCCCTCGACTCCGTCGACGTGGCCAAGCACGGCCGAGTGCGGGCGCCATCCGTCCCACAGGAACTCGATCACCGCGATCACGATCGCGAGCGCGATGCCGGGAATCGCGCCCAGGGTCGCGACCCCCACGAAACAGACGATCGACAGCCAGAACTCCCAGCGCTGGATCCGATAGATGCGACGGAGGTCAGCGACCTCGAACAACCCGATCGCGGATGCAATGACCACGGCCGCCAGCGCCGCGTTAGGCAGGTTCTTCAGGAGCGCGGGAGCGAAGAGTAGTAGCACGCAGATGGCGAGCGCGCCGACCACGCCGGTCAATTGGGTCCGCGACCCCGCCGCCTCCGCGACTGGCGTGCGCGACGAGCTGCTGCTGATCGGGAAGCCCTGGAAGAATCCGGCAGCGAGGTTGGCCGCGCCGAGGCCAAACATCTCCTGATTGGGATCGACCGGCGTACGAAGCTTCGCGGCGTAGGTCCGCGAGAGCACGCTGGTGTCGGCGAACGAGATGAGCGCGACCGCGATGCCGCCGGTTATCACAGGGACGAGGTCGTTCATCCCGATGAGCGGCAGTGTAGGCACGGGCAAACCCTTGGGCATCGCCCCGAGCACGTTGATCGTTCCGCCCGAGCCGAGGTCGAACAGTGTGACGGCGAGCGTCGCCCCAACCACTGCGACCAGGATTCCCGGTACCCGCGGAAAGCGCTTGAGCACCAGGATCGCGACGAGAGTGGCCAATCCGATGGCAAGCGCCACAGGGTTGGTCTTACCGTCGATGATCCCCTGCCCGATCGACAAGATGCCGCGGAGGGGCCCGGTGGAATCGATCGAGAAGCCCAGAAGCTTCGGGGTCTGGCTGAGCAACACAGTGAGCGCGATGCCGTTCATGTACCCGTAGCGAATCGGCTTCGACAGGAGCTCGGTAATGAAGCCCAGGCGTGCGAGCCCGGCGACGACGCACACGGTCCCCGACACGAGCGCCATCGCTCCAGCCACCGCGACCGCGCGTCCGGCATCGCCTCCCGACAGCGGCGCGACGGTTGCGAGAATCACCGCGGCGAGCGCGGAGTCCGGTCCGAGTACCAGGATAGGGTTCGGGCCGAAGACCGCATAGGCAAGCAGCGGGACGATCGTCGCATAGAGCCCGTAGATGCCCGGGACGCCCGAGGCCTCGGCATACGCAATACCGACTGGTACGAGCATCGTCGTCATGACGAGGCCGGCGACGAGGTCGTCGCGCAGCCAGGCCCGCTGGTAGTTTCGCGCGACCCGAAGACCTGGTACCCAGCGCGTCCAGCCGGTGTGGGTGGGCAGCGAGGTCAGTGTCGCGCGAGGGGTAGTCATGGTCGAGGTCATGAGATGTGTTGGTAGCGTGCCTCTCAGCAGAAACTTGCGACAAGGAAGCTCGAGCTGCACCTACCTAACGCGACCGATGCACCAACGTGGCCGGCGGGAAGATCTTGCTGAGCGACGGCCGGCGGCGGCGACTCACCGGCAGCACCGCCCCGCACGACATGACGACATCCGCCCGCGCGCCAGGCCGATGCCGAACCACGGACACGCGCGCGATCCGCACGATGTACGAGCGGTGAACGCGCACGAACAAGACCGGGTCGAGCGATCGCTCCAGCGTGTCCAGCGACGTCCGGACGAGATGGCGTTTCGGATGGGCGATCACGGCCGCATACACGTCGTCGGCCTCGATATAGTCGATCGCGTCCACCGGGATGATGACGTCGAGCGGCCCCACGCGCGTTCCCAGCCGATGGAGGTACTCACGGCGCGAGCCAGCCGCCCGTGCCGCGGTTCCCTCCTCCACGGCGCGCCGCACGAGCACCCGCTGCCTAACGCGCTCGATCGCGGCGTCGAACCGCTCCTCCATGAGCGGCTTCGTGAGGTAGTCCGCCGCGTCCGCGTCGAACGCCGGGAGCGCGAACTGATCGAACGCCGTCACGAACACCACGAGCGTCTGCGCGCCGCGGTCGCGTGAGAGCGCCAGGTCCAGCCCTGACGCGAGCGGCATCCTGATATCGAGGAATGCGACGTCCGGCCGGTGTGTCTCCAGCGCCTCACGCGCCTCGACACCGTCTCGACACTCCGCCACGACCTCGACGTCCGCGTGACGCTGGAGCATCTGCTGCAGCGCTCGAAGAGAGAGCTCCTCGTCGTCGGCGATCAACGCGCGGATCACGGGTTCTAAGCCGATCGGTTGAGTGGGATGCGGATCCGAACGACCACCCCCGGGACTGATGCGGCGTTCGAGACATCGAGCGCGGCCTGCGGACCATACATCCGCTCGAGGCGTCGCCGAGCGTTGGAGATGCCCACGCCCGCTCCGCTCGTCCCCGCATTCGAGAGACCGCGCCCGTCATCGCGCACCTCGAGGGTGAGCATCGTCGCGTCCGCGTGCGACGAGATCGCGATCTCGTTCGCGCCTCGACCCTGCAGCACGCCGTGCTTGAGCGAGTTTTCCACGAACGGCTGGAGGATGAACACCGGCACCTTCGCGTCGCGAAGATCGTCTGCGACATCGATGCGCACCTGAAGCCGTTCGTTGAACCGAACCTGCTCGATCCGCAGGTAGCGCGTCACGAAGTCGACCTCGGCCGCCAGCGTCGTTTCGTGCGCGTCACCCGCATTGACGGTCGCGCGCAGGACGTCGCTCAAGAGCGAGAGGGCGTGAATCGCGCGGCCGGTGTCATGGTCCCTGACGAGCGCCATGATGGCGTTGAGGCTGTTGAACAGGAAGTGAGGCTGCAGCTGCATGCGTAACGCGTCGAGCTGCGCCTCGCGGAGCTGCGTCTCGAGCACGAGCGCCTCGCGCTCGCGCCGCCGGAGCTCCGCCGTGTTCTTCCACGCATACGTTGCGACGACGATCGCGAAGTAGACGAACGTCGTCGCGGGCAACCCGCCGATGAACCAGTCGCGCACGTCGCTTGCGAACGGCGCCGGCGACGGACGTACCCACGCGTTGACGAGTGCATCCGCCACCGCGAGCGCCAGGCCGGCAAGAATGCTCGCCACGGCGTGGACACCGATCGCCGCGGCGCGAACAGGACGCAGGAGCGGGTAGCGAGCTGCCAGGGTGACGATTGGCGGCGTCAAGATCGCCCACCCATACCACTGCGGCGCTTCGCCGACGAAGGCACGCCATACCGCGATGGGGTGCCCCGCCCGGCCGGAGAAAATCACGGTCTCGGTCGCGGACAGAATCGCGGGCACGGTCCACAGTGCCAGGATCTTCCAGGGCGCTACGCGCGAGGCGCCCGCGGCGTCGGTCGAAGTGGGCATCAGGCGACATGATCATGCGTCGCCCCGAAATTCCGCAAGCGGCCGCCCCACGATTCACCCCCACGTCGGCCGGGCGCATCGACCGCTCGCGACAAAAACTCCGCCGCTCGCGACTCCGTGCGTTGTCGATTCACACACGCTCGTGCAGCGTGTGCGCCATGACATCCATCATGTTGATGACGGCGATCGCCGCGATGCTCACCGAGCCGTGCCGAAGCGCGCCTGGCGTCGACGCTGCAGCGCTCCTCAAACGGGCCGCCGAACGCACCGGATTGCCGCGCACGGACGCCACCGTCCTGATAACCACCGCGTTCGACCTCAAGTCGCATCAGTTCGAGTCGGACCGGATGTACCCGCCGGCCCTCACGGAGGTCGCGGCCCTCGACCACTGGTTCGATCCCGCGACGGGGGTCGAGCGGGTCAGGCAGCGCACCACGATCGGCGGGTACGAGTTCGGATTCGAGTCGATCGGCGATGCGCGCGCATCGTACCTCGTTGCCGACACCACGCTGACGCCCAGCGAGGAGACGCACGGCGGGATGTACGAGACGCGTCCGCTCAATGTGTGGGCGATGCTCGAGGACTGGCTCGCCGCGACCGACGTGCGGGTCGAGGGGCAATGCGTGTATCGCGATTATCCGCGCATCGTGCTCACCCGTCGCGGCGCGCGCGGACCCGAACGTCTCTATCTCGACCCGAAGTCAGGCTATCCAACGAAGCTCGACCGCATCGAGCCGCATTACCTGTGGGGACAGCGACATGTCGAATACGTGTACTCGACGTGGCAGCGTGTCGGAATGGCGCATCTGCCAGGGGGAACGTTTCGTCTCGATGATGGCCTAACGACGATCACGCGCACGTTCGGCAAGACGCGCCTCGCACCTCGCGACAGCGCACCGTCTCTCAAAGTGCCTGCGCGCACCGAGGCGATGGCCTTCACCCTTCCCGTGTTCCTCCGTCCGACTCCCCCCGACACCGTGCGCGTGAGCTCGTCCACATTTCTCCTTCGCAATCGCGGGTATACGGAAGCCGTGACGCTGCAGCGCGACACGGTGTTCGTGTTCGACGCCACGCAGGGCGACGAGCGCGTGAAGGAGGACTCGACCTGGATCGCCACGCTCTTTCCAGGGCGACACCCCATTGTCGTCGTGGTCACCGATCTCGCGTGGCCGCACGTGGCCGGCGTACGGGCGTGGGTCGCGCACGGCGCCACGATCGCTTCTCACCGCGCGGCGCAGTCGTTCCTATCCGAAGTGGTCAATAGACGCTGGACCCTGTCCCCGGACCTGCTGGAGCAGCGGCGGGCGACGGCACGACTACGATTCCGCGCGGTGGATGATTCGCTGACGCTCGCCGGCGGTGCCATCAAGGTATTCCCAATCGACGGCGCGGCGAGTGAGGTGGCGCTCATTGCCTTCGTTAGGCCCGATCGATTCCTCTGGGCGAGCGACTTCATTCAGAACGTCAGTGCGCCCACGCAGTACCTCGACGAAGTGTCCGCTGCGGTCACGCGCGCGGGAGTCAAGCCGCTCATGGTCGCGGCCGAGCATGCGCCGCTCATCGCGTGGGAGCGTCTCGTACCGCTCGCGGAGAGGCCTTTCACGCCTTGAGTCCACGGGGACGGGCGACGGCGTCCGAAACAGCTTTGGTACTTGGTACATCGAAGGGTCGATTGCGGCCGGCCCTGGGCCTGTGCGATGATGAGCCGACGCGGCTGAATCGCGGACATCGATCAGCGCCGGCCGCCATCGTGGCGCACTTCGCTCGACGGTTCCTGGATTTCCTGGTCGGCCGAGTCGATTCGCACCTCCGAGTCAGACAACCGTCATTCACTCGAGGATTCACCACGTGACGCGCGCGACACTCACTCGAGTTCTGGCGTTAGGCATTGCCCTCGTTCTCGCTTGCCCCGGCGTGGTGCTCGCGCACGAGAAGTGGTTCTACGACGCGAAGCCATTTCCAACGGACTGGCTAGCGCTGCTCCGGTTTCCAGGCCTCCTCGCTGTGGCCGTCGCGCTAGCCGCAACGGTCGTGGTCTGGCTGCTCTGGCGGGCGCGCCGAGGCCGCGAACTGATTCCCGGGCCAGAAGTCCTGGGCGCGACGGAGGCGGGCCGCGCCCGATTCTTTAGCTTGGTCCCCCTGATTCTGGGGATCCACATCGCGGTGCCACTCATCGTCCTCGGCATCACCGGCGTGCTTTTCTCTCCCAACAATGCCCTTCCGGCGCATTGGTTCTATTGGCTGGGGACGGCCGAAATCGGCGTGGGGTTGTGCTTCCTCTACGGCGGACTGACGCGGGTGGGGGCGTTCGTGCTCGCCGCAGTGTGGTTGGTTGGCGTTGGAGTCGTCGGTCTGGAGCCGATGCTGGAGAATCTGCACGTCCTCGGTTTCGCCGCCTTCTTCGCGCTCGCAGGCCGCGGCCCGTACGCCATCGATCGTCTGCTGTTCCCGATGTTGGAGCCGTCGCCGCTGTTGGTACGTCGGGCGATGGTCAGCCTGCGGATTGCGACCGGCGGCGCGCTCGCTATGGTCGCGTTCACGGAGAAGCTGGCCAATCCGGCGCTCGCGCGGGCATTCCTACAACACCATGCGCTCAACTTCACGCCCTGGCTGGGCATCCCAATGTCGGACGACCTCTTCATCCTCTGCGCCGGTACGACGGAGTTGACCATTGGGTTGTGTCTCATCTTCGGGCTGTTCCCGCGGCTCGTCATCTTGACGAGTTGGCTCTTCATCAACATGACGCTCACGATCTTCAACTGGGTCGAGCTGGTCGGCCACCTGCCGCTTTACGGAGTGATGGGAATTCTGCTGATCTGGACGCCCCGAGAAGAGGACCAACGCGCCTGGGTCTCCGGCGTACTCGGTGCGGCTACGGGAAGAACAGTGGACCCGCAGGCCTAACGACACGCGGGATCCGTTCCTGGTTCCAAACAGCAGGCGGTAGAACTCGAACCCGCCACGGCCGGTCGCCGACTGCATCGGCGAGATCCTTCGGTTTCCCACAGACGATTGTCAGCCTCGCATCACGCGAGAGCGCCGGCTGTTGACCCGGCAATCCGATTGAGGATTGCCGGCGTACTCTCACGTCGGGCGCAGTTCAAGACCCGCAACGACCCGGTCCGGGCAACCGGTGACCCCGATTTATCCAATAGCCACCTCGAAGGAGATGCGCATGAAGAAACCGAACCTCACACGCAGGCGCGTAGTGCCCATCCTCGTCGCGGGCGCGCTGATCGGCGGTTTGGCCGCCGGCCGACACCTGTTCGCGTCCGATCACCAGGACACACCAGAAGTCGAGCTCAGTCCGCGTTTCGACGTGAACGACGTCTATGCGTTCCCCGCCGCGACACCGGGTCGCACAGTGTTGGTGCTCGGCACCTCGTCGCCTCTCACACCCGCCGCGACGCCGAGCTTCGCGTTCGGCACGAAGGACCGGGAGCTATATCAGATCAAGGTCGACAACACCGGCGACGCAAGAGAGGATCTTGTGTTCCAGGTAACGTTCACCGGCGTCGCCGGCCACCAGCGCGTCACGCTGCACGGCCCGGTCAAACCGCGCCAGGTCGGCGTCACGAGCTCGTTGGTCGGCGGCAGGAAGACGGTTTCCGGGCCGGTCAATCAGGTCCTCGGGTCAGCGAACGGCATTCAGCTCTTCGCCGGCCCGCGCGACGATCCGTTCTTCATCGATCTCGAGCAGTTCTTCCGCATTCTGCCCGACCGACGGCCGAGCACGGGCCCGCTGTCCGTTCCGCCCACTCCCGCTGGCTCGTTTCGCGCGCCTGGGTCCGCAGTCGACTTCCTCACCGGAATCAACGACATGGCGATCGTCATCGAGCTTCCGACATCGATGCTCGTCGCGGACCCGAGTCATCCCGGAAAGTTCGGCGTGTGGGGAACGACCAGTCGCGCTCGCGGCACCTGACCCGCTCATCCAACGATCCTCATCAAGACACAGCTCACGGAGCACATGCATATGAGATGGAAGAACGAGTATCGCGCCTGGCTCGCCGCACTGGCGCTCGGCGCGGCGCTGATCGGCTGCGGCGACAGCACCGACCGCGCTTCGCAATCACCAAGCATCACGGGTCCGAGCATCAGCGAGGACGACGATGCCGACGATGCAACGGTCTACGATCAGGTCGATTTCCTCGGCAATCCGCTCGTCAGCGAAGTCACGATCATGAAGGTGAATCACGCGCGCTACAATCTCACGCAGCCGTACAACACGGCCGAGTTCCTTCCGCAGACGGCGGCGTTCGTCACGAACGTCGCTGGCAGGCCGGCAGCACTCGCGGCCACGCTCGGCAGCGTGCTCTATCCGGACATGCTCGTCGTCGACGCGTCCAAGCCAACCGCGACCGCGGGGTGGTTGTCCTGGGCACTCGCGAACGGGTGGGGTGGCCGCAAGCTGACCGACGACGTGGTCGACATCGGCCTAACGGCGATTTTCAGCACGCTGCTCAGTCCCACCGGAGCGAGCTGCGCGCCGTTCACGCTCCCGCTCTGCACGGACAACGTCGGCAGCAACGACGTCGCATTCTCTGCCACGTTCCCCTACCTCGCCACACCGCACCTCTAAGGCATCTCGCGCGGGGCCGCTCGAGCTCTCTCCTGAGACGAGCGGTCCTCGCTGCGAAGGAGATTGCTCCATGATTCGACCCAGGTGGTTGTCGAAGGTCGCCGTCGGCAGTGCCGCGCTGGCAGTCGTACTCGCCGCATGGTTGACGTCACAGGGCGGAAGCGCGGCCCGCCGCCGGGCCCACGTCTCGCGCACCGCCTCGAGCATCACGCACGCGCCAACCGGTTCGCTTCTCTCCGAATCCGAGATTCGTGACCGGGACATCGTCTTCTACGAGCAGCGCGCGGCGAGAGACACGTTAGGCGCGAGTGATCGGTCGCAGCTCGCGATGCTCTATATGGATCGCGCTCGATCGACCGGCGCGTTCGCCGACTATCAGCGTGCAGAAACACTCGCGCGACGGTCGCTGGCGCTCCGAACCGACCACAACACACAGACCTTCAGCCTCCTCGCGGCCGCGCTGCTCGCCCGGCACGATTTCTCCGACGCGCTACGCGTCGCGAAACAAGCCGACTCGCTCGACCCCGGCGTACCAGGCCACATCGCCTTGCTCGGCGAGATCGAGCTCGAAACCGGCGACTACGCGTCGGCGGCTACACATTTTTCATCCATCCATCTCGACCCCGACCAGTTCACCATCGCCGCTCGGGTCGCGCGCTGGCGCGAGGTCACCGGCCATGCCGACGCGGCGCGCCGCTTACTGCGGGCCGCCGTCGCGAAGGTTGGGAACCGCGATGACCTGCCCAGAGAGCAACGCGCCTGGTTCTACTATCGGCTCGGCGAGTTGGAGTTGCGGACCGGGCATCTCGATTCCGCAAACGTCTCGTATCAGCGCGGGCTCGCGATCTTCCCAGAGGACTACAGAATTCTGGGCGGGCTCGCCCGTCTGGCCGCAGCTCGCGGCCAATGGCCGCGGGCCATCGACTACGGCAATCAGGCGATCGCCATCCAACTCGATCCGGCCACGCTCGGCACGATCAGCGAGGCACACCGTGCGCTCGGCGATACGGCGCAGGGTAACGTGTACGCGCGCGCGATGACGGCGAGCGCGCTCAAGCAGCCCGGGCCCATTCACCGCGCGTGGGGGCTATTCCTGCTCGATCACGGAACCAAAGGTGACGTCAAACGTGTCCTTGCCAAGACTCGCATCGAGATGCGCACCCGCCGCGACATCTACGGATACGATCTCCTCGCTTGGGGACTTCACAAGCAAGGGCGTGACAGCGATGCACGCGCGGCAATGCTGCACGCGCTCTCGCAGAACACCGAGGACCCACAGCTCTATTATCACGCGGGAATGATCGAGCGCGCACTCGGGAACATCGCTGCCGCGCGGGCCTACCTCGATCGGGCGCATGTCGTTAATCCGCATTTCGGCCTAACGCGGGTGAGTGTCGCGCGCACAGCGCTGGACTCCCGTGGCAAAACCGGCCATGTCTGATATCGCCGCCTACATCGAGCTCGGCTTTCGCCACATCACAGACTTCAAAGGGGCGGATCACATCCTGTTCCTGCTCGCGCTGGCAGCCATCTATCGGTTTCGCGATTGGCGCGAGTGCCTGTGGGTCGCCACGGCGTTCACCGTCGGGCATTCGTTGACACTCGGTCTCGCGGTCACGAACGTCCTCAACATTCGTCCCGCGCTGGTCGAGTTCCTCATTCCCATCACGATTGTCGCGACTGGTTTGGAAAACTTGATCGCACGCGATCGGGCCAAAGACTCCGGAGCTCGACGATACCGCCCGGTCCTCGCGGGCGTGTTCGGGCTCGTGCACGGCGCGGGCTTCGCCAACTATCTGCGCAGCTTGTTCGTCGATGACATTGCGCTACCCCTGTTCGGGTTCAACGTTGGCATCGAGCTCGGGCAGATCTGCGTGCTCGTACTCACCTTTACCGCATTCACGGTCGTCGACCGCCTGATCGCCGCGGTACGTCTCTCGCGCGAAGGACGCACCGCAGCGGTGCGCATTCGCGCCGTCGCGGTCTCGTGCGTGGTGCTGCTCGTCGCCACCCGATGGGCCGTGCAGCGCGTACCCTGGTGACGACGATGCGCTCCGCTGAACTCGGATCGTCTCGCGTCGTGCGCTGCGTGGGAGCAATCGTCGTCTGCGTATGCTCGGCGATCGCCGTAGAAGCACGCACGGCGTGGACGCATCCGCTCCACACGACCCTCACAGAGATCGTGCTGGACTCGACCGACGGAACGATGCGCCTCACGATCCGCGCCTTCGCCGACGACTTCAGCGCCGTCGTCGCCAAGCACGCCGGCCGGCTGCGTCCGGCCGATTACAATGTTCCAGCGGCCGATATCGCGGCCTACGTGGCGTCGGCGGTATCGGTCGAAGATCCGAACGGCAAACACGCCCCCCTCGTGTGGGTCGGGCTGCGTCGCACGGGCGATCTCATGTGGATCACGATGCGCGTGCCGTCAGTGCGCGCGCTGCGCGGGGTCAAGCTCGCATCGACCCTGTTATTCGAGAACTTCGATGACCAGGTAAATATCGTGCAGACCACGTACGACGGTCATCGCCACAGCATGCTCTTCACAGCGGGCGACGGGCATCAGCTGAAACCGATCCCGTAATCACGGGGATATCGACGCGTGCCGTCGATCTTTCTACCTGCCGATCGCTCTCGTTGCGTTTGTTCGACCCTCGGAACACCTTGTCCGACGTCGCAGGCCGCATTGCACGTGTCGGAGGAAATGTCGACTCACCCGGCCGGGGTCCAATCCCGTGAGGCTGCTCTCGTTGCGCAAGTTGCCGACGGCGACGAGCGCGCTCTGGGCGAGCTATACGACCGCTGCGGCGGCCTGGCGTTCTCGCTCGCCTTCGCCATCGTCGGCGAGCACGCCGATGCCGAAGAAGTCGTCGCTGACGCCTTCGCACAAATCTGGCGATCGGCGTCCGGCTTTGATCCCGCACGCGGCAGCGTCGTCGCCTGGCTCGGGACCATCGTGCGAACACGCGCGCTCGATCTCGTCCGATCGCGCAAGCGTCGCGCGCGCGTGCTGGAGGAGGCGGCCGTCGTTACTGATGGAGGCGAAACGCTCGTTCTCGCACCGACGGCCGAATCGCCGGATCGCGGCGCCGAAGTCACCGAGGCGAGCGCTCTTGTGCGCAAGTCGCTCGCGGAGCTCCCTCCACCGCAACGGCGTGTCATCGAGCTCGCATACTTCGGCGGCCTGTCGCAGAGCGAGATTTCGGCACTGCTTTCCGAACCCCTCGGTACTGTGAAGACGCGGATGCGAGCCGGCATGGAGAAGCTGCGCCAGTCACTCCGACCCGTGCTCGAGGCCGGGGCATGAGCGGTCACGCCTGGCTCGAGCACGCGGCCCCCTACGCCTTGGGCGCCCTCGACGAGAACGAGCGCGCCTCATTCGAGGCACATCTCACCACGTGCGACGTGTGCAGCGCCGAAGTGCGCGAGCTGCGGAACGTCGCCGGTCTTCTCGCCACGGCGGCGCCAGACGTCGTGCCGCCGCCGCGCTTGCGCGAGCGGATTCTTGCCGACGCGCGAGCGGTTCGTCCGAGTTCCACCGCCCCGACACATGCGTCGCCGGTTACCACATTGCCGACGCGCGAACCGCGTGACCATCGCGGCGCCTCACGACCTACCTCCGGTCGCGGCGCTCTCGTTCCATGGCTCGCGGCCGCTGCCGCGGTCGCGTTCGCGGCGTACTTCGGCCAACAGTATCGCGGCGAGCGCCACGAGCGGCTGGCTGCCCAGCAGGCATTGGCGGCCGCCCGCATCGCGATCGACTCGACCACGACAGCCGTCGCCCGTCGCGACTCGGTGATCGCGTCACTCATCGCGCCTGACGTGCAGACGGTCACGGTGAGCGGGTCGGGCCCCAGTCCGTCGGCGCGGTACTTCCTCGACCGTCGCGCCGGCCGCATCGTCATCGCTGCCAATTCGCTCCCCCCAGCGGCCAGCGGCCGCACGTATCAGCTCTGGGGAATTCAAACTGGCCGCCCACCCGTTAGCCTCGGCACGTTCAACGCCGACTCGAGTGGTCGGGCGCTCACCACGTTGCCCATTCCGGCTGGACTCCGCATCGCCGTCACGGCGGTGACCGATGAGCCGAGCGGCGGCTCCGCACAGCCGACCACGACGCCGTTCCTCGCGGCAACGTGGAAGAGCGAATGAGGAGCGCGGGGCGACTCGAACTGCCTTACGCGGCCTGTGCCACCGCACGCCGCTGGACATTCCCAACCGGTCGTGCAGCAGGCAGATGCTCAGGAGAGGCGCCGGACCCGACCGAAAAGCTCTCCAAGGTTGTCATCCCATCGACCGAGCGCCTGGATTTGCTCTCGGTGCATGCCTTGAAGGCTCGCCAAGCTCAGGACCGAAAGCATTGTATCGGCGCGAGCGATCTGTAAGGCTGACTCGTGAGTCTCACTGCCTCTGATTACTGACCACACAGCGATCCGAAGGAAGTAGTACTCCTGGAGCACTTGATCTTCTGTGAACCCTTGTCTGCGCCGATCGCCGCCGTGAACGACTGCAGCTCGGACCGACTCTTCGCGGGCTGCATCTGACGGCGGTTCGCACAGCGTCCCCCTCAGCAGCGCGCGCAGGAGCGGTGGCAGGTGATCGACCCGCTCCGCCTCGGTGAGGCTCGTCCACGGGGAGCCTTCGGTAAGCGGCCGCCATTCGCTTACAATGCGCGGCACGTAGACTCGAATTACTTCCTCACAATTGTCCACGAGGGCTTTAGTGCAGACCTGGTGCCGCTACTCGTGGTGCGGGTACTCGTGCGTGATAGCCGGCAACTATCGACCAAACCGCCGAGCTCGCCACACGCGCTCATCGACGGAGCGGTTGTCGCGGCGTGGAAGGCCGGTTGTCTGATCGTCTGCATCCCGACGCTGACCAGTTGGATCGTTAGGCATTCCCGCGGGCTCACCTGATGGCACGGCGCGATTCGCTCGTGTACGAATTTTCAGTCATCGAGGTGCCGGCCGCGACGCCCGCGACGTGACCTCGGTCAACGCCCGCATCTGCCCGCCCGAGCGCTCATTCCGAGCGGTGAACAGGTCTGCAATCGGGGTGCACGGGACGCGCCGGGTTACCTCGACCGCCGGCAAGTCTTCCATCGCGGGACGGCAGGAGCACAGTCAACGATGGCACGCCGCAGCGCGAAGCAACTGAGGAATAGTCCTGATGAGCGACGTACGGGAGCACATAATTCCGCGCGCGTTGAACTGACGTCTAGCCCTCGTTGCGTCAGCGCCGTTGTTTCAACGATCCGTTTCCTACCGCTGCCGAACTGACCGGCGGCCCGATGCAGAATCGCACCTACACTATCCGACGTGACGGACGATACCGCACACTCCGCGGAAAGCGCTCGGGAGCCGGCCAGAGGCGCTTTCACGACTCACCCTGAAGCGTGGCTTGCAGCAATCGTAGAGTCGTCCGATGACGCGATCGTCGGCAAGTCGCTCGATGGCGTCATTCGCAGTTGGAACGAAGGCGCACGCCGCGTGTTCGGTTATGACGCCGACGAAATCGTTGGCCAGCGCGTCTATAGGTTGATTCCACCCGAGCTTCATCACGAAGAGCCCACCATTGTCGCTCGACTCCTGAGAGGCGAGCGCGTCGATCACTTCGAGACCGTGCGCCTTCGCAAGGATGGCAAGCGCATCGACGTGTCCCTCAGCGTTTCTCCGATTCGGAACGCCGCCGGCGAGATCATCGGCGCGGCCAAAGTCGCGCGGGACGTGACGGAAGCCAAGCGACTCCAGCGCGCCGAGCACGATCTTCTCGAGCAACTGCAGGAGCTAACGACCGAGCTTGAACAGCAGGTCGAGGAGGCACAATCGCTCCAGGAAGAAGTCGAGCAGGCAAACAACGAGCTCGTCCAGTCGCTGGCCGACACCGAGTCGGCGTGGGAGCAAGCAGAGACCGCGCGACGGGATGCCGATGACGCACGCCGCATCGCCCAAGAGGCAAACGCGGCGAAGAGCAGATTCCTGGCGACGATGAGTCACGAGCTCCGGACTCCGCTCAACGCGATCGTGGGGTACGTGGAGCTACTCGAGATCGGCGTTCAAGGACCGTTGACGCAAGCGCAAAGAGACGCGCTCGCGCGCATCCGGCGCAGCGGAGCGACACTGCACCGCTTGATCGAAGACGTGCTGAGCTTCGCGCGGCTGGAAGCCGGGAAACTCGAGTACCGCTACGAGGAAGTCGTGCTCGATGAGTTCGTGGCGGCGCTCGAGGGATTCATTGCCCCGCGCCTCGTGCAGAAACATCTCGAGTATCACTTCGACCCGAGCGGCGCCAATGTGGCCGTTTCGATGGATCGGGATAAGGTCGAGCAGATCTTGCTGAACCTCCTCTCGAATGCGGTGAAATTCACGGACGAGGGTTGCATCGAGGTTCGCGCACACCTGGACGACGAGATGTTCCGGATCGACGTCAGCGATACAGGCCGAGGCGTGAGGGAGGAATTCATTGATACGATCTTCCAACCCTTCGTTCAAGCCGACCGATCGCTGAGTCGAACGATCGAGGGCACGGGCCTGGGGCTCTCCATCAGTCGCGAGCTGGCGCGGGCGATGGGTGGCGACGTTACGGTTGAAAGCGTAGCCGGCGAGGGATCAACGTTTACGCTGCGCCTCCCCCGCCATCACGGCTAGCGCTCAGGCAATCTTGTACCGTCCGAACCGGTTGCGTCGGCGTCGACCGGCGTCGGCGCCACGGTGCTTTGCCCGTTATCGTGCAGCGTGCTGGCTGTCAGCTTCCCGCACCAGTGCCACGAGCGAATGCCGGCGCGAGAGGAGGAAAAGGCAGAGCCCCGTGCCGATCAGGCTCCCGCCAAAGATCCCGACCCAGGCGCGCGCTCCGAGCCCGAGATTCGACAGCAGCACGGTGACCATGGCGAAGGCGATCTCCAACGTGACGACACCAAACACGACGGCGATGGCCAGGCTCGGTTCGCGCGTCGCCCCGTGTACTGCCGATACGACCACGACGCCGTAGGCGATGTTGAGCAGGTAGTGGACGATGGTGAAGGCGGTAATACCGCCCAACACCGAAAAGGTGTGGAATGGTTGACCGGCGAGCGCGTCGACCGCGGCGAGCCAGACCCAGATTCCGGTGGCAAGGACAATCCCGAGAGCGGTGCCCTCCCGTAGTGCGTCGTGGGATCCCGAGAGCCTGACCGCCACGATGTCCCAGAGCCGCGAGGGCACGGGAAGATCAGTGCGGGTTCCGAGTGCAAGACGTCTCATGACCGAACCTCCGTGTGGACGCCCAGTGATGGGCGTATGTTTCGGTGTACGTATTGTTAGGCGTAAAGCGTGGGGGCACCAATGAAGCGTTTGTACCACCGGGCGGCACACGCGTCCCGCGTGAAGATCCAGGTCCGGTTCAGGTGATGTGACCGATGCTCGAGACAGAACTGTTCGCGCTGCTCGAGCACACCGCGGACGCGGCCTATACCGTCACCGCCAGCGGGGAGATTTGCTCCTGGAACGCGGCCGCAGAGCGTCTGTTCGGCTACTCGGCCAGCGATGTGCTCGGGAGAAACATCGATGAGCTGTTCGAGGCCCGTGACGCGTTAGGCACCGAGGCGCTTGCGGGCGGGCTCGAGGCGGCGACGCGGCGTTGGGATGGGGAGTCGGGCGGGATCGCGAATTTTGACCTGGAAGTGGTGATGCGGTCGCGAGGTCGGATCTGGGTGAACGTGTCCACCATCGTGTTCGACAACCGACGGACGGGACGCCGCCTGTTCGTGCGGTTGGCGCGCGACATCACCCGGCGACGCACCAAGGAGGCGCTATCGAACCGGGTGCTCGAGGCGGCGCGCCAACTCGTGTCGCTCACGGATGACGCGCCCGACCACACGCCGGTCGAGCCGCTCTCCGAGCAGGAGCTCCGCATCCTCAAGCTGTTCGCGGATGGAAGCAACTCGACGACCATCGCTCGTACGCTGCGCATCTCGGCCCAGACGCTCCGCAACCACCTCCACCGCATCAACCGCAAGCTTCGCACGCACAATCGGCTCGAGGCCGTGACCCATGCGCAGTTGCGAGGACTCCTGGATTAGGGAGCCCGATCGGCTGCGACGCCTCGAAACACGTCGCGATGCTTCGGCGGTACCATCGTCTCGCGCCGGCCGGGAAGCGTGACGCAAGATCCCGCGTGTACCATCGTCTGGGACAGGCGTACTAACGACGTGACTGCACTCGAGCGGTAGGGTGCGAGGTGGAGCCGCACCGCCGAACGACAGGACTCAGCTGGGGCGAAGGCCGTGCAGCGGACGGCGCCCGATCGCTGCGTTGGAGCACTGTTCCACTCGTCCTCGTAGTCGTGGTGCTTCTGGGTTCGGTGCTCGTCCCGGCACGCGAAACCTGGCGAATCATGCACGTGCTCCGCGAGACGACCGACGTGATCGAGCCGGCTCGTCTCCTGGGTGCTCGCCTCGAGTACGGGCTGACCGTGGAGTCGGCCGCGCTGGAGAGCTACGCAGTGTCCGGCGACAGCATCCAGCTCACACGGTACATGACGGCCGCGGCGGAAGACGACGGCCGACTATCCGCGGTCCGGGATCTCGCGCAGAAGCTCGATGCGGACGCGGTGGATCGCGTGGCTATCGTTCGACGTCGGCTCGGAGAGTGGCGCGAGATCGGCCAGGGATTGGCAGCGGGACGCCTCGTTCGCGCCCAGCTCGCGTCCGCGCTGGAGTCCCGACAAGCAAGCTACGAGGAAGCACTCCGCGAAGTTGCCCGACTCGCGTCGTATCTGGCCGCCGAGGGAACCGCGCGTCGGGAGCTGATCCACAGTTCCGAGCGACTTGGTCTCGTGGTGAACGCGTCGCTCGTGTTCATCGCTCTGGCTGCCGTGCTTGCCGTTGCTTCCCTGAGCCACCGTGAACGCCGCCTCACGCGCATCCTCGCGCGGCGCATTGACGAAGAAGCGGCGCTGCGTCACGTGGCACGTGAGCTCGGCGCGGCGACTACTGCCGGGGACGTGATGCGCCACGTCGTCGAGGGCGCGCTGGCAACCACGCGAGCCTCGGGCGCCTACATCGAGTGCCTTGTGCCTCAAGCCCAGGCGGATGCCGTGGAATTCGTTGCGCAGGACCGCGGCCACCCTCCCTCCCGGTGTCTGCGCAAGCAGTGCACCGCGTCGGCTTTCGAGACGATCAGGCGAGCTGGAACGCCCGGTTCGCTCACGGAGGTCGCTTCGGTAGCCGAATGGTTGCCCGCCGACCTGATCGCGCAGCCTGACTCACGCACGGGGCTCCTCGCACCGTTGACCTTTCACGATCACACGTTAGGCGTGCTGGTGCTCCTCTGCGATCGCGCATCACCGCCGTTTGGCGATGATACGCGGCGGCAGCTTCACAGCCTCGCCAGTCTCGCTTCGGCAGCGCTGCAGCGGGTTGCGATACAGGCGGCCGAGCGGAATGCACTGGCTGAAGCGCGCGCCGGGCGAGCGGAACTGGAGCGCGTGATGAAGAGCCGGTCGCGGCTCATGCGTGGGTTCAGTCATGATGTGAAGAACCCGCTGGGCGCCGCCGACGGATACGCCGAGCTGCTGACCACCGGCATTTACGGTGCGCTGTCCGCCGAACAGACCGAACGCGTCGAGCTCATTCGTCGGTCCATCCGAGTTGCGTTGGCGTTGATCGACGATCTGCATCAGTTGGCGCGCGCCGAGGCCGGCCGCCTCGAGCTCTCGATAGCCCCAGTGCATCTCGGAGATCTCGCACGCGCGAGCGGCGACGAATACCGCGCGTCCGCCGAAACCAGTGGGCTCTCACTCGCCGTCGACGTGACCGTCGAGCCTCTGGTCGTAGCCACCGATGCCGCGCGCGTCCGTCAGATCGTGGGCAACCTGCTCTCGAATGCGATCAAGTACACGAGATCCGGCTCGATCATGCTGCGTGTCCGGCGGTGGCCGCCGGGCCCGCGCTCACCGAACGAGGGATGGGCCGCGATCGATGTGACCGACGCCGGCCCGGGGATACCGCCTGACAAGTGGGACACGATTTTCGAGGAGTTCACCCGTCTCGCCGGCGGTGAGGCAGCCGGGGCCGGGCTCGGGCTGGCGATCAGCCAGCGCCTGGCGCACGCGTTAGGCGGTCAGATCGCGCTGCAGAGCGAGGTCGGATCGGGATCGACATTCACCCTCTGGTTGCCGCTCGAGAAACCGCTCAAGGCCCCGGACACGCCGGTGACGCCGGTGGGCCCGGCCGATGACGAGCGTGCCGTCGCCTGTCGCACCCGCGGGCGTTAGGTGCGACGGCCGCGGAGTCGTGTCGTACGCCCACTTATCGTGGAGCAGCAACGCCACAACGTTGCGAGCTTCGCGCGCGCATCGGTCGGCAGTTCCGTCGGCGACTTCGGCGACATGTCGATAGCCCGCCGCAGACGGGCGACGGCCGACGCCGTGTCTCCAGCGACGAGATATCCATCCGCCAGTCGCGCCATCGCTCGTGCCGACGTCGGATGGAGCTCGACATTGTGCCTCAGTATGAGCAACGCCAGGTTAGGCGCTTTACGGGTGTTCAGCGCCGCGCGCGCGAGTCGGTTCACGTCCGGCTCCGGCAGCCGCTCCGGCGAGGAAAGCGTGCGCGCAGAGTCGGCGTACGCCCTCTCGGACTCCGCCAACGCGCGCATGACCGGAGCCCGAGTCGGCGCGCTCGTCCACCCGTGCGATCGGCAGCCCCTGTGTGGCAACTGGCGCGAAGACGAACCGCGGTCCGTCCGGCAGCGCCGATAGCGGTACAAGCTCGTGGTCGCTGTCGGCGTAGCGCCGGTGCGCGAATGCAACGACGTCCAGACCAACTGTTCGGCTACTACAGCCACAGGCGACATAGAACGTCAAGCACTTGTGCTATAGCAGTTTCGACATTCGGCATGGAGACGTTAGGCACCACGCGGGGTCAGCGTCGTGGACATTGTCTGCTTTCGGCTGCACGAGCTCATCCACGAAAAGGGCACGTCAGAGCGCGCTCTCGCGCGACGCTGGCGTCAGCTTACGACCATCAGCGGACGTGTCGGAACGCGAGGCACAGGTATCGCTCGAAACGATGGGTCGGCTCGCACGCGCATTGGGCGACGATGTCGAGGCCGGCGACCTGATGGAGTTCACCGCAGAACCCCGTGGTGGCAAGCGGAGCCGCTGACGAACACCCTTCGGGCCAGGGCGAGGCGCCCAGCGCAGCCGGCAGTCGCCGGCGAGCACGCGTGTCGGCGCGACCCATAGCGTCCGCGCCGTTAGGCGCTAACACGGCGTCATCGGGTGTCGTTTTGACCACGAATCGTGTCTTTCGATTGGTGGACAGGGTCATCGTGGTTCAGCCTTGAGCGCGGCACCTTCATTGCCTCTTCCGGCTCGCAACTCTTGTTCGCCAACCCGTTGCTCTCTGGAGATCCCGATGGAACTCGAGTCACTGCGCGAGCTCTATGTCGACGAGCTCAAGGACCTGTACAGCGCCGAGGGGCAGATCCTCAAGGCGCTGCCACGTATGATCAAGGCCGCGTCGAGCCGCGACCTGAAAAGTGCCCTGACCGAGCACGAGCGCGTCACGCGGAAGCAGGTTCAGCGCCTCGAGCGCATCTTCAAGGACCTCGACGAGAGTCCGCGCGGCAAGAAGTGCCACGGCATGGAAGGGCTGCTCGAGGAAGGAAAGGAGCTCATTTCCGAGAAGCCGGAGCCGGACGTGCTCGACGCCGGTTTGATCTCGAAGGCGCAGCACGTGGAACACTACGAGATCGCCGGCTACGGGACGGTACGCGCGTGGGCCCAGCAGCTTGGCTTCGAGCAGCACGTCGAGCTGCTGCAGGAAACACTCGGCGAGGAAACCGAAGCCGACAAGAAGTTGTCGCAGCTCGCCGAGAGCTCGATCAACATCGAGGCAGCCGAGCCCGACAACGACGCCATGAGCGATCGCGAGGTCGCGGTCGCGAGCTCCAGGGAGACGAGTTCTCGCGGGCGGCGGACGAGGACGTCGAGGCGTCGCGGCTCTGCCGAGACGAGCGCGCGGTAGCATCCGATGACGCCAGCCACTCCCCATCTCCGACGCGTCAGGCCAACCTATCGCGTCGGAGATGTCGGAATGCCGGCGGGCTACGATCGGGCGTACGGCTAGTAATCTCGCGAACGTCCGCCTCCGCCTCCGCCTCGGCCGCCGCCGTACCCGCCTCCGCCGCCACGCCCGCCTTCGCCGCCCCGGCGGCCCGGCGTACCACCACCCAGTCGAGTGACGTTCTCCGCAGCTGGGCCCTTCTGGCCCGGCACGACGTCGAACTCCACGCTCTCGCCCTCGTCGAGCGTCTTGAATCCACCGCCCTGAATGGCGGAGTGGTGGACGAACAGGTCCTTACTGCCGTCCTCCGGCGCGATGAAGCCGAAGCCCTTGTCGCTGTTGAACCACTTCACGATTCCCTTCGTGCGCATCGTGGCGTCTCCGTCCGAATACGAGTGTTGGAGTCAGGGTGCGGTCACCGAGCGACCGCTTGAGGCGAAGCATGCACCTTCCGCTCCAACGGGACCGGGTACGGTCCGTTGCGCCAGCCATCGAAGGGCCAACGTGCGCTTCGTGATCCGGTTCGCGCGGGAGGGGTTAGGAGCATCTCGCCCTGGATAGGGGTCACACACTGGGCGCGAGCCTGCGGTAACGGATCGGCTATTCGCGAGCGCTAACCGCTAGCACCGAGATACCGGCGTGGGCCCGGCTCCGGACCCAACTGTCGCCCTGCCGTGAAGCTTGTAGCGGGCATGGGGCCCGAACAAGCTGTCAGATTGCGATGCCCGCACGTTTCGCGCAGCCCGCGACCTTACGGCCTCGCCAAGCCGCGACGCGAGCCGGCGAAGCCGGTCGCGAGCGTGTGCAGTTCCCCGACGGACGCCTCACCCCGGGCGTGAGCGACGCAGCGGCGCTCCTGGCTCGGCGCTCGGGGGCGGACGGGCGTTGCATCGCGTCTTCACCTAACGCGGTGCGCACACCAGGGAAGCCAACCACATTGGTCGCTGTGCCGAAGACCGGGGGCGCGCCGCGCCAAGTATCGGGGGATCCGCTCAGGCGAGCTGACGCCCAAATCGTCGCCGAGGTGGAGCGTGCGGCCGCGGACGGCAAGGGTCGG
>Ga0207674_10001696_pt1 | contig 28241 bp, 21 predicted proteins | sample KBSCornC72_FD_184303 | JGI IMG/M metagenome (GOLD analysis project Ga0207674, IMG submission 184303) | Corn rhizosphere microbial communities from Kellogg Biological Station, Michigan, USA - KBS Corn C7-2 (SPAdes) (version 2) | ecosystem: Host-associated > Plants > Roots > Rhizosphere > Soil ...
GACATCAAGCTCGACTGGACCCCGGGCGCCTGGCTCACCAACAAGCTCACCATCGACAGCCTGACCGCCGACCGCGTCACGCTCGTCCGGCTGCCCAAGCTCAAGCCGAGCACCAGGAAGGGGCCGATCCTCCCGGGCTTCGACATTCACGTCGGCGAGCTTCGCATCGACCGGTTCGATATCGGGCCCGAGGTCAGCGGCAAACCGAGGAGCGGCCGCGTCTGGGGCAAAGCCGACATCCACTCGGGCCGAGCGCTCATCGAGCTTCAGACGCTGATCAACAACGGCGGCGACCGCATGGCCTTCCGCCTCGACGCCGAGCCCGATCGCAACAGGTTCGACGTCGCGGCGCGCGTCCTGTCGCCCGCCGACGGTCTCGTCCCGGCGATGATCGGAACGAAGCGCGCGATCAATCTCACGGTCGGCGGAAAGGGGACGTGGGCACGCTGGCGCGGCACTGCGTCGCTTGACCTTTCAGGACGCCCAACCGCCCGGCTCGCGCTCGGAGTCGATAACGGTCTCTATCGCCTGCAGGGCCAGTGGGCGCCCGCGCAATTCCTGACCGGAAAGCTGCACCGGCTCACGGTCCCGTTGGTCACAATCCACGGCGAAGGCACGTTGAAGAACAGGCTGCTCGAGGGCCAGCTGACCGCCGCATCGCCCGAGCTCCGCGCCATCGCCAAAGGTACAGTCGACCTCGCCCGCAACCGCTACGAGGGGATGCGCCTCGGCATCGACCTGCTGAAGCCGCCCGCGCTTTTCCCGAACATGACCGGCAAGGCCGTGCGCATGGTCTGGACCCTCGACGGCCCATTCGCCACTGCCGATTATTCCTACCGGCTCACGTCAAACTACGTGCAGTTCGACAATAACGGCTTCCTCGGCCTTCACGCGGAAGGGCGCGGGCGCCTCAGCCCGTGGCCGATGCGGGTCCCGCTGCGCCTATCGGCACGGGCGATCACCGGGCTCGGCGACGTCGCTGGAGCGATGCTCGCGAACCCCAGCATCGAAGGATGGCTGATCGTCACGCCGAAGCTGGTGCGTGGCCAGGACCTCCGCCTCAGGAGCGCCAAGTGGAACGGCAAGATGTCGGTCCTGATCGACCTCGTGACCGGCCGCTTCGAAGTTCTGCTGTCCGGCGCGATGCAGCGCTACCTGATCCCCGGCCTCGGAATCGTCGACGTGATGACCGACCTCAGGGTCGAGCCCGGACCGAACGGGAAGGGGAGCCACGTCGTCGGCACCGCAAAGGCCTGGGTCCGCCGCCTCGACAACAGTTTCTTCCGCGAGCTGACCGGCGGCTTGCCGTCGCTCACCACCAATCTCGAGCGCGGAAACGACGGGATCGTCCACTTCACCAACCTCCAGATCTATTCGCCCAAGCTGAGGCTATCCGGGGCGGGCGAGCGCTTCCGCGACGGCACCTTCCATATCGTCGCGTCCGGACGCCAGGCGAAATACGGCCCCGTCCGCCTCACGCTCGATGGCCATATCGAGCGGCCCAGGCTCGACCTCTTCCTCGCGAGCCCGAACGAAGCGCTCGGCATCAAGGCAATGCACCTGCTGCTCGATCCGACGGCGGCCGGCTTCGATTACAAGGCGAGCGGCGGCTCGAAGCTCGGGCCGTTCACGAGCAACGGCCAGATCCTTCTTCCGAACAACGCGCCGACGGTCATCGCCATCGCGGCGCTCGATGCCGGCGACGCCCATGCCAGTGGCAGCCTCCGCTCGGACCCCGGCGGCTTCGCCGGCAGGCTGACGCTAGCCAACGGCGCGCTCGGCGGAACGCTCGACTTCTCCCCGGTGGCGGGCGCGCAGCGGATCGACGCCCACCTGACCGCGGCCAACGCCAACTTCCCCGACGCCTTCTCCGTCCGTAGCGGCCGCGCGGACGGGATCATCATCCTCGCCGACGACAAGACGACCATCGATGGCGTTGTCGATGCACGCGGCATCAGCGCCAGCGGGATCAGTTTCGCCCGGCTCACCGCCAACGCGAAGCTGGTCAACGGCTCGGGCCAGGTGCGCGCCGCTTTCGCGGGAAGACGCGGCGCGAACTTCAACTTCTCGACACTCGCGGATGTCTCCCCCGATGCGATCCGGATAACCGGCCACGGACAGATCGAGCGGCAGGACCTGGTGCTCAATCAAGCGGCGGTCCTGACCCGCTCGGGCGACGGCTGGGCGCTCGCCCCGACGAGCGTCAGCTTCGGCGGCGGGACCGCGTCCGTATCCGGCCGAAGCGGCTCCGCGCCCGAAGTCCACGCCCAGGTCGCAGGCATGCCGCTCGAAGTGCTCGACCTGTTCTGGCCCAACCTCGATCTCTCCGGCTCGGCGTCGGGACGCGTCGATTACGCGTGGAAATCGAATCGCAGCGGCCGCCTCGATCTCAAGGTTCACGGCCTCAGCCGCGCCGGTCTCGTTCTCGCTTCGAAGCCGATCGACGTCGGCGTCGCCGCGATCGTCAACGGAAACCAGGCCGCGCTTCGGGCGGTTGCAGCGAGCGACGGCGCAATCGTCGGGCGGGCGCAGGCGCGCTTCGCTCCAATGGGCAACGGTCCGCTGATGGCGGAGCTCCTGAACGCGCCGCTGTTCGCGCAGCTTCGCTATTCCGGACCCGCCGATACGTTGTGGCGACTGACGGGAAGCGAAGTCATCGACATGTCGGGGCCGCTCGCGGTCGGTGCCGACATCGGCGGCCGGCTCGCCGATCCCTCGATCCGCGGATCGCTCAGGACCCAGAACGCGCGGCTGGAAAGCCAGGTCACCGGAATGGTCATCGACCATGTCGCGGCCGACGCGCATTTCTCGGGACCGCGGCTGATCTTCAACCAGATCTCCGGAAGCACAGCGGGCGGCGGGGCGATCAGCGGCAATGGATCGGTGACCTTCTCCGAAGGCAGTGCGCTCCTCGACCTCGCCTTCAACGCGAACGATGCCTTGCTTCTCAATCGCGACGACGTTGCCGCGCGGGTCACCGGTCCGCTGAAGCTGAAGTCGGACGCCAACGGAGGCCTCATCTCGGGCGATCTCAAGCTCAACAAGGGCCGCTTCCAGCTCGGCCGGGCGACCGCCGCGGCGGCCGTCCCGCAGCTCAACGTTCGGGAAACGGGTCTCGACATCGAGGACATGATCGAGCCCGCCGCGGTCCACCACTGGAAGCTCGACCTGAAACTCGCCGGCAGCAACCTCGCCGTCAGCGGTCTTGGAATCAACAGCCGCTGGACGACCAACCTCCAGATCGGCGGCTTCGCCGACGCGCCGCGCTTCACCGGCCGCGCCGACCTCGTCCAGGGCAATTACGACTTCGCCGGCCGGGTCTTCCGGCTCGACCACGGCGTGATCCGCTTCCAAGGCGAAAGCCCGCCCAATCCACTGCTCGACATCCACGCCGAAGCCGCGGTCCAGGGCATCGACGCCAGCGTCAACGTGCGCGGCACCGGCCTCAAGCCCGAAATCACCTTCGCGAGCTCGCCGCCCCTTCCGCAGGACGAGCTGCTGTCGCGGATCCTGTTCGGGACCTCGATCACCAACCTTTCCGCACCGGAAGCGCTCCAGCTCGCCTCGGCGGTCGCCGCGCTCCAGTCGGGCTCCGGAAGCCTCGACCCGATCAACGCGCTTCGAAAAGCCGTCGGCCTCGATCGCCTCCGCATCGTGCCCGCCGACGTGGCGACCGGACAGAAAACCGCGATCGGCGCGGGCAAATACATCACCCGCAAGCTCTACGTCGAAGTCGTGACCGACGGCGCTGGCTACTCCGCGACGCAGGTCGAATATCAGATGACGCGGTGGCTATCGCTCTTATCCACCGTATCGACCATCGGCCGCGCAAGCGCGAGCGTTCGCATCAGCAAGGATTATTAGCGACGACGGCTGTTGTCGCTACGGCCGTATCGTTGCATCAGGCCGTTGGGGGTAAGCGATGAGCGTCTTTGAATATGTCTTTTCGCTCTATTCGCTCCTTCTCGGGCTCGCATTGGCGCAGCTCCTCGGCGGATTGGCGAAGATCGTGGAGGCGCGCGGGAAGGTTCGTTTGGGCTGGCCTACCGGGCTGCTCGCGTTGGTCATGATGACGAGCCTGACGATCTCATGGGAAATTGCGTGGCGAGCACGCGACGCGATACCGGACAATTCAGCCGCGCTGTTCGCGTCTCTGCTTATCTGCAGTCTTCTGTTCTTCGGGACGGCGCTCGTGCTGCCTAGCAATGCAGCGGAGAGGGGCAACCTCGATGATCATTTCTTCGCCGAGAAAGGAAAGGTCCTCGGGTGCCTCCTTGCGGCAAACCTGCTTGCCTACGGATCGCGATATGCGCTCATCGGTCCTTCGACCTTCGCCTACTTCAGCTGGGCGGATTGGCTCGAGCTTGGACTGTTTCTCGCCGGGTGCGTCGCGGGCATTTTCGTCACCGCACGAAAGCCGATCATCGCAATCCTTGCGATGCTGGCGTTCCTGAACCTGATCGATCCCGTATCGACGTTGCTGGAGAGATGAGGTTCCTGCGTCAGTTCGCGCACATGACCTTATCGTCATGCCGGGCTTGACCCGGAACCCACCTTCTTTTCTACCGGCCAAGAACAGGCTGGTCCCGGCTCAAGGGCCCCCATCAAAGTACTACTTTGATGGGAACCCAGGGCCGGGATGACGGGAGGGGCAGGCCGGCATGAAAAACTGGAACGTGCGCAAGCAGGTGGTCGCCCGGGAGGACATGCCCGAGGAGCACCGGCTCAAGCAGTCGCTCTCCTGGCCGCATCTCGTCGCGCTCGGCGTCGGGGCGATCGTCGGCACGGGGATCCTGACGCTGATCGGAGTCGGCGCCGGAAAGGCCGGCCCGGCGGTCATCCTGTCCTTCGCCATCGCCGGCGTGATCTGCGCTTGCGCCGCGCTTGCTTATGCAGAAGTCGCGACGATGATCCCCGCGTCGGGATCAGCCTATACTTACTCCTACGTCGTGTTCGGCGAGCTGATCGCCTGGATGATCGGAGTCGCGCTGATCCTCGAATATACGCTGGTGGTCAGCGCGGTCGCGGTCGGTTGGTCGGGCTATGCGGCGGGCTTTCTGAAATCGATCGGCCTCGGCCTTCCCGACGCGCTGATCCAGGGACCCGAGCTAGGCGGGATCGTCAACGTGCCGGCAATCTTCATCATCGTCGTCGTCGCAGGAATGCTGATTGGCGGTACCCGCGAGAGCGCCACCGTCAACGCCATCCTCGTCGTCATCAAGATGGCTGCGCTGGCGCTGTTCATCGCGGTCTGCCTGCCGGTGTTCGATCCTTCCCACTTCCACCCCTTCATGCCTTACGGTTTCCCGAGGAGCGGCCCGTCCGGAAGCGAGGTCGGCGTGATGGCCGCCGCCGCGATCATCTTCTTCGCCTTCTACGGTTTCGACGCCATCGCGACCGCGGCGGAGGAAACCAAGAATCCTGGCCGCGATCTCGCGATCGGGATCGTCGGGTCGATGCTGGTGTGCGTGGCCATCTACATGGCGGTCGCGGCGGCGGCGATCGGAGCGGTCGTCACCAGCGGCTTTGCCGACAGCCCGGAGCCGCTGGCGCTGATCCTGCGAGAGATTGGCAAGCCCTGGGCCGCGCGGATACTCGGCGCGGCGGCGGTGATCGCGCTTCCCACCGTCATCCTCGCCTTCTTCTACGGGCAGAGCCGGATCTTCTTCACCGTCGCCCGCGACGGATTGCTGCCGAGCTCGCTCGCTCGCGTCTCCCGGCGCGGCACTCCGGTGCGCATTACCATCTTCACCGCGATCGTGACGTCGGTGTTCGCCGGGTTGATCCCGCTCGCATCGATTGCCGCGCTGGCCAATGCCGGCACGCTCGCCGCCTTCGTCGCGGTTTGCTCCGCAATGCTGGTGCTCCGCCGCCGCGAGCCCGATCGCGAGCGCAAGTTCAGGGCGCCGCTCGCGCCGGTGGTCGGCGTCGTCGGCATCCTCGGCTGCATCTATCTCTTCATCAGCCTGCCGGATCGAACGCAGCTCTTTTTCCTCACCGCGCAGGTGATCGGGATCGGACTTTACCTCATTTACGGGAGCGGCGCCGCCGAGCGTGCGCGCGCAAGTTGATCAGCGGCCGAGGAAGCTGTCGAGCTGCTGCTTGAGCTCGCCCACCGACAAGCGCTTCCAATGGTCGCTCCACGGCGTCTCGTTCGAAGCGCCGTTCGTGAGATAGGTCGGCGGCTCCCAGCTCGCTTCCGCGATTTCGGGTCGCGTGCTCGCCAGCTGCTGCAGGTCGAACGGGTTGTGGAAGCGAAGGCCCGCCTGGTCGCCCATCACCCAGGCGACGGTCGCGGAAATCGAGAGGGAATCGCTGAGCTCGAGCAGCGGCTCGGAGCCGACGCGAAGCGGAGCGCTGCACTCGATCATCACGCCGGTGGCCGAGATGTTCCTGAGGCGCACCGGAGTGCTCTGGTAATCGTGGTGAAGAACGCCCGACCAGACCAGCGGGTGGCGTGACGCCACGCGATCCTCGGGGCCCTCGTGAGATTGCGGCGGTTGCGGCTCGACGCCGCCGTTGAACTCGATATCCGGAAAGCTGCGGCGTACCACTTCGCGAAGGACGGTCGCCTGCTGGTCCGCACCGCAGTCGATCCTCGTCTCATGCGCGAATTCGAGGCCGAACCGGTCGCCGCGGACCCAGCGGACCACGCATTCGATCGTCCCTTCCTCGCCAAGATGCAACTCGACCTTCTCCCACAGCGGGAGGTCGAGCTCGGCGCAGACCATCGCCCCGCCGCCCGACAGGTTGATCAGCTGCACGTCATGGCTGACGCCGTCGTGAGTGAGCGTGACGAATTCCTCGAGGAGCCGGTGGCGGTCCTCGAACCGGCCGTTGACCGAGCGCGGCCCGTCGCGCGGCACCCTGACGCTGTCGAGAGCGTCGGCCTTCGCGCCTTTCGGCTTCTTCGCTTGAAGGATCGGCTCGTCGGACGCAGCTCCGCCGCCGCCATAGACCTTCGACCTGATGTTCATTCGCGCGCTCCGTACATCGGAACGGCCCTTATGCAGTCCGCATGGTTACGGAATCGTGCATTCCTCCCTGCGAGCGCAGCTCGTGGGGAGGTGGCGGGCCGCAGGCCTGACGGAGGGCCCCTCCACCGCGGTTTGCGCGGTCCCCCTCCCCATCGCTTCGCGACAGGGAGGAATGATGCCGATGGAGGGAAAGGGAAGGTGGGAGGGTTCCCCCCATCGGCGTCCCGAAAGGAGCATGTTACCCCAAAATTAACTGGAATAATACATGTCGAATTCGACCGGGCTGGGAGTGGTCTCCCAGCGCATGACTTCCTCCCATTTGAGGTCGATGTAGCTGTCGATCTGGTCGTCGCTGAATACGTCTCCCCGCGTCAGGAAGGCGCGGTCGTTCTGGAGCGAGACCAGCGCCTCGCGGAGCGATCCGCACACGGTCGGGACGTTGACCAGCTCCTGCGGCGGAAGGTCGTAGAGGTTCTTGTCCATCGGATCGCCCGGATGGATCCGGTTCTGGATGCCGTCGAGCCCCGCCATCAGCAGCGCCGAATAAGCGAGATACGGATTGGCGAGCGCGTCCGGGAAGCGGAACTCGACCCGCTTCGCCTTCTCTCCCGCGCCATAGGGGATGCGGCAGGAAGCCGAGCGGTTGCGGCTCGAATAAGCGAGCAGCACCGGCGCTTCGAAGCCGGGGACCAGGCGCTTGTAGCTGTTGGTCGTCGGATTCGTGAAGGCGTTCAACGCGCGGGCGTGCTTGATGACGCCGCCGATGAAATAGAGCGCGGTCTCGCTCAGCCCCGCGTAGCCGTTGCCTGCAAACAAAGGCTTGCCGCCCTTCCAGATCGACATGTGGGTGTGCATCCCGCTGCCATTATCCTTGGCGATGGGCTTGGGCATGAAAGTCGCGGTCTTGCCGTACGCGTGCGCAACCATGTGAACGACATATTTGTAGATCTGCATCCGGTCCGCGGTCTGGACGAGCCCCCCATAGGTGAGGCCGAGCTCGTGCTGCGACGCGGCGACCTCGTGATGATGCTTGTCCATCGGCAAGCCCATCTCGATCATCGTCGCGACCATCTCGCCGCGGATGTCCATCGCGCTATCGACGGGAGCCACCGGGAAGTAGCCGCCCTTGGCGCGCGGGCGGTGCGCGAGGTTGCCGCCCTCATATTCGCGCATCGTGTTGGTCGGCAGCTCGATGTCGTCAATCTTGAAACAGCTCGAGTTGTACGTGTCCTCGAAGCGGACGTCGTCGAACATGAAGAATTCGGCTTCGGGTCCGACGAACACGGTATCGCCAACACCGGTCTGCTTGAGATAGGCCTCCGCGCGCGTCGCGGTGGAGCGGGGATCGCGGCCGTAGAGCTCGCCGGTCGAGGGCTCGACGACGTTGCAGAACAATACCAGCATCGGGGTCGCGCTGAACGGATCGACATAAGCCGCGTCGAGGTCCGGCTTCAGGATCATGTCGGACTCGTTGATCGCCTTCCACCCGGCGATCGAGCTCCCGTCGAACATGAAGCCGTCGGTCAGCATGTCGTCGTCGATGACGCCCGACGCCATCGTCAGATGCTGCCACTTGCCCTTGGGGTCGGTGAAGCGGAGGTCGACCCAGTCGATCTCCTCATCCTTGATTCGCGAAAGAATGGTTCCCGCGTCGGTTGCCTTGGCCATTTGCGTTGCCCTCGCTCTTGATCTCGTCGACGCCCGAACAAGTGCCCACAGCCCGGCGGAACGCCAGGTGACGAGAATTTGATTCGAGCTTGGGACTTCAGATTCCCCAGTCGCGCGCCAGAGTCAGGAGGGCAGCGAATATTTCACCGGTGGAGATGGAACGGGCGCCGCGCTCGTTCTCGCCTTTTTCCAGTCTCGTAACTAAGAAAATGAGGTGCCGATGTTGAACCTGGATTGCGCCCGCGTGCGCGCGTTACGAGTGCTGGACCGATGGACTCGTTCCTGATCGCGTTCGCGATCGCTGCGGCAATCGTCCTCATCCATTTCAGCTATGTCGATTTCCGCTTCCGTTACCGCGAGGGAATGGCCTGGTTCTGGCTGCTCAATCCCGCGCCGCCGCTGATGTGGGCAGGCAGGATAACGGTCGTGGCAGCATTGCTGGCGGCGCTGGCGGGCGCATTTCTCGGAATCGGCGCGATCCTGGGGTGGCTGCTTGGCGGCTTGATGATCATGCACCTCGTCAGCCTGATCCTTCTGGAAGTCCTCGAACCGCGCTGAGCTTGACGCGGCTCAAGCCTCGGCGGCCTCTCTCATGAGCGGCTTTGCTCAGCCCCTTCACAGACCCGAAACCCCTCGCTATCAGGCCCGCCATCGCACCGGTGCAAGGCCGGCGCGAGCACGCTCACATGCCTCCCGGCAGGTGAAGTCACATCGCGTCAAAAAGGGGAATGATGGCCACCAAGGCAGGGTCCGCTGAGGTTTCGCAGACCGCAGGTCCGACCGATGGCGAAGGAGGAGTTCGCCGCCGCGACTTTTTGAATGTCGCCGCGGTCAGCTTCGCAGGCGTTGGCGCGGTCGTCGCGATCGCTCCGCTATTGGTCCAGATGGCGCCGTCCGCGGACGTCCTCGCTTTGTCGACGACCGAAGTCGACATTTCGAAGGTCCAGCCGGGGCAGGGCATCAAGGTCAGCTGGCGCAAGCAGCCGGTGTTCGTGCGTAACCTCATGCCCAAGGAAATCGCCGAGGCGAACGCGGTGCCGCTGTCGGCGCTTCGCGATCCCGAAACGCTCGCCCAGCGGACCAAGCCGGGTAAGGAAAACTGGCTGATCACGCTTGGCGTCTGCACCCATCTCGGCTGCGTCCCGCTGGGGATTTCCGAGGGCGAGAACCGCGGCCCATACGGTGGCTATTTCTGCCCGTGCCACGGCTCGCAGTACGACACCGCCGCGCGCATTCGCGCCGGGCCCGCGCCGAAGAATCTCTTCGTTCCGGATTACGAGTTCAATACGCCGACGACGGTCACGATCGGCGCAAAGGGGAAGTAACGGATGAGTTTTTCCTGGGCCAAGCCGTACGAACCCAAGCACCCGTTCATGCGCTGGATCGACCAGCGCCTGCCGCTGCCGCGCCTTGCCTATGGCGCGGTCGGCGGCGGTTATCCGGTTCCGCGCAATCTCAATTACTGGTGGAATTTCGGCGTCGCGGCGGGCCTGTTCCTGACGATCCAGATCATCACCGGCATCGTCCTCGCAATGCACTACACGGCTTCGTCCGACGGTGCGTTCAACTCGGTCAACCAGCTGATCATGCGCGACGTCAACGCCGGCTGGCTTCTCCGCTACGCGCACATGAACGGCGCCAGCTTCTTCTTCATCGTGGTCTACATCCACATCTTCCGCGGCCTTTATTACGGTTCCTACAAGGCGCCGCGAGAGCTGGTGTGGATGCTCGGGCTCGTCATCTACCTGTTGATGATGGCCACCGCTTTCATGGGCTACGTCCTCCCCTGGGGCCAGATGAGCTACTGGGGAGCGCAGGTCATCACCGGCTTCTTCTCGGCCTTCCCGATCGTCGGTGAGCCGCTCCGTATCTGGCTGCTCGGCGGCTACGCCCCCGACCATGCGGCGCTGACCCGCTTCTTCTCGCTCCACTATCTGCTTCCGTTCGTGATCGCGGCGGTCGTGATCCTCCACATCTGGGCGCTTCACATCCCTGGTTCGGGCAACCCCACCGGCGTCGACGTGAAGGATGAAAAGGACACGCTTCCCTTCCATCCCTTCTTCACCGCGAAGGACGGTTGGTTCTCGGCCGCGATCCTGCTCGCTTATGCGCTCGTCACCTATTTCGCGCCGAACTACTTGGGGCATCCGGACAATTACATTCCGGCCAATCCGCTCGCGACGCCGGCGGAGATCGTGCCCGAATGGTATTTCTGGCCGTTCTACGCGATCCTCCGCTCCTTCACGGTCGACTTCATCCTCGAAGCGAAGCTGTGGGGCGTGTTGGCGATGTTCAGCTCGATCCTGCTGCTGTTCTTCCTTCCGTGGATCGACAAGTCGCCGGTTCGCTCGGGGTCGTACCGTCCGGTGTTCAAGCGCTTCTTCTGGCTCCTGGTCATCGACGTGATCGTGCTCGGCTGGGCGGGCGGTGGCGCTCCGACGCCGTTGCGCAATGTGATCAGCCAGCTCGCCGCGGCTTATTACTTCCTCCACTTCCTGGTGATCCTGCCGCTGGTCTCGGCGTTCGAAACGCCGCTCCCGCTGCCGAAGTCGATCAGCGATTCCGTGCTTCACGGCGAGGAGGCGGAGGCCGCTCCGTTGGGAGCGAAGCCGCGGCGCTCAAAGGCCGCAACGGTCGTCCAGTAAGGGGGCAGGGGACAGATGCGTTTCATTCTCGGATTCATCGGCGCCGTCTTTGCCGGTGTCCTGCTCATCTCGCTGATCAGCGGGGTCGCGACCTATGTCAGCAACCCGCCGGCGCCGCTCGCGGCCGAGGAATTCCACAAGCCGCCGAAGCCGCTTCATCTTGCGAGCGACGGACCCTTCGGCAAGTTCGACAAGCGCCAGCTGCAGCGCGGTTTCCAGGTCTATTCGGAAGTCTGCTCGGCCTGCCACAGCCTGAGCCTCGTCTCGTTCCGCGACCTGAAGGAACTCGGTTACAACGACGCCGAGGTCAAGAAGATCGCTTCCGACTGGAAGACTCAGGTCCCGTCGATCAATCCGGACACCGGAGAGGCGGCGACGCGCAAGGCGCTTCCGTCCGATACCTTCCCGGCGCCGTTCCCGAATGAGGTTGCGGCGCGTGCGGCGAACAACAATGCCCTTCCGCCTGACCTGTCACTGATCACCAAGTCGCGTGAGGGTGGGGCCGCCTATGTCCATTCGATTCTCACTGGCTTCCAGAACCAGCCGGCTGAGCTCCTGAAGAAGTTCCCGGACGCCAAGACGCCGCCGAACCTTCATTACAATCCCTACTTCGCGAACCTGAACATCGCGATGCCGCCGCCGCTGGTGACGGATGGGCAGGTCGAATATCAGGACGGCACCAAGCCGACCGTCGACCAGATGGCGACCGACGTCGCCGCGTTCCTCGTCTGGACCGCCGAGCCGAACCTCGAGAGTCGGCATGCGGCGGGTCTCGCGGTCGTGGTCTTCCTGCTGTTCGGCACGATCCTCGGCTACCTTGCCTATCACCAGCTCTGGTACGACGCGAAGCGAACGGTCCGGCCAACCGGCCCGCTCGATCCCGAGAACCAGGCGAAGACCCGTCGCGCAAAAGCGAAAGCCGGAGTGGCGGGCTAAGCTTCCAGCAGCAGTATTGAGCTTTGGCCGCCGGCGTGCTTCGTTGCCCGCCGGCGGCTTTTTCGTCACAGGGGAGGGGGCGTTGCGCGCATCATCATGGATTCTGCTGGCCACGGCTGCATTGGTCACGAGCCCCGCGGCGGCGGTCACCGGCGATACCGCCCGGATCATCGATGAGGGCATGAATCACAGCCAGGTGATGCTCAACGCGCACGAGCTGTTCGACGACATCGGCCCGCGCCTCACCAACTCCACCAACATGCGCAAGGCGCAGGACTGGGCGGTTCGGAAGCTCGCCAGCTACGGCCTCTCGAACGTCCACCGCGAGGCCTATGACTTCGGCCGGGGCTGGGACATCATCCATTCGAGCGTTCGGCTTGTCTCGCCAAGGCCGATCGACCTCGTCGCAATTCCGGTCGCCTGGAGTCCGCCGACGAACGGCACGCTTCGTGCGCCCGTCATCGTTGCTCCGATGAACCGCGTCGAGCAATTCGCGGCCTATCGCGGAAAGCTCGCCGGCAAGATCGTCCTCACCGGCCTGCCGGGCACCAGCGACGAGCCAAGCGAGGCGGCGTTCAAGCGGCTCGACAGCGGCGATATCTCGAAGCTCGACGAATATAAGATCCCGCACATCGATCCGGACGCCCAGAACAATTTCATCAAGCGCGTCCAGTTCGCGCGGGAGCTCGACGCCTTCCTCGCAAGCGAAGGCGCGGTTGCTCAGGCGACCATGGCCTATCGCGACGGCAAGCTGGTCTCGGGCGAAGGATACCAAAACCAGGTCGGCGGCTCACCCAAGTTACCGACCGTGCAGATCGCCGCCGAGGATTATCGCCGAATCGCGCGAATGGCGAAGATGGGCGACAATCCGGTGCTCGAGATCGAAAGCGACGTCCGCTACCTCGATGATGACACCCACGGCTACAACATCATCGCCGAAATCCCCGGCAGCGACCCGAAGGCCGGTTATGTCATGGCCGGCGCGCATTTCGACAGCTGGGTCGCGGGCGACGGAGCGGCCGATAACGGCGCCGGTACAGTCGCCGTCATGGAAGCGGCGCGAATCCTGAAGGCGATCGGAGCGAGGCCCAAGCGGACCATCCGCTTCGCGCTGTGGACGGGCGAGGAACAGGGCCTGTTCGGCTCGCTCAACTATGTCGCGCAGCACCTCGCGAGGCGGCCGTTCGCGATCACCGAGAATGGGATCACCAATTATATCAAATGGCGTGATTCCTATCCGGTCACTCCGCTCCCCGGTTACGCGGACCTCAAGGCCTACTTCAATATCGACAACGGCTCAGGCAAGCTGCGTGGCATCTACGCCGAGGGCAATGAAGCAGCCGAGCCGATGCTACGCGAGTGGTTGTCGCCCTTCGAGAGCATGGGCGCGGGCGCCGTCGTCGCCGGCCCGACCGGAGGCACCGACCATGAGTTCTTCCAGTCGGTAGCAATCCCCGGCTTCCAGTTCATCCAGGACCCGCTCGACTATGAAAGCCGCGTCCATCATTCGAACATCGACACGCTCGACCATCTGAGGGCCGACGACCTCAGGCAGCAGTCGGTCGTGCTTGCGGGAGTCCTGCTTGAGGCGGCGAACAGCGACAAGGAATTGCCGAGGCCGCCGTTGCCGACGCAGCCGCAGCCGACCGATCCGTTCAAATACGACTATCCCGAGCCGCGCTAGGTGCCGAAGTCATAACCCAGGATTCGGACATCGTCCGCGTAGATCTCCGCTACTCGCTCGATGATCTTCGGATTGTAGTAAGTGCGGTAGTCGACGGGGTCGCCTGACCGGTTCGAGCGTGCGAACGGCCTTAGCGTCTGTACATGGTCGGCCAGATAGCGGTGCGTTCGCTCCAATGATTCAACGCGACCGAGGTGATCGACGATAATCTTGCCTCGCTTGTCGGAGACGAAGGGCGACTGTGCCTGGAAGGCTTCGTCGAGCCAGTCCAGGTCCTGATGCGCCAGCCATTCGTTCACGAATGTTTCGAAATTTTCGAATTCCGGAATTTCATATTGCTCCGGCCGCCAGACTCGCCCCGCGTTAGGGCCGCCTATTCCGCGTCCCAGTTTGATGAAGCGATAGGCTGACACGAGCCTGGCCCAGGGATTTCGAACAACCGCGACCTTCGGCAGCGACCTGACCGCCGCCGACGCCCAGCGCAGGACGTCCGATGCGCGAACGTGACCCGTGAAGCGGCCATAGATTGCCTCGCTGATACTGGTGCCGGCGGCCTTCGGCACGTGGATGAAAACCACCCCCTTGCGCGCCCAGAGCGGCGATCGCCGCTTTACGAGCAGTGCGCGATCGATGGTGCTGCCGTGGAAATACCTTCCCCGAGTGGTGTAATTCATGCGACTTTGAACCTTAACTGCCAGGGCCAACGGAAAATCGACGTTTCAATCCCGAGCAGTTTTCTGGCGTCGCGCCAGCTAATCGCGTTCCAACAAATCATAGAGAAAAGCAATGAGCAAGCCCCGCCGGTGGCGCCCCACCGGCTGGCCAGCAGCGGCACCGCAATCGCGTTGATGACGAGGGCGACGCCGAGTGCGCGAAGGACTCGGCGTTCATGATGGGTCATGTTCAACAGCCAGATGTTGGGCCCGAATGCACCGTTCACGATCTGCGCGACGAGCAAGACCTGGAGCGCTACGCTCGCGTCGGCGAAGGGCCTCCCGAACGCGAGACTGAGCAGCGGCGCCGGAAAGAGGAAAAGCGGCAAGCTTAGCAACACGACTCCGGCGAATTGCGCCTGGGCGACCGCCGTAACCACCTTCTGCAGTTTCGCGTGATCCTCGATCGCGTGCAGCTTCGCCATCATCGGCATTCCGACCTGGACGACAAAGACGAGGGGAGCCGCAGCGGTCATTGCGCCTACATTCGCAACGCGCAGGAGCCCGACCACAGCCGGGGCGGCAACCAGGCCTGCAAGTACGATCGAAAGTTCGCCCTGAATTACCCGCATTCCTTCCATCAAACCCATCGGAGCCGAGCTTAAGATGCTGCGCTTGCGAGTCTCGCGGGGTTCGGCGGGACGCTCCGGCAAGGCTTGCCGAAGCGACACCGAAGAAACGATGAGGACGACGACGATCGCCCCGCAAAAGAAGCCCATCGCGAGCTGCGGGCTAAGGCTAGCGTGTAAAATATAGGCCAGCCCTAACATGCATGAGAAAACCACGGGCCGAACGAGCGCTTCGGGAATTTGTGCGCGTGCTACCCGGCCAAGCCCCCAGACTGCCGCGACGCGTACCCGGGCGAGCGCGATGAGCGGAATCGTCGGGATTCCGATCAGGATGCATTCGAGCAGAGTCCGCGAATAGGTTTCGCGAAGCAGCAGGGCGATGATCGCGGTCACCACGGCGATGCTCAATGCAATCCAGCGGCAGGAGCGATCCGCCCATCGGATGACCGCGAATAGCTCGTGCGTTTGCTTCCGGGCGGATGCGGCCGCGACTTCGCGGGTGACGAAGGTCGACAAGCCGAATTCGCCCGGGATTTCGGCCAGCGTAATCACTCCCAAGGCGATGCTGTAATAACCGAAGTTGGTTACGCCGAGGCCTCGCGCCAGCTGGATCCCGACAGTGAAGCTGGCGAGAATGCCGAGCACCCGGACGACGCCATTCCCCGCGACAGGCTTGACCAGCGAAGCGGCAAACCCGTCGCGCCGCATCGCAGCAAGGAAAGAGGTGAGGAGCCGTCGCATCGGCTTACCTTTGGCAAGAGTTCCGCAAATTGGAACGCTATTAGCCAAAACGGGCTGCCTTTTTCGGACCCCACGACTATGTGCGGCGTTCAGTCGTGCAATTCGTGGCAGGTCGCTTCAGGATTGCCGTCGGGGAAGGCGTCACCGGTGACATTCGTCAGCTATATCGCGTTGATCATCAGTCTCCTGGCGCTTCCCGTTGCGTCATCGCGCCTGACGCTGCCGAGACTCGCTTTCCTATTCGGTCTTCTGATCATCCATCTCGCCGCGACAATATTGTCGTACAATTACGCCCAGTCCCACATCGCTGACTCGGCGCTTTACTATTACGATCTTTGGCATTTCGCGAACAAGCCCTGGTGGTCCTTGGGAACGGTCTTCGTGATTCATATCGCGCAGGCGCTGAAGGGATATTTGGGTGCAAGTTATTTAGACTGTTTCATGATGTTCCAGGCGATTGGTTTTTGGGGAATCATGATTCTGATGCGAACGTTCGAGGAACTGCACGAGAAAATTCTTGCTCCTCAAAGTACAGTGTCAAAATATCTTCTCTTTCTACCGAGCATCCACTTCTGGACGGCTTCGATTGGAAAAGACGCGATACTTTTCTTTGCAATGGCCTTGTGCACCTGGTCGATCCTGAACGTGTCGCGTCGGATCATGCGCCTCGGATTCGCGCTCCTCCTGATGGTGCTCGTGCGGGCGCATATCGCGGTCCTGGTCGTGGCATCGCTGGCAATCGCCGCCACCCTGTACCGCGGACTGAGCCTGGGTCGGCGGGTTACTCTGCTGCTTCCGGCTCTCCTGGCGCTCGCCGTTCTCGGGGCAGTGGTTCAATCGTCCATCGGCATAGATTTGAGTGACCCCGGGTCGGTTGCGACGTTCCTCGAAGAGAGGACGGATGTCATCGCCGGGGCTGCGGGCAACACCAGCCTCAACGGTCAACCATTCACCGTAAGGCTGATCAGCTTGTTGTTCCGTCCGATGTTCGTCGATGCACGCAACGCCCTCGGGCTCGTGGCGTCGATGGAGAACGTGTTCTTCGTATTGATTTACGCTTATTGCCTCATTCGCTGGCGCGAAGTCGTCGAGCTCTACAAGAAGGTTTATTTCATCCGCTTCGCGCTCGTTCTCACGCTTAGCCTGATGGTGCTTCTTGCGATCGTGAACTACAACGTCGGCCTGGGCCTTCGCCAGCGCACCATGTTCTTGCCGCTGCTGCTGTCCATTTTCGTAGCGATTTGGGCGTTCCGCCAGCGTTTGAAGGACATGCATGCCCCGCGTCAGGCTGGTGCGCCCGGTCATCCGCTAATTGCGCGTTCCGCGGTCGCTGGGACGCTGACGAGGGCGCCGCCGGCCTGACAGGTTCGCCTCTCCCTTGGAGGGAGGGGCGTTCCGCGCTAATCGCAATAACATGCTGAGCCCAACCGACGCGAAGACCCGCGGTCTCGCCGACCTTCCGACCGTCGCCAATGATTCGCTCATTGCGCTTATCGGCATGGTCAACAGGGACCCGCGGCCGGACAAGATCGATGTCGGCGTGGGGGTGTTTCGCGATGGAGCCGGGAACACTCCGATCCTCAGCGTCATCAAGGACGCGGAGCAGCGGCTTCACGATACACAGATCTCGAAAGCCTATCTTGGAAGCGCCGGCGACAAGCGTTTTGCCGAGCTCCTGCGGCCGATTCTTCTTGGGCATCACGCCGATGACGACCGGATCGCGGGCCTCCAGACGCCGGGCGGATGCGGAGCGCTTCGCCTCGGGTTCGAACTGCTCGCCGCCGCCAATCCGAAGGCGAAGGTATTCGTCGGGGCGCCGACCTGGCCCAATCACCCGCCGATCATCCGCTCAGTCGGCCTCAGCGAAGTCGAATATCCCTTTTACGAGCGCGGCCAGGGAGCGATCCGCTTCGAAGATTTGATCGAGGCCCTTCGCTCGGGCGAGCCGGGGGACATCGCGCTCCTGCACGGCTGCTGCCACAACCCGACGGGCGCCGATCTCGACGAGGGCCAGTGGCGCGAGATCGCCAACGTCGTCTCCGATCGCGGCCTGATCCCGTTTGTCGACATCGCTTACCAGGGCTTCGGGCGCGGGCTCGACGAGGACGCTTTCGGCGTCCGGCTGATGCTCGACGTGGCGGACGAGGCGATCGTCGCGCAGAGCTGCGACAAGAATTTCAGCGTCTATCGCGACCGGGTCGGCTCGCTGTGGATCAAGAGCGGTTCCACCGAGACCACGGCCAAGGCTATGGGTCACGTGTTCAAGATCGCGCGGGAGATGTGGTCGATGCCGCCCGACCATGGCGCCGCCTGCGTCCGAATCGTTCTCGATGATCCGAAGCTTCGCGAGCGGTGGCTGGTCGAGCTCACGGCGATGCGGGACCGGATCAATTCGGTTCGGCAGCGTATTGCCGCGGCCGACCCGCGCCTTGCATTCATAGGGCGCCAGTTCGGCATGTTCTCGATGCTTCCGCTGAGCCCCGAGCAAGTCCTGAAATTGCGCTCCGACCACGCCATCTACATGGCGGAATCGGGCCGCTTCAATGTTGTCGGCATGGGTGACGATCAGATCGACCGATTTACCGCCGCCGTGGTCGAGGCGATGGACAGCTGACCATGGCGGATCGCGACCCGGGCAAGGTTTCCACGGCGGTGGATTGGCGCGAGGTCGCGCGGCTCGTCCTCACCAGCCGCGAGATGGACCGGATCGAGGAAGAAGAGCTCGTCCCTGCAAAGAAGGTGCTCTACCAGTTCAGCGCTCGCGGCCACGACATGGCGCAGGTGCTTCTCGGCCTTCATCTCAAGGATGGTGACGGAGTCTTCGGCTATTACCGCTCGAGGCCGGTGCTTCTCGCACTTGGTGTCCCCCTGGCGGACGCGCTCGGCTCGGGAATGGGCCTTTCCGGCGGCTATTCGAACGGCCGCGATATCGGGGTCGTGTTCAACTATCCCAACAAGGGCGGGGCGCACGCGCTACCGATGTGCGGCGGGGTAGGGGCGCAGTACACGCCTGCCGCGGGCTGGGCGCAGGCCATCGCCTACAAGCAGAAGGTGCTCGAGGAAGGCCCGGCTGACGCGATCTCGGTGGTCCTCGGCGGCGACGCGAGCTGCGCGACCGGTGGCTTCTGGTCCGCACTGACGATCGCGACCACGCAGCAGCTGCCGCTCCTCATCTACATCGAGGATAACGGCTACGGCATCTCGGTCCCGTCCGAATATCAGACGCCGGGCAAGGACATTGCCGCCAATCTCGCGAGCTTCTCGGGCCTGACGATCTTCAACGGCGACGGCACCGATCCAACGGAAGCGGCACGGCTGATCGACCAGGCTGTCAGCCACGTCCGGATGAAGCGTGCACCAGTTCTGCTTCGGCTCACGGTGCCGCGTCTCGAAGGCCACAGCGCGCAGGATACGCAGGCTTACAAGAGCGAAGCGCAGGTAGAGGCGGAATGGGCGCGCGATCCGCTGCCGAAACTGAAGACGCACTGCGCACGGAGCCAGATCGGTGAAGAAGCCTGGGCGGATCTGGAGCGCGAGATCGCGTGGCAGGTTCAGGCAGCCGTCGCCGAAGCCGAAGCGCGCGGCGTCTCCTCGCCGGAGGAAGTTGCCACCAACGTCTTCTACGAAGGGGAGATGCAACAGGTCGGAGGGCTGTGGAACAGCGGCTACCAGCCTCCACGCTCAACCGGCGAACCGAATCCCGAAGGCCAGCGCATCAACATGGTCACCGCCATCCGCCGAGTCCTCGACCAGGAGCTCGAAGCCAATCCGCGCGTGCTGGCATTCGGCGAGGACGTGGGACCGAAGGGCGGGGTCCACGCGGTGACGCTGGGCCTTCAAGAGAAGTTCGGTGTAACCCGCGTGTTTGACACCAGCCTCAACGAGGAGGGTATCGTCGGCCGGGCCGTCGGAATGGCGCTCGCCGGCCTGATGCCGGTCCCCGAAATCCAGTTCCGCAAATATGCCGAGCCGGCGACCGAGCAGATCCATGATGCCGGAACCATGCGCTGGCGCACCAACAATCGGTTCGCGGCTCCGATGGTGCTCCGTGTCCCGGGCGGCTTCTTCAAGTGCGGAGACCCGTGGCATTCGATGACCAACGAGGTCGAGTTCGTTCACAATCCCGGATGGAAGGTCGCGGTGCCGTCGAACGCCGAGGACGCCGTCGGCTTGCTGCGTGGAAGCCTGCGCGGCAACGACCCGGTGCTGTTCTTCGAACATCGCGCAATGCTCGACGACAGTTGGGCGCGGCGGCCGTGGCCGGGCGACGAATATGTCCTTCCGTTCGGCCGCGCGAAGAAGACGCGCGAGGGAGATCAGATCACGATCGTCACCTGGGGCGCGATGGTCCCTCGCTGCGAGGCGGCCGCCGAGGGATTTGGCGCCGACGTCATCGACCTTCGCACGCTGCAGCCTTGGGACAAGGACATGGTGCTCGAAAACGTCCGCCGCACGCGCCGCTGCCTGATCGTGCATGAGGATTTGCGTACCGGCGGTTTCGGAGCGGAGATCGCGGCGGTGGTCGCCGACGAAGCCTTCCTCGACCTCGATGCGCCGGTGGCTCGAGTGACGATGCCGGACATCCCGAGCCCGCATCATCCTCAGCTGATGGAAGCCGCGCTTCCGTCCCCGGCGAGCATCCGCTCCGAAATCGAACGGCTGGTGGGGTTCTAACTTGATCGAAGTCCGGGTTCCCGACGAGCAGGAGGGCACGAAAGCCGTCGTCCGCGCCTGGCTCCGCCAGGTCGGCGACATCGTCTTCGAGAACGAGCCGCTGGTCGAGCTCGAGACCGACAAGGTCACGCAGGAAGTGCCATCGCCCACAGCGGGGGTGTTGGCGGAGATCGTACTCGACACCGACGCGGAAGCGGTGCCTGGCGCGCTGCTGGCGCGGATTGAGACGAACGGTACCCCGGCGAAGGCCGGGGCCCAGGGCGCCGCGACAGCGACGCCTTCTTCCGCTGCGGCGGCTGACGCCGCCCCTGGGCCCCGGCCTGCGCCGGGGAACAGTGAGGTCGAAACCCGCCTCAGTCCCTCGGTCCGTCGCGCCTGCCTTCAGAACGGAATCGATCCGGCACTCCTCACCGGCACCGGGCGCAACGGCCGGGTGACCCGCGAGGACGTCGATCGGGCGATCGCTTCAGCGACCGTCGTCAGCGCCGGCGAGCCTGCCACCGCGCAGCCGCGCCAGTTCAGCCCGCAGGACGTCCCGCACGACCGGATGCGGCTGACCATCGCCGAGAACATGGTGAAGGCCGTCAGCGAAGCGCCTCACGTCACGGCGGTATTCGAAGCCGACTTCACCGCCATCGCCGCGCACAAGGCCGCGATGGCGTCCAAGGGCGTGAAGCTCAGCTACACCGCCTACATCGTGAAGGCCGCCGCTGAGGCGATGGCCGTCGCCCCGGCGATCAACGGCCGCTGGGAAAAGGACCGCATCGCGATCTCGCCGACCATCGACATTGGCGTAGGCACGGCGCTCGGCGAGAAGGGTCTCGTCGTTCCGGTCGTGAAGGACGCGGGCCAGCTCACCCTCGAGGAGATCGGCGCCAGGCTCGACGACCTCACCCGCCGGGCTCGCGACGGAAGGCTCGAACGCTCCGAAGTTTCCGGGGGCAGCTTCACCATCTCCAACCACGGCGTTTCCGGATCGCTCCTCGCGGCCCCGATCATCCTTCACCAGGGGCAGGCCGCGATCCTCGGCGTCGGCAAGCTAGAAAAGCGCGTCGTCGTCCGAACGGTGAATGGCCGCGACGCCATGCTCATTCATCCGATGGCCTACGTGACCCTCACCATCGACCATCGCGTCGTCGACGGGCACCAGACCAATGCGTGGCTGATCCGCTTCGTCGAGATCGTCGAGGGCTGGCCGCGCGCCTAGATGTTCGTCTGATCGGCCGGCACGCCAGCGGGCAATGCCGCGGAATGCTCGGCTTCCTCGCAACTCAGGGCGGTGCCCACGCCGTAGCAAGTCATCGACAGGGACCCCATCGAATAGCCCCGCACCAGGGGCTCCATTTTCTCGCCGGACTCCGCGGCAAGACCGGCGATGTACAGCAGCGGGATGAAATGGTCGGGCGTCGGCACCGCCAGCGCGTAATCGGCATGTTCCGTGAGGGCGAGCGCGCCGCCCGGGTCCTCGGCAAGCTGGCTCACCGCCGCGTCATCGAACCGTTCGGCCCAATCGAACGCGGCATCGGGCTTGTTCCACTCCACCCGGCGGAGGTTGTGGACCACGTTTCCGCTGCCGAGGATCAGAACCCCGCGGTCGCGCAGAGGCGCGAGACGTCGTCCGAGATCGAGATGATAATCCAGCGGCTTCAATGCGTTGATCGAAAGCTGTACCACCGGAATGTCCGCTTTCGGATAAAGATGGGCGAGAACCGACCAGGCGCCATGGTCGAGACCCCATTGATCGACGTCGAGCCCGCACCACACGGGCGCAACCGCTTCGACGACTTCCGCCGCAAGTGCCGGATCGCCAGCTGCAGGATATTGGAATTGCGATAGCGCGGGCGGAAAGCCGTAGAAATCGTGGATGGTGCGAGGCTTTTCCATCGCTGTGACCGCCGTCGCCCCGAAGAACCAGTGCGCTGAAACGACCAGCACTGCGCGCGGACGCGGCAATTCCTCGCCGAGCGACCGCCAGGCGCGCGTGAAGTCGTTGTCCGAGATCGTGTTCATGGGACTTCCGTGTCCGATGAACAGTGCCGGCATTCGGCCCATCTTCCGTTCTCCACCGCCAACCGTAGGAACGCGGCCGTGCCTTGGCGGTTCACTGGAGACCCGACCGGAGGCGCGAGAAATGGCACAGGACGACAGTTGCAGCAAAACTACCCAGCGCGCGCTGATCGGCACCGCATCTCGATCCCCGGCGTCTATGGCGGGTTTGCGGACACCTATCAGGCGATTGCCCGGTAGATTCCGTAGAGGCTCGTCAGCGTCAGCAGGAATCCCACGAGCACGAGCAGAGGCTTGGGCGCGATCCTCTTAACGAGCCAGGCGCCGAGGGGAGCTGCGACGATCCCGCCAATCAGGAGACCGAGCGTCGCGACAGTAAATGTCGCCCAGCCCAACGCTGCGATGAAGGTGGCCGCTGAGGTGACGGTGACCAGGAATTCGGACGTATTGACCGTGCCGATCGTGCGTCGCGGGTCGGCGCCCTGGACAAGGAGGTTGCCGGTGACCACCGGTCCCCAGCCTCCGCCGCCCGCGGCGTCCAGGAATCCGCCGGCCAGAGCGAGCGGCTCGATGATCTTCGCGGGCCGATGCTGCGGCGGAAAGCGAAGGCCGCGCCAGAACAGGAACAGGCCGATCAGCGTCAGATAGCCGAGCACGAACGGCTTGGCGGTCGAGCCGTCGATGTGGGTCAGGACATAGGCGCCGATGACCGCGCCGACTACGCCCGGGATCGTCAGCCGGGCGAGGAGCCTCCAGTCGACGTTGCGATGGGCGATGTGACTGAGGCCCGACGCGCAGGTGGTGAACGTTTCAACCGTGTGGACTCCGGCCGATGCTGCGGCCGGCGCGACACCAAGGCTGATGAGAAGGGTGTTCGAGATGACCCCGAATGCCATGCCGAGCGCGCCATCGACCAGCTGCGCGGCGAAGCCCGCGGCGATGAACGGCAGCAGGTCGACAAGTTCCACTCCGAACATTGAGCGCCCCTTTTGCCGGCGCGGTTAATCTCTACTTCTTGGCTAGACAACAATCGAAAGTTCGCTTTGGCGCTGCGGCTGGGCTGCTGGTCGCAACCCGCTCAGATTTCGAGGATGGTGTAAGGCTTTCCAAGCAGCGGCCTCAGCACGAACTGGGCGACGTTGTAGACTGGCTTGCCGAGGGGCGTCCGGCCTTCGTAGGTGCCGTGGTGCGCGTGGCCGTGGACGACAGCTTTGACATGATCGAACCGGTCGATCGGCTCGCACAGGCGCTGCGATCCGAGATACTGGTAGATGGCGGGCGGCTCCCCTTCGATCGTTCCCTCGATTGGCGAATAATGAAGCACGGCAACGCTACGCTCGGTCCGTATCGTGCGCAGCTGGTTCTCCAGCTTTCGCGCTTCGCTCAGCGCCTCGTCGACGAAGGCTTTCACGATCGGCTCGCCGAACGGCGCGAGTTCGCCGCGGCCGAAACCGCCGAGGAACCCCTTCACGCCCGCGAAGCCGACACCGTCTACCTCGTGCGCCTGCTCGTCGAGCACGACCATCCCGGCTTCTTGGAGGATCGCGCAGACATTCTCCGGCTGGCCGCATTCATAATCGTGGTTGCCGAGGACTCCGAGCACCGGGATCGAGCAGGCGCGTATGTCCTCGGCGAGAATTTCGGCCTCGCTCGTCTTGCCGAAATTGGTAAGGTCGCCGCACAGCAGGAGAACGTCGGCGACGCCCCCGATCTCGGTGAACAGCTCGCGATAGGGCGCGACGCTATTCTCCATCACGTGGAGGTCGCCGATCGCCGCGACCCGCAGCTTGCCGTCACTCGCTGCCATATTGCTCTTCGAGATTGCCGACGGCGTCGGAGAACCCCCACTCATCGACATCGATCGCATAGTCGCGCGGGCTGAAAATCCGGCCACGGCAGACCTTCTTTCCCGGGCCTTTCATGTTGGCTTGATCGTGCAGCCGCTCCAGCAGCTCTTCCATCAGCCATCGGGGAACGCGATGCCGCTCGCTCGGATAGACGAAACGGAAATTGAGAAGCGCGATGAGCAGGACTTCCCAATAAAGCTCCATATGACTGAGGAGCTGACGCCAATCGATGTCGTCATGGCGCTTGAGGATCATGTGCGCGACGTCGGCCATGTCGAAGCGGTGATGATCCTGGACGAAGATTTTCGACCAGATGAACTGCGTCGGCGGGACGAGGCGGACCATGGCCCCGAACAGCTTCGCTTCGGGTGCGGCCACGAACCAGTCGTCGGTGACGTGTGTGGTCACGGTCGGCATGTTGGTGATGACATCCACGAACAGCTCGCCGCGCGTGATCCGATAGAGCCAGCGCTCATCGACGATTTCGACGTCGAAGCTGTGCTCCTTGAAATAGTGGAGCATCTTCAAGGCGTCGCCGGCCTTGGCGAACACATCCACGTCCTTCGTTGGCCGGTCGATGCCGGTGTAGCTCGCGAGCGCATAGGTGCCGGAAACCAGGAAGGGGATTTCCGACTGGGCCATGAGGCGAAGGACTTCGGAATAGAAGGCTTCGGCTTCCGGCGATGGCTGGATCAGCGCCCCGCGCGGCCGCGATTCAAGCTCGGTCTCCATGCTTGCCGCTCAACGGGAGCGGGGAGGTGGCGGTTCCGTTTCCCTAAGCCGGCTCGGTCATTGGAACGAACAGCTCCTCGTGATGGGAAGCCATCCCGCGAACCCGCTCCTCGTATCGCTCGGCCATCTCCGCGTGCACTCTGCGCACGCGCAAATCTCTCGAATTGAGCGCGGCGGTGCGCTCCTCCGACGCCCGCTGCCGGTAATAGCTAAGATCGCTCGTCAAGGCGCCGCCCCCGACACCGGCGCGACTCGCCCCGCGCGAGTCGCTAACCGCTAGTTATCCACAATATTGCCGATTTTTCGAGGCGATTGAATCACTTAAATAAACTCGGCAAGCGAGTGATCCGCGCCTGAATCGCATGAATATCAGTGGCTTGGCTGAGTTGGGTCGCGCTCACGAGTCGATCCCGTGAACTCGGGCATCGTGGCCGAGCTCTCGTACGAAATTCCCTTGCGGCCGAAGACCGCTGCGGCCGTACGGAGCAGGATCTTGAGGTCGAGCATCAGGCTCCTGTGGTCGACGTACCAAACGTCGAGCCTGAACTTGTCATCCCAGTTCAGCGCGTTGCGGCCGTTGATCTGCGACCACCCGGTGAGCCCCGGCCGAACGTCATGACGGCGCATCTGTTCGGGGCTGTAGAGCGGGAGATAGCGCATCAGCAGCGGTCTCGGCCCGACCAGGCTCATGTCGCCGCGAAGCACGTTCCACAGCTCGGGAAGCTCGTCCAGGCTGGTTGCGCGAAGCTTGCGTCCGAAGTTGGTCAGCCGTTGGGCATCATCGCCGCCGCTAAACTCGCCGGTGCTGGCGCCCCGCATCGTCCGGAACTTGTAAAGCATGAAGGGCCGCCCTCGTAGGCCGGGGCGCTCCTGGCGGAACAGAACGGGCGAGCCAACATCCAGCCGAACGCCGATGGCGACGATGAGCATGACTGGCGACAAAACGACCAGCAGGACCAGCGAGACGAGAAAGTCGAACAGGCGCTTCATGCGGCTCGAACGCTAGCAGGAAAGCCCGGCGTAGCGCAGCAGGTTCGCGTTGATACGCCCGACCCCATATTTCGACTGCGCGAGCTTGTGCGATTGCTCACCCATGGTTCGCGCAAGCTCCGGCTCGTCAACAAAGCGCAGCATCGCCTCGTAAAGAGCGTCCGAATCTCGCGGAGGCACCAGCAGACCGTTCACCCCGTCCTTGACCGTTTCACGACAGCCCGGAGCATCCGTGGTGATGATCGCCCGTCCCATCGCCATGGCCTCGAGCACCGACCTCGGCGTTCCCTCGCGATAAGAGGGCAGCACGTACACCGAGCAAGCCGCGATCTCCGGACGAACATCCGCGAGGAATCCTTTGTAATCGATGCCGCAGCGAATGAGCTCGTCGAGCTCCTCCCTCGTGAGCGAATCCGGCGAAGGATCGAAGTCCCCGACCAGCGTGATTGGAACCTCGGGATGTGCCGCCTTGAGACGCTTCGCGGCCGCTGCGAACTCGCGAATTCCTTTATCCTTCAGAAGCCGCGCGATCATCAGGAACGAGGTTCGATTCGGCAGCAGGGCGCGCGGATATTCGCTGAGATCGACGCCCTCGCCATCAACCACGTGAACAGCTGGCCCGTCCGGTATCAGCCGCAACTGGCGAAACAGGCGTTCATCGTCGGGATTGAGGAAGACGATCGCGTCCGATCGGCGAAGCGCGATTCGATAAAGCAAACTCGCCACCGTGCGGCTGAGAAGCCGCTTTGGCTCTCTCCCCGCTGTGAAGGCGTATCCCACGCCGGTGATCACCGACACGACCCTTCCGGCGCCTCCAGCCAGCGCGCTGAGGATCACCGGTTTGATGGCATAGGCAATCACGACGTCGGGCCGTTCCTCGCGGATGAGCGCGCGCATCGCTCGGAGCGAATTGACGAATGCGACTGGATCGAGGCTCGCATTGCTGAGCGGCATCTCACGAGGTTCCGCTCCCAACGCCCGCAATCCGTCCGCGGTTGATGCGCCAATCTCGGGCGCAACAGCGACGACCGAATGCCCGCCCTTCACCATCGCCTCGATGAAAGCGCCGCGGAAACTGATCAGCGAAGGCGCGAACGAGCCGACAATGAGGACCTTTTTGGCTTCACCCATCGGCTGTCACCCGAAGGCGATCAGCCATCCGTCACGAGGCTCCGCGCCATCGTCAGGACCGCCGCGCCTTCCTGCTGCTCGTCGGCGATGAAATCGGCGAGCCTTTCGCGAAGGATCGCCCGGTTTCCGCAATCGAGCGCTTCCTTCAGTCGCCCAAGAAGACGTTCCAGTTCTGGCAGCGGAATCACTCGCTCGTTGGCCATCTGGATCCGCGGGTGCCTCGTCGCCACGAGATTTTCGCCGACGAACAATTCTTCATAAAGCTTTTCGCCCGGGCGCAGCCCGACGTAGCAAATCTCGATATCCCCCGCGGGATTCTCCGCATCGCGCACCGTCATTCCGGAAAGGCTGACCATGTGCCGCGCAAGCTCGGTGATCTTCACCGGCTCGCCCATGTCGAGGACGAAGACTTCGCCCCGCTCGGCCATCGCCGCCGCCTGGAGCACCAGTTGGGTCGCTTCCGGGATCGACATGAAGAAGCGCGTGATCTCCTCATGGGTGACGGTGATCGGCCCGCCGGAACGGATCTGGCCGCGGAATCGCTGGACGACCGACCCTGATGAATCGAGGACGTTGCCGAACCGGACGATCGCGAACCGCGTCTTGCATTCCGGGCGGTTCGCAAGCGCCTGAATGACCAGCTCGGACACCCGCTTGCTGGCGCCCATGACGCTGGTCGGCCTGACCGCCTTGTCGGTGGAAATCATCGTGAAGCGCTTGATCCCGGCCTCGAACGCCGCGCGCGCGACGGCCAGGGTTCCGAACACATTATTCTCGATCCCGACGAGCTCGTTCTGCTCGAGGAGCGGAACATGCTTGTAGGCGGCTGCGTGGAACAATGTGTCGATGCCATGCTCGGCGATGATCCGGCGCACGAGCCGCTCATCAAGCATCGACCCGACCAGGGGCACGATCTCGCACGGGGCG